>Ga0209164_1000058_pt1 | contig 339716 bp, 285 predicted proteins | sample MTBNYHSulfiMetaG_FD_187458 | JGI IMG/M metagenome (GOLD analysis project Ga0209164, IMG submission 187458) | Enrichment culture microbial communities from rom New York Harbor, USA that are MTBE-degrading - MTBE-NYH (New York Harbor Sulfidogenic)... | ecosystem: Environmental > Aquatic > Marine... | reverse complement strand
AAGTAAAACCGCGATAATCCGAAAACAGCATCAGGGCCTTTCATGGTCCCATCAATGAACGGGCAGAATTTGCGCTCCATTAGACCTTCATTATTCACCACGTAGATAATCAGGAGTTTAGGCTCCCACCAGTCGGTAGAATATCGATTGCGGCCTTTCTTCGTTTTGGGACCCCGCTTATTTTTCCGAATACGGATACGACCGCCATCCGTTGATATCACGACCCGACGCCATCAACGGTTTCGCCAAATTCATACGATTCACTCTGTTGGACCGCCTTGGACCTCGCAGCAAATCTTACCGTTATGTTCCGAATGGTACTAACGTCAAGACATATTCCTCTGTCGGCTAATGCCGTCTCAGCCTCCTCGAAAGAACTCATGACAACGGTGTCAAATTCACTTCTGATGCCAATAAAGGCGTGCAGTGATCATGAATCCCCAACAGAATCAATTCCGGATAGAACCCTACCCGGTTTTTTTTACGCTTGCCCTTCTGGCTGAAATAGGTGGTTTTTACTGTAAACGGCTCTCCCCTGGATGGACGAATGGTAACATCACGGATCCCCTGGTTTTTCATCTTCCTGGGGTACCTGTTGACCAAAAGGGCAGCCTCTTCCTTCAGCTCTTTGTTATGGATCGAGGCCCGAACCTTCTGCGCAACCAAAGCGCCTGCCAGTTTATCAGTAGCCTCAACAATCCTTCGTTCAAGCGCTTCCAGTTCGTCAGCCGTCTTTACCAGACTCTTCTCTTTCTGTATAAGATCAATCTCTTTCAGGGCCTTTTCAATCCCCTTTTCAATCTCGGTGGTCTGCTCCTGTACACCCAAATCCCTATCATTCATAAAGCTACCCTCCTGAAGTTGTATTAATATCCAGGATTGCTTTAAAGTATATAGGCCTCGTCGTTCAGTACTTTCTCATTTTCCATTGAAAATCTCTTGTCTTTCTCCTACTTTTTTCAAATGCGCCCTATCCCAACTGGAGGGAAGGCTGGCCGCCCTGGAAGCCAGGTCGGGCAATGGGAGCGGCTTGGGCCTCTTACCTGGCGCCGGGATCATCATGGGGTCCCTGGGGTTTTTCTGGATGGACCGGAGACGGAGACGGGCGTGATCCGGAACCAGGGAAGTCCTGAGACAGCAACTTCTTGAACAATAGGCCGAGATTGTGGAGCTGCGATCCATGACACAGGAGCTGAAAAGCTGATCACATAGACAACGACAGAAAATGACTCGGCGGAGGGGCGGCAGATGAGGTGTATCCTCTCTACCGCCCATACAACAACCTGTGGGAGTACTGTCCTTATCAGAAATGCTGGGCCATAACTGCTGTCGTCAAATGTGGCAAAGTCTGGGGCACCACCTTTCGGGCGCTCGATCAGACGGTTAAGATATGTCATGGAACCAATGGGTTTCCGCATGACTTGAAACGCGATGTATCATCGAAAATGGGATTCAGGTCCCGGTTGAGATACTTTAATGTCATGGGTACGAGAAAATCTATCTCATATCAGCCCCAGCCGCTGACCTGTCAAAAAGCTCATCATCATCCATCAGAGGAAACAACCTTGGGGTTCGGGGTCCGACCTTGAGGGATGATCCATAAATCTAATACAGCGCTAATATTTTCCTAACAATAGATCCATATGTTAGCACGGAAATCGACTTATGGATCTTAGGTTTTTTCAGCGATATCACATCGTATCAGCCCCGGTCCTGCCTACAGGTCACCGGGATTCAGGAGTAACACAATGGAAAAGACACGATACATCAATCAACTGCACTGGGTATTTGACCTCCCTGATACAGCCGGGTTGGACCCCGAAGGAAGGGAACCCACCCGGGTCATGATGATCTATGACCGGGCAACAAATGTAACCAGGTTCGAGGTGTTGGATAAAGGGCTCCCAAAGGATGTCCGGGAGAGTATTTCATTGTGGTTACACAACAACACCCATGTGAACGATGGCGTTAACGGTCTGGTCTGATTCACACCGCCCGGTTTTTCAAACCAGGGCATTTCCCTTCCTTCGATCATCCATTTCACATATCACGTACTATTAACCTCGTTCTCATAAAAATCTAACAGAGGGGGTATATCTTTGCTCCCAGTTTCTTCATTACTCCCTCTGCGTGGACAGAGAAGGGGTGGTCCCTTCCTGTTCCACGCAACCCTATCCAAATCGCCTTTCTTAAGGGCCAGTGAGAATATTCCCAAACAAATTTTGTCTGATACGCCTAATGGGGCGCCCAAGTCACGATTCTTCATCAATGGGCGCCTGTTCAAATTCGATCTTACAAAGATCTAACTTCTTCCTAATAGGTTGCTAACTTGCCTGTTTCATCATGCCTTGAAATACCAAATGCAATTGTCTTCAGAGAGGAGGTGAAACGCAGAGGATTTAGGAGGAAAGAGTCGCCGTCATATCTTTCGATGTGCCGCAATAAAAATTGAGTGGAAGGAGAATATCTACAATGAAAAGAATTGCACTGTTTGGTTGTCTGATCGGCGCCCTGTTTCTTAGCCTGGGAACGGCGCCGTCATATGCCGCTGAAGTGGATGTTTTGATCAACAAAATGGTGGAAAAAAAGCTTCTCACCCAGCAGGAGGCGGGCCAACTCCTGAAGGAGATGCAGAAGGAAGGGGCCAGGCAGGAGACCACAGTAAAAGAGACTGCGGAAAAGGTGGCCAAGGAGACAGCGCAGAAGGCCGTCAAGGAAGGGGCTCAGACATCGGCCAATGTGCCCACTTGGGTTAACCGGATTAGTCTTAAGGGAGATTTCCGCCTGCGGTATCAGTACGAAGACAAGAAGGCAGATAATGGGGACACGACCAACCGGAACAGGGGCCGCTACAGATGGCGCCTTGGCGCAGTGGTGGATGTAACCGAAGACAAGAAATGGCAGGTCGGCTTCGGATTGGCTTCGGGCAGCGGGGACCCCCGTTCCACCAACCAGACCTTCACCAACGACTTTGAGACGCCTGATGCGAGGCTCGATTTCGCCTATGCCCAGTACCAGCCGTTTAAGGAATGGAAGATTATCGCCGGGCAGTTCAAAAACCCGATCTACACGCCCAAGGACCTGATGTGGGACAGCGATATTCGTCCCCAGGGCGTTGCGGCCCCATTCGACTATAAAATCAACAACCAGTTCGGATTTTTCGTCAATCCGGCCCTGTTTGTCCTCGAGGAGTTTAAGCCGTCGGGAGAAAGCGATTCGACTGCATGGATGTTTGTCTTGCAGCCCGGCGTGACCATCAATCCCACCAATGCCACCTGGATCAAGCTGGCAGGGTCCTGGTATTCCAATACCAATGTCAAGGGACACACGTTTAAATACACATCCGGCACAAACACGGATGCGAAGACGGGATTGCACTACGACTACTCATCGCTCGGCGCGGACGGCGAAGTGGGTCTCAAATTCAACTCCTACATTCAGCATGCGGCTGCTTTCGGTCAATTTATCAAGTCCGATGCGGACAACGATAATACCGGCTGGCTGGCGGGCTTCAAATTCGGCCGCAGCGTCAAGGATCTGGGCGACTGGGAGCTGAAGTACAATTACCGGCATCTGGAAAAGGATGCGGTGCTCGACTTCCTGCCGGACAGCGATTTCTACGGCGGCAAGACCAACGCAGAGGGCCACGAGGTGGAACGCAAGTTCGGCTTGGCCAAACACGTCTACCTGGCCCTGGACTATTACTACGCCAAAAAGATCGACGTAGCGACCGGGGGGACAGACCAACCTGAAAACCTGTTTCAGTTCGACGTGAACTTTAAATTCTAACCACCTGTACTCAGCGCCCGCCCGGATTGTTTATGTGTCCGGGCGGACGCTCTGAAACAGAAAAGGAAAGACGCCGGTTTTCCTTTTTAATGACAGATCTCATGTCAAAAAAAAGCAGATCCTTGTCGTTGACGACGAAGAAGATATCCTGGAGCTGGTCAGCTTCAATCTGACCAAGGAGGGGTACGTGGTCAGCTGTATGACCAGCGGGGAGAAGGCCCTCGAAGCCATACGAGCCAGACCCCCGGACTTGATGGTGCTGGACCTCATGCTCCCGGGCATCAACGGGCTTGAGGTCGCGAAAGCACTCAAGCATGACCCGGGGACACGGGACATTCCGATTGTGATGTTGACGGCCAAAGGTGAGGAAGCGGATATTGTGGCGGGTCTCGAGTTGGGCGCAGACGACTATGTCACAAAGCCGTTCAGCCCAAGGATTCTGGCAGCCAGGGTGAAAGCGGTCCTTCGGAGAAAATCGGCTGATTCCTCGGACGTATCCTAAGCCTTTTTCCTCTTCGATCAATCGGCAGGCCGACAGACCGTTCAATGCGCTCATTGTGAGGTACCCCTTCCTGCTGAGGTTGTATTCCAGCATACAGACCAGGTCCTCGTCATCCTCTACAATCAGTATCCTTCCGTTTGCCATGCGACCGCCCCTGAGAAGAAGTCTCCTTGTGCCTATTGCGGGCAAACAAGTTTCGCTGAAATTGTATTAATATGTACAAGTCAGGCTCTCCCCATCTTCCCGAATTATTATTTTTCCTTATTAAATATCAATATGTTGAATCATATACCCGGTTCATGCCTCCTGGGAGACAGGCGCCATTGATATCGATCCACAGTTGAACCCACGGATATTAGAAATGTATTAGCCTGGGATTAGGTTTCAGCGGTCATAACTGTTCACGGTTGAAGCCTTCCCGCTGATTCTTCGGGTGGGGTTTGTAGTGTGCCCCAGAAGGGATGGCCCGAGACCGGCCGAGAAACACCTGACGGCGTCACTACGGACAAGGACAGGCTTTTGGGGAGTGGCTTGGGGCGGCTCACCGAATGCTAATATGCATCAAATCCTTTCCTAATAAACCCCTCCTATGGTGCAGATCACGTGAATTTGCATCGCGCATCGGGCCGTGTATCCGGGCTACGTTTCAAATGGCGGCAGCGGGCCCGCACCATCGCTATCAACTAAGGAAAGGAGGTGTTGAACGAACTTCTTAACGGAAGGGTAACGTGACCCTAACAAAAATCTAACAATTCAGGACTATGGTAAACAGCAGTAAACTTGAGGCGGATGGTTCACCCGAAATTAGGTGGACCCTCTTTATAACACTTTCAATTCAATGGAGGAAAAAATGAGAATTAAAGGTATTGGAATCGCAGCGTGTCTTGTGGCAGGACTTTTTGCGGTAAATATGGCGTGGGCGGGAAACATTGTGATCAAGGGATCGACGACCGTGCTTCCCATTGCACAGAAAGCCGCTGAAGCGTACATGAAACAGAACCCGGATGTCAAGATATCTATTTCGGGCGGCGGGTCCGGCAATGGGATGAAGGCCCTTGTCGACGGTTCAACGGACATTGCCGACGCCTCTCGGTTTATCAAGCAGAAGGAAGTCGACCTGGCCGTCAAAAACGGGATTTATCCGGTCCCCTTTGCGGTTGCCTATGACTGTATCGTTCCTGTGGTCCACCCCAGTAATTCCATCGTCAATGTAACCCTGGCCCAGCTCAAAGACATCTATATGGGAAAGATCAAAAACTGGAAGGAGATCGGCGGACCCGACAGGCCTGTGGTCGTCATCTCACGAGACACCTCTTCAGGTACCTATGAGGTATGGCACGAAAAGGTCCTGAACAAAGAGCGCGTATTCGCAGGCGCCCTTCTCCAGGCCTCCAACGGAGCGGTCTCTCAGGCAGTGGCAAAAAACAAGAACGCCATCGGTTATATCGGTCTGGGATATATGAACAAAGACGTCAAGGCCCTGACGGTAAACCGGGTTGAGGGGTCAAAAACCACGACTCTGAACGGGACGTTTCCGATCAGCAGGCCCCTCTTCATGTTCACGCCGGGATGGCCAAAGGGGGATGTGCTCAATTTCATCAACTTTGTTCTGAATCCCAATAAGGGACAGAAATATGTTGAAGAAGCAGGATATGTGCCCCTTTTTTGATTCGCGCTTGTAAACCGGGCAGACCCGTGGGATACTCCGGACGGATCCCACGGGGCTAAAATCCATTAGAAGGCAAATCATCTGCGGAAATCATCGAAATTAGTGGACGGACGGGACTAATGAAGGATCGCGTAAATGGAAAAAACACGAAAACAGGAAAAGGCCGGCGAAACACGGAACGGGTCATTCGATTTTTCTTTTTTGGCGTGGCCCTGGCTTCCATCACCACACTCTTCCTGATTGCCCTCTTCCTCTTTTTAGAGGGCCTTCCTATTTTTAAAGAGGTATCGGTCACGGACTTCATATTCGGGAGAGAATGGTATCCTACCGATGACCCGCCGGACTTCGGGATCTTCCCTCTGATTGTGGCATCCCTTGCCGTCACATTGGTCTCATCGATGATTTCCATACCGTTAGGGGTCTTGACCGCCCTCTATCTCGCGGAGAGGGCGTCTCCGAGGGTTCGGGAGTGGGTGAAACCGATCGTGGAATTACTGGCGGCTCTTCCTTCGGTTGTCATCGGGTTTTTCGGCATGGTTATTGTGGCCCCTTTTCTCCAGCAGATCCTGGATATGCCCACGGGATTGAATCTCTTCAATGCCTCGTTGATGCTGGCCTTCATGTCCATCCCTACCATCTGCAGCCTTTCAGAAGATGCCATCTTCGGCGTTCCCGTGGAACTGAAAGAGGCCTCCCTGGCCCTGGGCGCCACCCACTGGGAAACCATCGCACGGGTGATCTTCCCGGCAGCCATTTCCGGGATCACCACCGCTGTTATCCTGGGGATGTCGCGGGCCATGGGAGAGACCATGGTGGTGCTGATGGTCGCAGGCGGCGCCGCCCTGATGCCTACCTCTTTGTTCGACCCGGTGAGGCCCATGCCCGCAAGTATCGCGGCGGAGATGGGGGAGGCTCCTTTTCAAGGGGAGCATTACTATGCCCTTTTCGCCACGGCCATCATATTGTTTTTGTTTACGTTGGCCTTCAACATCATTGCCGAACAGATTTCCCATCGATACCGACAGGTGGGTGCGGCGACGCTCTGAGGTGTGAGGCAGGAGGCCTTAGACGCAGGGCGTGAGGAGCAGGGAGGAGGGAGCGACGATCAAGGGGGAGAAGGTAAGAAGATAAGAAGGTGAGAGGGTGAGAAGGTCAGGAGGTGAGACCCCAACCAGTAACGAGCAACGAGCGGTTGTAACCAGGATCAACGGATGGACAGGATCAATCACAGTAACGGGGTGCAGCCCCGCAGAAAGGTGGTTCAGGGCGTGATGTTCGGCCTTTTCAGGGTATCGGCCGCCATCAACGGGGCCGCTCTGTTGCTGGTGGTTTACTTCCTCGTGGCAAGGGGATGGCGGGCTATCAACTGGACGTTCCTGACACAGCCCCCGATCGATTCCATGACCAAGGGGGGCATTCTCCCCTGCATCGTCGGGACCCTTTGTCTCAGCGTCGGCGCCATTCTGGTCGCCCTCCCCATCGGCGTTGCGTCGGCCATCTATCTGAACGAATATGCCCGTCCCGGCCGCGTTGTCCGCATCATCCGGCTGGGCATCAATAACCTCGCCGGGGTCCCGTCGGTGGTTTTCGGACTCTTCGGGTTAGCATTTTTTGTGGTATATTTAAATATGGGCGTCAGCATCGTTGCAGGGGCCCTGACCCTGGGCGCCCTCACCCTGCCGGTCATTATCGGGTCCACGGAAGAGGCCCTGCGGGCCGTTCCGGACACATACAGGGAGGCGTCTTTAGGTCTTGGCGCCACTAAATGGCAGACCATTTACCGGGTCGTTCTGCCGACGGCCCTGCCTGGCATCCTCACCGGAACCATTTTAGGGATCAGCAGGGCTGCCGGTGAAACCGCACCCATCATGTTCACGGCCGCGGTGTTTTACACCCCATCTCTCCCGGCCTCTATCTTTGATGAGATCATGGCGCTGCCGTATCACATCTATGTACTGGCAACGGCAGGCACGGAGATCGAGGCCACGCGTCCCCTCCAGTATGGAACGGCCCTGGTGCTCATTGTCCTGGTGCTCGGTTTAAACCTGATTGCCATTGTCTACCGGTCCCGGCTCAGGAGGAAGCGATGAGCGGTGTCGTTTGAACTGGGGCCTGTGAGCCCCGAATGCCTTGCATCCAACTGTTTTGATTTGGAATAGTTATGAAAAATTCACCCAAAATGTCTACGCAGAACCTGGATTTCTATTACGGCGAGTCCCAGGCCCTTTCCGGAATCACCCTGGACTTTCACGAGAACCAGGTAACCGCCCTCATCGGGCCGTCGGGGTGCGGAAAAAGCACCCTGTTGCGCTGCCTCAACCGGATGAACGATCTGATCCCCTACACCAGGGCCGAGGGCAAGGTCATCCTTGATGGGGACAATATCTACGATCCGAGCGTGGACGTGGTGACGCTCCGTCGTCATGTGGGCATGGTCTTTCAAAAACCGAATCCCTTTCCCAAGACTATTTTTGAGAATGTGGCCTATGGCCTGCGGGTGAATGGCGTAAAGAGCAAGGATGTCCTAACAGAAAGGGTGGAGACCAGCCTTAAGCAGGCGGCCCTGTGGGATGAGGTCAAAGATCGTCTTCACGATTCAGCCCTGGGACTGTCCGGCGGACAGCAGCAGCGCCTCTGCATTGCCCGGGCCATGGCCGTGGAACCGGAGGTCTTGCTCATGGACGAACCGGCATCGGCCCTGGACCCCATCGCCACTCTGAAGATCGAGGAACTCATCCACGAATTGAAAGCGTCGTATACGATCATTATCGTCACCCACAACATGCAACAGGCCGCAAGGGTTTCAGATGTAACCGCCTTTTTCTATTTGGGCGAGTTGATTGAGGTGGACCGGACCGAAACCCTCTTTACCCGGCCCAAGTTAAAGCAGACGTCTGATTATATTACCGGCCGATTTGGTTAACCCAGTGAGGCACACCATGAGGAAAGGCCTATGAAACGGCATTTGCAAAGGGAGTTAGAGAATCTGAAAAGGAGGATCCTCTCCCTCGGCGCCATGGTCGAGGAACGGGTCCGAATGGCCATTCAGGCACTTGAGACGAGAGATGCCAAGGCGGCTGAGGAAATCATGGGGGCAGACAACGAGATCGATGCCATGGAGGTGGAGATTGAAGAGGAGTGTCTAAAGATCCTTGCCCTCCATCAACCCGTGGCCGTTGACCTTCGATTTATCGCCGCGGTGATCAAGATCAACAACGACCTGGAAAGGATCGGCGATGAGGCGGTCAATATTGCAAAGCGGGTGGTCTATATTTCAAAGCGACCGCCCATCAACATTCCCCTTGACTACGCCTTGATGGCGCAAAAGACCGAAATCATGCTCAAGGATAGCCTTGATTCCCTGGTCAATCTCGACCTGGATCTGGCCTACAAGGTGGTACTGGCCGACGACGAAGTGGACGACATGAACGTGATACATTATGATAAGGTCAAAGACGCCATAAAGGCCCAGCCGGAGCGGGTGGGTTTCTTGATCAACTTCTTTCAGATATCGCGGCGCCTGGAAAGGATCGCCGACCATGCCACCAACATCGCTGAAGAGGTGATCTACATGGTGGAGGGAGAAATTTCCCGCCACATAAAGGACTATTGAGTCCGACCCCCTAACGCCCAGGGCGGCCTAACGGCCGCAACCAAATCACCGGTTCCGCTCAAGCGAGATTCAGGTTTCGGCCCCGCGAGTATGCGGGATCAGCCAGCAACCTCGCCTCGGCGGACAAACCTGCAACCTCTAACAACTATTGTGTTGCGGGCATAGCCCTCGTGAGGACATCACTCAGCTTCCTAACGCCCTTGCCTTGGCAAAAGGTCTATCATCTGTCCAAGCATTGCAATCGATGGAAGGGCCTTAAAAGGAATCAATCTGGAAGAGATGGAGCAGGAGTAGGGGAATCAAGGCACTGTCAATGTCCGAAGACCGGCGGAAAAGACCCTGTGGTCTTAAGGAAGGTCCGGGTCCGTTGATTATCGCAACAGTATGATTCTGCTTTTTGGAGGCAGGTGAAGCCGTGGTGATCGTGATGGGCGCTGAGAGTAAGGGCCTGCTTTCTGGAAACAGAATTACATAAGTTCTGAGCGACAGCATGTATTGTGAAGATCCCCTCGTTTTTCAGCTGAGGGCGGACCCTGGGCCGAGAACCGCTCACCACATGGCGCAGGCACGCTGCATTTCCATCCGGCCGGCAAGGGCGGGATGGTTGAGGGCCGACATCTGAAATGGATTCGAGCTTGACCTCCATAGCATAAGCCTCTATCCTTGCGCCTCATCCAAATTCTCTTTATTCCACCCAGATGCTCGGAGAAGACGTAGAATGCAGCGAGCGCAAACCACCTTAATGCCGCTTTTATTCTTGGCCATAGTGTTTTTTGGAATCAATGCTCATGCCAAAGATGTCTATGTTCAGGATTTTAACGGCGATTGGCCATATGGCGGGTGGACGGATTACATTGAACCAATGGGGACTCATCGGCCTGTTCGTGTTGCTGGCAGGCCTGGGCGGTTTAAGCGCCCGTAAACGGCATATTACCGCTTCTTGAACTGAAAGGACTGCCGTCACATCTGCCTGAACAGGTGCATGTGGCGGTTGCTCACGGTCAGGGTATCGCTGCGGCCTTTGAGCCTGATCAGCCTGTTTTTTTAACCCCAGTCTTCCATGATCTGTTGGAAGGTCATCTCGCCGGCCCTGAGCACGCCCCCGTATCCGCCGCCGGGGTTTCCCCACGCGCTGGACAGGTAAAGGCCCTTCACAGGCGTGCGGTTGTCGATCCGGTTCATGAAGGCATTGTCCATGGATTGTTCGAACCCGTAGATGGCCCCCTGGGTGTTTCCGGTGTATCGCCAGCACGTGAGAGGGGTCCCGGCCTCTTTCACCTCGATCATGGAACGAAGGCCCGGAATCAGGTGTTCCTCGGTACGCCGGATCAATATGTCGGTCCAACGGTCCTTTTCCGTTTGGTATGCCCCTTTGTTCCCCGCCCTGTAATCCGCTTCGAATTTTCTCCAGGGTTCATAACCGGAAAGACAGATGATCTTCAGGGTAGAGGTCCCGGGGCTGGAGTAGCCTTTGTATAGTGTGTCGTAGAGGGTCACGCCGAAGCTGCATGTCTCCACTTCTCCCTTGACGCAGGAGCGATAATCGGCCTCAGCCCCCTGACCCGATCTCACGCCTGTGGCGTACCATGGCACGGTGCCGCGCAGCTCGCGGTTCAGTCCCAGCCAGACAATAAAGCAGGAGATGCTGGGCCGGTAGGACAAGAGCTTCTGATGGTACTCCTCAGACACCGCATTCGAGGGAAGCATGTCTTGAAATGTTGTCAGTGCACTGGCATTGCTCACCACGGCCCGTGCCGGGAGAACGTCTCCCGCAACTGTCCGGACGCCCTTGACCGCCCCCTGATCAATAAGAATCTCCTTTGCCTCGGTCTCGCAGCAAACCTTTCCCCCTTCACGCTCTATGGCCTCTGTCAGAAGATCGCTTAAGTTCTGGGACCTCTCCTTAATGTAATAAGAGCCGTTTTTCAGGTATCCGCCGGTGGCAACGGCGTAATAGAATCCCGAGAGCTTTGAAGGGGGCAGACCGTAATAGGGCCACATGGCCGAGAGGACCTCCCTCGCCTCCGGGTCCTTCACATATGCATCCAGCAGATTCGCCAGGGTCTTGTTGCGGACCGCCCACATCTTTGGGTACTGGAGCGGAAAGATGGGTTTAAGGAGGGTCTTCAGAAATTTCGATTTAGGCCCATACGCATAGGTTTCCCCGCAAATGTCGAGGACCTCCTGAATAAATCCGCGAATGCCGGTCGCCTCTTGAGGAAAGCGCTTTCCCATCTCCCGGATAAACGCTTCCGGGTCGCGCTGAGGGAAAAGGATTTCCCTGTCCCCCACCTTGACCCTGAAGACGTCGGGGAGCGCGGCCCAATGGAGTCTATCCATGATGCCGAGATTCCGGAGCATCCGTCCGGCGGCGCCCCCTTTGATGGCGGTCCCTTCCAGCGACACCTCGAAAGAGAACTTCCCCCCTGCACGGTCGAATGCCGTGGCATATCCTCCGGGGATGTCGTGCTTTTCGAGAACGGTCACGGGAATCCCCTGTTTTGCCAGATAGGCTGCGCAGCAGAGTCCTCCCAGGCCGGCGCCGATGACCACGGTGGGATAGTCCTCCTTCGGCCCCATTCCCGAGGCAAGGGCCTCTATTCTGTTCCAGTCAAGCGCCATTGCTGCCCCTGCCATGGCAGTGATGGACAAAAAGGAACGACGCGATATCTGCTGACCTGACATGATGATCCCTCCTTTGAAACGTGTTTCGGGTTGTAACTCCCCTGTCTGCATCTATTTTATGCTATTCTCACTATATTCCATAATGCTGCAACAGGATTGCGACGAAAAGGAGATTTCGGGCGATGAAGTGCGAGATCATGGGTTTTATTCGCGTCCCGCACATGCGTTCCCACGCAGGGCATGGGAACGAGGGGAGCCTCCAGTTCCGGGGGATATCCAGATTCCAGTTAGGCCTATGAATGTCCTCAGGACGGTATTCAACCTTTCATCCCCAAAGCCTCCCTGACCCGGACCGCCAGGTCGTGCACGGAAAAAGGCTTCTGAATAAACCGGATGCCTTCGTCCAGCACCCCATGGTGGGCAATGACGTCGGCCGTGTAACCGGACATGAAGAGGGTCTTGGTTTCCGGCCGCTTCTCGGTGAGGCGCACCGCCAGGTCCTTTCCGCTCATCTGCGGCATTACCACATCGGTCATGAGCAGATGGATCTTGCCGGGATGCTTACGGGCCATACCCAGGGCGTCATGGGGGCTGTTGGCTGCATGCACCGCGTAGCCCAGGCTTTCGAGCATCGCCTTGCCGATGTCCAGGATTTCCGCGTCGTCTTCCACCAGAAGAACCGTCTCCCCGCTTCCCATCGGGATTTTCTCCAGGCTATCCCGGGGTGTGGCTTCAGCCTCACCTTTGTGCCGGGGGAGATAAATCCTGAAGGTGGTCCCTTTTTCAGGCTCGCTGTAGACATTGATGAATCCGGCGTTCTGCTTCACAATGCCGTACACGGTGGAAAGCCCCAACCCCGTCCCTTTACCCGCTTCCTTGGTGGTGAAAAACGGGTCGAAGATATTCTCAATCGTTTCCCTCTTCATGCCGCAACCCGTGTCGCTCACAGCCAGCATCACGTACTCACCGATAACAAATCCCGCATGTTTGGCGCAATAGGGTTCGTCCAGGACCACATTTCGTGTCTCGATGATGAGCTTCCCCGTCTTGGAAATGGCGTCCCTGGCATTGATGCAGAGGTTGGCCAAGATCTGATCCACCTGGGCGGGATCCATTTTCACCGGCCAGAGACCCGTGTCGGGCTGCCACGACAGGTCAATGTCTTCCCCGATGAGCCTCCTCAGCATCTTGAGCATCCCTTCCACGGCTTCATTCAAGTCCAGCAGCTTGGGCGCGATGGTCTGCTTTCGGGCAAAGGCCAGAAGCTGATGGGTCAGATCCGCAGAGCGGTTGGCCACCTTCTGGATCTGCTCGAGATTTGAATACAGCGGATCCCCGGGCTTCATCTTCATGAGCATCATCTCGGCCCGCCCCAGGATCACCGCTAACATATTATTGAAATCGTGGGCCACACCTCCTGCCAGCCTTCCCACCGATTCCATCTTCTGGGCCTGAACCAGCTGGTCCTGCAATTGCCGGTGTGCTTCCTCTGCCCGCTTGCGCTCAGTTATGTTTGCAAACACACAATGGGTTTGCAGGAACCGACCCATTTCATCATGGGCGATTCTGCCTCCCAAGAGTGTCGCGATGGTTTCTCCATCCTTGCGCTTCATCTCGAACTCGAGACCACTGACATGACCTTGCCTCTTAAACTCAATGAAATTCTTTGAGAAAAGCGTGGGTCCGTCACCGGCTAAGAAGTCGCCGAACCATCGGCCGATCACCTCTTCCCGCCTGTATCCAAGCTCTTCCAGCCACGCGGTATTGACCTCGATGATATTGCCCTCTTCGTCAAGGGATTGGTAGGGGGATGCAGACTCCTCGTAAAGTCGTCGGAACCGTTTTTCGCTCTGATGCAGGGCCTCCTCAGCGCGCTTATGACGGACGATTTCCCACGTCACGTCGGCCAGATAGGAGACGATCTCCACATCGTTCTGCGTGTAGTCGGCCGGTTTGTTGCCTACCCCTAAGATGGCCACCAGCTCCCCTCCCCGCATCACGGGTACCACCAGCTCGCGCACCACTTGGGCATGTCCTTCAGGCAGTCCCTTTTTGTGAGGAAGGGAGGTATAATCATTATGAATCACCGGTTTTCTCTGGTGAACGCAGTCCACCCAGACACCGGCTCGGTCGATGCCGTAATGCATTCCCTTCCCTTCAGCCCGGCAGAAATCCTTCAGGGTCCGGGTCGACCACTGCTGAAGTGAAAGGGTCTTCTGATCGGCTTCCACAAAGTGATAAAAGCTGATGGGGCTGTCGACAAAGGCACCCACTTCGTCCAGGGCCCGGGTCAACAGGTCGTCCAATGTATGGTCCAGGGCATACTCGATGAGGGAAAGGCGTGTTTCAGTCAACCGCCGGTTCAGGCGCTCTTCGCTCTGGTCCCTGAAAACCACGACCACGCCGACCACTTGGCCCGTATCGTCCCGGATGGGCGCCCCGCTGTCGGCAATGGGTATCTCCCGGCCGTCGCGGGCCAAAAGGAGGGTATGATTGGCCAGGCCTACGACTCGGCCCTCTTTGAGGACCTGCTCCACCGGGTCCGCCACCGGATGCCGTGTCTCTTCGCTGATGATTTTAAAGACCTCGCTTAACGTCTTTCCCCGGGCCTCTTCCTGATTCCATCCGGTGAGGGTCTCTGCCACCGGGTTCATGAGTTCCACCCGGCCGATGGCATCCGTGGAGATCAACGCGTCCCCGATGGCCTTCAAGGTGACGGCCTCTTTTTCCCTGCTCGCACGCAACAGGGCTTCGGAGCGGTACAGGTCCCGGTAGTGTGCCTTGAGATTGCGCTGCCACAGAACAAGCCCGATGGCCGACAAAAGCAGCAATACGCCCATCATCAGCCCGAGGATCATCAGAGACCGGAATCGCCATTCTGAGAAGACCTCGGCTGCATCCACCTTGGCCAACATGAACCAGGGGGAATCCGGGATCGGCAGGATCGCTGCCACCACCTCAACCCCGCGATAGTCCTTTCCTTCCACGATCCCTTCTTTGCCTTGGACGGCCATGGCCGCAGGGAGATCGGACCGACTCAACGGGATTCTGAGTTTCAAGGCCGTGCCTTTTTTGTGGCGCAGCTCATTCAAGTAAAGCACATCATCGCCGTCCTGTCGGACCAGAAGGGTTTCGGCACTCTTGCTGGGCGTCGGCCAGGATTGGATCAAGGGGTAGAGGAATCGGGTCGCATCGCAGATCAAAACTAGGCCGCCGATCGGGTTTCCGGTCAGGTGTTTGTCTCCAAAGATTGGAGTGATGACGGAGATATGGGGTGTCGAATCATTCCCCTCGGTGCACAGATCCGTGAATGCAGGCATGCCGTTGCGCAACGCGGCATACAGGGCTGAGACATAGTCGCTGTGGCCAAGGGTGTTCCCCTTCACGCATAGACGCATCATCCCCTCCGGGTCCAGCAGGAGAAGGTCGGCGTAATCGTGCTCCTTCTGAATCTGGCGCAGTATAGCGAGGAGCCGCTGGGCAGAATCGCCTTCCGGATCGGTCCGAAGGCGTGTCACAGCCTCGATCAGAGATGGATTTTGCATGAAGAGTTCGGCATCCACCCGTTGGTCCTCTCGCCACGCAGCGATCTGGTCTGCCTTGAGCCGGGCGACGGCCGTTAGATTCAGTTCGATTTCCTGTCGTTGCTGCGCTTGTTGGGCCTTAAAAAACCATATGCCGCCCGAAATAAGCAACAGGATGGTGGCCCCAAGCCCGCATTTCATCCAGAGGGGAAATGTCGTTTCTCTAAAGCGGTCCCTCATATATTATCCTTTCTTCCCTCCAGAAGGCGGTAACCCACCCGGGACGGAGTATCTCCATGGGTTGGGGGCCGGATTCCCATTGAACCTCGGCGCTTCCCACCGGGATCACTGCCCGGCTCCGCCTTGGGCCAGGCCCGAGAAGAAATGACGGGCGTTGACGCCCAGGGAGCGAACCCTGTATCCGCCCTCCTGAACGACCAGGGTGCGGAGGTTTAGGCCGCCGATGATTTTCCCGTTCTCAAAAAAATCACCGGCCCTGAGAAGCCACGTCCCGGTCGGATCGTTTTTGGCCGGATCGAGCCCCAGGGCCACGACCAGGAATACGGGTCTGAATCTTCGGATGCGACCGGCGGCCCTTTTCAGTGCCTCTCGATACTGAAGGCCGGTGATCACTTCAGGCAAAGGTATGTTCATATTGTAGCCTTTCCCCGGCCCTTCCCCCTTCTCATCTTCGAATCCGGAGAAGTAAGGGTAGGCAACCCTCGGGTGACCGTGGATGGAGACGGTCAGGACATCCGAGCGCTTATAGAAGATGTCCTGCGTGCCGTTGCCATGGTGGTAGTCCACGTCCAGGATGGCCGTCTTTCCGTAGCGGCACAGATAGTTTGCTGCAATGGCGGCCGAATTGAAATAGCAGAATCCGCCGAACACATGACGTTCGGCATGGTGTCCCGGGGGGCGAACCAGGGCGTAGGTCATGCGATAGCCTTCCAGGATGGCCTGGGCCGCGGTGAGGGCGCAGTCCACCGCCCGTTTGGCGGCATGATAGGCGTTTTGATTGAGAGGGGTAAACACGTCCATACAGAAATATCCGGCACGGACCGGCAGATCTTTGGGCGGACGGGCCGCGTTCCGAATGGGAAATACATATGGGTAGACGGACTTGTCCGGGGCCAATTTCGTGCACACCGCCTTCAGGTATTCTACAAACCGCCTGTCATGGACCGCAGTGATATATTTTTTCGAAAAATGGCGTATGGGCAACCTTTCGAAGAGATCTGTTTTTTCAAGTTCCTTGAGAATGGTTCGGATCCTCACGGGTGATTCCACGTATCCCCGTTCGGGTACTTGATGGATCTGGTGTTTATCGCTGACCACCAGCCCGAGCCGGTGAACCATGGAGTGCCGGGTCATGCTGTTCAGTCTCCCGGGTTTGTTCTGTTTCGCATATTTCGGTTCCCTCAGGCGGATCGGGTCGTCCTTGAAAGAGGCAACCACTTTGTCCACATAGCCGGCAGGACACCTGGAACCGTATTTACGCTCCAGGATTGCACGGACAATGTTGCGGCAGTGTTGGGAAGAAGGCCTTTCCGTGCGTCCCAGGCCATCGAATACGAGATAGGGCGGACAATCGTCGCTCGCTGAAAAGGGTGTTTCATAGGCGGTATGGGTGATGGGTCGGGCCTCATATTGCTCGTAGAACCTGAGGCGAGCCCGGTTTTCTTTCAGAAGCTCCGGGTCGTGGCACAGGTTCGGATCATCGGGGAGGCATTCAAAAAACAGGCCGATGCTGTTCAAGAGCCGCGCTTCTTCGCGAACGCCTTCGTAAAGAGCGCCGCCGATGCCGCCGCCCATACGTTTAGGATCCGCGGCCAGAAAATCGAGATAACTGAAATGGATATCCGGCGCATGCATCATCAAGGCAAACCCCTTGACGACCCGCCGTTCACCCTCGGCAATATGGAGGATGGTGCGAAAACGAAACTTGAGCGGATTCTGCAGCTGAAGGGGCAGCTTGTCTATATCCGCCTCTGAAAGGGCTTCAAATTGGGACCGGAGGATTCCCTGGACCTGTTCCACGGCGGCCCGATCATTGGGGAGTATATCGTCATAGATCCTTCGAATTCGGAACATGATCTTTCCCTTTCCGCTCTCATGCCTCGTACGAAACTTCATTTTCTTGGAACGGATTGCACAAATTACACGGTCACTTTTCTTGTTGCGTGCTAACCCTCTTACCCTCTCATCCTCTCATCCTCTCATCCTCTTCCCTTCTTATCCTCTTACCTTCTGTCCGTGTCGTGAGCCGGGGATCCCGGGTCACATCTTCATGACATGACTCGGTAGATCAGGGCAACGCCCACACTGAGAACGATCAGGGTGGAGGGGAGCCCGAATCGAAGGTATTCAAAAAATCCCAGGGTGTACTGGTCACGGGCCCGCTCGGCCACGATGATGTTGGCCACCGATCCGATCAGGGTCAGATTTCCGGCCACCGTAGTGATATAGGCCAGGAGGACCCATCCCATCTCCGAGTTGCCCAACTCGCCCAGGTGAGGGCCCGTGAGGAGGACCATGGGCACGTTGCTCAACAGGTTGGACCCGACGGTCATCAGCAAGGTGAACAGGGAGAGTCCCTCATGACTGGAAAAGGACATGTACCTCGCCGAGGCCGTCCAGCATCTCTCCACAATTCCTGTTTTGGCCAGGCCCGCTATCACCATGAACAGACAGCAGAAAAAGATGAGAAGGGCCCAGTCGATGCGGGCAAAGGTCTCCCGAGGGTCTTTCCTGTCCAGGAGAACGAGCACCATGACGCCGGCCAGGGCCGTGTATCCCAGGTGAAATCCGGCGAAAAACCCGGCGATCACCCCTCCCATGACGGGTAGAACCTGTTCGAGTCGTTTCGAATTCTTGGGGACCGAAGGGCCGAGCGGCTCCATACACATCTGCGCCGGAAGGCGTTTCCGGAAAAAGAGCCAAAGGAGTGCCCCGTTGACGAGCAGTCCGATCAGGGCCGGGGGCCCGGCGACCGTTAGAAACCGGGCAAAAGGGATATGGCTGAGGCTCGCGATGATCATGTTCTGAGGGTTCCCCACCAGGGTGGCAGCGCTCCCGATATTGGCCGAGGTGGCCAGGGTTATCAAGAAAGGTCCCAGGGGCAATCCGGCACGGGTGCAGAGGGAGACCACGACCGGGGTCAGGAAGATGCAGACCGTATCGTTTACCAGAAATGCGGAAAGAGATCCCGAGAGGAGACATACGGCCCACAGGAGGGTGACGGGCCGCCTGCATGCAGAGAGGATGATCTGCGCCAGCCATTGGAAAAACCACGCGTCTTCGAGGTAGACGGTAAGGGCCATGGTGCTGAACAGGAGGAGGATGGTGTTGCCGTCGATGGCCCGGTAGCTCTCCTCCGGGGTCAGGGTTCCGACGGCCACCATGAGGAAGGCGCCGAGAAGGGCGCCGGCCGGTCTGCCGATGGGGAGGAGAGACAGCCTGCGGGACGCGATGAGGGCGTAAGAGAGAATAAAAATGAGGTAAGTAAGGGTGTCCATAGTGAAAGGCGTCAACCCCGATCGACTCTGTCCCCGGATCTGCCCGTGAACCACCGAGCGGGCAGCCGTTTATTGGTTTATTTCGCATTATATGCAAAACCATCCAAGGTTTCCATGGGAAACCGGGAAGGTCCCTCTCAAAGGGCAGGGCAGTGAAATATGTTCCGTCCTTCACCCATTGGAGATGAACCCGAATCCCCTACCGGCCCCGGCTTGGAACCGGATCACCTCCCGGCACCCAATTGAAGAAAGCGATGCCTTTCCGGGTCATTTCCCCGGGGCGACCTTCGAGCCTTTCCTGAGACAGCGGGTCCCCCGGCAGTGGTCTTCCTCCTAGCGAGGTTGCCCCTCCCTTTCACGAGGCCCATCAGGTCGTCCACAAGGTCTTCCAGCTCTTCGGCCTGGTGATTCATCTCCTCTGAGGCCGAGGCCGACTCCTCTGCGCTGGCGGTGTTCTGCTGGGTTACCTTGTCCAGTTCGGCCACGGCAACGTTTATCTGCTCGATCCCCATCGCCTGCTCGCTGGACGCCCTCGCGATCTCTTCCACCGCGGTCGACACCTTTTTAGCAAGTTGACCGTTTAAGCTCAGGGCCTCCACCACCTGTTCGTTGAGACTGCTTGCCTCCATGATTCTGCCGTTGGAGTCCTCAATCAAGGTGGAGGTATTTCTGGCGGCTTCAGCCGCCCGCAAGGCGAGATTCCGGACCTCGTCCGCCACCACGGCAAATCCTGCGCCTGCCTCCCCGGCCCTGGCAGCCTCAACCGCAGCATTGAGGGCCAGAAGATTGGTCTGAAACGCGATTTCATCGATGGTCTTGATGATTTTTACCGTCTGCTCGCTCGACTGGACGGTCGCCGATATGGCTGCCTTCATCTTTTCCATGCGATCGCCGATTACCTTGAAATTGCCGGCGGCATCCGTCGTCATCAGACGGTTCGCCTCGGAGGCCCCTTCTGCATTCTGTTTTGTCATGGAAGACATCTCCTCCAGTGAGGATGATGTCTCCTCGATCGATGCGGCCTGCTCGGAAGCGCCTTCGGCAAGTGAGTGGGAGGTAGCGGATATCTGTCTCGAGGCCATGGCCACCCGTTCAGTGGCAGCGCTGAGCCCCGTGATGATACTTTCAAGAGATTGGGAAATCCTCCTGGAAAGAAGGACCCCGGCTACAATGCCTATGATGGCAATCACCATCAGGCTTATGACAATGCCTCTAAAAAACCCCTTGATCTTTGCGAAAAAGGCCTCATTGCGTGTTTTCAGATCCTCATTAATGTTGGATATGCCCTTGTCAATTTTCTGAAAAATGTCCTTGTGAATCGCATCCTGATCTTCCACGTTCTGGATGTACGCCAGTGTCAATTCCTTGACCTTTAGATTTGCCTTTTTGGCCTCCCGTGCCATTCCCTCAAAAGGCGTCCCGGACAGACTCTGGATATCCTTTTCCACGTTTTTAAGAAGGGTATCAATGAATGCGAGCAGTGCGTTCTTAACCTGAAAGTCCTCCTTGAGTTGGCCGAACAAGAGCTTCAGGTTGTAATTGGAGACCGTGTTCACGGTGGCCCCTATGATGACCAGTCTCTCAAGGGTGGTCACGCTGGAACGCGACCCTTCGTCCGCCAGCCTCTTGGCCACCTCTTTGATAAATGTGTCCGACTGCAGGATGGAATAATCGGTCTGCTCCTGGATGGAGGTTTCGATCGTTTTGTTTTTCTCGGTGATGGACTGAAACTTCTGTATCTGCGCCCAAATATTCGAAAGGCCCAGATCCATTCCGGATCCCTGCGTCGCGGTCAGGAGGTCGCCGTATGTCTTTTCTATGTTTGGAAAAGGAACATCATTGCTGAGATAGCCCTTTGTCATGAGCGCGGCGTTCTGGACTTTTGCAGACAACTGGTTGAGCTCGGTTTGTTTATTTGAAAGATCCCCGATCAGCGAGCTGAAACTGAAATACACCGCGATTACAATGCCCAGCAGGATCAGATATAGAAGGTTGGGGGCAATCAGTTTGTGTTTCAGCGTCAATTTTCCGACAAAGTTCGACATACAAAAACTCCTCCTTTTCGCAAAAAAAGATATGTTTCCTTGGCGCCACGGTTCGAAGAGACCTGGGGAACGCCTGTTTGGAGCGGTCTTTGAGCGATTGGAAACAGACATCCCGCAGACCGGGCTGTGCCAATTTGTTTTTAAGCAAGAAGCGGGCCTTTTTTATGGCCCCGGCCGGCGATCCCGGCCAGATGACTTTGTGCGACCTTTTCCCTCAAAAGGCGCCATTTCATGCCATTCCGTTACGATCCGGAATGGCTCGGAGATCCTTATGGGAAATGCTGCGACGCCAGGAGTGAACCGGTCGAAAGGCCGGCGGCATTGGCAGGGCCTTCCCGAGGCTGTTGGCGTGACAAACGTTGATCCGGATTGACAATCAAGACGGAGTCTGTCACTATTTTTCTGCTTCTCATGCGGAAATATACCGCGCGGGATCACTTGATCAACCGTGCCGGCGTCCCTGCGAGAGGGTGTGAGTCGGGGATGGGGCCATCGTCTCAGGTTTTTTGTTTATTTTATCTAAGTTGTGAAGGAGTCGGTTATGTTTAGGTATATGTTGATATTGCCGTCAGTTTGTTTGGTCTGCTTGGGATGGTTCAGCAGTGATCTCAACGTGAAGATCCGTTTTGATCAGATTAATGGTTTGAAGGCGGAAGAACGGGTCCTCTTTGAACAAAATGAGATCGGCAAGGTGACGGATATTCTCTATGAAAGAACCGGGACCTATCTTGTGGATGTGGAGATCAACAGTCGTTTCAAGGCGGCGGTTACTGAAAGCTCACGATTTTTCATTGTCAAAGATCCCTCCGATCCCAGAGGGAAGGTCATTGAGATGATCAGGGTGAAAGGGGAGGGGCTCCCCCTTGAAGATGGGGCCGTGGTGAAGGGCGACACAAGGGTTTCAGCCCTTCTCGAAAAGATGGAAGATGACGTGTCAGGCGCCATGGGCGACCTGAAAAAACGGTTCAAAAAGTTTTCAGAAGAGCTGAAGGAAGTCCCTCAAAACGAAGATATAAAGAATCTGCAAAAAGACCTGGATCAATTGTTGGATGAGATGAAACGATCGGGGGCTGAGTTTCGGGACAAGGTGCAGAAAGACCTGGTGCCAAGACTCCAGGAAGAGCTCGATAAGCTGAAGGAAAGGCTCAGGCAATTGGGAAGGGAAAAAGAGGCTGAGCCCCTGCAGATCAGGATGGATGAAATTCGGAATATCTGAACATGCGGTTTGTCGCAGGCAACATCAGGCACTTTAGGCGCTACAGAAAGGGCTGGCTACATGAGCAAGTATATGCAGATCGATATCCGTCTCATCCCTTTTTATGAGAAGCGTTTTGAAAAAAGCTTCCCCAATATCGCAAAACTGTTGACGCAGAGGTCCTACACGGAGCTGGTGGAAAAGGGCGTCTCCATTTATGAGATGGCCGATACCCTGGAGACCGTTGCCGAGAATCCCGATACGCCTTCCGACCTCAAGGATGCAATTTCACCCTATGTGGAAAAGATGATGCAACTGAAAGAGGTTGCGAGGGAACATCTTCTGGCCAGACGTCTGAATGAACTGGATCAGGCCCTTTACCGGATGGAAGATGTCTTCGAGGATCTGGAAGGGGCCTTGTGATCCAGGCCCCATGACGTCAAGGCTGTCTGGCAGAGGTCGTCCGGGTCCTGTTCTTTCTTCTGATAGACAGGAGGGTAAGGATCATGGCCCCTGCCCCGAGGATGACCGACATGAGGAGCGCATCATGGAAGGCAGGGGGGATGGATTGCCTTAGGGCATCCGCCCCCGCGCCCCCCTCCTGGCCGAGCCTGCTGATATGGATCATGCGTCTTTCAGAAAAGATCGCCCCGGCCAGGGCCATACCCAGGGAGATTCCTACCTGTCTCTGAGTGGCAATCAGGGCCGAGGCGGACCCGAGCCGCTCCCTGGCGACCGCGCCCATGATGGTGCTGTTGTTGGGGGGTTGAAAGCTCCCTACCCCGATTCCCAGTAGAATCAGAACGGGAATGATCGCCGTCGTCTCTGTCTGAAGGTCAAATCCCAACATCAGGAAAAAGGCGGTCGCCGTTGCAGCGGCCCCGAATGCCGAAAGCCACACCTTTCCGATACGGTCCGACAAGGCGCCGCTGAGGGGGCTGCTGACGATGGTGACCATGGAGACGACGGTTAACAGGAGCCCTGTTTCCATGGCAGTGAACCCGATCCCTTCCATCAGGTAAAAGGGCATGAGCATAACGTAGGGGGGCGCCGCCACGAAGAAGAGGAACAGGCTCGCAGCGGCAAACAGAAAGACACGGTTTTTAAATAGAGACAGGTCTATGATCGGGTCGGCTGCGCGACGTTCAATCCGGATGAAGAGGATCAGGATGAGGAGCGCTGCGGCCATGAACAGGAGGACCCGAGGCGCGGTCGGCCCGTATTCCTTGACCTGGCTGATTCCGAAGATAAGGCAGAAGAGGCCTGCGGACGAGGAAATAGTCCCGGCCAGATCCAGTTTGGCCCTTCCGAGACGGATGCTGTCTTTCTTCAGCAGCATCAGGGCCATGATGACCACAGCCGTTCCCGCCGGAACCCGAACGTAGAAAATGGATCGCCAGTTCAGCCAGTTCAGAAGAAACCCTCCGAGGATAGGTCCCAGGATAAAGCCGATGGAAACGGACATGCTCAAGAGGCCCAGCCCCTTGCCGGTTTCCGTTACAGGAAAGGCCTCTGTGACAATGGCCGTGCCGCACGATATGGACATGGCGGCGCCCACTGCCTGAATCGCCCTGAACAGGATCAGGTGTTCGATGCTCCGGGCTGCGGCACAGGCCCCCAGGCCCAGAGTGAAAATGACCATGCCGGCCGCATAGATCCGCTTGCGTCCGATGAGATCGCTGATCTTGCCCACGATGAGCATGAGGCTGCTGCTGACCAGGATATAGGCCACAGCGACCCACATGACCACGGCGAGGTCTTCTTGAAATACCTCGGTGAGCACAGGGAAGGCGATGGTGATGATGCTGGCATCCATGGTGGCCATCATGGTCCCCATGGCAACGGTGATCAATGCTCGCCATTTGTAGGGTGTTGTTTCCATATGTATCTTGAATGAGGGGATCGGGAAAACCAGGCCTTGATTTGTGGTCTCGCTTTCCCTATAGTCATGCCCTCTTATGACGCATTTTTTCTGTTTTGGGAAGGGGCAAACATCGAGGATACGGGTCCGGACGGAAGAAAAATGGAATTGGAATATGTGAAAGAGGGTCTCAACCAGTATTCAGCATCGAGCATCCAGCATCCAGTATCCAGTAAAGGAATCAGACCATGACAGATAACCATCAGTCCGGGGAGAAATACGACATCGGACTCAAAGAGGCCCTGTCCATAACCCTCGGCGCCCTGAAGCAGGTGCCTCCGGTGACCCTGCCGGTGGAGGAGGCCTGCGGTCGGGTCGCGGCAGAGGATCTCTTTGCGACCGTTGACTGTCCTTCTGCCGCCTCATCCCTCAGGGATGGGTATGCCGTTATCTCAAAGGAGGTCGAAGGGGCCTCTGACGCCCGTCCGGTGAGGCTCAGGGTGGCCGGGACCTCGGCCGCCGGAGACGCGAGGGATAGGGCGGTCGAACCGGGGGTTGCCATAAAGGTCCTGACCGGGGCCCGGCTCCCGGCAGGGGCCGATGCGGTGGTCTCGGTAGAGTATGCCCGTGAGGAGGACGGCCATGTCCTCTGTTACCGAAACGCCCCGGCCGGACGCAATGTGCTTTTTCAGGGAACGGATGTGGCATCCGGCGAGCGTGTGGCGGCCAAAGGGGAGATCCTTACCCCCGGGCTGACAGGCCTTCTGGCCGCCGGAGGCGTGCACCGGGTCCCTGTTGTCCCGATGCCCCGGGTAGGCGTTGTTGCGACCGGAGATGAGGTGGTGGCCCCGGGCCGCGTCCTCAAGTCGGGCCAGCTTTATGCCAGCAACCTGGTGACGCTCTATTCCTGGCTGCGGCATTTCAGGATGGAGGGAAAGACGGCCGTGGTCAGGGACCATCCGGACACGATCCGTGAGGCATTTTCCGCCATGCTCTCATGGGCCGACGTCCTCCTGACCAGCGGCGGGGCGTGGAAGAGCGAGCGGGATCTGACGGTCCGGGTGCTGGAAGAGATGGGGGGCAGGGTGATGTTCCATCGTGTCCGTATCGGGCCCGGCAAGGCGGTGGCCTTCGGGATGATCGAAGAGAAGGCGGTGTTCTGTCTGCCCGGCGGGCCCCCTTCCAATGAGATGGCCTTTCTTCAGATTGCCCTGCCCGGGCTGCTTCAGATGGGAGGGAGATCCCCCCATCCATTTCAGATGAAGCAGGTCCGTCTGGCCGAAACCGTGAGGGGAGACATTGACTGGACCCAGTTCCTTCACGCCGCTCTCGAGAAACGGGATGGGGGGGAGTGGTGGGTTGCGCCTCAGCAGTTGAAAAGCCGTCTTCAGTCCCAGGCCCGGGCCGATGCCCTGATCCGGGTGCCGGAAGGGGTCCGTGCGATCGAGGCCGGGGAGAGGGTTGAGGTCCAGGTCTTGACTCCCCTGTAACCCGCAATCTATTCATCACATTCAGGCGTTCAGAGAGGCCCTGTTGGATGCACATTCAGACCCCCCAGAAACCGATGTTCCGCTTCCTGATGGTATTGACCATCAGCTCTACCGTAGGGCTGCAGGCCTGGATGACCCTGTTCAACAATTTTGCGGTTGAACAGGTCGGACTTACCGGGAGTCAGGTGGGGGTTATTCAGTCGGTCCGGGAGATCCCCGGATTCCTCACCCTCCTGGCGGTCTTTGTGATGCTGATCATCAAAGAGCACCGCCTTTCAGCCCTGTCGATTCTTTTCCTCGGGGTCGGTCTGGGCCTTACAGGCCTGTTCCCTTCCTATGCCGGGCTCATGACGACCACCCTTATCATGAGTTTCGGGTTTCACTATTACGAGACCACCAACCAGTCGTTGACGCTCCAGTATTTTGACACCTGGACCTCGCCCTGGGTCTTCGGGAAACTCAGGAGCATCGCCGCCGCATCCAGCATCGGGACCGGCATCTTTATCTACCTGGTCGCCGCGGTTTTCGACTTTGCGGAGTCCTATCTGATCATCGGCGGGATCATCACCGCGGCCGCGTTATGGGCGTTCAGCCAAAACCCCACGGATCAAAATATTATTCCGCAACACAAAAAGATGATCTTTCGAAGTCGATACTGGCTCTTCTATTTTCTTACCTTCATGGCCGGGGCCAGACGGCAGATCTTCATGGCCTTTGCCGTCTTTCTGCTGGTCGAAAAATTCCACTATACGGTTCAGGGGGTGACCATCCTCTTTGTGGTCAACAATCTCGTCAATTATTTTCTGAGCCCATTTATCGGGAGTTGCATCATTCGATTCGGTGAGAGAAAGATCCTGTCTCTGGAATATGGGGCCTTGGTGTTTATCTTCCTGGCCTATGCGGTGGTGGATTCGCCATGGGTCGCGGCGGCCCTCTACATCCTGGACCATATCTTTTTCAATTTCGCCATTGCCATCCGGACCTATTTCCAGAAGGTGGCCGACCCCAAAGATATTGCCCCGAGCATGGCCGTGGGGTTCACCATCAACCACATCGCCGCCGTCTTCCTGCCGGCCCTCGGCGGTCTGTTGTGGATGGTGGATTACCGGATCCCATTTGTGGCGGGCGCTTTTTTCAGCCTCATCTCTTTACTGGCGGTGCAGAAGATCTAAAGGGGCATAGCCCCGACCGGAAATGTCTCACACAGAGCACACAGAGTCACAGAGAAAACAACTGGCAAAAAATATCCGGGTGTCTTGTTTTTTGTGACGGGCTTTTCAGTGATGAGGCGCTAATACTCAATCCCCTTTCGAGCCCTTGCGCCCTCGTAGTAGGGGTGTTTGATCTGTTTGTACTCGGTGACGTAGTCAGCCAGTTCGATCAGCGACGGGGGGGCGTTGGCGCCGGTCATGACCAGCTCGATCCTCCCTTTGCATCTCTGAACCAGGTCCTCTATCTGTTCCTCTTTCAGCAGGTGGAAGATGAGGGTATTGAGGATCTCATCGCAGATGAGCACCTGTGTCCCATCCTCGATGGCCTCCTGCGCATACCGGAGCGCCTCTGCGGCATGCTGGTAGTGAACGGGTTCCGGACCCTTGGAGAGGATGAAAGGGTGTCTTCCCGGACACTGGTATCGAATATTGGGGATATTCGCGAATATTAATATTTCCGAAGAGTTGCCAGACTTCATGAACTGGATGAAGTTGACCCTCAGGCCCACCCCGGCCGCCCGTATGGCCAGGCCCACGGCCCGGGTGGTCTTTCCGACGCCCTGCCCATAGTAGATATGGATCAGCCCCAGGCCGATGCCCTTGATTAGACCGGATCGTTCCCCTGTATAGTATATGGCGTTCACCTCGCTGATTCTGTTTGCGAAGAGTTTTTATCTGATAATGCGTTTTTGTGTCAACCCTTTTCAGCGGGACCGGGTACAGGCGATCTCTGGGCAGAAGTTCGGAATTGATTGCCGGAAGTTGATGACGGTTTGCCCGTTTCAAACGAGAATTCACAGTCTCCGGTCACCTGTTGCCCTCTGTCAGAGCTGGTGAATGCCACCGACGATAGATGGCAAGGGCCACCCGGCCCCTGACAACCCCTGAGAAAAATACTCTGTGTCCCTATGTCCTCTGTGAGAGACAATCTCATTCAATAAAACAAAAAAGGGATCACTTTATCAGCAAGAAGACTACTCTCCTTTCCAAGAAAAACATCAGGAAAATGCATTATCCCGAAAAAAATCCCATCGGCTGTGACCGTATTTGGCAAACGCCTATGCGAAGATGCCCCCGTTTTGATTGACATCTCCGGCATGAAGGACTATGAAATTATCCAAGAATTCAGTCTCCGCTGTTCTTTTTTTAACCAGAGAGGCAAAGAGGAGTGGAAATGGTCCCAAAGCCCCCATGAACCCCGATTCTCCAAAACAACGGAGGTCGGGGTTTTGTATTTTGACGGAAGGCGGGGGAACGCATTGGAATGCCAACGCCGATCCTCGGCTGGCAGGCTACAAATTATGAGACTTGTGGGTATTGGCAGGGGAACCACAATATATTGTTAGTGTCTGGCTTGATATTCCAATCAAGAAATTGTATTATCCCTGTTCAAAACAGGTTAAATGGGCAACATTGAGGCTGGAACATTTTCGGAGGACTGATTCAGTCAGACCTTCACATGAGGATTCCAATGCGGGAGCCAGCGGGACGCTCTTTAATAATTTAATTGAAATTGGGTATATCCCATGCATCGCTTTCCAAAAAACTGGATATGGTTTAGGCTGCGACAGTTTTTTGGCGGAGAGGGGCGAGTCCATCGCAAGAAGAGCCAATTATTCACTTGATGTGTGAGTTACTAAATTTTAAAAGAGCGTCCCGCCACCGCCCGGGACTCAGGAGGAGCTAGTTGAGTTTATGGTGAAACTTCCCCGACTTGACAAGAAACTGATTTCGGTTTCCTCTTTGAATGACATGGAGGATGAAAGGGAATTCTGGTTCTCCAAAGATGTGCTGGAGCGACTAAACGCAATCGAGTTGCAGCGAAGGATGGTTTATGGCATCGATCGAACTACATCCAGACTTCAAAGACTTCTTGAGACTTCTGAATTCTCACAAGATTGAGTACATCTTGGTTGGTGGCTATGCGGTGGGTTAACATGGATATCCTCGGGCAACCGGAGATATGGACGTATGGGTTGCAGTCAGCGACGCCAATGCTGTGAAAATTGCTGCGGCTATTCGTGAGTTTGGAATGCCCGATGATAAAGTTGCCAAGGAATTGTTCCTTGATTCAGGCAAGATTATCCACATGGTGTTCCACCGGTGAGGATAGAAGTGATCACCGGGGCTTCGGGTGTGGATTTTGCAGAGTGCTACTCGAGACGAGAAGTGTTTAAAATTGATGGCATACCCGTCAACTTCCTTTCCCTTGATGACCTCAAGAAGAATAAGCGGGCAATCGGCAGACACAAAGATCTTGAAGACCTGGAGCACCTGCCGTGACCAGCCGGTGGTGGCGACCGGGCTATGTTGTGCGGTTTTTGAGGTTATACTCTTTTGGCGGCCGTCAGTGAGGTCCTGACGTCCAATCTTCCAAAACCGCCCGGCCCCTCACCTCGTTGTTTGATCATGAGATGAAGAAGGAGAGATGGCTATATCCCTGTATTCATTCCTTGATGTGGCCTTCGACGTTCTTACAGATCGGGAAAGAGAAAGGTCTGGCCGACAAGATCAAGACAACGGACAAAACGCCGTGGCAAAGCCTTGGCGCGTCGCTCTGTGTCGAAGTGCGGGGGATGGGAAAGGGTCAAGACCCTCAGGGAAAAGAAGGTGTATCAGAGAAACGACGAAAGAATCCTGGGCGACGGCGCTTTTGTGGAACGTGTGCCGGCGTCTGCCCAAGAGATTGAGGTGCTTGTCATGGAAGAGTTGATTTATGTCAAGAAGACGCCGGAAAAGGGCCTTGGGGTCTTTGCCGCACGGGACATCCTGAAGGATGAGATCATCACCGAATTCAAGGGTCCGTTCGTCAAAATTGAACAGCTGGATGGCATTCCCCGGGAGGTTCAGGATCACCTGTTCAATGTGGGCGTGGGCGAATACCTCATCGCCAGGGAGCCCGGTGTTCGTACAAACCATTCCTGTGACCCGAATGCCGGCATTATCCGGGACGTCTTTCTTGTGGCCATGCGGGACATCAAAAAGGATGAGGAGGTCACATTCGATTATTCGATGATCACCGCCGATGACTGGACCCTTGAATGCTCGTGCGGTTCCTCCTCCTGCCGAAAACGCATCGGAAACTACAGGGATCTGCCCGTTGAGATCAAGAAGAAGTACGAAAATTATACGCCCGACTGGATCAAGCGTACTTGAAATTTCTTGACAGTGAGGCATATTGAAAAAAAGAAGTAAGGACAGTGCCCATCGGAAGCGTTCATTCGGCAATCCACGTTATGAGGATCGCCATCTGGGACACTGGGCAGTGTTCAACCTGGAAAAATCAAAAGGCATGGCGTCCATTCTTCCGGGGCCAAGAATCCGCCTGGGCCTCAGCCAGACGTAACCACCACGCAGGAACAGGCAGGCGTCATAGCATACACCGTGTCCCGCGGCTCCATCTGAGAAAGAAAGGGCTTGCTCCCAATGGCCATAAGGCATTTTCAAATCATAGGCGTCGTAGGCGCAGGCACGATGGGCGCCCAAATTGCCCTGCACTGCGCCGCACACGGGTATCGTGTCAGGCTTTTCAGTCGTTCGACCGAGACGCTGCAGCGGGCCGCGCAGGGCCATGCCCTTGAATTGGAACAACGGCTTGCAAGGCAGGACATCACGGTGGATGAGCAAGAGGGCCTCCTGAGCCGCATACAGTCCACGACGGACATGCAAGAAGCGGTTGCCAAAGCCGATTTGGTCATCGAGAACGTACCGGAGGACTTGGAGATCAAGCGTGCGGTATTCGGGCAACTGGACCGGCTCTCCCCCCACCACACGCTATTGGCCACAAACAGTTCCTCCATCTGCATCTCGGCCCTCGAAGATGTCACTCAGCGGTCGGAGCGTATGCTCAACATGCATTTCTACTCACCGGTGTGGCAACGGCCCATGGTTGAACTGATGGGGGGGACGGCGACAACAGAGGAAACCATGGCGCGCGCCCGGCACTTTGTGCGCACGCTGGACCTGACCCCACTTTCGGTACGCAAGGAAAGCATGGGATTCCTCTTCAATCGGGTGTGGCGCGCCATCAAGAAAGAATGTCTCCACCTCGTGGATGACGGGGTGGCGTCCTTCGAAGACGTGGATCGCGCCTGGATCATCGCCTTTAAAACCCCGGCAGGCCCCTTCGGGTTCATGGACATGGTCGGACTGGATGTGGTGCGGGATATTGAAATGGGCTATTACCGTGCGTCCGGGGATGCGTCGGATGCGCCGCCGCAGATCCTGTTGGACAAGATTGCCAAGGGAGAACTCGGTCTCAAGACAGGCAAAGGCTTTTACTCCTATCCCCGTCCGGCCTTTCAAGAGCCGGGCTGGCTGAAGAGGGATGACCCCTCGCCTTCCACGACTGACCCGGCGGCCAGCTGATCCGGGGGGCAGGCGATGCCGGTGATCTTGTCTTGAGTGAAGTCGAAGACCGTTTCGGAATCGGAGCCGCTCCGAATGGTCACCTGCCGCTGATCCGTGACCCTGCCGATAACAGCGGCATGAATTCGCCTTTCCTGAAACAGGTCAATGACCGGACGCGAATTCTCCGGGTCAACGGACAGAACAAATCCAAAGCTTTGAAAAGAGACCATCCAGTCAAAAAGATCCAGTTCCGGGGGGCAGGGGATGGCATCCAGGTCAATTTCCGCGCCCCTTCCCGAATTTTCCATCATGATGGAAAGGGTCCCCAAAAGGCCTGCGTTGCTGACATCCTTGCAGGCCTGGGCCCATCCGTTCTCTGCAATGATGGGGAGGGCTTCCAACCGATGGATCAATTCCTCAGGGGTCTTCCCGGAATTGGCGTCCCAGCTTACCACGGAATGGCATCCCACCTGACCGTTGAGGTCTGCGGCAAAGATGAGGTCATCCCCCGGGGCAGCGAGATGGCTCCGGAGGAGGTTACTGGCATGGCCCAAAATAGCCACAGAAAGAGAGGGGGCATCCGATGGGGCGTCGGGATGGAGGTGTCCGCCCACCATGGGCACCTGAAGCTTTTCACACCCCTTTCGGATCCCGTCAATGACCTTTGAACGGTGCGCATCGTCGCCGCTGGCCAGGACATTGACCATGGCAAGGGGCCTCCCCCCCATGCCATAGATATCGTTGACCGTCACCATGACCGCAGCCTTGCCGGCGGCATAGGGTTCGTTGACGAGGAGCCGGGTCATCATGCCGTCGGCGGCCAGCAGCAGGTATCCGTCCTTCCAGGGGATCACGGCCGCATCGTCCCCGTAGCTGGGCAACTGGAGACCGGGCTGGCCCCCCAGAATCAGCTTTGCATACACCTCCTCGATCGGTTTTTTTCGCAGAAGCCCGAGATAATTGCGCGTGTTGTCAACTAATTTTTTCAGGTTTCGTTCCAATGTTCAATGCCCCGCTCGCAGAGTTCTCAATTTTCAATCTTCAATTTTCATTTCCCAGGTTTGCCTCCATCACCTGATGAACTATCCCGAAATAGGGCTCAGGCATTCCAATCCCTTTCCAGCCGAGATGCGAAAAGAACGGGACATTGTCTTCCTGGATGTGGGCGGTGAATTTTGTGCACCCCTGTTCCTTGACCGTTGCGACGGCCCTCCGGACCAGAAGTTCTCCTGCGCCTGAAGACCGGTACCCCTTTTTAACCGCGAGTCGTCCACCGATCCAGTGACCGTTGCCGTTGCCGTTGCCGTTCCTGAACACCCTCACCGTGCCCACCACATCCTGACCATGTTTCGCCACCAGGTGGATGCCGTTAAGGTCGTTTGGATCTCTGTCCGAGGTCTCAAAAATCTTCTGTTCGGTCACAAATACCTCTCTTCGAATCTCAAAGGCCTGGTTCAATTCAAATAAGGTCCTCGCCCGATGACACGTGAGATCGGCCTCGGGCCGTTCAAAGAGCGGTAGTGCCGAGCAGGCCCCGCACCGGACGCAGCCCGCCAGGGAGTGTGCAGCGGAAAGCCCCGTCTTCTCCAATATCGCGGCTACCTTTTCGTAGATGCCTGTCATGATGGCCGGATCAGGGGGAAGCGCATCTTCCATCAAGGATCCGGGGATGGGCCGCAGGGGGACGATAAAGGGGTATACGCCCAGATCCGCCAGCCGTTCACTGCCGGCTACGATGGAATCGGACCTTTCACCCAGTCCTGCGATGAGGAAGCTGCTGACCTGATTCGGTCCAAAGATCTCCACGGCAGCCTTCCAGGCCGCCTCGTATCGCCTGAAACCGATGGCCGCCTTGACGGGGGCAATTTTGGGGAGGACCTCCATGTCGAGGCTTTCAATGTGAATGCCGACGGTGTCCACGCCGGAATGCTTCAGCTCATGGAGCCTTTCCAGGTCAACGGGGGGGAGAAACTGGGCGTGCACAGGCAGGTCTACAGCCCTCTTGATGGCCGAACAGGCCTCAGCCAGCATGGACATCTCAGCCCCGGGAGGCCTCCCCGTTCCCGTGGTCAGGACCACATGGCCGACCCGATCCAGGGCCTTTGCCAGGCGGGCCGTCTCTGCCAGGCGTTGGGGCGTTTTCAATAAAATCGTCTGCCGGTTGTTTAACGAGAGCTCGATTCCGCAGAACCGGCATCTCCTTTCGGAATTCCAGTAGATGCAGGTCTGAAGCACCGAGGTGGCCAGGCAGTCCTTTCCATGGAGCAAGGCGACGGTTGAACAGGCGGTCCCATCGCCGGTGGTCCGGTCATAAAACTGTGGGCGGGGAATCATCTCCACGGGAAGGACGGCATTCCTGTATCTACAGAGAAAAACCCTTCCCTCTTCGGCCCTGAGGGAATAGGGAGAGGTAGACACAAAAGGACTGGCGGTCGGGACGTTTACCGCTGTATTATCGATCAAAAACGACCCCGCGTCGGCCGGACCTGCTCCCCCCTGTCTCTGGAGGACCCCCTTCCCAACACGTACCCCGAGGCTCTGGATGTCTGTTACGACCTGGCCGATCATTCCATCTATCCCGCCAATTTCAGGGCAATCTCAGCCACCCTTCGGCCGAGACTCCGAACCGTTTCAAGGCCCACCTCATCGTGCTCGATGCCTTCCGGATGGCCGCTCCACACGGTCCCTCCGAAGTGAGCGCCGGGTTTGCCGTCGCCCGCGATAATCATATCCTGGACAAGCATAACCGCATGCACACTCTGGATGACCGCTTCCTGGCCTCCGTTTCGGAACCCGCCTACCGCAATGACGCCCCCGACCTTGTTGCGGAAAAGGAACCCGTTGCGCCGGAACATGACGCACCGGTCCAGAAAAGCCTTGCACTGACCGCTCATGGCGCCCATATAGACCGGTGTGGCCCCGATCAGCCCGCCCACATCCGGGTCGGAAAGGATGGGGATCAGTTCGTTGAAGTCATCTTTCTGGCTGCATTCCAGCTTTTTTGTGCATTGGCCGCAGGCCTTGCAGACATTCACCTCTTTTTCCGCCAAGTCGATGGCCACGGTAGATACCTGGGGGTATGCCTCGGTGATGGCTTCGAGGCAGGTGTCCAGGGCATACCGGGTGGTTTTCTCCTTTCGCGGACTGCAACATACGCCGACGATTTTCATTGGTACGCTCCTTTCCTTTGGGTTCAAGGCGTCAACACAACAAGCCTTTTTTCTCGGCCTCCAGAGTCTCAAGGACCTTTTTCCGAACAGCGTTGCACGCCGCACTGGTCCGGTCCCTGGGCCGCGGGCAATCTACATGGAACCGGCCGATAATCCTGGCCGGACGGTTTGATAGCACAAGGATCTCATCGCTTAGAAAAACGGCCTCATCCACGTTATGTGTCACAAAAATAATGGTTATTTTCTGGGTCTCCCAGAGTCCGAGCAGAAATGCCTGCAGGTCGTTTCTTGTCTGACTGTCTAAGGAACCAAACGGCTCATCCATCAGGGTAACCTTCGGGTCGGTAATCAAGGTCCTTGCAATGGCCACCCGTTGCCGCATGCCCCCTGACAGCTCCCGGGGATACCGGTCCTCGAATCCACTGAGACCGAACCGTTGGATGTAGTCCATGGCGGCCGCAAACCTTTCCCTTTTGGGCACCTCCATGATCTCCAGACCCAGCTGGATGTTCTGGAGAGTTGTCAGCCAGGGAAAAAGGGCGTATTCCTGAAATACGAGGCCGATCCGATCGGTTTCGTATATGATGTCCCTCCCGTCCAGCAGGAGCCTGCCGGACGAAGGCCTCTCCAGTCCCGCGATGATTCTCAACAGCGTTGTTTTTCCACATCCGCTCGGGCCGATAATGGAGACAAAGGTACCTTCTTCCACGCAACAATGGATGTCATTTAGAACACGGAGGTGTTCATCGGAGTCTTCTCCGCCAAAAAACTTGGTCAGGCCGATCAGTTCCAGGGCCATAGTCCCCTCTTCTGGCAAGTGCCTAAAGTTTGGAGTTTGAAGTGCCTAAAGTGAAGGAAAGCGTGCAAAGCGCCTGAAATGAGCTAACCGCACATCACACAACCTATCTCACCCCTGCACATGAAAACCCCCATATGAGAGCTGCGTCTCGCCACAATAATCCAGGCTGGAAGCCGATCACATTGCGCTGACACCTTCAAATGTTAGGCATTTTAGCTCACTTTAAGCACTTAAAACTTTAGTCACTTTTCTCTTTACTGCCAGCGAACGATTCTGGATTCGCAGACACGCAGTGCGCTGTTGATCAGAACGCCGATCAGGCCGATGATCAGCATGCCCGCCAGAATCTCATCCGGACGCTGGATGTCCCTGGCCGTCATAATCATGTAGCCAAGCCCGTAACCGCTCTTGACGCCCGTGAATTCGGCAGCCACAAGGGTCATCCATCCGATCCCCACGCCGATCCTCATGCCCACAAATATAGACGGGACGGCGCCTGGAAGCAAGACCTTAAAGAAGATGTGCTTAGGCTTTGCGTTGAGGGTCCGGGCTGCCTCGAAGTAGATGGGGTTGATCGAAACCACTCCTGAAACCGTGTTCAGGAGGATCGGGAAAAACGCACCCAGGAAGATAATGAATGCAGCCGACTTCATCCCGATACCGAACCAGAGGATGGCGATCGGAATCCATGCCAGGGGCGGTATGGGTCTCAGAAGTTCGATCACAGGGTTGACGATGCGTCGCAGCCGGGGCGATCCGCCCATCAGGAGCCCCAGCGGGATACCGAAAAGTACGGCGAAGGCGAACCCGATGGCTACGCGGTATAAACTGTAGAGAGCATGATAGGGAAGCAAATTCCCGGGGGGCATCCCGATGACCATGAGGTCCTTTAAGCCGAGAAGGATCCTGCCCGGAGACGGGAGGAGATGGGAAGGAATCACCTTGATCAGAGAGAGCCCCTCCCATACCAGCAACAAGGTCAGCGGCAGGATGTACCGATCCCATCTCATTTCTTGATGATGTCTCCCAGTATTTCCTGGTTAATGAATTCCCTGACAAATGCCTCTGGGTCCATTCGCTGGATGTATTTCATGCGCGATAGAAAATCCACATATTCCATCTCCCCCTCAATGCTCAGGACATAGGTGTAGGTAACATTTTTCATGGCCAGACGGACGGTGGGTTCATCCATGCCGGTGTATTTGACGCCGATGGCGACGGCCTCGTCAGAAAAGTTCCGGATAAAACTCGTGGCCTCCACATGCGCCCGGACCAGGGCCCTGGCATCCTGGGGCCGGTCGGAAAGAAAGCGATTGCCTGCCACCAGCACGCAGCATGGGTGGTTTTCCCAGATCTCATGAGACGTCAGGAGAACCTGCCCCACGCCCATGGTCAGGGCCTTGGCCGGGTAGGGCTCCCAGGCGATGAATGCATCGATCTGCCCTGTCTTGAGCGCCCCGATCATCTCCGGCGGCTTCAAAACGATGACGTTCATGCCCTTTTGATCGACATTGAATTTCACAAGGGCCTTTTTGAGGAGAAAATCCTGGACCGTGGAATGACCGGGAATGGCCACCCGCTTCCCCGCCAGATCGCGAACGTCCTTTACCAGCGAGTCCCTCCCCACCACAATGGCGGAACCCTCGGTGTTCACCTGGGCCAGGACCGTTACCTCTGCCGCCTTGTTGGCCACGGCTGTGGTGGCGGGCGCCTCTCCCACGTAGCCCACATCGAGGGCCCCGGCCGCAAATGCGCTCATCTCTTCAGGCCCGGCCTTGAAGATGCCCGCGACCTCCACCTCGACACCGTTTTTCCGGTAAAATCCTTTGTCCAGGGCTACCCAGCAGGCCAGTTGGTGAATATCGCTCTGAAGGTATCCGATTCGGATGGACTCCTGTCTGCAATCTCCCAAGGATGGGATTCCCAAGAGAAGGAGGGCAACAAACACGGTCAGAAACGATGCGGTTTTCATCATACTCTCCTTTAAACTTGCACGAAGGTTCTGATTTCACGGGGTTTAGTGTTCCGGAAAAAACCCTGCCCGTATTCGATTTAATGATCACAATATCAAATACGTATGTATTTCAGGATCGTAAAGTCGGGATAGTAAATACTGGAACCTGACACCTCGGTTCCGAAAAAACGTTTCTTCACGTTAATCCGCGAAGGACCGAAATGATTCGTCCGGCTGAGCTACCTCATAATACCGATTAGGGGCCATCCCTGCAAACAAAACAGCCCCGGGGCAGGGGACCACCAGCTTTTTTTGAAACTGAGAACCGATGATGTTGAAAAACTCGAGACATGCGGAACAGATGTGGGTGGTTTTTGCGATGGAATAGGGCACGGTCTGGTTCTCTTCCCTGAGGAAATGGACAGGTTCAATAAAGTTGGCGTGGTTGGCGCAGTGGGTGATGAAGAGCTCACCGTAGGTGATGCCCCTCAGCCCCATGATATTGAGCCATCGCTCCTGCACCTCGGGGTCCTCGTCTGAGATGTCCTCCCATGCCTCGGGACGGGCCTGCTGATAGCTTTTTCTATCAATCAGACGCAACTGCGCCGTTCGGTCGGGCAATTCGGGACGTCTAAATCTGCATTCGCGGATAACGACGCTCGGCCCTGTATCGATCGCCTCAATCCTCCTGGAGCTGATGACGAGGATCTGACCATAGTAAGGGCATTCAGGATGAAACCAGGTGAGCTGTCGTCTGCAAAGGGCGTATTTGCTCCAGCCGTCCCCGGGCACAAATCCTATCTCGATGTTTCTGGCCAGAGGAACGCAGACGGCCTTCCTGGCCTCATGCATGAGGATGCCCTCCCTCTTTAACCGGGAATCCAGGGAGGCGAATTGCGCTTCTTCAAGCCAGTAGACATATTTCTCGTAGGCGTTGATCTATTCTCCTCCGGAATCAGGATCTTCGGTCGCGTCCTCTTTAGGCCTTCTGACCTTGCGAGCCTTCTTTTCCTCTTTTAAAGGCGCATCATCCTGCAAAGACGCCTCGACCAGGAAGCTGATATCACGCATAATCAGGGGCGATTCCAGCGCATTGATGCCGACCTGCAGCCCTTGGTAGCAGAAAGGGCAGGCGGATATCAACTCCTCCGCACCGGTCTCTTCCGCCTCCTTCACCCTTCTTTGGGCCATCTTGTTCTGGATGTCGGGATATCCTGATTTGAGACCGCCCCCGGCCCCGCAGCATCTCGAATACTCTCGGTTCCTGGGCATCTCGATGAGTTCGAGGCCCGGGATCATCTCCATGATAAATCGGGGGTCATCGTACACGCCCGAGGCCCGGCCCAGATGACACGGATCGTGGTAGGTTACCCGCTTTTCCACAGGGTTCTTAAAGATCAGCCGTTTATCTTCGTACAAGCGTCGCAGGAATTCCACGGTGTGCAACACTTCGAAATGCATCTTTCCGACCTTGGGATAGTCTTCCTTGATGGTCTTGAAACAGCCTGCACACGAGCTGATGAGGGTTTCAATCCCCAGATCATTGAACATCTGGATGTTTTGGGAGGCTAATCGTTCGAACTCGGGGTCGCCCATCCTCAGCATGACGCTGCCGCAGCATTTCTCGTCCTTCCCGAGGCAGCCGTAGTCCACGCCCAGTGCCTCCAGGATATTGAGGGTGCTGACGGCCACCTGCTTGACATTGATATCATAGGCTGCCGTGCATCCCAAAAAGAGGAGGACCTTTCCCTTGGTCTTTTTAATCTCCCTGGGGAGTTCCTGGATGAGATTCTCCTTTTTGGCCCGCCTGGCCCACTTTTCCCGGCCGGCACGGGGCTGCTGCCAGGGATTGTCATACGATTTGACGCTTTTAATCAAGGTCTTCTGGGATTCGAGGGGGCCGTAATCGGCCTTGACAATGAGACGTCGGATGTCCTCCCAGAGATTGACGGTGTCAATGTTGGCCGGGCATACCACGCGGCACTGGCCGCAGGTGGAGCACTCATACAGGTTTTTTACAAACTCGTCGAACTCGGGCCTGGTGATATCCCTGTAGCGAAAAAAGAGGGACAGCAGCTTCTTAAAGGCATCAGGGGTCTTTTCATTCCGTATGATGCTTCCGAGGAGGCCTTTCTGAGATCGGATCACCCTCAAAAAGTCCGTGACCTTGGCCCGGGGAATGATCCCCGGTTTCGCGTCCTGGTCATAGACCGGGCACCAGGTGAGACATTCGCCGCACCGGGTACAGGCGTCCAATTCGATCAACCGGCGCATATCCAGATTGGAGATGAGGATTTCCCGGACCCTCTCCTGGGCAGGGACCGTCTCGGTCGCTTCCTCCCCAACGGGTTTATCGTCCTTTTCTTCCACATCCGCTGGGTCCACGGAGGGCGGGGTTTTCTCAATCTCGGGCTGCGAAACGGTTTCGTCGGCAACGATCGCGTCTTCGGGGAGGATGGATTTGTCTTCCGGCATTTCTTTCCCAGTCTGTTTTAAATTTCTATTTCATTTTGTAATTCATCATCAGCGTCAGTGGGGTGTTAAACACATGCCGCATTTTGCCAAAAGGGAGATAGGCGATGAGCAAGGCCCCCACACCTGCATGGGCATACCAGAGCCATGGGTATATGACCTTCCAATCCAGCCCGAGAACAGCCATCAGTCGGGCCAGCGGATAACCGATAAAGGAAAACGCAGCCATGGAAGGCGGTATCTGGGTCATCAGGATCCTCACCCCTTCCAGAAGGAACCCCAGTAGGATCAAGACCCCTATAATGGCGATGGCCAGATTGTCCTGTCCCTCCCTGGCCACGTGGACCGGTTTCAGGATGAACCGTTGGATCATGGCCCAGGCAATACCGAGGACAATCAGGAGTCCTGTCAGGTCGTAAAAAAGGGCTGTAAACCCGTTGTTCTTGTTCAGGAGGGCCAGCGCCACGGAGCCGTCTGGGCCTATCCGATAGGCAAAATAGGTAAGGAGGCCGATGAACAGCCGCGCTAAAATCGACAGGTAGATGAGGGAATGGATCGACCACCGTCTCACGCTTTCCTGCAAGATCCTCCGCTGAAGGAAAACATCCAGGATGATCACCTTGATCAATGCAAAGAACTGCCGTGAGAATATGACCTGCCACACCGATTCGGACGTGAGGGAGATCTTTCGATGGAGCGATGTCTCTTCCCCCTGGACGCTCCCTTTGAACCAGAAGTTGAGGGTCAGGATCACGCCGAAGAGGAAGATGATGAAGGCGGCCCAGAAAATCGGATGCCCGATAGTCAGGGGGGCGCTGTGACAGAGGATGCAGAGAAAGCTTTTGGACGGGAGGACGGCGGCGGCCGCACCCACCTTGTTATCCGTGTTGTGGCATCGTTGGCAGAATTCAGGATCGGCCACATTGGGCAGGCTATGATCGACAAGAGAAATAGGGGCGTTCTGGTCGTCAACACGGGCGAGCGCGACCTGTCCAGTCTCCCTGTCCAGAGATACGAGCTTGGAAGTGCGATGACATGCCTGACAGTCCACCCTAAGGTGAGGATCATGGATTTCTTCTTCACCGTGTACGGTGTGACACCCGTTACACTGAGCGCCTGACCTGGACGCGTGAGGGCATCTAGCCACATCCCTGTGACATTGGATACAGGCCGTATACCTGTGCCGCGTCTTTTCAAAGGATTGAAGATCCACCCGGAGGGAGACCTGTTGGCCGCTCACGGATTTCTGACACGTTTTCTGGCTGTGACACTCCATGCATAATGCCTGAGAGGCGTAGGCCCCCTCATTGGTGTTGACATTGGGATACCGATGACAATCCAGACAATCCCGCTGTTTTCCATCCAACGCAGGAGACATCATGACCGGATCGTCGGCCCACGCCCCAGGGACGATCAGGGCAGCACTCATGATTATCAGTATGAACAGGATCCTCTTAGTCAATGGCCTGGATATCCCCCTCTATTAGGATTGTTGACTGTCGATTGTGGATTGCCGATTGAAAAACGTGAATTCCAAATCGGCCTGTACGCTCATGATTCCTCATGGGTGGTCATCATATGTTCCCACTCACCGTGATGCTCTCTCAGGATCTTTTCTCTGGTGGTCTTTCCAGTGAAGATGCTTTTTTCCATGGGAAAGACTTCGGGTCGAAGGTGTGCCGAGATCAGGTGGACCACAAACTTGAGGGCCACCGCCAGAATGGCCTCATACAGATGGAGGACCTGGGCCAGATTGATGAAGTAACCGGGGATCAGCCTGGAGAAGAATTCCGGGGCCCACAGGATCAGTCCGGTGAGGCCCATGGTATTCATGCCCAGAAAGATGGCCAGGTAGTCGAATTTTTCCCAGTAGGTAAACCGATTGAACGATGGAACCTTCCCCTTGCCGAAAAAGTACCGCATATGCCCAAAGAGATCCTGGATGTCCTTGACCCTCGGAAAAAGGGATTGGGGACCGGTGAGGCTTCCCTTGAGGACCAGCTTATAATACACCAGCCAGAGGATATGGACCATGACGCAGCCATAGGTAATCACGGCGAAGAAGCGGTGGAGATAGGCCAGATGCCCGGCCCCGCCGATCAGCCACACAAAGCCGCCGGCCCACCACTGGGCGCTGAATTTGAGTGAAAAGCCGGTGACCGCGAGCCCTGTGAAGCCGACCATGACAATAATATGGAGGAACCGCTGCAACACGGAAAACCGTATGAACACCGCTTCTTGGGAATTCTCTTCTGACATGATACACACCTCTTCACAAGTGCCCCCGCAAGTTTAGGCGCTTTACCTCACTTTGGGCGCTTGCTCAATGTTTCCTCAGTTTTTCATGAATTTCTCTCAAGAGCCACAGGAAGCTGTGCCCATAGAAAAAACCCACCACCAGGATGACCATGATCGTCATAATGAATGTGACGATCTTTATGATGGTCACGTGTTTCTGTTTTTCCTTATTGTCCCGGGCCAGGCCTTCTGTTGTCGGGTGGATCACGAACTGGGCGAATCGTTCCCCAGCATCAGGATGACACCGCTGGCAGGCCGCGAGGGCCGCCTTTCTGTCTTTCAGGGAAACACAGTCATGGGCCCCGTGGCAGTCCGTACAGTAGGCCGATGCCTCGTCGTGCAGGTTGACAGCGACCTTGCCGTGATAATTCTCCAGGTAAGTGGCCTTCTGTTCCGGATGGCAGACGCCGCAGGTATCTGTCATTGCCTGCCCCGTGGTTCCCCTCGATAGATGCGATCTGTCATAGTGAGCGGAATGACACTCCCCGCAAGTGGGGGCCTTCAGCCGATCAGAAAGAGATCCTTCGGATCCGGGGGTCCTTTTCTCTTCTGTGAGGGCCTTGGCATGGGCGCCCCGAAGGTATCTTTCATACGATTCGCGGTGGCAGGTCCTGCACCGCTGGTAGTCATAAATGCGGGTGGCTTCGCTTTTTAGACGCGTTGTATCCCGGGTGTCCGGATGCTTTTTCCCCTGGTCGACCATATCGCCGTGACAGGCCTCGCAGGTGAAGTTTTTGTGCGCGGATTCTGAAAAACGGTTCAAGTCCACGAACCATCCGGAGGAATCACGAGGTACCTCTACGGTAACTGCCCCTGCCCGGGTCGAACCCATGAAGGGAATGGAGAGAAAAAGAGCGCACGCGAACGCGAAAGACGTTCTGCTCATGAAACCCTGCCTTTTGACTCGTAATAAATTCCTCAACGGTTTCTCCTGCCGTCTCATGGTGAACGATAAATGCGTCTCCTTAAACATACCCGGCTTTGATGATCTCGCAAGAAGCCCGAACACAGGAGTTGTTGCCCATCCCTCAATCCCTCAATTCCTGAATCCCCGAATTCCCCATCCGTTTTGTCCTGAAATAGATCTCCAGAAAAAGCGTGGAAGTGCGATTGAGTCTCTCAAACAGATCTTTCGCCTTATAAAGGGTGTCTATGCCGCTCTTGAGATCCCTTTTCACCTCGCGCAGGAGCGCTGTCGTCTCTGAGGCAACCTGCAACAATCGGCCGGCCTGTCCCGGCAGCAGGCGCATTCGGTTCAGCTTCTCAAGGGGCTTTATCCTCCGCCAGACCGGCTCAATGAATTCTCTTATCTTGGCCGTCTCATATACCTTGTTCCCGATTGTCCATTGAACCGGGAGGGTCTCCAAGCCGACCGCAACAATCCGCGCGTTGCTGATCTCTCTCTTGATGTCCTTCAGCAGATTCCGGCACGCCTCGCCGGAGATAATCTCTTCAGAGGCTATCGTCTCATGGATCTGAACCGGGTCCAGCCTCAGATCATAGAGCATGGCATCTGTCATGAGCTGATTGGCCACGGTGAAACGGGGATGTTCAAAATGGGGTCCATACAGGTGGAGATATCCCTGGCCTATCTTCTGGCGAATCACCGCGGCCTTCCCCAATAGTGTATCGGATGCGAGTTTCCTATCCACCAAAAACACCGTCTTTTCTGTAAAGCCGCTGTAGGTGGCCAGGACCTGGGCGGATCCTCCGGCGATCAAGGGGGGGCCGCCGTAGAGGGGGGCATCAAGGGAGGGCGCCTTTTTAAAGGGGGCGAATCCGTTGGTGGTAAGCCGGACCGCCTCCCTTACCGGATGGAAGACATAGGCGCACCCATAGGCCGTGCAGAATTTCTCCCTCAGGCCCCGGGCTTCAGGGAGGGTCCGGGTCAGGTTGCCGATTTTTGCAGGGACAAAATTAAACAGGTTGAGATGTTCTTTGGAGGAATGAAGCGGGAGGTAGGCCCCTGCGCAGGAACCGATGTAGACACCGCCATGGGTGATGAAGCGCTTGACTTTATCGGCCCCTTCCGGTCCCAACCCCTCTGCAATGGCAAAGGTGTCTCCCCCGGACATGGCCAGGACATCGCACCGGTCAAGGGCGTCTCCCCTCAGCTCGGTTTCGGTCAGGAAGGCGAGATCAAAAAAACCGATCCGGTCAAATACCTCCGCGAACCAGAGCCAGGAATGGGATGTCCCTCGACCGGTATAGATGCCGATCCTGGGATGCCCTTTATCGTCAGACCTATTGCAGGGTTCATTTTCCTTCATGGACACACTCGCCGCACAGGAACGCTGAAACGCTCCTGAACCCTGTTATCCGGTGATATCGGCAATCACCTCGTCCAGGGTCTCTTGTGTCAATTCCAGCTCTGTTCCAAGGCTCGAGATATCGAGGAGCTTTTCCTCGTTCAATTCAGGGGCCATGAGCGCGAACAGGGGGTGAAGGCCGAAGATATAGGCCACGGCCTGGCGCCGCATCCACGCATCCTTTTCCTGGTTTCCGACAGCCGCCCATGGGCTGAATACGGCATCTCCCGAGCTCGACGCCGGACCCTTCAGGTTGGGGAGGGAGCCTTTGATCGCTTCCGGGTCTGTAAGACCGGTCTTTTCGCTCAGTTCAGCGACCGCGGCCCCGTCGATGCCGAACTTTGCGCATGCCTTGAGGACATGACAGGCATCGGCCGCTGTCAGTCCCAGTCGCTTCAGCGCAAGGAGGGGAGCGATATCGGTCAGCAGGAACCCGGGCTCTTTCACGGTGGTCTCTTTCAGGAGCGCGGGGTCTTCATCCAGGAACACGAAGGTGTTGGTCGGCACGGAGGTGTTGAAGCAGGCCATGTGCTTATGGGTCAGGGGCTTAAGCCATCCTTCTATGTCCTCTTCACCAAAGGCGGCGGCCATGGCGGCAATCCCCCTGATGTTGGCTGCGCCTCCCGACTTGACGGCGGAGAGAAGTCCGCCGCACTTTTCAACAAACTCTTCCGGCTCAGCAATCTCCAGGAGTCCCATTCCCCGCATGGCGATCAGTTTGAGCCGCTTTTTTCCAAAGAGGTTCCCGAAACCCATTCGGTCTCCGCTCTGCCAGTAGTTGATGCAGATCTGGGCCAAATCGGAACCCTTTTCTCCGGCCTCTCCGATTCCGAGGACCTGGATCAGATCGTCGCCCATGAGGTCACGGATATGATCCGTTGCGGACCAGACATCCTTACCCCACAGATCCTCTGCGTCGTTGAGGTCCAGGATGCCGTCGTGGATCCACAAATAGACCGGTTTTTCGGACGTCCCCTTGATAACGATATAGTCAAACCCGGAATATTTCAGTTCCATGCCTGCATCCAGGCTCAAGGGAACGTGCGAAACCCTCCCTGTCGAAGGGCTTTTTGCAGTGATCACACCCAGAGATGAACCGGGAACCAGGCTTCCCGTCAAGAGGCCCGTCCCCAATACGATGGGGACTTCGTCTGCAAAGCGATCGTAGAGGGATTTCGTTATGCCTGCCCCTCCGATCCTCTCCAACACCAGATCGTCATCCAACTCCTCTTCCATGATGTCGCGCGTCGCAAGGTCTACGATAGCGATCTTATTCGATGCCAAGTATTCCATATCGTTATCTCCTTAACATGTTTGAAATTTGCAGGTTCGGATGACAGCCTGTCCTGAAGCCGTCAACGGGCATCCACCATTGTTGACTAGGCCATGGAAATGGCATTGACCGGACAGAACTTGATGCACAAGGGGCCGTCGTCCAGGTCCTCACACAGGTCGCAGGATTCCCTGAGAAGCATCGGTTTTGCAGAGGCATCCGCCTCTTTTTCCGGGTCCTGTTCTTCGCCGATTCGATTAATTTCCGTGCCTTCCGGCCGTGCGGCGATCAAGCTGTCTTCCTCTTTAAGAATGATACCTATATAATTTTTCTTTTCCCTGGCCCGGTAGGGTACGATGCATGACGACAGGAGTGCAAAGGCGTCGTCCCGATGGTAACCGCAGGCCAATTCGCAGGCCATACATGCCGTACATGTTAACGCGTCGATTTTCAGTCCCATTGGAAACCTCCTTGTTTTGAGAATGTGTCTGAAGTCCGATTGCCTCTACCCTTGAGTGGAATGATCAATGCCATAGAATTATGGTGAAATATTAGAATATTAAGCCCAAGCCCCATGTAGACTTCATTGAAATGGTGTCGTTTTTATAGAAAAGCCATGGAGAAAAGTCAAACAAAAATTATAACCTTTATAATATTTCTTTGACGATCTGTCGTGAATTTGGTCCCCATCCCAGTCATTATCAAAAATGAACCTGTGATTTTCAGCGATCAATTCCGGTTGATACCTTTTTATATTATGATAAATTAATTTAATTTCTAAGGAATTGTCGTTAATCATGTTATCGGTGATCGCGATTTCGGTGAGTCAAAAAATATCAAAAGATTATAATATTTTTCTTGACAGGCTGTGTTTCATTCTGTATCTCTACACGAAAGTTCACCATGAAAGCAGGCGTAGGGGCAGTAATCGGTTATTTGTTGCCGGTCAGCCATTGAGCGTCCGTTCCCGGTCCTTCCTGATCCAGCGTACTCGCGGGATGAACGGATAACGGATAACCCGCTCCTATTTTCATCCGCAGAGGCGACAGGCTCCCTGTCATCACCATTTACACTGAATTTCCGTTTTGAGGTCCATACAGCCGTCCATGTTCAATAATGCAAACAAGTCTGAAAAGGTCTCAGACAACATCATCGCACAGATTCGCGACGCCATCCTTTCCGGCAGGATCAAGCCTGGAGACAGGCTGGCCTCTGAGAAGGAGTTGATCGATCAGTTCGGGGTCAGCAAGGCGACCATGCGGGAGGCCCTTCGGGTACTCGAGGTCATCGGACTGCTGGAAATCCGTAAGGGAATCGCCGGAGGCGCCTTTGTGGCAGAGGTGGACATGAGAACCACCCTTCATGCGATCGTCAACTTCCTTCATTTTCAGACCGTATCCGTCAAAGAAATCACCATGCTTCGGTATCTCATCGAACCGTCCGTGGCGCAAGTGGCCGCGGCCAAGCGAACGGACAAGGATATCGAAAAGCTGGAACAGGTCATCGGCGAGGGCATCACACACGGAGACACCGAGGTCTCCAAAGAGATCAGTTTCCACCGCTATTTGGCCCGAATGACCGAGAACACCATCCTGACGCTGACCATCGATATGATTGATAACCTTCTAAAGGCAATGAAAAAGAAGATCGGGCTCCCCCCTGAGTTCTACGGTCATGTACGGGATGCACACACCATCATCCTGGAGTGCCTGGTCCAGCAAGACGGCCTGGCCGCGAAAATCGCCATGGCCAATGATGTGGTGGGGGTCGGCAGGTACATATGCACGTTTACAGGCACCCCCCCCTTTGAACCCTCGGAATTGAAAGCGAGTCGATCGCCGATTGATACACACTTGGAGGTAAACCCGGAGGCGCGTGTGGTGATGAAAGATGATCCGCTGCTCCAGGAATCCGGGACTATTGTCAGACGGGTAGGGACCAGCGAGTTATACCTGATTGTGAAAGAAAACGAGAATGATGTTTAAAATCGGCAACCTGCCAGCTTCTTGAACCCTTGGAAGTGATTTTCGACCAGTAACCAGTAACCAGCTCCAAATTCCATATGATCCATGTTAACCAAATTTAATCAAAGGAGGTATTTGCTATGGCGGTATTGGAAGAACCCATAAAAGGCGTACCCATGGCCAAAAACTACATCAATGGAGAATGGGTTGAGTCAAAAGGCGAGATCATCGATGTGGTCAATCCGGCAACCTATGAGACCATCGGGAAGGTCGGGATCTCAACCAAGGAGGAGATTGACAGCGCTGTTCAGGCGGCACAGGAGGCGTTTCATGATTGGAGAAGGACCCCGCCGGTGACCCGTTGCCGGTACCTCTTCAGATTCCGAGAATTGCTGGAGGAAAATTTTGAGGAGGTCAGCAGGGTCCAGACACAGGAACACGGAAAATGCATCGATGAGTCCAGGGGCGAAACCCGACGGGGCATCGAGAACGTGGAAGTGGCCTGCGGCATCCCGAGCCTCATGATGGGCGAGTGCCTGGAGGATATTGCAAGCGGCATCGACGAATACCTTATTCGGCAGCCCCTGGGCGTCTTTGGCGTTATCGGCCCCTTCAATTTCCCCTTCATGATCCCCCTCTGGTCGGCCCCGTACGCGGTGGCCACAGGGAACACGGTGGTCATCAAACCCTCCAGCGAAGTTCCCTTCAGCCAGACAAAGATCACGGAACTCGCGGAAGAGGCAGGCTTTCCCCCGGGGGTCTGGAATATGGTTCACGGCGGGAGAACCGTTGTGGGCGGCATGCTGGACCATCCCGACATTCAGGGGATCACCTTCGTAGGTTCCACGCCGGTCATGCGGGACGTCATCTATCCCGGCTGCGGCAAGAGCGGCAAACGATGCATTGCCCAGGGCGGGGCCGCCAACATCCTCGTCATCATGCCCGACTGCAATGTGGACGCAACCATCCCGGGCCTGATGACATCCTTCTTCGGGAATGCCGGTCAACGGTGTCTTGCCGGCCAGACCCTGGTTATTGTGGGTGAAGACGACGCCTTTTATAAGGAGTTTGTGGAAAAGGTTACGGACAGGGCCAGAAATATCCGTGTAGGTTATGGCCTGGATGAGTCCGTGCAGATGGGTCCTGTACGGGACGTGCATAAAAAAGAAAACATTCTGAGCTACATCGAGACCGGTCTGAAAGAGGGCGCAACCCTGACATTGGATGGTCGAAAGGCAAAAGATGTCGTCGGCAATTACCCGGATACCTGCTTCCTGGGCCCCACCATTATGGAGAATGTGTCAAGGGAGATGAGAATCGTCCGCGAGGAGATCTTTGGGCCGACCATGGGGATTATCCGGACCAAGACCCTTGAGGATGCCATAGAGATCTGCAATGAATCCCCCTATCACAATGGTCACGCCATATTCACATCAAACGGCAAGTCTGCCCGTCAATTCCAGTATGACTGCATCAGCGGCAACGTCGGCATCAATATCGGCATTGTTGCGCCCATGGCATTCTTCCCATTCAGCGGAATGGCCGGTTCTTTCTTGGGCGTGCTTCACACCCAGGGGAAGGAAGCGATCCGTTTCTTCACAGAGAGCAAAGTCTGCATCCACCGATGGTTATAGGAAAGGGGACTGACGATGAATCTACGTACCGCTTCTGAAACATTAAGCTTTTTACGGGAGCTGGAGGAAAAGGCTGCCGTTTTCTACGAAAAGCTGGCCGGGAGGTTCCCTGAAAACAAAGAGGACTTCCTCGCCTTTGCCAAAGAAAACAGGAAATTCAATAAGCAGATTCAAATGGCGTACCAGTCCGTGATCACCGATGCGATTGAAGGGTGCTATGCATTTGATCTGGAGACGGACCACTATGTCTTTGAAACGGATTTGCCGGATGCGGCAGGCATCGCCGAGGCGGCAGCCAAGGCCCTGGCCGTCGAAGAGAAAATCGTTGCGTGTTATAATGTGGGCGCCGAGCAATCCGGTTCGCTGTTGGCTGACGTCCCGAGGAATTTCAAGATGGTGGTGAAAAAGCGGAATAACCGTCTGGAAAAGCTGAAATCACTGGCATAAGGGTCAGGGAGAAGGAGGCTATCAATGCTTGCCAAGAGAGAAGACATGATTTTGGATGAACTGGTCTCGATCGTGGGAAAGGATAATGCCACCGCTGCCAAACATATCCGCTACGCCTATTCCTACGACCTGAGCTTTGTCAAACCCAAGCTGCCGGACTATGTGGTGATGGCCACGACCGTAGAGCAGATTCAGGCCGTCTTCAGACTGGCCAACAGGGATAAGATCCCCGTGGTTCCGTATACTGCCGGTTCCAATATCGGAGGCCTTTGCATCCCCGAACAGGGGGGCATCCTGCTGGATCTGAAGCGGATGAACAAGATCATTCGGATCGATACGGAGTCCCATTATGCCGTTATCGAACCGGGGGTATCCCATGCGCAACTGGCCATGGAGCTGTATAAGCACAACCTGAGATGGAGCTGGCCGGTGGGACCGCCGTCGGCCTCTGTCTCATCCAATGCCCTGTGCCACGGCATCGGGGGCATGAGCGGCAGGTACGGACTCAACAGCGAGGAGATCACCAGCATGGAGGTGGTGCTTCCCACCGGAGAGCTGGTCCGTGTCGGATCATGCGCCATACAAGAGGATTCATGGCACAGCGTGTTGCCACTTCCGCAGCTGGACGGTCTTTTCAAGGGGTGGCTGGGAACCAGCGGCGTCGTGACAAAGATGGGCGTCAGGGTCCATCCGATCCCACCGATTCTCAAGGTGTTTACCGTGTCCACACGCAATATAGAGGACATGACGTCTTATATGGTGAATCTGGGGAACTATGAAATCTGCGACGACCTCACCGCCGTATCGTGGTGGCTGTCGCAGGTCCCGATCCCCTATCCGTACAGACCCAAACCGGATGAGGCCCCTGAGTGGTATTGCTTCGGCGCGACCAATTCCTGGACCCAGAAGGAAAAAGAGGCCAGGGAAGAGATCTGGCAGAATGTCCTGGATGAGGAAAAGAAGAAGGGGACCTCCATTCAATATGCAGACTATCCGGAAGAGGCCTTGAAGGCAAGGACCCAGCTTCCCAGCCGGATCGTGGGATCTACCAAAAACTATACCAAGATGGCGGGCGGCGGCATATCGTGGCCCGGCACCTTCACGCCGGCAAATAAGTGGGCGCCTGTGTACAATAAGTGGAAGGAGATCCTCATCGATCATAAGCTCTCGCCCGCCACGCGCGCGACCAATTACCGAGGGGTTCATTATGGCATGCTCAGGGCCATGATCCCCTTTAACAAGCAGAGCGCCGAGGAGACTGAAAATGCGAGACACGCCATCGTGGAATGCCTGAAGGTGGACCTGGACGCAGGAGGTATTCCCTACAAGCCTCCCGTGGATTTTGCCGCTGAGATAAACAAACGGGCACATCCCGGCTATCTATCGCTTTTAAAACAGGTGAAGAAACTGCTGGATCCAAATGACATTATGAACACCGGGAAACTGGGTTTTTGATTGTTCAACCGCCACGTGGCATTGGGAGGATATTATGGAATGGAACATCGCCACTCTTGAGGAGTTGAAGGATATTTTATGGAGGTGCACCGCCTGTGGCAACTGCAAGGCCGCCTATAACTACGGACCTCCCCCTGAATTCGGCGAGATCTGTCCTGCAGGGGCCGAGTTCGGCTTTGAGGGCTTTATGGCATCAAAGGGAAAGATCGCGTTTGCAAGAGGGATCCTTGACGGGGAGTTGGAATGGACCGACGAACTGCTGGATGCGATTTATAAGTGTACGGTCTGCGCAGGGTGCCAGAACCAGTGCGAGCTGGACCACAAGCCGTTCATCCCTGAGATTATAGAGGCCATGCGCCGCAAGGCGGTACAAGACGGCATCGGTCCCATGCCCACCCAGAAGAAGATCGCCCAGTCCATGCGAAGCTACAACAACCCCTATCAGGGGCCCCGAAGGGTTCGCATGGATTGGACCCGGCCTTTCAAAAAGGCCAAGAAGCCGATCAAGGACATCAACAAGGAACCTGCGGACATCCTCTATTACGTCGGCTGCACCGGGGCGTTCAACCTGCCTGCCAGGGGCGTGCCGGTGGCCACCGCCTCCCTGTTTCAGAAACTGGGGCTGGATTTCGGCATCCTGGGGGAAAATGAGATTTGCTGCGGATCCACGGCCATGCGGATCGGGGACGCCGAGGAATTCAAGCGGGTGGCCCAATCCAACCTGGAGACATTCAGGATGCTGCATGAGGATCGGGGGGTCAAGACCATTGTCACCTCCTGCGCCGGGTGTTACAGGGCCATTAAAAAGGACTATATCCTCTCCTCCGAATATGACAAGATGATGGACGGCATCCGAGTGGTCCACACGGTGGATCTCCTGAACACCCTGTTCAAGGAAGGGAAGCTGGAATTCACCGGTGAACTCCCGATGAAGGTGACCTATCACGATCCCTGCCACACCGGGCGGCACCTGACCAAATTCGTGGTTGACAAAGACGGCTCCCAGCTCTGGAAGGGGGCCTATGTGGGCCTCAATGAGGAGGATTGCCTCTACGACGTCCCCAGAGAAATCCTGCGGGCCATTCCAGGCATTGAATTGGTAGAGATGGAACGGATCCGGGACAACTCCTATTGCTGCGGCGGCGGGGGCGGCGTCATGACCGGATACGGGGACTGGGCCGCAAAGAATGCCTCCAAACGCATTGAAGAGGGGATGCAGACCGGTGCAGAGCACATGGTTTCCATCTGCCCGTTCTGTCATTATAACTTGAATGAAGGTTCTCGAAGGATCTCAAGCGAGATGAAGCTCTATGACCTGGTGGAGCTTCTGGATCAGGTGATTTCTGAACCTGACAAGGCATAGGATGCGGGAAAAAGGATGTAAAGGTGTGGAGTGTGGAGTTGACAAGGGTAAGTTAGATTCGGCATTTTCATTTCAACTTTAGGCGCTTAACACTTTACACGCCAAACTTGAAAAGAAGGGAGGTGATAAAAGAGAAATACGGCTGTACCAGTCTGTCATCAACCACAGTTTAGCGGGAAGAGAAGGAGGGAAACATGAAAAGAGCATTCCTGATTACATCCTTATTACTGGCGGGTGTGTTTTTGTTGGCTCCGCTCAACGCAGTCGCCGCAGACCCGGTCAAAATCGGTGTTATCGTTCCCTTGTCAGGCATTGTGGCGCAGGGCGGTGAAGAGATGAAGATGGGGATCCAGATGGCTGCGGAAGAAAAGAAAACCATTTTGGGCCGTCCCATTGAACTCATTGTTGAAGATACCCAGGTAAAGCCCACGGTTGCCGTGAGCAAAGCGGAGAAGCTCGTTTTCAAGGATGGATGCAAGGCCCTGATCGGTGTTTTCTCAAGCGGCGTAGGCCTGGCTATTGCCAAGAATATCGACAAGCTGAACGTCCCATTTCTGACCACCCACGTTATGACCACCAAATTTTACGGCCTTCACCCACTGGTTTTCAGGTCAGGTCAGCTGGCCAACGACCAGACGGCGGTAGGCAACATCAAGGGCATTCTGGCGACTCCCGACCTTAAGAATCGGACCTATTATGTACTGGTCCATGACTATGCCTGGGGCCACGATGCGGGTCAGCGATTCATCGACCTGGCCAAGGAAAACGGCATCAAGGTCGCCAATGAGAATTTCGACAAAGCGCCCATCGCCACGAAGGACTGGTCCTCCTACATCAGCAAAATCAAGGCCTCCGGAGCGGATGGCGTATACATCGCTCTCATCACCAATGTTATTCCTGTCTTTGCAAAACAGGCCTATGATTTCGGAATTCAGAAGTATGCCAGGATCGTATCCGGGGCTGCCCCGGGTCCGGTGGAACTGGAAGCGGGCGGCGAAGCGTGCATCGGCATCTTCGGGGCCTCTGACTGGTGCTGGGACGTGAACAATCCCATATCGGACAAATGGGAAGGCGACTTCTGGAAAAGATTCAATACCATTCCCTCCGATGCGGCCTGCCACAGCTATGTGGGCGCCATGAACCTCTTTAACGGCATTGAGAAGGCCGGTTCCACGGATCCTCAGAAAATTGCCGCAGCCTTGAAAGGCATCAGTTTTAACGGACCTTACGGCGAAGTCCGTATTTCGGCGAAAGACAACTGCATGAGAAATTCGGCAGTACTCACCGAAACGACTTTGGCCCCAGGGAATCCCTATGGCGCCAAGATTTACATGAAGGTGCTTCGAACCTTTTCAGCCGAGGAGTTAGGGCCTCCGGAATAATCCGGAAAAATTGCATCTCTTTTTTGGTGATCTGCAGTCCGTTGGAAATGCTGCAACGGACTGCACGACACCAAACTGAAAAATGGGACCGGCCATATCTGTTGCAAACACCTGAGAGAGCCGACAGGAATCAGACATGAGCATTCTCGCTATCACGGTAGATATTGTACTAAACAGCCTCGTCCTGGGCGGCGTGCTCCTGATTGTCGCCATCGGGCTCAACATTATTTACGGCCTGAGCCGGGTAATGAACCTTGCTCACGGGTCCCTCTATGCATTGGGGGCTTATGCAGGCTTTACACTGGTTGCCTCCGGTCTCAACTTTTTTGTAGCGCTCCTTATCGCCCCCGTCCTTATCGCCTTTGTGGGTTTGATCATTGAGCGGATCATTATTGCGCCGGTCAGAAAACGATCCATCGTCTATACCCTGATCCTCACATACGGACTCATGTTCCTCTTGGACGGCCTGATAAAGTACTTTTGGGGGAATGAACCCCGCTTTATCGAGCTGCCTGAGTTTATGAGGCAGACACTTCCCATTGCAGGAACCCACTATCCGGTTTTTAGACTGGTGACGCTCCTGATCACGGCCGCGGCCATGATCGGATTGATGCTGTTCCTGGGAAAAACAAAGCTGGGAATCATCCTCAGGGCTGCCAGCGGTATTCCTGAGATGGTATCGTGTATGGGAATCAACATGACTTACGTCCACATGGGCGCCTTTGCTTTGGGCTGCACTCTGGCGGGAATTGCCGGAGTCATTTCAGGCCCACTCTATACGATAGACCCGATCATGGGGCACGAAATGCTGATCAGCTCTTTTGTCGTCATTGTGATCGGGGGGTTGGGCAGTTTGAGAGGCGCCGTTCTGGCGGCCTTCCTGATCGGACTGGTTCAGACCTTAGCCGAGTTTTTTGTAACGGATCTGGCCATGGTCATTGTCTATATGATGATGGCCGTTATCCTTGCCTTAATGCCCCGCGGGCTCCTTGGAGAAGGAAGGTTTGAGTAAGATGCATGATCGCACATTGGAAATGGGCCTAAAGGGAGGAACCGCTCGTCCCATGAGGGTCGTGGCCCTTCTCATCCTAATCGCCTGTCTTGCCCTGTTCCCTTTTGTCGTGACCAACCGATTCTATATCAGCCTCGTCAATGAGATGCTGATCTACGGCCTTCTGGCCATGAGTCTCGACGTCCTCCTGGGATATACGGGCCTGCTCTCCTTTATGCACAATGCCTACCTGGGGATTGGGGCCTATGTGGTGGGTCTCTTCCTGATCCACATATCTCCCTCATCCCTCTGGCTGGCCATCCTTGCGGGAGTTGTGGCGACATCGCTCATCGCCCTTCCTGTGGGGTGGGTCCAGGTGCGTACCGGGGGGTTGGCCTTTGCCCTTTTGACCCTTGCCTTTGGCATGATGTTTTATACCATCGTATGGAAATGGTATGACTTGACCGGAGGCGACGATGGGTTGATGGGGGTCCCCCACCCCGACATTCAGTTGGGCGGCATTGTCTTGGGCAATTCCGGAAATCCAACGACCATGTATCTCCTCAGCCTCTTCATTGTCATTGTATGCTTCTTGCTCACATGGCGGATTATCCACTCGCCATTCGGGGCAGTGTTGGAGGCCATACGGGAAAACGAGGAAAGAGCCTCCTTCGTCGGCATCAATGTACGCAGATATAAGCTCTACGGATGGATGTACGCCTGCATGCTGGGCGGTATCAGCGGGGGGCTTTTCATCCTTTACCGAGGGTATATCGGCCCCACGACCATGAGCGCATTCGCAGGTGCAGGCGTCCTCATGATGGTTCTGGTTGGAGGAATGGGTTCTCTCTGGGGGCCTATCGTCGGGGCGGGCATTTTCATCTTTATACAAGATTACATCAGCACCATGACCGAACACTGGGAGTTGTTTGTGGGGTTGGTAGTGATCCTTCTTGTCCTGTTCATGCCGAGAGGCTTTGTCGGCCTGGGTGACTATCTGACGCGCTTCAGAAAGGAATAATCAAGACCCATGACCACCATCCTGAGCACAAAGGGCCTTCACAAGCATTTTGGCGGTGTGCTCGCCGTCAATGATGTAGATGCTGAATTCAAAGCCAAACGCCTCCGATCTATTATTGGTCCGAACGGCGCTGGAAAAACCACCTTCATTAATGTCATTACAGGCAGACTCCCTGCCAGCTCCGGTGCGGTGCTGTTCGGGAATCTGAACATCACCAACAGACCTGCCCACCGACTGGTCCGTTTGGGCATCTGTCGCACCTTTCAGATAACGAGTATTTTTCTTGGGTTGACCGTATTTGAAAATGTGCGGATTGCAGAGCAGAGTCGGATAGGCGGGTCATTGAGGATCTTTTCAGCAAAAGAAAACCTTAAGGCGGTCAATGATAAGACATGGGAGATCCTCCATCGCTTAGGCCTTGAGGGCAAGGCGAATATCCCCTCCAATAATCTTGCCCATGGCGATCAGCGCCTCCTGGAAGTCGCCATGGCGTTGGCCGGCGATCCCAAGATCCTGTTTCTGGATGAACCCACGGCAGGGATGTCGCCTGCGGAGACGGAACATATCGCAGCGCTGATCAAAGGATTAACCGATACCATTGCCGTGGTTTTAGTGGAACACGATATGGATGTGGTCATGAGCATTTCAGATGAAATTACCGTCTTGAACCAGGGGAGCATCATTGCTGAGGGATCTCCCCGGGCAATCCAGGACAATGATCTGGTCAAGGAGGCGTATCTCGGCCATGCGTAATCCGGAAGCAGATAAGATCCTTCAGGTCGAGGATCTCCACGCCTATTATGGGAGAAGCCATATTATTCAAGGGCTTTCCATGGATGTGGAGAGACTTGAGGCGGTCTCGATCCTGGGGAAAAACGGCGTGGGAAAAACGACCACCCTCCGTTCCATCATGGGCCTGACTCCGCCCCGGAGAGGGACGATCCGAATCAATGGAGAAGATACGACCCGGTTGCCCACCCACAAGGTTGTCAGAAAAGGGATTGGTTATGTACCGGCTGAACGACACATCTTTCCCGGGGTGACCGTTGAAGAGAACCTCATATTGGGGGCAAAGCCTTCAGAAGACAGTGATGCCTGGGACATGGAGAAGGTGTACACCCATTTTCCCGTGTTGAGGGCAAGGAACCGGCAGGACGGATCGACCCTCAGCGGCGGAGAACAGCAGATGCTGGCCATCGGCCGGGCATTGATGGGGAACCCGATCATCATGCTCCTGGATGAGCCGTCCCAGGGGCTTGCGCCGCTCCTGGTGTTTGAAGTGATACAGCCGATACTCCTTTTCTGCATCGAGTCGGGGCTGACCGTCCTGCTGGTGGAACAAAACTACCGTATGGCCCTGAAGGTGGCGTCCCGGCACTATCTCATGGGCACCAAGGGCAAAGTCGGGCAGGTCGCCACATCCGAAGAACTGATGGCCGACAGCGAGATCATCAAGAAACATCTGGCGGTCTGAGAGAACGCGGAACTCGGAGCTCTGAACGCGGAAGAGGTGAGGGAAAAGGCGCATGGCGCAAGGAGCTGAAGGCTCAAAGCTGAAGGCTCAAAGGGGGAAGAAGCCAATCCTTATCGGCGGAGAGGGTGTAACCCAACAAACCCGATAAACTCAATAGACCCGCAACCCGAAACGAGTAACCAGTAATCCCGCTGAAGACGGGATCTTCGACCAGCAACCAGAGCCCAATTTCACACAAGGAGATATATGATGTTCCATTTTTCGACGGAGCAAAAGGTCTGCGAGATCGGCGGCGTCAAGTTCGGCGGTCAGCCCGGCGAGTATCCTACCGTGGTCTGTTCATCCATCTTTCAGAAAGGCGACAAGGTTTTCGACGGGAAACGGAAAGAGGGATTCGACGAGAAGCGGGCGGAAGAACTGCTTCGAACCCAGGACAGGATGTCCCTGGAAACCGGGGTCCCGGGAATGGCCGACGTGGTGGCCAATACGGCCAAGGAATTCGAGGTGTATGTAGATTTTGTGACCTCGGTGAGCGATATGCCCTTTTGTGTGGATGCGTGGCAGATGAAGCCCAAGCTGGCGGGCGCGGCCTATTGTGCGGAGAAGGGTCTCCTGGACCGCATGTTCTACAACAGCATCACGGTGTGGGAAGAGGATCTGGAGACGGAGATCCGTGAAATCGCGCAGATCGGGGTCAAGCATGTCCTCCTCGTTGCCTTTGACATGGCCGACCAGATGCCTTCCGGAAGGATTGCCGGAACCCAGAAACTTCTCGATGCCATCGAAAAGGTCGGGGCCAGGTTTGAGAGCATCTTCGTAGACACCTCGGTCATGAACGGGCCTGCCACCGCCTTCTGCGGCATTGCCAACCGGATGATCAAGGAGAAATGGGGATTCGCCACTGCCAGCGCCCCGTCCAACGGGTCCTACATGTGGAAACAGGCACGGGAACAATGGGGATTCAAGGGGTGGTCGGCGGCGGATGCAGGCCTGGAGTCACTGGCCTCTTTCATGTATCACGACATGATATTCTCGGGTCCCATGGCAGGGGCATCACGGATCTTTCCGGCCGTGGCCATGGCCGATGCCTTTGCCGCGACGGCTGCCTTTGCCGAAACCAGAAAACTTCCGGCCCTCGAAACCCATCCTCTCAACAAGCTCTTCCCCGACTTTGTCGGGCAGCTCAAGGGGATGTGAGTGAATTGCGATGGATGATTGGCGATGGATGATTTAGATAAGATTGATTAACCTCCAGAGACATAAGGAGCAGCATAATGACGACAATGAGCCCAAAGGAACGCGTGAAGGCCTTTTTTAGAAGAGAACCGGTGGATCAGGCGCCCGTTTTCAGCGGCATGGGCACGGTGACGATTCAGGCGATCGACAAGATGGGGATCCGGTTTGCCCAGGTGCATGGTTCGGCGGAATATCTGGCAGGCTCGGCCATTGCCAGTGCCGAGATGTTCGGATTTGACGGGATCGTAGTTCCCTACGACATGTGTACCGTTCCGGAGGCCCTGGGAAGGGGCGCCAGTCTGTATGAAAACGCAGAGGGGATTCTTTATCCCACGGTCCCTTCCAAATGGGCCACGCTGGACGATGTGGACCTCCCCGAGGATTACCAGTCGATTTTTGATAAGGGACGCATGCCGGTGGTGGATGAGGCCATCAGAATTGCGAAGGCCCACGACGGGGGCAAGCTGGCAATCGGTGGGTGGGTCCTGGGACCGTTCACCATGGCCGGCCAGTTGATTGAGCTGGATGTTCTCCTCAAGGGGCTCCGCAAGGACAAGGATCGTGTAGAGGCCTTTCTATCCAGGATGACCGATCTGGTGATTGCCGTGTCCCGGCATTATCAGGGGTTGGGGGTGGATTACATGAACATCCGCGAGATGGGATCGGGTACAGACCTCATCTCCCCCCGCATGTGGAAGGCCCTCATCCAACCGAATCTCCAAAAGGTTTTCTCCGCGCTCAAATCCCCCAAGATCAATCACATCTGCGGTTCCACCGACCTGATCATCGAGATGATGAATGACTGCGGCGCCGATGCCGTGAGCGTGGATCAGAAAAACCATGTGGTTGAATCGCGTCAAAAGCTGGGCCCCGATGCCATGATCCTGGGCAATTTCGATCCCTACGGGACCCTGGTCCAGATGGATGCGGCGGATGTGGCCGGGGTCATCCGGAAATGCGTGGAAGACGGCGTGGATGCGGTCTGGCCGGGGTGCGATATCTGGCCCGATGTGAAAAAGGAAAACGTGGAGGCCTATGTGAAGGCCGTCCGGGAATACGGCAGGAAATAGAAGGCCAGGAAAAGGCGAATTCGTGCCTGAACGAAAACCCCGTTGAGGCACATTGGAAAGAGACCCCCACGCGCGCTCAAAAAAATTTCCGGGAGTTGCACCTTTGCCTTTGTTCGCCGGGGCGTATTTATATGAGAACTTTTGGTTGCGGTTATGCCGCGTTCGTTCACTTTTAAGTCATTCAATTTTTGGCACAGCGGAGGGAATGCGATTATGGGAAAGGAAGAAGTCAGGGAGGAACTGTTGAAGCAGCTTCACGAAGGTGTTGTGGAGTTTGAAGAAGACAAGGTCCGGGAGGCCGCACAGAGGGTCCTGGATGAAGGGGTGAACGCCTACGACGCGGTGATGAACGGCCTGGCCGCCGGGATGCAGGAGGTGGGCGATCTCTATGACCAGCAGGAATACTTTGTGCCCGAACTCCTCATGTGCGCCGATGCCCTGTATGTGGGCCTGGATATCCTGAAGCCCCACATCACCCTTGAAGACCTGGGGGACAAGCCCAAGGGTCAGGTGGTGATCGGCACGGTCCAGGGGGATGTGCACGACATCGGAAAGAATATCATCAAGATGATGTTCGAGGTGGCCGGTTTCACGGTCCACGACCTGGGAAGGGATGTGCCCCTTGAAAAATTCGTGGAGGAGCAGCTCCGCACGGATTCGGAGATTGTGGCCCTGTCGGCCATGATGACCACCACCATGATGGGCATGGAAAAGGTCATCAAGATGATCAAGGAAAAGAATCCCAATGTGGCCATCATGCTGGGCGGGGCACCGGTCACCAGCGATACGGCCGACCTGTTCGGGGCCGATGGATATGCGGACAGCGCCGGCAATGCGGTGCAGGAGGCCATCAAGATGATCGGCCGGTTGAGGGAAATGCAGGCAAAGTAAATTGAATAGTGAATAGGGATCATTGAATATTTGCTATTGAGCGTTGCGTCTGTCCCGGGGGCAGAAAGATCGGGCCGGGGAACTTTCAGAGAACGTACGTTCAACATCGAATGAAGGCGCATCCAGAGCCGATAACCGACAACGAATAGCGAGCAGCCCGTTTTGCAGGTGCGGGCGGGACATCAGTGTTCTGAGGAGTATGTTCAATGGGCGAAAGCGGTAAGGTGAAGGTTATTTTCCAGCCGTCAGGGAGACGGGGCGAGGTTGACAAGGGGATCAACATCATCGAGGCCTCGCGCCGCCTCGGGGTGGACATCGAGACCCTGTGCGGTGAAAAGAGGGTCTGCGGCAAGTGCAAGGTCCGGATCGAAAAAGGAGCATTTGAGAAGTTCGGCATCGTGTCGGATCCGGATCATGTCAGCGCCTGGCAGCAGGAGGAGGCCAAATTCATCACCCCCGAGCAGCGGGCGGCCGGGTACCGTCTGGGATGTGTGGCAGAGATCCTGGATGACATACTGGTCTTTGTGCCCGAGGAGTCGAGGGCCGGCAAACAGGTGGTGAGCAAGGCGGCCCGGGATATCGAGATCAACTGGAATCCGGCGGTCAAGGTCTATACGGTGACCGTGACGCCGCCCACTTTCGAGGACCCCTTGGGGGATTTCGAGCGGATGACCCAGGCCCTGGAAAAAGAATATGGCCTCAAAGATCTCGACATTGACTGGTTCACCCTGCGGGACCTTCCCAATGCCATCCGCAAAGGCGGATGGACCATCACCGCCGCTGTCTGGATGGATAAAGAAATCATCAAGCTCTGGCCTGGAAAGGTCGAGGATTATTATGGACTGGCCATCGATGTGGGGACCACCACGGTGGCCGCCTATTTTTGCAACATGAGGACCATGGAGGTGCTGGATACGGTCTCCATGATGAACCCCCAGTGCAAGTACGGCGAAGACGTCATGTCGCGGATCACCTATCACATGCAGACCCCGGGCGGCCTGGAGCGGATGAGCGACGACATCATTGAAGGGCTCAACGAACTGGTGAAGAAGGCCTGTGAGGGTACCTATCCGCCGAAAAAAAAGGAGAAGGACGCAAACGGCAAGGTGGTAAAGGACGAAAACGGCCAGGCCCTCATGATGGAGGCCCCTGAAGAAGGGAAGACCTATCTGCGACTCGAACCGTCCGACATTGTCGACCTGACCCTGGGCGGGAACACGGCCATGCACCATATCCTGCTCAAGCTGGATCCCCAGTACGTAGGCTTGGCGCCGTTTCCGCCCGTGATTCACCGGAGCCTGGATATCCGGGCCCGAGACCTCGGGGTCGGGATCAACAAATCCTCGAGGGTATTCATCATGCCCAATGAGGCCGGATTTGTGGGGGCGGACAATGTATGCGTACTGGTGTGCGAGAAACCCCACCGGAGCGAAACCCTTCAGCTCATCATCGACATCGGCACCAACGGCGAACTGGTGTTGGGAAACAAAGACAAGCTCATATCCTCCTCCTGCGCCACAGGTCCGGCCCTGGAGGGAGCCCAGCTGGCCTTCGGGATGCGGGCCGCGCCCGGGGCCATCGAACGGATCCAGATCGATCCGGAGAGCCACGAGGTGGATTACAAGGTCATCGGCCGGGAGGCATGGCTGAAATACTCCAAGCCGGAAGAGATGCGGACCAAGGGAATCTGCGGGTCCGGGATCCTGGATGTTCTGGCCGAACTGTACCGATCCGGCGTGGTGGAGAAGAGCGGACGATTTTCGAAGCATCAGAAATCCAAGCGCTTCCGCACAAACCCGGACAACCCGAGACAGAAGGAGTTCGTCATTGCCTGGGCCGATGAGACCTCCATCGACAAGGACGTGGTGATCACCCAGAAAGACATCCGTCAGATCCAGTTGGCCAAAGGGGCGCTTTACACCGGGTGCAAACTCATGATGCGGCGCATGGGGATCGATAAGGTGGATACCATCAAGATCGCCGGGGCCTTCGGCACCCATGTGGCCAGGGAAAAGGCCCTGATCATGGGGCTGTTCCCGGATTGTGAAATAGAGAAGATCCTGTCCGTGGGAAATGCTGCCGGCGACGGCGCGAGGGTGGTCCTTCTGGACCGTGAGATGCGTGAGGACGCAAACTGGATCTCCCGTAATGTAGAATATATCGAGCTGACGGTAGAGCCCGATTTTGAAAAGCAATTCATGGAATCGATGCAGATCCCCCATATGACGGACCAGTTTCCCCATCTCGAAGGCCTGGTGCCAGAGGAAATCCTCCATCAGAAATAAGACTTGACGATAGATGCTGGATACTGGATGCTGGATGCTGGATGGTTAGAATCTTTGTTTGCAATCCCGCCCTGCGGGACAAGTTGCGGAGAAGTTTTGGTGAACCGCCAAGGCGCGAAGGACGCGAAGAAGGCTTGATGGGTTTGTTCTGATCCTGGAAGAAAGACCCCAGTGAAATCCGCTTGGCTGTCATTTGCATGAATTTCACGGGGCAGGTTCAGGATCAGAACAGACCAAGCCCTGCCGGGCGGTAGTCCGTTATTCGGTAATAGCCTTTGGACAAAAGAGTCTTTGTGTCTTGGTGGCTTTGTGTGAATCCTGCCTATATTTGGCGGGATTGGTTGCGGCGGTTAGGCCGCCTCAGGATGATGGAATACGAGACGCTGTTTTTCCCGACTGCTGATCTCAGACTACTGACCTCTGGAGCCTGATGGTGGATGGTGGGATGGGATCGACTGTGAGTCGGGAGACTGCCAATGGATCCAGCCAGGGGGATGGTCCTGAGGGTATCCGGGTGGCCGTGGATCCGGGGATCTGTGGGTTTATCTGCTCGATTCGGGCATGGAAAGAGGGGAAGACGGTCCGTTTCGACATCCAGTCCGAGTGCGGCCAGATCCGGAAGCTCGCCGAGACATTGGATCCGATCACGCTGAAAGATTTGTTCGTCCCCCTGACCCAGTGCCCGATATTTAGGCTCGCAGAGGCTTCAAGATGTCATCTGGCGTGCCCTGTCCCCTCATCGCTGGTCAAGACCGCCGAGGTGGTCCTTGGTCTGGCCCTTCCCAGAGATGCGACGATCCGTTTTTTGACGTAAATGTGCGTTAACATTTTTCATGAGGAGGCGAAAAATGGCTGAAATGACCCTGAGAGAAAGATTCTGGAACCGTTTTATGGGGAAGGATGTGGACAAGACCCCATGTGGCAGCACCACCACCTATGGCGTTGTGGCACTCATGGATGCCTGCGGGTATGCGAGGCCCCTTGCGGATACCGATCCGGTGGCCATGACCGAACTGGCCTATGCCGGTCACAAATATGGCCAATTCGAATGGGTCAAGGCCATGGGGTGGGATATCGTGGGGCTGAGCGAGGCCTTCGGGTGCAAATTGGGGACCCCGAAGAAGGATATCCAATACTCCATCCATGGGCATCCCTATGCGGACAGCATCGAGAATATCGAGTTCCCGGCCGACTATCTGGAACGGGGCCGTTTTCCCATGTTCAAGGAGCACTTGCGGCTTCTCAAGGAAAAGGTGGGAGATGATCTGATCATTTTCGGGGAGACAGAGGGTCCGTTCACCTGTGCCGCGAATCTGGTGGGCACGGAGCAGTATATGAAATGGATCTACAAAAAGCCCGAAAATGTGCACAGGGTCCTGGAGATCACCAAGGAGGCGGCCATCGCCGCCATCAATTTTGCCTTCGATAACGGGGCCGACTATTATGTCCTGGCGGAACCGACGGCAGGTCCGGCGCTCATCAGGGCGAACTTTTTCGAAAAGTTTGTGCTTCCTGTGCTCAAAGAGGTGGTAACCCGGTCAAAGGGGCCGGTAGTGCTGCACGTGTGCGGCAATACGGACTCGATCATCGAACTCATGTGCGACACCGGGGTGGTGGGGATCAGCATCGAGGAAAAGGCGGATATGAAACGGGCGGTGGAAATCGCCCATAAGAAAGGCACAAAGGTCTTCGGCAACGTGGCCACCGCGACCACCCTCTTCAGCGGAACGCCTGAGGCCGTATATCAAGAGGCCACCCAGGCCCTCGAAAACGGAACGGATTTTCTCTGCCCGGGGTGCGGGATCGCCCCGCCCTCGCCCCTGGAAAACCTGTTGCAGCTCAAAAAGGCCAGAGACGATTATTTCAAATAAGGCAGCCGTTTCTTATAACCTCCTGAAACCTTCCCCTATTCCCTGAAGAACGGGGGAAGGTTTTTCTGTCTGCGCTGTTTTCCACCCTATTGCTGCAATTCCACGGTTACCCATTTTTCTCTTGACTTCAGCGTTTTTTTCGGCTTAATTGCAAAGACTACTCAGGTGCTCTTAAGGAGCTTAACAGGGAACCTCGTGAAAGTCGAGGATGGGCCCGCCGCTGTAACCCCCCCTTCATTCTTAAGGATTTCGGGAGCGTGAAGGAACCCTCTGGGCGGTTGTTTGCCACTGTCTCAACAGATTGGGATGGGAAGGCAGCCAGGAGGGCGGGGAAATCAGAAGACCTGCCTGGGTGGCGGACGGGGGCTTCGCGGACGGAAGCCATGTCCATTAAAATCGGTGGATAAAAATGGGACATCCCCGGATTGATTTTTTCAATCCGGGGATTTTTTTTGGCGGGCTGTGTCGCATTTCGGAACGTGGGATATGAGGAATTGCGGATGAAAGAAGAGCGTGTGACGGCATTTTTACAGCTCGCCGATCCATTTTTGCCGGAGAATCTCCACGTCGGTGATAATGGGGATAACTCATTGAAAAATCCGGGGAGATTGCCTGCGCGTCATTTCGAGCCCCGGCCTCTGGCATGCACGACGTACTGTTTTTCCTCTGTCCGAAACATCAAACCATTTGAACAAGGATGCCGGATGAAAAAAGGGAGGAAAAACAGATAATGGTCGGCAAGGCACTGAAGAGGGGTCTCTTAAGGATGGCCGTGACATTGGGCGTGGCACTGGCGTGGGGCACTGGAAACGCCGGGGAGACGGAACCGGAAACCCTCGAGACGATCACCGTCACGGCGGAACCCTTTGCGATAAAGGAAAAGGAATCTTCTCGATTTGTATCGGTCTACACCGCCGAAGAACTAAAGGAGACAGGTGCCGACAACCTGGTGGATGCACTGCGAAGAAAGGGCTCGTTTGCCTATAAAGCGATGGGCCCCTTGGGCATCAGCCATGGCGGGATGAACAGCACCCTGTCCATCAGAGGGATAGAAAACGGTGAACTGGTCTTGATCAACGGCTCTCCCATCCAGGGGGCCGCGGGGCAGGGATACGACCTGAGCGCCATCCCCATCGAGATGATTGAAAGGGTTGAGGTCTTGCGAGGGGCCGCTTCTACGCTCTATGGGGCGGATGCCATGTCGGGCGTTATCAATATTATCACCAAAAAGAATCCTGCGGCGACCTCCACGCGGGCCGCGGTGGAATTGGGCAATTACCAGTATGCGAACGGCGCCGTCGGTTTTCAAGGCCCTTTTATCAACGCGGGGTTCAATTATCAGCACCTGGAGGGGATCACAGAAATATCGCGCAGTTTCACGCAAAAATACCGCTATGATACGGAGGGCACCCACAAGTACAACCTGAATCTGGACATTACCCCCTTTGAAGACTTTCACATCGACTATCTGGGATCCTATTATAAGACGGGCTTTAAGAAGATCTACGACTCGGGCAAACCCATGGAGGGGACCCATCAAGAGGATTACGATCAGTTCGCGGATATCAGGTATGAGACGGATGTGTTTAAGGTCAAGGCCTTTGGGAGCTATTCCAGGATTAACAGGGATGAATATACGGACCCGGAAGAACCGAAGGATCGGAACACAAATTACAACTACGGCCTGGAAGGGGACTTTCGGCATGAACTCCTGTTTACGGAGGTCACTATCGGCGGCGATTACACCCATCGTGCCGCAGACTACAACAACCAGTATGGAAAACACCACCGGGACGATTATGCCGTATTCGTACAGCTCAAGAGGGAATTCTTTGACCGCCTGTCGCTGTCCGTGGGCGCCAGGGAGCAATTCATTAATGCGGATGCCGACGGGGAGAATTACAACATTTTTTTGCCCACATTCGGCGTGGCTTTCGAGACTACCGAAGATCTGAATCTTTTTGCCAACGTGGGAAAGGCCTTCCGTGCGCCTACGTTTACCAACCTTTACAACGCCAGCAGCTTCCTGAAGGGAAATCCCGATCTCAAACCTGAGAAGGGGTGGACATATGAGGCAGGCGTTAAACTGGATGTCTCCTTCGCTCATATTCGCCTGGCCGGTTTCTATATGGATTACTCCGACAAAATCGAATTGGACCGATCCAAGGGATATCCCCTAACCTACTTCAATGCCGGCGACTATGCGTCCAAGGGCATTGAATGGCAGATAGACATTTCGCCTTTCGCGAATTATGATGATTTCTTGAGCGACATCTCGTTCTATACCGCCGGTTACTGGGCCGATCCCACGGCGAACGATCCGAAAGGCAAAGAATATCAAACCGGGGCCAAATGCAAGACCAGCCTGGGCGTCTCCTACCTCACGGAGGGGCTGGTCCTCCAGGTGATCGCGGATCTCCTGACCAGCAGGGAAGACAATCTGGACAACAATTTCACCCTCGACTTTTTCGGGAAATACAGGGTGTGGAGGGGCTATATCACAGCGAGCGTGAGCAATATCTTCAATTCGGAGGTGCAGGTTTCGGGGGATTTATCCTCCACTGCAACCAGCAACTATCTATACTACGGCATGGGTCGTATGTTCAAGATCGGCTACGAAATCGCATTCTAAAAGGCGCGATGAATCGGGGATACTCGCCCGGTCGGATAGCTGCCGTCATGTTCGTAAGCAGAGACGGACATAGGGACAAGACCATTGCCTTAAATCCTTCAGGTTATCCCGGGCCGGAAAATTACGGCACGAAGGGAGGCCGTAAATTGCCATGATGTCAAACCGAAAGATTCCGGCGTTCGTCATTGCAGGCACCCACAGCGGCAGCGGAAAGACCACCGTTGCCCTGGGAATCATGGCCGCACTTGTCAAAAGGGGATGGAGGGTGCAGCCCTTTAAGGTGGGCCCGGACTTCATTGATCCGGGCCATCACCGCCGCATTACGGGAAGGGATTCCCATAACCTGGACGGGTGGATCATGGGCCGCGCAGAGAACCGGGATATCTTTGATCGCCATTTCCGGGGTGCGGACGTGGCGGTGGTGGAAGGCGTTATGGGTCTGTTCGACGGGCTCTCGGGCACGGATGAGTCAGGTTCAACCGCCCAGATGGCCAAGTGGCTGGATCTCCCGGTTATACTGGTGATCGATGCCCGATCCATGGCGCGATCGGCCGCGGCCGTTGCGCTCGGGTTCTGCAGATTTGATGCGGACCTCCCTTTGGGAGGCATCATCTTTAACCGGGTGGGGAGCGAGGCCCACGCCAAAATGCTGGTTGATGCCATAAGCGTCGTCCCGGGTCTGTCAACGTTCGGGTGCCTGCCGCGCAATGAAGGGCTTGGGATCCCTTCCCGACACCTGGGGCTTGTTACGGAGGATGATTTCAGGCCGGATGACGACTACGAGGACATCCTGGCCCGATGGATTGAGGACAGCCTGGATCTGAACCGTCTGTTAGAGTCCCTGCCTAAGGTCCCTGTGCGGCCGGAAGGTTTTCCAGAAGGCGACATGGAGAGGTCCCCTGACATCCGCATCGGCATCGCAAGGGACGAGGCATTCTCCTTTTACTATCCCGAGAATCTGCGTCTCCTGCGGGAGGCCGGGGCGGAGCTGGTCCCCTTTTCGCCCTTACGCGCACGACATCTCCCTCATGGGATCAAGGGGCTGATCCTGGGAGGCGGGTATCCCGAACTCCACTGCGAGATCCTTTCCAAAAACAGGGGACTGTTGGGAGAGATAAGCGCCTTCGGGTTGAGCGGAAGGCCCGTCTATGCGGAGTGTGGCGGGTTCATGTTTCTGATGAAAGAGATCCGGGATCTTGAGGGACGATCCTTTGCCATGGCGGGCATCTTCCCCATGAAGGCACAGATGGCGCGCGGGCTCAAGGCCCTCGGATATCGTGAAATCATCACCCTGCAGGAGGGGATCCTGGGGCCGGCAGGGACACGGGCAAGGGGGCACGAGTTCCACTACTCCCTGATCCAGGAAACCGAAGCGGATGTTGAATGTATCTATGAAGTGAGGGGTCGCGAGGGCGATTCAGCGGTTAACGAGGGCTTTGTTAAAAACAGAGTCCTGGGGTCCTATGTGCACCTGCACTGGGGGTCCAATCCAAAGGCGGCGCATAATTTTGTGGAGTATTGCCGCAGATACGGGTAAGGCGCAAGGGGCATGGAGCAAAGCGCATGGCGCAAGGGGCATGGAGCAGGGAGCAGGGGGATGGCGGAATCTGGAGCACCCTGAAGGCATCGATCGAATCGGGAAACTTTGAAATGCGTTCCCTTTAACTTATTGAGATCGGCCCCACAAAAAAATCCGCACGAACCGGCCTTCAGCGCTGCGGAAGATGGGTTATGAGATCCGGGGGAAAGAGAGAGGCAATGGCCAAGGCTATCATGTTTCTGGGGACCGGGAGCGACGTGGGAAAATCCATCGTCGCAGCGGCCTTCTGCCGCATCGCCAGGAGAAGGGGGTTTAAGGTCGCCCCTTTCAAGGCCCAGAATATGTCCAACAATTCCTTCGTGACCATAGAGGGGGGGGAGATCGGCCGTGCACAGGTGGTCCAGGCCGAAGCGGCCGGCCTCCTTCCCTCGGTCCACATGAATCCGATCCTTCTCAAACCGTCATCCCATATGGGTTCCCAGGTGATCCTTCAGGGAAAGGTCTACGGAACCATGGACGCCCTCAACTACCATGAGCTGAAACCGAGGCTGAGAGACGTGGTCATGGAATCCTACAACAGGCTTTCCCGGGAGTACGATTTGATCGTTATGGAAGGGGCGGGAAGCTGCTGTGAGATGAACCTGAAGCAGAATGACCTGGTCAATTTCAGAATGGCCCGTGAGGCAGGGGCACCCTGCGTCTTGATAGGGGATATCGACAGGGGAGGGGTCTTCGCCCAGATCATCGGGAGTTTTCATCTGATGACCCGAAAAGAGAGGGCGATCACCATCGGATTCCTCATCAACAAATTCCGGGGAGACCCGAGGCTCTTTGTGTCGGGGATGCGATACATCGAGGAGAAGACGGGTAAACCGGGGTTCGGCCTGATCCCTTTTTTTACCGATATCCACATCGATCCCGAAGACTCGGTGGCGGTCCAGGAGGATCGGCGCACCCTAAAACCGATAGGCCCCGGGACCGTCAATGTCGCTGTCTTGAAGCTGCGTGCCATCTCCAATTTCACGGATATGGAAGGGCTTGAAAGGGAAAAGGATCTGGTCGTGAATTATCTGGTGAGACCCCGGGACCTCTCCCCGGAATATGACTGCCTCGTCCTGCCGGGGACCAAGAATACCATGGACGACGCGGCGTGGCTGGGTCGGTCCGGGTGGAAAAAGGAGATCGTGAGATTTGCAGAGGGAGGCGGGAGGGTCTTGGGGATCTGTGGGGGATATCAGCTCCTGGGTGAGGCGGTAAGGGATCCCTTTGGCGTGGAATCGGATCTGAAGGTGATCCGGGGCCTCGGTATCCTTCCCGTGGAGACCCTCCTTGAAGGGGAAAAGGTGGTGAGAAAGGTGATCGGGACCTCCCTCGAAACCGGGAAACGGGTCAGCGGCTATGAGATCCACATGGGGAGAAGCCGGATCCTGAAAAAGACCGGGGGGCCGTTGTTGCGAATCCACGAGCCTGGAAAGCGCCGGGTCTGGGAAGACGGGTGGTCCTTGAATGACGGGCGTATTGCCGGGACCTATGTCCACGGCATCCTGGATTCACCGGGATTCAGGGGGGACTTCCTCAACCGGATCAGACGGGCCAAAGGGCTGAAGGAGAGATCCCCCGGGCCGGGGAGGCTGGCCCGGTTTCACCAGTATGACAGGCTTGCCGATCATTTTGAATCCCACTGTGATGTGGAAGCGATCCTGGCGCTCCTGTGAAGATTTTCGCCGTCTCTACGGCAGGGCGTCTGCAACGACTGCGGCAATGGCCCTCCCAAAGGGGCTCAAGGGGCCTTGTTGCGGGGGGATCCCGGGTTCCCCGGACCCTTGCTGATATCGCCCGCTATGGGACCGGACAGGGAGGTCCGGATGAAGGGACAGGCGCCATGAAACGTGTTCAATGCATTCGTTTGATTCAGGAAATCTTCATTGCCGCAGTGTTTCTATTCTCAACCCCCTCCACGCTGTTGGCGGATCAGGATCAGCGTGGGGCTACGTCCCGCCCGGTCCCTCAAAGGGTCATTTCCCTGGGGCAGACCATCACTGAAAGGATCTATCTGCTGGGCGCGGGGGAGAGACTGGTTGCAAACACCGTCTACTGCGTGGAGCCCGAGGATGCCAAATACAAGGAAAAAATAGGCACCCTCCTCCAGGCCAACCTGGAAAAGATCATCAGCCTCAAGCCCGACCTGGTGATTGCCAGCAACCTGGCGAGTCAAAAGCAATTGACAAAACTAAAGGCCCTGGGAATACGCGTGGTTCAATTCTCTTACCCCAAAAGCTTTGAGCAGATGTGTGGGCAGTTTATTGAATTGGGAGAAATCCTTGGACAGGGAAAAACCGCAGAGGAGATCGTCCAGGATGCCAGAAAGAGGGTGGCAGCGATCCGCATGAAAATAGAGGACCTGCCCAAAAAAACGGTCTTTATGCAGCTGGGCATCAAACCGCTTCATGCCGTGACAAAAAAATCGTTTTTAAACGATTACATCGAATTCGGCGGGGGGATAAATGTCGCCCTGAATGAAGGGGGGGGGACCTACAGCAGGGAAAAGGTCCTGAGCGTAAACCCGGAAGTGATCATTGTCGCCACAATGGGTTCGAGCGAAGGTGAAGCCGGAAAACGAGAGAAAGAAAGGTGGATGACGTATCCGTCGATTGCCGCGGTAAAGAACCAGAACGTATACGTTGTCGATCCGGACAAGCTTTGCAGTCCCACTCCCGTCACATTTGTAGAGGCCCTGAGAGAGATTGCAGGGCTGATACATCCTGATTCTGACCAGGGTGATGTGAAATGATAGATAAAAAGACGGGCCGATGGCTGATGCTTCTATCCATTGTCGGGGCCTTGCTGTGCGGCATTTGCATTATTTCCCTTTGTGTGGGCGCCGCAGGGATACCGATAAAAAGAATGCTTCACATCATGCTGGAAGGAAAAGGGTCGGGGGAATACAGCATCCTGTTTGACATTCGTCTCCCCAGGATCGTCCTGGGGTTTGCCGTGGGAGGTTCATTAAGCCTTGCCGGGGCCATATTGCAGGGGGTTTTCAGAAATCCCCTTGTGGAGCCGTACACCCTGGGGATATCCGGCGGCGCTTCATTGGGCGTATGTATGAATATTGTATTCAGGTGGTATGACGCCATAGGGGTCATTGCGTTTCCCCTCTCCGGCTTTTTGGGCGCCATACTGGTCATCATCTTTGTTTACCGCATCAGCATGAGAACGGGGGCGTTGAAGACCCAGGGCATGTTGCTGACAGGCGTGATGATCAGTTTTATCTCTTCCTCCCTGGTGATGCTCATCATGGCGGTGTCCCGCAGCGAGGAGGACCTTCACAACATCGTGTTCTGGATTATGGGGTCTCTTGACGAACCCAACATGCTTCTCATCAAAGTCGCTGTCGTCGGCTCGCTTGCGGGGCTCATCGTGTCGTATTTTTTCTGCCTGGACCTGAATGCCCTTGCGCTTGGGGAAGAAGAGGCGATCCATCTGGGCATCGATGTGGAGAAGACAAAACGGATCTTGTTTATCATCGCATCGGTGCTTACGGGTTTAAGTGTGTCCGTCGCAGGCATTATAGGATTCGTAGGCCTCATCATTCCCCATTTCATGCGCATGTTTACGGGCCCGGACCATCGTATCCTTCTCGTCACGGTGTTCCTGGCAGGGGCATCGTTTCTGATCCTTTGCGATACCATTGCGCGTATTGTCATCGACCCCTTCGAGCTTCCGGTGGGCGTCATTACCGGGATCATCGGGGGCGGGGTTTTTGTGTATGCCCTGAGCAAAAAGCAGGTTACCTTGTGAACGATGCGCTCCTTAAGGTGGAGAACCTTTCCTGCGGATATGGAAAGGCCCTCATCCTCCGTGATATCACCTTCATGGTATCCCCCGGCGAGCTTCTGGGGATCATCGGGCCCAACGGGTGCGGAAAAACAACCCTGCTCCGGGTGATCTCGCGGGTCTTGAAACCCGATCGGGGGAAAATCTTCGTCGAGGGCCAGAATATAGACAAGATGCGTCATAAGGAGATTGCGCAAAAGATCGCCGTGGTCTCGCAAACCCTGGAATCGACGTCCATGACCGTGCAAGAGTATGTGCTCCTTGGAAGAATCCCCCATTACCGGAAATACCAGTTCCTTGAAACGGGTGATGATGATGCGATCACGCAAGAATATCTGGAGTTAACGGGCGCGCTCAAATTGAAAGAGACACGGATGTGCGAACTCAGCGGGGGGGAGAGGCAGCTGGCCTCCATAGCGAGGGCCTTGACGCAGGAACCGACGTTGCTGCTGCTGGATGAACCGACCGCCCACCTGGATATCACCCATCAGGTGCGTATCCTTGAACTTGTAAAACGGTTGAATCAGGAATTGGGGCTGACGGTCGTTATGGTACTCCACGATCTGAACCTCGCCAGTGAGTATTCCTCCAGATTGCTCCTTCTCAACAAGGGATCCATTCATAAGATCGGGACACCCGAAGAGGTGGTGACCTACAGGACCATCGAAGACGTATATGAAACAGTCGTTTTTGTCGACAAAAATCCTCTCTCGGGCAAGCCCTGCATCTTCCTTGCGACAGAAGAGGACATAAAAAGGGCCGATCGAAACAGGACCGGCCCGGTTTAATGCCCTCGATCGGATATTCCCTATCAGAGGGTTGGGATCATTGGGAGACGGTCGGATCCTATCCCCCCGAAGGGCGTTCACCGGGATGACGGAAAGATATCGCCCGTTCCCCCTCAGCTCTTTAATTCCTCTATGAATTCCTTGAGGAATTGATCCTTTTCTTTCCAGTCGGGTCCGAATTTATGGTCAAAAAACGCCCCGAGTTTGTGAAAGACCCGCTGCCATCCGGATGCGCCCCCTGTCTCGACCACCTCTTCAAGGAATGGCTTCAGTTCCGATATCTTCTCCTTGGGGATGAGAAAAAGGGCGCCTAATTTGATGGACTTCTTGATGGTTTCCGGGCTCAAGGCGTGGGCCGTGAGCATGACGGTGGGAAACCCCTTGGCCACGGAGATCTTCAAAAGATCAAACCCGTTGACGCCCATGATATCCAGGACCACGAGATCGTAGGTATAGCTCTGGAGATACTGACGGGCCCGTTCGTAATCCGTGGCCTTGTGCGTAATGCACATATCCAGTTCTTCTGCGACGGTTTCGAGGACATCGGGCTCATCATCCACCAACAGGACAACCTTGTTTTTCAAGGGACTTTCTAAACTCATTTCTCTCTCCGCTCCTGTGGTTGATATATGTCGAATATCTATACGTTAGCACAAATCGGGACCGTGGTCAAAGGGGAATCGCGACCGCTGATCCACCTTGCGGTTCCTCTGATTTTTTACTACGATTTCAAGTAATTACCCAGTGCCTGGCGCCCGACCTCACAGAGGGTCTTCCATTTGTCGGCCCCGGATAGGAGTCTTGACACAATGCCGCTTGCACTATTACCCTTCCGTCATTCCGGCACGGTTTTGGCCGGAATCCAGAAATACGCCGGAGGGGATTCCGGCTAAGGGCATGCCGGAATGACGGCACAGCACAAGGCGTTTTGGTTGCGGGCATCCGCGTTAGATAGCGTGGTTTATTCAGCCGGCGTTTTATTTCTAAGATGATTTCGTGGCCTGGTGGTCAAAGAGCATCCGGTCAATTGGCAGGAAGCGATTTTAGGCCTTAAGCCTGAGATTTTAAGGCGTTGGACAATTTGAAATCGGCATTTTCAAATTGACACATATCCTCATTTTGTGCTATTTATGATCCATGATCCCTCGAACCCTCTCAAGCCGATTAACACAACTCGCCGGCCCTTTTCCGGTGGTCTTCCTCACAGGACCCCGGCAGTCTGGAAAAACGACTCTGGCCCGGGCCACGTTCCCCCAATTTCACTATATTTCGCTGGAGGATCTGCAAAACCGGGAAGAGGCTGTTGAAGACCCAAGGGGATTCCTCCGTCGGCTGGAAGGAAAAGGAGCCATACTGGACGAAATCCAGAGGACGCCGGACCTCTTCTCTTATCTCCAGGGCTTTGTGGACGAATCCCGCGGAGGCCCCCTCGTCCTTACCGGTTCCCAGCACTTTCTCCTGTCGGAGAAGATCAGCCAGTCCCTTGCCGGCAGGGTCGCGATTCTGGAATTGCTCCCCTTTTCCCTTGCCGAGCTGTGCAGCCGGGAGGCCCTGACCCCGGATACCTTTATGGAGCCCGGGAATCACGTCCTCAACTACCCGGGGCTTGCTTTATACGAAACCCTGTTCAAGGGATTCTTCCCGCGCATTCATGACCAAGACCTGGATGCCGCTGTGTGGCTGGACGGTTATGTTCGGACCTATGTGGAGCGGGATGTTCACCATGTGGCGGGAATCGGCGACATGGATGCCTTCACCCGGTTTGTGGGTCTGTGTGCAGGTCGGGTGGGTTCCCTTCTGAACGCGTCTTCCCTGGGCGCGGATGCCGGAGTCACCCATGTCACGGCCAGGAGATGGCTTTCCATCCTTCGCGCCAGCTATATCCTTTACCAGCTCCCGCCGCATCATCAGAACTTCTCTAAACGACTCATCAAAAGTCCCAAACTCTATTTTGTGGATACCGGACTTTTGTGCCATGTATTGGGGATTCGAAAGCCTGAGGATCTGCGTAACCACCCCTTGCGAGGCGCCATTTTTGAGAATTTCGCTATCAACGAGGTTCAGAAGGTCTTTCTCCACAACGGGGAAAGACCGCCTCTCTATTTTTGGCGCGATCATCGGGGTCTCGAAGTGGACCTTCTCATTGATCTCGGGACCCGCCGAATTCCGGTTGAAATCAAATCCGGGGAGACCGTGGCTGCAGACTTCTTTGATGGCCTGGATCAATACATCCAGCTCTCCCATGACCTTGGAGGAATGCTTATATACGCGGGACGGGAAACCTACCGCCGCAGGAACCACGCAGTACGTCCGTGGTGGACATGTTCCTGAACGGGCTTATGGACAGGGTCTGAAGGTTTTTACATGCGGTAACGCGGCGGCCCGGACCCGGCCCCGGTTGTTTAGCCGCACCCCCACATCCTTGGAAACCACGCGGCACTGCGCGCCACTCGAATCCACAGCAAAAAGCGTCCCTTCCAAAAGGGGCGGGATACGCTTTCCACATCCCCGCACGAACAAACATATCCATTTATCGTGGCAGAACGGTATCACTTCAGCTCAGCCATATAGAAAAAGGGAAGGAAAATCAAAAACATGTAATTTTTTTTGAAAAAATTTCAGGTTTTTTCAAGTTCACTATGCAAGATGTGATACCTTTTACCATTAAGAGCGATTTTTCTTGACTTACGCTTAATTTTCAATAAGATGCTCAAAAACTGAACCATCAACCGAGTATCCTGAGCTTTCAGCTTTGACCTTTCAGCTTTGAGCTTCAACCTTTCGCCTTTGCGCTTTCAGCTTTCGGCTTATGAACCATCCTCTCAAATACCCCATACTCCGCTCCTGACAGGAGCCTTTTCGGCCTGTCGGGAGGGAAAACCGTCATCATAACTATCCAAAATTTCGTATAGCCAAGGCCGGAACCTGACACGGTTCCCTCCTGGTCTCATAGTCGAATCTCGTGGCAGGCGGCGAACAGGACATCCTGGAATTGTCGGGAGAAAGGAGCCTCACTAAAGCCCATCCAGTGGACTTCGGACAGCGAAATGTCTTTTCACGTTTTTCGTCAACAGAATATCGAGGACTCTCTTGTAAAGGAAACAATGGTATGGAGGGCCTGTCGCTGAGTGGAAGCGGCAATATTTTGTTGGACGGCCAAATGGGACAGGAAGGCCTCAATCTCCTTTTTACCCATATTCCGGGGATGGGTCTTGCTTCAATGATATCGGATATAGCGCATGATCCAATCACAATAGGTTTGTTCGGTGCGATAAGCATAGTGGTGATATTGCAGGACTTGTCGAACCTGGTCCATGAGCCGGAGTTTCGAATCCGGGCGGAATTTTTTTTGAAAATTCATAGCGAGCGCATTCCCCGCTGATTGCAGTCCCGCAGCGGGATAGCAAGCGAACTCAAAATGAAAAAATTTTCCTTAAATTTGGGAGAGCCCCGGTTCCGCTATTCAAGCGGGACTGAGGAGATCTTCAATTTTCCATGCTATTACATGTATTACGCAATAGATGGAAAAGTCGACAACGTCTTTTCCATGTTTACACTCTTAATATCATGATCGGTGGACTTTTTTCCATGATATATAGGCAATAGGTGGAAAAGTTTCCATCTATCCCAACTGTTCGGGTAAGGAGAGATGAATGAAGGATGCCGCAGATTCAATTGACCGCCTTCTATCACAACTGGGAACTATTTTACGATATGTTGCTCCAGGTTTTGCTGCGCTGTATGTGACCGCTGCAGTGATTCCAGATACACAGGCATTCTTGCTGTCAAACTCCTCAGCAGCTGTTGTCCTCGGTACCCTACTTGGCCCTACCATCTATGGACTTCATACAAGTGCGTTGGTTCGGCCATTATGGTTCATGATGGTGTACTTCCGCCTGAGGGAGAAACGTGCAGTAATATTGAAAAGGATGTTAGACCTTGATGAACAACGTTGGCTTCGACGAGCGAGCAAGGAACCGGAAGTCCAGTCGATACAGGGAGAAATGGACAAATGGGGATCAATGCAGAACTTTCTCTACACATTGAGTTATGTCTTGATCCTGATACCTGGGATAGTGAAGCTCCTTAACTTGTGCTTGCTAAGCTCAGCTTGGTGGCTGTTTTTGCTTGGAGGCGGCTGTGTCCTTGTCGCAACGCTCGTTTCAGAGAACCGCATGATCATTAGGGAAATTGAGTTCGCGAAGAAATACCCTGATGGAAAAATATCGAACCTTGTACCGAACTGAACTGCCGAACCCGGCAATGAAGGCGACGGGGTTATAGCTCGGCGGTTTTGGCAAGTGTGGGTGCCCCGCGCCTTATTGTCACCGTTAGCGCGAGATAGAAGAATGCAAAACAGAACACCAAGAGACTTGGCCCAGAGGTTGAGGGCCGGAGAAATAGATAAAAAGGTCGAAGGGATTGCCAACAATGTGCCGGAATACACTTACCCGGTATACTGGCCAAACCAGAAAGGTGATCCCGAAGCAATTGGCACATGCGTACTCGTTGTGATAGGCGAGTCCAAATTCCTTCTTTCGGCTTCCCATGTACTGAAGTCGATCTATGAGCGGGAAGTGCGTGTTGCAGGGGGGAATATCCTCACCGTTGTCCGCGGTGAAGTTACCGGGCTTTTCAGAGAAGGGGCAGCTATTTCCTCTGACGGGGATGATATCGACTTGGGAGCTATTCGGCTGAAAGGGGATAATTGGGACCAAGCCCCGATCTCAGGTTTCGCCAAGCTGGAGGATTTGGATATTAGACCGGGTGCCGCATCAAGGAACTGTTTTTGCCTAGCGGGATATCCCGCCAGTAAACAAAGGAACTGCGTTGTTGGAAACGACTTGAATGCCTCTCTATTTTGGGTTTCAGGTGTCGAATGCCAAGAACCTACCTACAAGGCTTGCCGTCGGAACCCTGAAGTCAGTTTGATGATCGGATTCCACAAGAAACGCATATGGGGACCGAATGGAATCCATAGCGCCCCGGACGTCTATGGAATGAGTGGCTCAGGAATATGGCGAATAGGACCGGACATCAGGGATATGAGGACTAGGCCACTGCTTTCAGGGATTGCGGTCGAATGGCACAGAAGCGGTCCGGCGAAATACATCCTGGGTACACGGGTTCATCTTATAATAGAGGCATTGGCAAACCGGTACCCAAGCGTCGGAGATTCATTGATAAGATAGCTATTCCGTTGAAAGACGAGGAAGAAGGAGAGAAAGACATGCCCTAACCATCGGGTGAACTTGACCGGGCAAAACGGCGCGCCCGGCAAGTTACCCGCAACGTTGGATTGGCGTATAATTGACAAAAGAGAGAATATAAATAGCACTATAATGAGTGTAACGACAACAAGTGGCTGATAGTTTGAACCATGGAGGAAAAAGTATGTGGCCGTCGTTGAAAGCCGCAATGTGGTTATACGACTTCGCAAATATTGTACTGATAATTGGTCTTGTAATAAGCGTCGTTTCAACCGTATTAGTGGTTTGGATGGGAAATGTTAAAGAGGAATATTTAAATCGCGCACTTGCTGATTCACGTGAACGTACTGCAACTCTCGAAAAACATTCCGCCGAGTTAAAAGGTGCAGTTTCTGAGGCAGATGCTCGCGCAGCGGAAGCAAATGTAAAAGCTGAAAAGGAACGCTTGGAACGAATAAGACTTGAAGAGGATCTTGCTTGGCGTAGGTTAACAAATAAGGGACGACAAATTATCGCATCAAGTCTTGCCAAGTTTTCTGGCCAGATAGTCAGCTTGTGGTATGGTGCTGGTGACAAAGAAGCCGAAACTTTCGCGTGGGAACTTGCCAGTTCCTTAGATTCTGCGAAATGGATAGTTTTTTCTCCAGCATCATCCATCACGATGGCTTCAAGTGGCAAGCTTTTTGGCTCGGTTTCTCCACAAGAAACTGGGATTACGGTTAATAGTACAGGGGATCATTCAAGTAGTGAAGCATCACAGGCTTTAGTGCACGAGCTATTAGCATTAGGTTTTGATGCAATAAAGTCCAAAAAAAATGAGGAACGTAAAGGACCACTCGTGATAGTCACTATAAATGTCAGGCCAGAAGGCCCGCAAGGCAAAGCAAAACTGAAGAATAAAAACAAATAACTGCTAAGTAAAATCCAACCACGGCATTAAGGGCGACGGCAAAAAGCCGCCGCGCCTTATGCCATCCGTTATGCCTCTAAAAGAATATAGGAACTGAGTAGAATGAAACCATTTGTTTTTGTGTTAATGCCATTTAGTGAAGATTTTGACGATGTTTATAAGCTTGGTATAAAAGCGGCGGCCGAATTATGTGATGTGAAAGCAGAGAGACTTGATGAGCAGATGTTTATCGAAGGAATGATCGATAGAATTTATAGGCAAATAGAAGTCGCGGATATTATTATTGCCGATCTTTCTACAAGAAACGCAAATGTATTTTATGAATTGGGATACGCACATGCAAAAGATAAAATATGCATTTTGTTGACTAAAAATGCTAGTGATATCCCTTTTGACTTGAAACATAGGAGACATGTTGTATATGGCGAATCTATTTCTTACCTTAAAGATGAATTAGTAAAAAACATTGAGTGGGCATCATCTGAAATAAAGGCGCAAAAGGAAAATAAAATTAGAATAGTATCAAAGACTCCAATTGGTGAGCTCGCTGTTTCTGATCAGTCGGCGGAATGCACTATCACTTTTACCTTTGATCTTTTCAATGACACAAATAGGATTTCACCTGAAATTAACGCTCTCTACTTATATGCAGGTAATAAATGGAACTTATTTCAAGATGGAAAAACTTGTGCTCATACCGATTCTGATATAGCCCCCTTCAAATATCGGTATTTTTTAAGCCCTCCCACTCCAAGAATTGGGAAAAAAGCCTGGTCCCAGGTAAGTTGCGTGGGCAAAAGAGTGTTAGCAGAAGCTTGGCGAGGTGATGAAATAAAGTATACATACACACTAGGTGGCAGAGGAATTCTAAGATTAGTTGTTGATAGTGGGAACTATGACCATCATTTTGATTTCAACATAGAAGTAACGGACTTCCCGTTCTAAAAGGCATAAAAAACAACTGCACAGGACGCCAAACAGAAGGCGCCTGTGAGTTTGCAGTTGTGTATAAATACATATGCGCATCCCATAATTAATGAGGTAACGATGCTACCGAGAGCAAACAGGAAGGCTGCGGGATGCCTATAAGAAACTGCTATGAAACGGGCGTTGTCAAGCGCAAAAAATGGGTCGCTGCGTTTTATTAAATGAGAATATATAGATGGGGACGCTGTAAGGTTATTAGGTTTTGCGATTGCAGGGTGCGGGATGAAAGGGCAGCGGGAAAGTGCAGCGGCACGCCCTTAAAATATTAAGATTTACAGGGTAATCAAGAAATGATGGATGAGAAATTATGCCAAGATTTGCCCTATTAGAGGCTCCCGGAGTATTACATCACATCAGGACCGGGACATCCTTTTAAAATTTAATTGAAATTGGTACATCTCATGCGGCGCTTGCCAAAAAGCTGTTGATGAGGTTAGCCAACATTGGGTTTTCAATGGAGAGGGGAGAGACAATCGCCCATAATAATAATTTCCAGCTATTTTGATCAAAACTGAATATCTTAAGGGCGTCTCTTAAGTGTGGCCATGGGGACGCCCATGAAATTATGCCTTTCTATGATTGATCTGGCCAGCAGCGCATGATGGGGTCATGTCTCGTCACCCTGCACAGATGAAAGGATGGCGGAAATTTGAGGAATAGAGCCGCGACACATACTGGGCAGGGGCAGGCATCAGCGAAAGGGAAAAAAGCGGGCTCTACCTGTCTTCGGCCTGTCAGCGGGTTGGGCATGTCCCTTCGAGAATTGGCCAGGCGGCTGAAAATGAGTCCCCTTGCACGGGGTTTCTCTGTGAAAAGGGGGGGCGGCTGCGCTTAAAGGCGGATACCGTTTACTCGATTAATAATCTGACTCCTTGCCAGAGTCCCCATACCATGGTGCGATAGGATCGGTTCAAGTCGCCCTTGCTGAGTAGCCGCGTTTATTGACAATAACAATTAGCAGAGAGGTTCGTTCCAATGTGTTGCAGTTGACGGCTCATCCCTATTAACAAGGCAGTAAAAAGGAGAAAAAGTTATGAAAAAGAAGGTCATGACGTTGAGGTCTATGGTTGTCTTTTTTGCGGTGGCTTTATTCCTTTTTGGTGTCAATATTGGGTCACAGGCCCAAAGCGCAGGAACAGGGAATGAAAACTGCGCCAAACTCGAAGATCTTTATCTGCCCAACACGGTCATCATTAACACCTGCATGGTTCCAGCCGCGGGAGACCTTCCTGAATACTGCCGTGTCACTGGTTACGTCCTGCCTGCCAACCATTTTGAAGTCCGTCTGCCCACCCATTCCTGGAACGAGAAGTTTTACATGGCAGGCTGCGGCGGTTATTGTGGAAGCGTCATGGACAGACCGGGATTCACCAACGCCATGAACTATGGGCTCCTCCGCAAATACGCCGTGGCGACCACAGATATGGGTCATTGGGGAAAGAGCATGTTTGATGGCACATGGGCATACAATGCGAGGCAACAGGAGATCGACTTCGGATATCGCGGTACCCATGAGGTGACCCAGGCGGCAAAGGCGATCATCAAGGCCTACTACGGCAAGGGGCCGGTCCATTCCTACTTTGCAGGTTGCTCGAATGGCGGGCGACAGGCCCTCATGGAGGCACAAAGGTATCCCGAAGACTACGATGGGATTATTTGCGGGGCACCTGCTCTCGACTGGACCGGTCTGGTCGGCATCCATGCCTGCTGGATCATCCAGGCGAACACGGGGAAGGACGGCAAACCCATCATAGACTGGGATGACCTGGCGTTGATCTCAAAGGCGGTCTACGAACGCTGCGATCAGAAGGACGGCTTAAAGGATGGAATCGTTGTGGATCCGAGAGAGTGTGACTTCAATCCCGAGTCCCTGCTTTGCAAGGGCGATCAGAAGGAAGGCTGCCTCACCGCTGAACAGGTGAACGCCTTGAAAAAAATGTATGGTGGGGCCAAGGATTCAAAAGGAAATCAGATTTACGCAGGGGGCCTTGCCATGGGCTCGGAGACCTTCTGGGGGCTATGGGTCATTGGTGGGAAGCCAGGCCCTTATGGCGGAATTTTGCCCGCCCTAATGAGCATGCTTGCTGACGACCATATCAGGTACACGGCCTTCGAAACGGACTGCCCTTCCTGTACACCCCTGGGGTTCAACTTTGATACAGATCCAGAAAAGATGGCGTATATGGCTAAACTCCTTAACGCGACATCGCCTGACCTGAAGAAATTCAATGCAAAGGGGGGGAAGATGATCATGTATCAGGGATGGGCAGATCCGGCGGTCACCCCCCTCAGGACAGTAGAATACTATGAAGGCGTGATCAAAGAGATGGGCGGCCTTGAACAGACCCAGCGCTTCTGTAGACTCTACATGGTGCCGGGCATGGCTCACTGCAATATCCCTCCGGGGGTAGGTCCGGATCAGTTCGATCTCCTCAAGCCACTGGAGGATTGGGTGGAAAAGGGCATCGCCCCAGAGCAGATCGCCGCATCACAAACAGACAAGGAAGGCAAGGTAACGCGTACCCGTCCTCTCTATCCATATCCCCAGGTATCTGTTTATAAGGGAAGCGGGGATGTCAATGATGCGGTCAATTTTTCGTTCTCCCAGTAGCCATGGGGCATCGTGCGCCCGATCTGCAGGCCGGGCACCCATTCCCCCATGAGAAAAGAGAAAAGAATGGGGACGCCTATGATTTTATGCTTTTCATTGGTGGCTGGATGTGAAGCAAGGGGACGTGGTTTCGTTGTTGTCTAATAGATCAACCTTGCAACAACGTCCCGCAGGCTCCTCCCGTGCGACTTTCGGCCCATAAGGATATCCCTCATTCCTCGGCCATCGCGTATACCTCCGACCAAAAAGAGGGTCTACGCTTGGGACATATACTGCGCTGCTGTAAAGAAGGATTATGTCCAGACCGCTGAGAATGGAATACCCGAATGCTTGGCATCATGTAATGAACTGGGGGAGACGGGGGAAGTGTGTTTTCCGAAAGAATGAGGATTATCTCCACTTTGATTAAATTTTCATTTTTAAGCTTTATTGTTTTGCTAATACTTGCTGGTTGTACAAATAACCGCCACGAAATTGATACGTTAGCTGATGAGATTTATTCAAATTCTAACTTAACGCCTCCTTTACCGCCAAAGGCTTTTGCATCAGATGGTTGTTCTTGCTGGCCTGATTCCGATTGGTTGGAGTGCTGTGTAAAGCATGATCTAATTTATTGGAAAGGAGGTACTCGAGAGGATAGATTAGAAGCTGACCTTATGTTAAAAAGATGTGTGTCTCAAAAAACCAACCCTATTTTAGGTACTATAATGTATTATGGCGTAAGATTGGGTGGAGTATGGTGGTTACCTACCCCATTTAGATGGGGCTTTGGATGGAAATATCCTCAATCAGGTCCACCAAATATTCCTTATTAGAATGTGGTACAAGCAAGCAGCGGGACATCCTTTGATAATTTAATTGAAATTGGGCATATCCCATGCGTCGCTTGCCAAAAAACTGGAGATGAGTTTGGCCTGCGTCGGCTTTTCAGTGCAGAGGGGAAAGTCCATCGCAAGAAGCGCCAATTATTCACTTGATGTATGAGCCATAGGCTCCGCATACTCAAAGCTTGAGGGGTTATGAGACGCCACCAGATGTTGTGATCACTGACCACGATGGGGCAAGCCGGTTGGGTGTGAATCTGAAATGTTAACCCTTTTCAGCCTTCTTCTCAATCTTTCCAGTCGCACCTCCGCACATCATACAGTGACGTCATGGCGCTATTAACCCGGAGACAAGCACGCGGCTCCGGCAGGCAGGGGGCTGAAGTCCCCTGTATACCACCGCCATCACCAGATCGAAACCGGGCTTTTGCTGTGAGTCGCTCCATTGGTCGGGTATGGACATGGGGGCGTTTCGCGCGCCGTTATGCTCCGGCGTATCCGCCAGGATCAGAGGCAGGAGGCCGGAGGTCATCGCCAGATGCCGGGAGTCAGAAAATGCATCATCCCAGCATCCAGTATCCAGCATCCAGCTACCAGTCATACTCCTCCCGTTCGATGACCGTGGCCACGCCCTGGCCCCCGCCCACGCAGGCATTGGCGCACCCGTAGCGTCCCTTCTTTTCGTTGAGGATGCGGGCAAGGGTCCCCACCAGGCGGATGCCGGTGGCGCCCAGGGCGTGGCCGATGGCCGTTCCGCCCCCCATGACATTGACCTTTTCCGGGTCGATGCCCAGTTCCTTCATGGCGTTGAGGGCCACGATGCAGAAGGCCTCGTTGATCTCCCAGTAGTCCATGTCCTTGGGCGTCATCCCGATCTTTTCGACGGCCATTCGGGTGGCAGGCACCGGTCCCGCCCCCATGATGGTGGGGTCCACGCCGGCATAGCCCACGGAACGGATGGTCGCAAGGGGTCTGATCCCCTTTTTCCTGGCCGTCTCCTTGGACATGAGGATCATGGAGGTCGCCGCGGCATTGAGCGGGGAGGAGTTCCCCGGGGTAATGACTCCATCCTTCTTGAAGGCGGGTCTGAGACCGGCCATCCCTTCCAGGGTGGCGTCGTTCCGGACCGCCTGGTCCCTGTCCACCGTGAGGGTGGTCCCGTCGGCCTGTTCGGCCTCGATGGGGAGGATCTCGTCCTTAAAAAAGCCGTTTTCCTGGGCCTGGGAGGCCAGTTGGTGGGACCTAACCCCCCATCGGTCCATGTCTTCCTTGGTAAAATCGGTCTGGGCGAAGAGCTTTTCTGCGGTCAGCCCCATGTTAAGGGTCGTCATCATGTCCCAGTGCTGGTAGGAGGGGTAGAGAAAGAGGGCCATGTTGGGGGCTATCAGTCCCCGGTCCGACGTGTATCCGCCCATGGGGATGCGGGTCATGTGTTCATAGCCGGCCGTGAAAACAATGTCGGAGAATCCCATGGCGATCTCCATGAACCCCACATGAATGCAGGCCATGGATGACCCGCACTGCTGATCCAGAAACTTGGCGGGAACGGTCTCGGGGAGATTTCCCAGAAAAACGGGGAACCTTCCGCCGTAGGCCCACTGTTCCCCCACCGCGGTGGCGCAGCCCACCAGGAAATCGTCTATTTCCCTGGGCTCGATGCCGGTTCTCCGGATGAGCTCCGGAATCAATTTGGCCAGGAGTTCATCGCCCCGCATCTTGCAGAACCAGTCCCTCGCCGGATCGTTCGGCCGGGAACGCGACTGGGCCGTCCTCAAATACCCTGCAATCACTACGTCTTTCATATGAAGTCCTCCTCCTTATAAATTTGCCATTGTTGATTTGTCCCGCCCCTACTCTTCATTTTTCAGTTTTCACTCGTCACTCTTCATTCCTGCGGGTAAAAGGTCTTGCCGGATGCCGCCATCTCCTTCAGGAGATCGGCCGGTTTGAACCGGGACCCGTATTCCTTTTCCAATTCCACGAGTTTCTCATAGACCTTCGGTACTCCCCATGTGTCGGCATACCTGAGGATGCCACCGCGATAGGGGGGGAATCCGGTTCCGTAGATCATGGCCAGGTCCATATCCTGGGGTCGATCGCAGATCCCTTCCTGGATCATGTATGCGGCCTCGTTGATGGCGTTGGCCAGCATGAGCTCCACGATGTCCTGCCGGGATATCTTTTTGGGGGGGACGTTGTACCGCTTCAGGTAATTTGCAATGGCATCCGCCACCTTTGGGTTGGGGACGGGCTTTTCGCCGCTGTAATCAAAGTAACCGGCCCCGGTCTTGCGACCGTAGCACCCGGTCCGATAGATCGTCTCGGTGAGGGGGTGAACCATGTATCGATCGCCCAGCCGCCTTTCAAAGGTCTTGTTGACGTGGTAGTTGATGTCGATCCCCGTGAGATCGGAGAGTGTGGCCGGCCCCATGGGCATGCCGAAATCCACCATGGCGGCCTCGATCTCGGCCCCGTCCACGCCGTCCGCAGTCAGATAGACGGCCCCTCCAAAGAGGCCGCCCAATTGCCGGGACACGTAAAAGCCGGGGCCGTCATTCACCACGATGGGGACCTTCTTGATGGCCCGGCCGAAGGCAACGGCCGTAGCCAGGGTTTGGTCGGATGTCTTTTTGGCACAGATGATCTCGAGGAGCTGCATTCGATGGGCCGGATTGAAGAAATGAAGCCCGATCATCCGGCCCGGGTCCTTCAGCACCTCGGCCATCTCCGTGATGGGGAGGGCCGAGGTGTTGGTGGCGAATACGGCATGGGCAGGGCAGATCCCGTCCAGCTTCCTCCAGATGTCCTTTTTCACCTCCATATCTTCCAGCACGGCCTCTATAACGAGGTCCACGTCCTTCAGGTCGTCCAGGGACGTGGTGGTCGTGAGCTGTTGTTGGAGCTTCTGATCAAGGTCGGCCTGCGTCATCTTTTTCTTCTTGATCGGATAATCGAAGGTCTTTCGCACGGCGGCCACCCCCTTCTGGAGGGCCTCATCGCTGATATCCCACAGGATGGTCTCGAAACCGCCCTGAAGGAGGAGATGGACGATCCCCGATCCCATGACCCCGCCCCCCAACATGGCCGCTTTCTTGATCCGCGCGGGTTCGATCCCTGCGATCCTTGGGAGATTCCCGGCTGCCCGGGTATTGAGAAAGATGTTGATGAGGTTCTTGGCCACATCGGACACCACGCAGTCGGAGAAAAGGGCCACCTCTTTTTCAATGTCCTTATCAATGTCGAATCCGAGACCCTGCTCGAGGGCGTCAATGGCCTTGAAGGGCGCGATATAGCCCTTGGCCTTTTGGAAGGTCATCACCCTGGCATAATTGAGGAGCGCCGTTTTTTCCGCGGCGCTGGGAAGTCTGTGATTTACGTTTCGGGTCATGCGCATTCGTAGATTCAGCTCCCCGGAAATGAAACGCCGGGCCGCCTTCACGGCCGTATCGAGGAGACCCCCCATGGGGACCGCTTCGTCCACCAGGCCCCTCGACCAGGCCTGCCGGGCCTTGATCGGTTTGCCTTGAGTAATCATCTCCAGGGCATTGGGGAGCCCGATGAGCCTGGGGAGTCGCTGGGTGCCCCCGGCCCCGGGGATGAGGCCGATCTGCACCTCCGGCTGCCCCAGATTTACCCCATCGGCCGCCACCCGGTAGTGGCACGCCATGGCGGTCTCCAGGCCCCCTCCCAGGCAGTTGCCGTTAATGGCGGCGATGAAGGGCTTGGGGCCTGTCTCGATGCTGCTCAAGAAGCCGGCCCCCTTAAGCGCGACCTCCATGACGTCCTCACGACGTTTGACGAGCTTAAGCTGGGTGATGTCGGCCCCGGCGATAAAATTTTTGCCCGTGCCTGTCAGCACCACGGCCTTCACCTCCTTGTCCTCATAGGCCCAGGAGATTGCGGCCGCAAAGTCCTCCATCATCTGGGGCGACATCTGATTGACCGGGGGGTTGTTGATGGTGAGCACCGCCACCCCGTCCCTTTTATCCACCTTGATGGTCTGAAAATCGGTCGTCATCTCATCTATCTCCTTGCAGGTTTATGTCCAGCGTCATTACCTTAGCGTTTGGATGGTTCCTTTTGATCTCTTGCTGTAGGTGCGGCTTCAGCCGCAGATTGGCGCGGTTCGCTCCGTGCTGTGCTGAACCCGCACATACCCACACGAATTGAGGCTTAAGTTAATACCATTGGGTTCATGCCGTTAAAGCTCTTGCAGGCAACAACATGTTGTAGAAAAGGGTCTTGATGTTCAGTTCAGTTCCCCGTTCCGAGTTCCAAGTTCCGCGTTCCATATCATGGAGCACTACTCCATACTATGCATGTAAGTCAAGGAAAATTTGTATTTTGTTCTTGACATAAAAAATATGATGGCCTATAGATGACATGAATCTATTCCGGTCGTCTCCGACCCTCCCGAACATGTGCGTGCGAGGCAGGAATGCGAATCAGCGAGCTTTCAAAACTCACCAACGCCCCGAAAGAGACGATCCATTTCTATGTCCGGGAAGGCCTTATTCCGCGGCCCAGGAAACAGGGAAAAAACGTCGCGGACTACGACCAGAGCTATATCGAGCGCATCCTCCTGATAAAAAAAATCCAGGATCATTTTTTTCTTCCCCTTTCCCTTATCAAGAAGATCATCAAACGGCACGACCGATCCCCGGAGCTGAAGGCCCTTCTGGACCTGCGCGTCGGGTATTTCAGTCCCCTGGACCAGCTTTTGGAGGAGGATGTGGTTGGGGAGGAGTTCTTCTGCAACACTACCGGTATGGCGGCCAAGTGGCTCACGCAGTTTGAGGAATGGGGGGTCATCTCATCAACGATCTCCGATGGAAAAAAGGTGTACTCCCAGGACGACGTCATCATGGGGAGGCTGCTGGTGGACCTGGACCGGGCCGGCTTCGGGCCAAAGGACGGGTTCGACCCATCGGCCTTGAAACAGTACATTGACCTATTCAGGGAGATCGTGAAACTGGCCCACGAAAAATTCCTGAACACGCACCTGGACCAGTATACCCCCGAGGAAAACCTGGAGAGGGGCATTCGAGGCCGGGAACTCATGGGGGTCTTTTTTTACCACCTCTACAGGAAACTGGTTGAAGAGGAGGACAGCCGGTTTGGGAATTGGGGATTCAGGAATTCTGGAATCGAGGAATCGAGGAATTGAGGGATTTAGGAATTCTGGAATTGAGGGATTTTCACCAACCTTAAACCCTACGGAAAGGAGATTCGGGCTATGAAAAAAGGATGGGCGGTTTGGAGCGTCATAGGGGCTGTCTGCCTGGTTGTGACAGCCGGTTACCCGGCCTGGGCGGCGGATGATGTGATCAAGATCGGTGTTATCGGCCCCATGAATTTCATGCAGGGGAAGGGACACTGGGGCGGGGCGGTGATGGCGATGGAGGAGATCAACGCCAAGGGAGGCGTCCAGGTCGGCGACAAGAAGATGAAAATCGAGCTGATCAAGGCGGATTCCAATGAGTTTTTGAGCATCACGGACGCCACCAATGCCATGGAACTCCTCCTGACCCGCAACAAGGCGGATTTTGTGGTGGGCGGTTTCAGGACCGAGGCGGTCCTGGCCATGCAGGATGTGGCCATGGACAACAGAAAGATCTTTATCGGCTGCGGCGCGGCCCATCCCGAACTGTGCACCCGCGTGGCCAAGGACTATGACCGGTACAAGTACTTCTTCAGGGGTACGCCCTTCAACTCCATGTTCCTGGTCAAGACCTGCTTCATCCAGATGGCGACCGTGGCCGGGATATTGAAGAAGGTCCTCAATATCCCCAAGATCAAGGTGGCCATCGTGGCAGAAAAGCAGGTGTGGGCGGACCCCATGGTGGCGGCGACCCAAAAGACCCTCCCCCAGATGGGCATGGAGGAGGCCGGCGTCTGGAGACCGTCCCAGACCGCCACGGATGTAACGGCCGAACTCTCGGCCATTGAAAGCTCGGGGGCCCACGTGATATTCACCATCTTTTCCGCGTCGGTAGGCATTACCTTTGCCAGGCAGGCCGGGGAGCTCAAGATACCGGCGGCCCAGGTGGGGATCAACGTGGAGGCCCAGAAAGAAGGATTCTGGGATGCCACGCAGGGCATGGGCAACTATGTCATGACCATGAACACCTATGCCGGGGATGTTGAATACAATGAACTGACCCGGCCTTTTGTCGACGAATACATCAAGCGGTATAATGAGGTCCCCACCTATAACGCGGATACCTATTCAGCCATCAAATACACCATCGTCCAGGCCATCGAAAAGGCGGGGACACTCGATTCGGATAAGGTGGTTCAGGCCATCGAGACCGGCGTCCCCCACAAGATCCCTGCCGGCGTTCACGATTACATCAAAGACGAACAGGGTAAACCGCTGCATGATCTGAGATGGGGCCCCGGCTTCCTGACCAGCCTCGGCGTGCAGTGGCAGGACGGAAAACTCGTGGGCGTCTGGCCCAACAAATGGCAGGCCGCGCCTGGAGTTGAGGTCACTTACAAAGGGATTGTCCCTTACAAGATTGCGCCCTGGATCATCGAAAAATACAAGAAATAGCGGCGGGTTACCAAGGCTCTTTTTACCCTCGCCAGCGGATGGGGCGGGGGTAAAGCCCTCTTTGTGATGGAAATAGAGGGTTAGAAGTCGAGAGGGTGAGAGGGTCAGAGGATCAGAAGTTGAGAAGGTTAGAGGGGTAAGGCTTACCCCTGGCCCCTGACTCCTCACCCATGGCATCTGGAACCCGAAACCTGACACCTGAAACGCTCCTCCACCCCATCGGCATCGGAGGCACCATGTTTCTGGACATCCTGATCACCGGTCTCATCAGCGGAAGCGTCTATGCCCTCCTGGCGATCGGGTTCTCCCTGATCTTCGGGGTGGCCCGCATTGTCAACATCGCCCACACGGCCTTTTACATGCTGGCCGCCTACTGCATCTATTTTGTCGTCCAGAAGGGGGGCTTCCACCCGGTCTGGGGGATGCTGGCCGCTTTTGTCATCGTCACCCTCCTGGGGCTGCTGGCCTACAAGCTCTTCATCGATCCCATAAGGGAGCACGAGGGTGCGGTCCTGATCGGGACCATCGCCCTTGCCATCGCCATGCAGGAGTTTATGCTTCTGCTGTTTTCAGGCGATTATGTGAGCGTGCCTTCCCTGATCAAGGGGTATTTTGCCGTCTCCGGGGTAAAGGTATTTTATCAGCAACTCCTTACCTTCGGGATGGTGCTGGTCATTCTGTTTGCCCTGTGGGTCCTGCTCATGAAGACGCGGCTCGGGCTCGCCATACGCTCCACGGCCGAGGACAGGGAGGTGGCCAATCTCATGGGCATGAACGACAGCCGGGTGGCCATGACGGCCATGGGGGTCTCCGTGGGGCTGGCCGCCATCACCGGAGCGGTCATTGCCCCCCTGACCATCCTCACTCCCTTCATGTGGATGCATCCCCTCATTATGATGATGGCGGTGGTGGTCTTGGGCGGCATGGGGAGCATCAAGGGGAGCTTTGCCGGGGCCTATATCCTAGGGTTTGCAGAGTCCCTGGTGGTCTTCCTGATTCCCCAGGGGGCATTTCTCAAGGGATCGGTCGCCCTCTCCATCATGATCCTGGTCCTGCTGATCCGGCCGGAAGGTCTTTTCGGCATCGCCTTTGAGGAAGAGAGGTAGCGCCGCCATGGGTCTTTTCTGGTTTTATGTGAGAAGAGGGTATCGGGTGGTCAGGAACGAGGTCCTGGTTCTCCCCAGCCGGGTCGTTCTTGTCCTGTTCGTCATGACCCTCCTTCTCCTGCCCCTGTTCACCCAGGATGCCTATACCCTCCGGATCCTGATCCTGACCAGCATCTTCGCCATCCTGGCCGCGAGCTGGGATCTTCTTTCCGGATATACCGGTCAGCTGAACTTCGGTCACGCCCTCTTCTTTGGGGTGGGGGCCTATACCGCGGCCCTCCTGAATCTCCATGTCCATATCCCCCCCTGGGGGAGCATCCCCTTAGGGGGACTGGCGGCCGTCCTGTCCGGACTGGTCATCGGGATCCCCTGTCTCCGTCTCAGGGGCACCTACCTGGCACTGACCACCCTGGCCTTTCCCATCATTCTGATGGGCATCATTTTTGCTTTGCCGGGCATCACCGGCGGCGAACTGGGGGTCTCGGGACTGACACGCCTTTCCCACTCCCGGATCTGGGACTATTATATCACCGTGGGGCTGATGCTGATCCTGTGCACCGTCATGTGGAAGATCACCGATTCCAATACGGGCATCATCTTTCATGCCATTCGGGAAGACGAGTTGGCGGTCAGGGCCGCGGGCATCAACACCACCCGCTACAAGCTCATGGCCTTCAGTCTGAGCGGGTTCTTCGCGGGCATCTCGGGCGGGCTTTATGCCCACTTCATGCGGATCGCCGGCCCCTCCACCCTGGAGGTCTCCATGTCCTTTACCGTGGTGATCTGGGCCATATTCGGCGGGGTGGTGACCATCTACGGCCCTGTGGGCGCCGTGTTCATCCTCTTTCCCATGCTGGAGTTTTTCCGCTTCTGGCCGGAATACCGCACCCTCATGTTTGCCGGGGTCGTCCTCCTGATCCTCCTCTATATGCCGGAGGGTCTCCTTCCCTGGATTCGGGACAAGATCGAGGTCGAGTGTCCCCGATGCAAGATACGGAACGTGGCCTTACGAAAAACCTGCCGGATCTGCACGGCGTCGCTGGACTGAGAGTAGTGAAGAGTGAAGAATGAAGAATGGTCTCGATGCAGATCCGAACCGCGGGAGGGGCTTTCAGCCTCGATCCCATGAGGCAGTCAATATGACCCGTATCCAGAATCCAGCATTCAGAAGCAACCCTGAACCCCTGAACCTTGAACCTTCACACGAGGACACCATGGACCCTAAAGAAGCCTATCTGTCAAAGCCGTGGCTCAAGTACTATCCGGAAGGCGTACCCGAAGACGTGGACGTTCCCCATGTCTCCGTGCCGGAGCTGTTCGATGAGGTGGCCGCAAAATACGGCGGGAAGACGGCCCTGATCTTTTATGGGAGCAAGATCAGTTATTCCAAGCTCAAGGACCTGATCGATCGCTTTGCCACGGCCCTGCATCGGCTGGGGGTGAAGAAGGGGGACACGGTCGCGCTCTATCTCCTCAACTGCCCTCAGTACGTGGTCGCCTATCTTGCCGCGTTGAAACTGGGGGCCAAGGTCACGCCGATCAGCCCGGTGTACACCAGCCAGGAGGTGCGGCACCAGCTCGAGGACAGCGAGGCGTCCACCATCGTCTGCGAGGATATCCTCTACGACAATGTGGAGAAGGCCGGGGTCTCCCTCAGAAATGTCGTCCTCACCAATATCGGCGACTATCTTCCGGCCATCAAGCGTCTGTTCGGGAGAAAGGCCCTGGCCAAGGCCTACAAGGGGATGGAGGCCCCCACTGCCGAGCGGGCCAGGGCATCGGGATTGCATCTCTTTCAGGACCTGGTCAAGGATACCCCACCTGAGCCGCCGCAGGTTGTGATTGATCCTGAAGACATCGCGGCCCTCCCCTACACGGGTGGGACCACAGGCCTTCCCAAGGCGGCCATACTGACCCATCGCAATATGGTGGCCCTTCAGGCCCAGGTACTTGCCTTCTGGCCTATTTTCGAAGAGGGAAAAGAGGTGGGGATCGCCTTTCTCCCTTTTTTCCATATCTACGGGCAGGTGGTGGTGATGCTGAGCGGGCTGATCCAGGGGTCTACCCTGGTCCTCTTCACCACCCCGGACCTGGATGAGATCATCTCGGCCATGGAACGGTATGAGGCCTCGGCCTTTTATGGGGTGCCCACCCTCTTCGAATATCTCAAGGAGTACGAAAAAACCGACCGGGTCAACTGGAAGCGGCTGAAGCTGATCGCCTGCGGGGCCGATACCCTCCACGAGTCCACCACCCAGGGATGGGAGCGGAGGACCGGGGTCAAGATTCTGGAGGGGTACGGCATGACGGAAACCACTGCGGTCAGTCACAGCACCCCGTACAACCGACCCAAGCCGGGCTCCTTCGGCGTCCCCCTCCCCGGGGTTACTGCGGCCATCGTAGACGTGGACGGAACCGCGTTTGTTCCTGTGGGCGAGGTGGGGGAGCTGATCCTGAATGGTCCCAACATCATGCAGGGGTACTGGAAACGACCCAAGGAGACCGAGGAATCGCTCGTTACGATAGAGGGGAAAAGTTGGCTCCGGACCGGGGACCTGGTGCGAATGGATGAAGAGGGGTATTTTCATTTCTTCGACCGCAAACGGGACCTCATCAAATACAAGGGATATTCGGTCTTTGCCAGGCATGTCGAAGAGGTTCTCTACAGCCATCCCCAGATCAAGGCGGCCGGGGTGGTGGGCGTCCCCGACCCGGCCGCGGGCCAGATCATCAAAGCCTATGTGGTCCTTCAGAGCGAGGCCAGGGGCAAGGTCTCGGAAGAGGAGATCATGGAATTCTGCCGGCAGAACATGGCCCACTACAAGGTCCCGAAGATCATCGAATTTCGAGGGGAACTCCCCAAGACCGATGTGGGAAAGGTCTCCAGGCGTGAACTGAGAGAAGAGGCCGAGGAAATCTGATATGGCGCAACCCTTTCTGGAAATCCAGTCCCTGCGAAAGGACTTCGGCGGGCTCCGGGCCGTCAACGACGTGAGCTTTTCCATGGGGCGGGATGAGATCCTGGGACTGATCGGTCCCAACGGCGCAGGCAAGACCACCCTCCTGAGACTGATCACCGCCATCCTGCGGCCCGATTCCGGCTCGATCCGCTACAAGGGCGAGGAGATCCTGGGGCTTAAGACATGGAGCATCGTCAACCGGGGCATCGCGTGCACCTTTCAGAATATGCGGCCCTTTCGAAGGCTCCCCATCATCGCCAACGTGATGGTCTCATGCCTTTCCCCTCGCGCCATGAAGCGTGGGGAGTGGGTCAAGAAGGTGGAGGCCAAGGCCATGGACGCCCTGGAGTTTGCCGGGATATCGGACATGGCGTTGGAGAAGGCCTCCACCCTGTCACAGGGGGACCTCAAGCGCCTGGAGGTGGCCCGGGCCATTGCCACCGAACCCGAACTCCTCCTCTTGGACGAGCCCTTCGGGGGCCTCAGTCCTGCGGAGACGGAATTGATGGCCAAGTCGATCCAGAGGCTCAACAAGGGGGGCCGTTTCGGCAGGCTCCACAGCGAAGGACCGGCCATGATTATCGTGGAGCACAAGCTGCAACAACTCATGAAGATCGTGAACCGGATTATTGTCCTCAACTTCGGGACCATCATCGCCGACGGCAAGCCCGAGGAGGTGGTGACCCATGAAAAGGTGGTGGAGGCCTACCTCGGCCAGGAGGAGATGTGACAGTGCTGCTGACGGTTTCTCATCTGACGGTCTGCTACGACAGGGCCATGCTCTTAAACGATATCAGCATGGAGGTGGACACGGGCGAGTTGGTGAGCCTGGTAGGCCCCAATGGGGCCGGCAAATCCACGCTTCTGCGGGCCATTACCGGGCTGGTGGTCTGGGAGGCCCGGCTCAAGAAGCGGTCGGCCCAGGGGGACATCACCATGGAGGGGGAGGTAGTCTTTGACGGGGAGCGGATCGATCCGGTGCCGGCCCACCGGATCGTGGAGAGGGGTCTGATCCACTGCCCGGAGCGGCGCCGTCCCTTTCGGGAGATGAGCGTAAAAGACAATCTCTTTGCGGGGGCCTATCTTTCCAAGGACAAGACGCAAATGGAGGAAAACCTCGGACGGGTCTATGACCTGTTTCCGGTTCTCCAATCCCGCGCCGGCCAGATATCCGGGACCTTGTCCGGGGGCGAGCAGCAGATGCTGGCCATCGGCCGGGCCATGATGTCCAACCCGAGGCTGTTGTGCATTGACGAGCCCTCCACCGGTTTGGCCCCCAAGACACGGGCCGAGGTCTTCGGCAAGATCCGGGAGATCAGCGGGCTCGGCATCACGGTCCTTCTGGTGGAGCAGGAGGTGAGCACCGTCTTCAAGATGGCGTCCCGGAACTATGTCCTCTCCTCGGGCAAGATCATCGCCCAGGGCCACGGCGACGACCTCCTCCAGAACGAGGTCATCCGCAAGACCTATCTGGGTCTGTGATCCGCGGTCGTTGATCCTTGCTAACGAAACTGAAAGACATGGATCAACAATGCCGGCTAATGGAATTTTCTCGGAATCGCCTTGTCCCACTTCTTCTCACGCACCAGCTTATTGTTCTCAAACAGCTGGCGGAGCACGCTCAGGTTGAAGTTCTTCTCGTCCGAGGCAACGCGGAATGTCGCGGTGAGTTTCAGTTCTCGCCCGGGCGGACGGATGGTGTAATTTGTCACTGCCTCATAGGTGGCGTGGGCCGGGTCGTTATCGCTCACTTTCCAGGTGTTCTTCTCCTGCATGTGGTATGTGGTGGCCCGAATCGTCATCCTCTGATCGATCCCGCATGAATAGACGGCCGCGCCCGTTTTAGGATTGTAATCGATTTCCGTATCTTTCCCCTCGTCCTCCCCCGAATACTCGGCATCGGGCGGCCACTCCTCCGGCTCGGATCTGGGGAGGCCGCGGACCACGGCGAGGGTGTTCTTCTCCACGACGGGGAGATGCAGGGATGTGCCTCTCCCCGGATGGAGCTTCGTGGCGCCCTTATAAGGCGTCGGCCAGGCCATGGGGAACTGGGCGTTGCTGATGGCGAGGCGGATTTTGTGGTTCGGCTTGAACCGCCAGGTCGTGAAGTGTATCTCGGATGAAAGGTCGGCCTTCTCCCCCGGAATCAGCGGCGTCTGCTTCAGGCGCGACACGCGATCCGCGGGATTGATGAGGGCTCCGCTGACCAGCGAGACCTCGCCGTTAGGCCACACGTCCTCAAGACGGACCGACCATTGGTACACGGGAGCGTCTGCCGAGACAGTCAGATGGACCTTGGGAAAACCGATGATCTCGACCGTCTCCTTGAGCGGCTCGGAGTCGAACACAAGGCTCCCCTCGTCGTCGGAGGACATGTCTCCGCTCGTCTCGCCCCACCAGCCGTGGACGCCGGTTCCGGAGCCTGCCTTGTAGACCAGTGTGCAGGGCGCGCCTTCGCCGGGGGCCGAGGAAAGGAGTTTGCCTTCCTTTGCGGGAAACAGATTCCTTTCCTTGATGCCGCCAATGGGCCAGTTCCCGCGTCGCCATTCCCCCTTGCAGGTCTCGATGTCCTCTGAGGCAGGGGTAGGGTCCCGGACAAAGACCATGAATCGGGGCTCTTCCATGACCCCGTTGTCAATCCCCTTGAGCCAGTGGTCCCACCATCGCAGGGCCATCCGCCTCCACTCGTAGTTGGGGCCCGGCGTCCCGGTGTCGGGCCACTCGTGCTTCCATGGACCGATGTCCGCCTTGACCCGCTTGTTGGGCGAGTCGAGCAACCGCACCACCGTGTCGCGGTATCCGTCCAGGAGACCTCCGATGATGTAGACCGGGAGTTCGACGTTGGGGTGGAACCTTGCGGACTCCTTTCGCCAGAAAGGCCCGTCCGAGTTATGCCCTTTCCAAACAAAATGCCAGGGGGTCCGGTCGAAGCGGTTGGCGAAAAACTCCGGGGTGAGGGCGTACGACCGGGTGTCGGGGAGGGCGTTGTAGGTGTCAATCATGGCCTCCCAGACGTCCGTGTGCATGACGCCGTCGATATAGTGGACATCCTGGTAGTAGAGGTCGTCCGAGGCGTGCGCTATCAGGATCGCCTTGAGAGCGGGCGGCTTGCGCCTCGCGACCATGAGGGAATTGAACGCCCCCCATGACAGGCCATACATGCCCACATTCCCGGTCGACCACTCCTTCTTGGATAGCAGGTTAACAACCTCGACGCAGTCGGCCAATTCCTGCTCGGAATACTCCGCTTCCGGCACGGCCCCGCCGCTGTCGCCGGTGCCGCGAAGGTCCACCTTGGCCACCACGTATCCGCGCCTCGCAAAAAAGGCTCCGACCGGGTAGTCCCACGACAGATAGCAAAGGTCGTCCTTTCGGTAACCGTTCATCTCAAAGAAAACCGGGAATTTTTCGCCCGCTTTTTGGCCCTTGGGCATCCAGTAGGAGACCGCCAGGCTCACGCCGTCCGGCATCTTGAGGAAGCCCCTCTCCACTGTGAATTCATACCCGGCGTCCGAGGCCGAGGCCTGGTCTTCGCCATCCACGGCACCCTCGTCCTCATCCTCGCCTTCGTCCTCCGCCTCGGTTTCGGCCCTCTGCGCGGACCCGGCGGACCCGGTCGCGAAGAGAGGAAGGGATAGACATAAAAAGAAAAGCATGAAGAGGATCGAGATTTTTTTTATCATTTGCCCCGGCCTTTCATCTTAAAGGGTTTCTGACACGTAAACGCTATCCAGCTATCTGAAATCTGGCTAAAATCAGGGATTCAGGACTTTAGCCTCCTTATGAACTCATAACGCCTGCCAGATGGGCGGACGTGCCCAGGGTTGCCTTCACGGTGGCGGCAAAGTAGGGAACATTCAGAGCGTGTTCTTTTGTGTCAACCATTGTTCTTATTCTGTCATTCTTGGTGTGCATTTGGGGATTTAAATAGGTTTCCTCCGCATACTCAATGACCCAGATCGCCGCGTATTTCTTGTCCCAGAAGGGAGAATGGTCACTGGCCTGTTCTCCGTCATCTTCAAGAATGGCCTCGATCACTGCATCCAGTCCGTATTCTTTGACCACATCGAAGTATGTATTGGCGATAACCGCATCCATGGTGTAGCCGCCCCGGTTTTTCTTGTTACGGGTCTTCACCTGCTGCTGAAATGTGCCTGCGGAATTCCCTTTCTTTTTGCAGTAGGCGATCATATCCAGATTTACGACCGCGACAATATTCTCCCTTGGCTTGGCCTCGTCTGCCTCCTTGGCATAATGCTCACCTCCGAAGAGCGCCTGTTCCTCTCCGGTGGTGAAGATGAATCTGACGGTTCGCCGGAACCCGGGCTTATGGCTTCTCATGATATCGGCCGCTGCCAGTAATGCCACACAGCCGCTGGCATTGTCATCGGCGCCTGGCGCCAATCCGGCTTCATCACTGGTAATGCTGTCCAGGTGAGCGATCAGAATGATGATTTCTTCAGGTTTTTCCTTACCTGTGATTTCCCCCACGACATTGCGGTTTTTCAGATCATACCCCTCAAATGTCGACTGCCAGTTTTGAAAATAGGGCTTCAGCCCCATGTCTTTAAGCCGGTCATATACATACTGGGTGGCTTTTCTCACGGGCTCGCCGGAACTGGTGTGACGGGTAGTAAATAAATAGGAACTGCCTTCCACCTCGACTTCTTTTTCGCCGCTCAACGCCTGTGTGAGTGACTTGATGTTCTCTTCGGACACGGCTGCGATCATGGCCTCCACATGGACATCCTTCTTCAATTCTGTGGCGGCCATTGTCATGGCTGCCACCTCTTCCGTCGTGAAGTTGATGGGGGTCTCGCTCATGATCTTTAGAAGAAAACCCATCTCAGGAAGAATTTCGGACAGCTCCGGTTTATATCGTACAATAATGTGCTCTCCGTCATCATAGAGAACGCGAACTATTTTTTTCGCCTTCTCCCGGTCGGCGTCGTCCTCTTCCCAGGCAATAAGGTAGCGTACGCCCGAATCGTAGTGGTCCAGCACCTGGTAAGAAACACCTGCCGCAACCAGTTCGTCTTGCGTGGCGATGACCAGCGCATAATAGACCTCCTCATCGTCTTCCAGGTCGGCATAAACAGGGAGGTTCAAATCCTCAAGATAATCCGGCACCTCCACGCGGGCCAAAACCTCGGACCCTGTTAAAGAGTCACTGCCGCCCCCTGTACCGGAAGAATCACTGCATCCTGATTGCCCCATGAGGCACACTGCACCGAGGCCGACCGCCCCGGCGGCCATCGCCGTGGTCTTTATGAAGTCCCTGCGATTCATCTCCTTGTCAATCCCATCCATCCCATGTCTCCTTTCTATTCGAGGTTCCATATGCTGTATAGGGGCCGGCAGATAAGGATCGCCGCCTGCCAGCACCTGTCCCTACCGCCTGTCACCCATTGCCACGTTTGCTCCTTCTCGGAATTTGCCGCATGTCAAACTTCAGCGGACGTATCCTGCCAATAGGTTGCGACGCAGAAACCTTCCCAATTCATCTTCGCATTTGGCGAGAGTTGGATATGAATCGGGGGGGAGGGAATGTTGGGGTAAACGGCATTGTTTGTCAACATAAATTGATCCGTCCCGCCTTGCGGGTTTGCGGCTGGAATTCGCGGGCGTGAAATGAGCGTAACAGGCAATCTCCTGGCCGGGGCCTGCCTGATGAAAGCAAATACCCGAATGGAAGACAACATCGGCCGCGTTTATGACCTCTTTCCAGTGCTCAAATCCCGCGCCGTCCAGGTCACCGGAACGGGTCTCATGGATGTCCAACGCGGTCATGGATCTCTCCACCTGCGCCCCGTTCCAGTAGAGGGATCCGAGTATCAGGGCTGTCCAGGAAAAGGCCGTTGCCATGCCGCCCGGTTCCTGACCGATGGTGAGGCACCCTGTCGCCCCTGAAGCATCGTCCGCATGCCTCCTTATGTATCGATAGTCTCCCTGACCTTGGCGGCCAGGTCCTTCATGGAGAATGGCTTCTGGATGAAGTGGACGCCCTCGTCAAGGACCCCGTGGTGGGCGATGACATTGGCCGTGTAGCCGGACATGAAGAGGGTCTTCATCACCGGTCGAATTTCCGCAATACGGTTGGCCAGGTCCTTTCCGTTCATGGTCGGCATGACTACATCGGTGATCATCAGGTGGATTTCGCCTGCGTGGGTCCCGGCCAGGCGGATGGCCTCGTCCGGCATGCCCGTAGACACTACCGTGTATCCCAGGCGTTCCAGCATGCCCTGCCCAATCTCCAGGAGCATGGGATCGTCTTCCACCAGCAGCACGGTCTCATCCCCCCCGATTACCGCTTGGATGGGATCGGTCCCCTTTTCCAGGGATTCCTCTTCCTCGTGCCGGGGGAGGTAGATCCGAAAAGTCGTGCCCTGATCGGGTTCGCTGTACACGTTGACAAACCCCTCGTTCTGCGTGACGATGCCGTACACCGTGGCGAGTCCCAGGCCGGTTCCTTTGCCCAAGTCCTTGGTGGTGAAGAAGGGCTCAAAGAGATGGTCCAGAACCTCCTTGTCCATGCCGGCCCCGTTGTCGCTCACGGCAAGAAGGACATAGTGGCCGGGCAGAAATCCCGGCCGATCTTTAGAGTCCTTGAGGGAAAAGGACCTGTTCTCCGTTTCGATGGTCACTTTTCCAACATCGGCGATGGCATCCCTGGCATTAACGCAGAGATTGACGAGGAGCTGGTCGATCTGGGCCGGATCCATTCGGACCGGCCAGAGGTTTGCCCCGGGCATCCAGGCGAGATCAATGTCCTCGCCGATGATCCGGCGCAGCATCTTGAGCATGCCTGCCACCGTGTCGTTCAGATCTAGGACCTTGGGCGCAACGGTCTGCTTGCGGGCGAAGGCCAGGAGTTGACGCACCAGATCGGCAGAACGTGTGGCGGTCTCCTGGATCTGCTCCAGTCGCCGACGAAGGGGATCGCCCGGGTCCACCTGCATAAGGCCCATCTCCGCATGGCCCAGGATCACCGAGAGCATGTTGTTGAAATCGTGGGCCACGCCCCCGGCCAGTCGGCCCACCGATTCCATCTTCTGAGACTGGGCAAGCTGGGCCTGGAGCCTTTCCCGATCCGTTTCCGTATGGATGCGGTCGGTGATGTCCCTGACAAGTCCTCTGAATCCAATAATCTGATTGTTTTTTTCTATAATAAGAGAGGCGGAAACCTCGATCGTCCTCCGCTGCCCGTCCTTTCGAATAATGCCCCATACAAAACCTTGCAGGGGCTCGCCGGTCCTGAAAACCCTGTTGTACGCCTCAAGCACCTTATTTCTATCGATCTCGTCTGCTGCATAATGTCGGTAGCTCATGCCCATCAATTCTTCAGAGGAATATCCAAGGATCTTCTGGAATGACCTGTTGAAGAAGGTGAATCTCCCGGCCAGATCTACCTCATGATACCCTTCCTCCATGGTTTCAAGAATGATTCGATATTTCTTTTCGCTTTCCCGCAGGGCTTCCTCATTCCGTTTGCGCTCCGTGATGTCGTGGGCGATGGCGAAGGTCAGGCCTTCCTCCGGCTTGGGGTGGGAATTCCAATCGAGATGCCGGTATGAACCGTCCTTGCAGCGATACCGGTTTTCGAAGGAAATCACGTCAACGCCTTCTTTGAGTTTGTCCTGAATGACCGCTATGGTGGACGCCACATCTTCGGGATGGACAAAATCGAGGAAAGGCCGGCCTAAAAGCTCTTCCTTCGAATACCCGAGGACCTCTTCAAATGCAGGGTTGATCCGAACAAAGGTCGCTGTGTGGATATCGGCAACGCAGATCAGGTCTCTGGCCATGTTGCAGAGACGACTGTAGGCCTCCTCCGCACGTTTGCGGTCGGTGATATCCTCAATGCTCACCAGGACCCGGCCATATGTGTCCTCATAGCCCGGCGCCACGGCCCAGTGGAGTTGGACGTGGAGGATTTCTCCATCCAGGGCCACATGGACCCTTTCCGTGGAAAAATGGGCTTTTCTTTCAGCAACCGCCATGAGGTTGGCAATAAAACTCTCGTAGGACACCCTGGAAAACACCCTGGTAATCCCTGAAAGGAGATCTTCCCTGGCCTTTGCCTTGTATAGTCTCAGGGTAAACCTGTTGACATCCACCACGCGCACCAGAGCCGCCAGTTCACGACACAGGTCGGGATGGGATTGAAAATAGGCCTCAAGGTCTCCCACGCCCTGGTCCCTGATCTCATCCACACGACGTTTGACTTCCGAATAGTCCTGCTCCCACAGGGAAATGGGGGCATCCTCAAACCATTGCCGCCATTTTTGTTCACTCTCCCGCAGGGATTCAATTTTTCGAATCAAGGCCTCCATTGTTTCTTCTCGATCGTCCATTTTGTTACCTTAAAACAGCGTCAGAACGATTGATGGACACGGCACGTCCTTCTCCTATTGCTTTTTCAGCACCTGGCGCAATTTGTCATTTAATGCTTCGAGCGAAAAGGGCTTCTGGATGAATCCATGTGCCCCCGAATTCAGGATCTCCCGGGCCGGGCCGTCTATGGAGTAGCCGCTGCATACCACGACCTTCAGATCGGGCCTTGCCGCCATGATGAGCGGATACACTTGAATGCCGCTCATGTCCGGGAGCTTGATGTCGAGCAGGGCGAAATCGATGCCGCCCTCAAAGGTCCTGGCCGTATGAACCGCCTCTTTCCCGGTCGCGGCCTTGAGGACGCGATAGCCCAGCATTCCCAGCATGGTCTGGGTCATATCCATCACCAGTTCTTCGTCTTCGATGACCAGAACGGTTTTTTCATCCCCGATAGTCTCGACCCCGGAGGCCTTGCCGTCTCTTGCTCCCTGCTCCCTCCTCTCTGGGCTAACGGCCGGCAGGTAGATCCGAACCAGGGTCCCTCTCCCCGGCGCCGAGTCCACTTTGATGACCCCGCCGTGGTTCCTGACAATCCCGTAGACAGCGGCCATGCCCAGCCCCCGGCCCAGGAAGTGGGTGGTAAAGAAGGGATCGAATATCCGGTCTTGCGTTTCCTTGTCCATCCCCTTTCCCGTGTCCTCGACAGATAGGCAGACATAAGTGCCCGGATCGAGTCCGGGATGATCTTTCACGAACCGCGCATCCAGGTCCATATTCCGCGCCCCTATTCGGATCCGGCCGGGTCCCTCCATGGCCTCGTTGGCGTTGGAAATCAGGGCCGACAGGACCATCTGCATCTGGGTGGTGTCGGCCCTTATGTAAGAGAGGTCCTCAGACAGATCGGTCTCCACGTGAACGTCGGGCTTGAGGGTATGTTCGATCAGGGGGATTGTCCCCAAGACGAAACCCGGCAGGGAGAGAACTCGGGCCTGGTATTTCCCTTCTCTGGCATAGGCCAGCAATTGACGGGTCAGGTGGGCCATGCGGCGGCCTGACGCCTTCATGTGTTTCAGGGCTTTCATCATCTTGTCGTCCTGACCGTATTCCATCTCAAGAAGGTCGAGGTTTCCGATGATGGGGGTCAGGGCGTTGTTGAACTGGTGGGCAATGCCCCCGGCCAGGGTGGCGATGGCCTCTGTTTTCTTCGCTTCCTGGAGCTGCATCTGGAGGCGATTCGATTCGGTGACATCCCGTATGATCCCCTGGTATCCGATGATCTTCCCCATTTCGCCATGACGATTGACCACATCCATCCTGCAATCCATCTCAAGGCCGTCGGACCGACGCAATCTGGCGGAAAACTCCTGAACGGAACCGCTTTCCTCCATCTCTTTTCGGAACCGATGCCCGTCATCGGGGTTGACGTAGAGCCGCTGGAAATTCACAGTCATCATCTCTTCCTTTGTGTAGCCGAAGAGATCCAGGGCATATGTGTTTGCGTCAACCAGATCCCCCCGTCGGGTGGTAAGAACAATAGCGCTCTTCACCTGTTCAAACAGGGAATGGTATCTCTCCTCGCTCTCTCTCAGGGCCTCCTCATATGCCTTTCTCTCGGTGATGTCCCGGATCGACTCAATGGCGCCCGTCACCTCTCCGTTTTCGGCATAGAGAAGAGACGCCTTGTTCCAGAGGGTGCCGCCCGGTTTGACGAGACAATTATAGGTCTCGGAAACCAGGGCCTCTCCCTCCTTCTTGACATAGTTGTAGGCCGCCTCCGCCTCCTTGTCCCATCGGCTCACCAGATCGATCAGTATGGGCCGTCTCTTTCCGTAGAAAGGGACGGCATATTCGAAGTCGCCCTTCCCCAGCATATCCCTTGCCCTGATGCCCGTCATCTTTTCAATGGCATGATTCCAGGCCACCACCTTTCCCTCTGTGTCGATTACAAACGTCGCGTCGGGGAGGAAATTGATGATCTGCATCAGGCGCTCGCGTGAAATTCTGAGCCCCTTCTCTGCCTGTTTCCGCCTCGAGATATCGAGTGCAATTTCGACAGAGGCCCTCATTTGCTTTTCACCAAACGGCTTCATCCTATGGCCAGAGGGGTTTGCCTGTTTCGCCGCTTCGATGGAGTCGGGCTCCCCATAATTTGAGATGAAGATGATCGGTATATCCAGTTCGACCTTGATCTTCGTGGCCGCATCTATGCCGCTGGTCTCTCCGGACATCGCCAAATCCATAAGGATGAGATCCGGTTTGAGGTCCCGGGCCATGTCCACGGCCTCTCTGCCCGATTCGGCCCGGCCGGCCACCTCGTAGCCCAGGCCCGTGAGCATCTCTTCGATTTCAAGACCTGTGGGCCATTCATCAGCAGCGATCAGAATTCTTGTCATGGTTTCTCACTCCTGTCTCCAGCGCAGCCGCTACGCTGAAGGATAACCCTGGAAGGGGTCTGTGACAAAGCACGATTTACCGAAGAGATGGCGTACCCCCATTAGGGTATCCGCCTTGAATCCCGCTCCTTGAATTGCCCTGATCGGATTCCTTATGATATCATGGATTAAAATGGTCCTTACAGACGGGTCGAGGAAAATGAGGGTTGTCGATGATTTGTATTTGACCGACATAGAAGGGACCTCTTTGATATTATTAACAGATTAGTAGAATCGAACATATGCCATCTTGCATCCTGTTGTCAAGAAAGAGGGGGGCTCTGCGTTCCCGAGCTGGAGCGTGGGGACGAAAGAAACCTTTGAGTGCAACTTTTTTTTGCCGAGCGTATCTGTGGTAACAGTAGTCTTCATTTACGACATTGGCGTCAGGGGCTGCCCACCTGATTCATGGTTGCGGATGAGGCCGCATATGCAGGAACCGGAGAAGTTTACGCTTGAATCGTTCGGGGGTATCCGGTTTCGTCTTGACATCTTCCGCCTACATTGAGTATGGTCACTTTATAGCTAAATAGTAGCCATATCCGGGTCAGGGTTTTTTGACGGGACCTGGATGCCGCACCCCACCTTGATAGGAGGTTAACCTATGGATATAAAAATAGAACTTGTTGAAATCGTCGGAAAAGACAACGTATTTGACGACCGAGTCGAATGCCTCGCCTATTCCCGGGATCTCTCCGTGCATGAGGGTATCCCCGATGTCGTTGTGTTTGCCCGCACCACCGAGCAGATCGCGGCCATCATGCGGTTAGCCACCCGGGAAAAGGTGCCTGTGACCGTTCAGGGATCGGGGACGGCCACCACCGGGGCCTCCCTCCCTGTGGAAGGGGGCATCCTTTTGGACGTCCACAGGATGAACCATATTCTCGAAATCGATAAGGACAATTTTTTTGCACGGGTCGAACCCGGCGTCATCTGCAACGACCTCAACATCGCCCTCAAGAAACACAAGCTCATGTTCCCGCCCAATCCCGGCAGCGAACTCATCGCCACCATCGGCGGGATGATGTCCACCAATTCGAGCGGGCACAGGGCCGTCAAGTACGGCACGGCCAGGGATTATGTCAAGGGTCTCAAGGTGGTCCTGGCAAACGGCACGGTCATTGAGACCGGATTCAAGACCCCCAAGTCGTCCTTTGGGTATGACCTGAATCATGTCTTCGCCAGCTCGGAAGGCACGCTGGGGGTGATTACCGAGGTTACGGTGAAGATCCAGCCGGTCCCGGAATACAATGCCCTGGCCCTGGCCATCTTTCACGATCTGTTTGCTGCGGGAAAGGCCGTGACCGACATCGTCGGATCGGGCATCCAGTTGACCGCCTGTGAGATCTTAGATAATTACAGTCTCAAGGTCGTGGAAGAGGCCATCGGCAAGGATGTCAGCAAAATCGAGGCCATGTTGATCATCGAGTCGGACGGGGTGAAAGAGACCGTTACCCGCGACATGGAGCGGATCGGGGAGATATGCCGGAAATATGGCGTGCAGGAATTCACCTGGAGCGACGACCCGGCCAGGGCGGGAGAGATCATGGAGGCCCGGGGCAAGCTGGTTCCCACCCTCTCGAGGATCAAGCCGGGCAACCGGCTGGTAGCCATTTCCGAAGACCTGGGCATCCCCCCCACACGGATACCGGAGGTGATCAAGCGTGCCCAGGAGATCTCTAAGAAATACAACCTCCTGATTACCACCTTCGGGCATATCGGAGACGGCAATGTGCACACCACCTTTGTCACCGACATGCGGAGCCGCGAGGAATGGGAAAGGCTCCGACCGGCCGCGGATGAACTGGCCGAGCTGGCCCTTGAGATGGGGGGCACGGTGACGGCGGAGCATGGAACCGGACTTGCCAGAAACCCCTACATCGAAAAACAGTTGGGTCCGGCCCTGGACGTGATGCGCTCCATCAAGAACGCCCTGGACCCCCATAACATCCTGAACCCCGGGAAGATGGGACTTGAAAAAAAGAAATACGATATCTACGATTACTTTGCCTTCAAGACCTTTCTGGAGCACCCCGAAGGGCTCAATTCCTATGGCGAGGCGGTTGACAATGAGCTCTTGGCCTGCATCTACTGCGGTTTCTGCCGCCTCGGGTGCCCCACCTTCAGCGTGACCCACAGGGAATCGCGCAATGCGCGGGGGAGAAATGCCCTGGCCTTTAATCTTTTGAATGGGACCGTGGAACCTTCAAAGGAGTTGGCAGAGGCCTTTTATAGTTGTACCACGTGCCAGGCCTGCACCTATTTCTGCCCGGCCCGGGTCAAGGTGGACGAGATTGTCGAAGGGGTCCGCAAAAAATTGTATAAGGCGGGTCTTACCCCTGAACCGGTGCTCGGGATTCGAGACAACATCTTCAAGATGGGGAATGTCTACGCCAGCGCCAAGGCGGATCGGATCGACATCTATCCCCCGGCGCTCAAGGAAAAGATTCAGAAAGGGGAATTGAAAAAGGAGGCCGAGACGCTTCTCTTTATGGGGTGCGTGCCCAGCTACCTGGACATGAAGATGGTCCCCGGCCTGATCAAACCCCTGGACGCCGCGGGGGTGGATTATACCAGCCTGGGCACCGAAGAGGGCTGCTGCGGGTTCCCGTTGTTCCTGATGGGGACTGAAGAATTTCAACCCCATGCTCAAAAGGTCATTGAACGGATCAAGGCCTCCGGGGCGCGGGAACTGGTGACCCCGTGCGCCGGGTGTTACAAGACCTTCAAGAAGATCTACCCGGAGGTCGGGGATCTGGGCATGGAGGTATATCATTCGGTCCACTATCTGCTGAAACTGATCAACGAGGGGAAAATCACCTTCAAGGGAGAGCTGGGAAAGAAGGTCACGTATCACGATCCCTGCGACCTGGGACGGGCCTTTCAGGTCTTCGAGGAGCCGAGGAACATCCTCAAGGCGATCCCCGGTCTTGAATTTGTGGAGATGGCCAGGAATCGTCTCCAGGCCCGGTGCTGCGGCGGCGGCGGCGGAGTCCTGGCCAATAACCCTGACATGGCCGTGGAGATAGCGGCCGAACGGGTGAGAGACGCCCTAGCCGTGGGCGCCGAGATCATCGTCTCCGGCTGTGCGGCCTGCAAGGACAACCTGAAAAAGGGCGCCAAGGCCATACCCAAGCAGGAGCGGGGAAAGATCAAGGTCATGGATATTACGGAGATGGTGGCCCAGCAGATGGAGGAGTGATACTGAACTGGAGAGTGAAGAATGAAGAATGAAGAGTGAAGAGTGAAAGATGATTCATGGGGCTTTGACCTCTGTTTTTGTGTGATAAATAGACAGTTGAGTCCCTCAAGTCCCTTGGGTCGGTTTTTTGGTTAGATCGGCAGTCGGGCGAGGGGATTGCATTTTTGGAAGGAGAATGATGACTGAAGAAAAGAAGACGACACGAAAAAGCATTGCAGCGGCCAAGGTCTGTAAAAAGATCATGGCCGACCATTTTTACGAGATGGACAAGGCTGTCAGGACAGGTTCGAAGAAAATCGCATGGTGCACCAGCGTGGGGCCTGCCGAACTCCTTCGGGGCATGGGCTTTCTGGTCTATTTTCCGGAAAATCATGGGGCCATGCTGGGGGCGACCCGCATGGCGACCGACCTGATCCCCTACGCCAATGCCCTGGGATATTCCCCTGACATCTGCTCCTATCTGACCTGCGACATCGGATCGTATTTGCAGAAGAAGACCCCCCTCACAATGGCCTATAACATCGAATCGGTCCCCCGACCGGACGTGCTTGTGTATAACACCAACCAGTGCCGGGATGTGCAGGACTGGTTCGCCTGGTATTCGCGGGAACTCAATGTGCCGCTGGTCGGGGTGCATACCCACAGGGATATCGGCGATATCGAGCCGATCCAGATCAAGGATATCGCTACACAGATAGAGGAACTGGTACCCGCTCTGGAGGTCGTGAGCGGCGAAAAATTCGATATGGATCGCTTCAAGGAGGCGGTCGGATATTCGGGACGCACCTCCGAACTCTGGCGGGCCTGCCTCGAGACGGCCGCGGCCATTCCCTCTCCGTGGACCTTTTTCGACGCAACCATCCACATGGGGCCGGCCGTGGTGGCCCGGGGCACCAGGGAGGGGATGGAATATTACGAGCTCCTCCTGCCGGAATTGGAACAAAGGGTCAGGGACGGCGTGGCGGCAGTGGAGGGAGAAAGGCACCGGCTCTACTGGGAAGGGATGCCGATCTGGGGCAAACTCAGGCCCCTGTCCGAGCAGTTTTCTTCTCTCAAGGCCTGTGTGGTGGCGTCAACCTATTGCAACAGCTGGATTTTTGATCAGCTTGACCCCGCAAGGCCGTTTGAGAGCATGGCCGAGGCATACACCGAACTCTTTATCGTCAGAGACGAACCCTTTAAAGAGAAGTATATTGCAGAGTGCTTCGAGAAGTTTAGATTTGACGGGATCATCTTTCACGACGCCAAGACCTGTCCCAACAACTCCAACAACCGCTACGGCATGCCTGAACGTCTCAGCAAAATATTGGATATTCCGGTCCTCACCATCAATGGGGATCTGTGCGATCTGCGGTGCTATTCCGAGGAGCAGGCCAAAACCAATATCGAGGCCTTTATCGAGCAGCTGGAGGAGTGAGGGGGAAGGGGCAAGGAGCTGGGAGCAGGGAGCAATAACCAGACAACAGGACTATTCATTTTACAGAATCTACGTGTCTCTGTGTCTCGATGTGAGGGTGTTTTGTTCCGGTGTGTCCGGGTTAAGGCATCGGGTGTTAATGGGTAATGACCAACAGCAGTGAAGGGGTATTCGTAGGCGTGGATGTGGGGGCCTCCCGCACCAAGGTGGCGATTCTGGATAGAGAGGCAACCCTGATCGGGCATTGTGTCCGCAAGTCCGGGACCGACTTCTCCGGCACGTCTGAGATCTGTCTGGAGGCGGCACTGTCAATGGCCGGCGTGTCCAGAGAGGCTATTCGATACTGCGTCTCCACAGGCTACGGACGCAAGAACGTGGCCTTCAGCCGCGAGACCAAGACAGAGATCAGTTGCCACGCCAAGGGGTGCTATCACTACTTTCCCATGGCTATGACCATTATCGACATCGGCGGTCAGGACAACAAGGTCATCAAGCTGGACGAACAGGGCAGGCGGATCAATTTCAAGATGAACCGGAAATGCGCGGCAGGGACCGGGGCCTTTCTCGAAGAGATGTCGGCCCGTCTGGACATCCCCCTGGAAGAAATGGATGCCCTGGCCCGTCGATCCACGGAGATGGTGGAGCTGGGAAGCTATTGCACGGTTTTTTCGGGGACTGAGGTGTTGGAGAAAATCCGGCAGGGGAAGAAGGTCCCGGATATTGTAAAAGGCCTGTTCTTTTCTGTGATCAAGCGGGTCCTGGAAATGGATTCCCTGACGGATCGGGTGGCCATGACAGGGGGGGTCGTGGCGCACAACCCCTATCTGGTGGATATGGTGAAGGAGATCACCTCACGCGACGTCCTGGTCCCCGAGCATCCCCAATTGACCGGGGCCGTGGGCGCCGCGCTCTTTGCCATGGAAGCAGCGGTCCGGTGAGATAATGATATTTGAACTAAACGAAAGAGGGAGGGTTTGAAATGAACGTCAGCAAATGGATGCACGCAGGGACCATGGTAAAAATGAATGCCATCAATTATCCGGACAAGCTGGGATGGCAGGACAAGGCCAAGGAATTCACCTTTAGAGAGTGGAACGACCGGTCGTGCCGCTTCGCCAACGGGCTCAGGGACCTGGGCGTGGGACAGAAGGACACCTTTGCCATCATATCCTACAACCGGGGCGAATGGATGGATATGTACGCCGCTTGCGCCAAGGGAGGCCAGATCGTCGTCCCGATCATGTTCAGACTGGCAGGTCCGGACATCAATTACATCACCAACCATTCAGAGTGCAAGGCCATGGTGGTGGAGGCCCCTTTTGTGGACCTCATCAACAGCGTCAAGGATAAGCTCCCGATCCCCAAGGGGAATTATATCTATCTGGGCGATGGTCCGGTCCCCGAAGGATATGTGGGCTATGAAGACTTGCTGGCAAAGTCCTCGCCTGCCGAACCGGATGTCATGGTGGATTCGGCCGACATATGGGTCATCATGTATACATCCGGCACCACCGGCAGGCCCAAGGGGGTCATGAGGACCCACGAAAGCACTGTGGCACAATACTATCTGAACGACATCAATATGGGCATTCTTCCGACGGATAAGGTCATGCTGGTCATGCCCATGTGCCACATCAACTCTATCTTCTATTCATTTGCATATACCCTGGTATCCGCCCCGGTATTTGTTTACAATATGGTGAGTTTTGATCCCGAGGACCTGCTAAGGACCATCGACAGGTACAAGATCACCTTCACATCGTTGGTCCCCACCCATTACATCATGCTCCTGTCCCTTCCGGATCAGGTCAAGAAGAGCATCAATGTGTCTTCCATCCGTCAGCTCCTCATCTCCTCTGCACCCGCCCGGAAAGACCTTAAATTGGCCATCATGGAGTATTTCAAAAACGCGGAATTGTGGGAGGCCTACGGGAGCACCGAAGGGGGACTGGTGACCCTGCTTCGGCCCGAAGACCAGTTCAAGAAGCTGGGGTCCATCGGAAAGGAGATATTCGGGATCGACCGGATCCGCATCCTGGACGAAGACAGAAACGAGGTCCCGGATGGCCAGGTGGGAGAACTCTTTTACCGGACCCCCATGCTTTTCAAGCAATATCTGAAGGAACCTGAAAAGTCTAAAGAGGCGTTTGAGGGGGAATGGTCGTCTGCAGGAGACATGGTGAGAAGGGATGAGGACGGCTATTACACCCTCGTGGACCGGAAGGCCAACATGATTATCACGGGCGGTGAGAACGTGTACCCGTCGGAGGTGGAAAGCGCTGTGGGCGCTCACGAGGCGGTCAAGGATATCGCCGTGATCGGCGTGCCGGATGAGAAGTGGGGCGAGTCCATCAAGGCGATTGTCGTGCTCCATGAAGGGTATGAGGGAAGCGACGAACTGGCCAAGGAGATCATGGACTTCACGCGCGGCAAGATCGCCGGATTCAAACGGCCCAAGAGCATCGATTTCGTGACGGATGAACAGATGCCGCGGACCCCCACCGGCAAGATCCTTCATCGGATCCTCAGGGAAAAATACGGCAAGTGGGGGGAGTGAGAATTAGAGATTTGAAATTTGGAATTTAAAGCCGGATGCTGGTCGGAGCGAGCGAAGATTCCGCTGAGGTGGCGCTGGAATGACGGACAATCCCTTTAGGGGTTGGATGATTCGGATGATTGGATAAAGGGATAACGGAATGGAGATACTATTTCCAATTCCTTAACCCTGCAATTTCTGAATTCTCGGATTCCTGAATTTCAGGATTCGCAGTTCCGGTTGGTCCGGGTCGGGCATTTCAGGCGCTATTATTTAATCTTAATTAAACCGGAGGATTATCAATTATGTTGAAAAAGGCATTTATCCCTTACAAAGGATATTATTCAACCCCTTTCAGCAGGTGGCAGGGGAGCATGGCCAATGAAAACGCCATCGTCTTGGGCGCGACAACATCCAAGAGATGGCTGGCCCAGAAGAACTGGGACCCCGGTATGTTCGATTATCTCATCTTGGGAATAACCATCAGCCAGCACCATCAGTTTTATGCGAGTCCCTGGGCCGCCGCCCTGATGGGCGCGGGCAACATCCCCGGAGTGATCCTCAGCCAGGCATGCACTACCTCCACCACCTGCATCTACCAGGCGGCCATGGGCGTGGAGACCGGGCTCTACAAGAACTGCTACACCCTCATGACCGACCGGTGCTCCAATGGTCCCCACACCATTTGGCCCAACCCCATGGGTCCGGGCGGGGAGGTGATCTCCGAAAATTGGCTGATGGACAATTTTAACGCCGATCCCAACGTGGGTCTCAAAATGATCGAGACCGCTGAAAATGTGGCCAAGGAAGACAAGATCACCAAGGAGGCGTGCGACGCCTTGACCATCAGGCGCTACGAGCAGTATCTGGATGCCCTGGCAGACGATCGGGCGTTTCAGAAGCGGTATATGTTCCCGGCCGAGGTCCGGATATCCAAGAAAAAGACCCTCCTGGTGGAAGAAGACGAAGGGGTCACCCCGTGCACGGAAGAGGGGATGGCCAGGCTCAAACCGGTGGTTCCGGGCGGCGTGCTCTCTTTCGGGGCCCAGACCTTTCCGGCCGACGGCAACTGCGGGCTGGTGGTTACCACCGAGGAAAAGGCCAGGGAGCTGAGCGCCGATCCCTCCATTCCCATACAGATCATATCCTATGGCTTTTCAAGGACCAAGCCGGGTTACATGGCCGCGGCCCCGGTTCCCGCATCTAAAATGGCGCTTGAGCATGCGGGGCTCAAGATCACGGATATGAAAGTGATCAAGACCCATAACCCCTTTATCGTCAACGATCTTCACTTCGCGGGGGAGATGGGGATCAAGGCCGAGGGGACGGACGATCTCGGGTTCAACAACTATGGCTGCTCCATGATATACGGGCATCCCCAGGGTCCGACCGCAGGCAGGCTCATCATCGAAGGATTGGAGGAAATCGCCATGAAAGGCGGCGGTTATTTCCTCTGGGCAGGGTGTGCGGCCGGAGACACCGGCGGGGCCATGATCCTCAAGGTTGGCTGATGCGGTCAATTGACCATTGACCAGAAAGGTTTTACCTGCTAAAAAAGGGCCATTCGGATGCATGCAGAGTGGCCCTTTTTATTTGAATCAGTGGGAACGGAAGGTCAATTTCACGACAGGGTATTGAATCATGAAGATGGTTATCTTTCAATCTCTGGGCGGTCTCGGGCTTTTCCTGTTCGGAATGAAAATCATGTCCGACGGGCTTCAGAAGGTTGCCGGGAACAAGCTCCGCCAGATCCTTGCCCTGGTCTCCAATAACCGCCTGATCGGATGCGGGGTCGGGGCCATGGTCACCAGCATTATTCAGAGTTCCAGCGCAGCAACGGTGATGTTGGTCAGTTTTGTGGATGCCGGGCTCATGACCTTTGTTCAGGCCATCGGGGTGATACTGGGGGCCAACATCGGGACCACGGTCACGGCCCAGTTGATCGCATTCAAGATAACTGCCTACGCACTCCCTGCCATCGCCCTCGGGGTCCTCCTGAAGTTTTTTTTGGGCCGGGGAAAAGGGGTCTATGCGGGAGATGTGCTGTTGGGCTTCGGCCTCGTCTTTTACGGTCTGGCGACCATGCAGGCCGGATTTGCTCCCCTGAAGCACCACCCTGACTTTATTGCCCTCTTTACCCGGTTCAATGCCGACCATATCGGGAGCATCCTGTTGTGCGTGATCGTGGGGACTGTGATAACCATGATACTGCAGAGTTCCAGCGCCACCGTAGGGATCACCATGGCCCTTGCCAGCCAGGGCCTGCTGAATTTTGAGGCATGTGTGGCCCTGATCCTGGGCGACAACATCGGAACGACCATTACGGCCGAACTCGCCAGCATAGGCGCCAGCCTCAACGCCAAACGGACCGCGAGGGCCCATACCCTCTTCAATGTGATCGGCGTCATCCTCGTCATCATCTTTTTTCCGCTGTTCTTGAAACTCATTGTCTGGGTCACCGCTGCCATGATGGATATCGGGCCCCCGGATCTTGTGGTAGACGGTCAACAACCCAATATCTCCAGATATATCGCCAATGCCCACACGGGTTTTAACGTGGTGAACGCGATGATTTTCCTAGGTTTTCTCTCCTACCTGGTGAAGTTGGCCACCTGGCTGACGCCTCACAAAAAGGAGGAGAAAGGCCTGGAGGAGTTCCACCACATCAAGTATATCGACTCCAAATATATTGACACCCCCGATGTGGCCATCAGCCAGGCACGGGCCGAAATAGTCAGAATGGGAGAAGCGGTTTTACAGATGTATGACGATGTTATCCACTCCCTCAGCAAACGCAAACTGGAGGAGTTGGTTCAGTGGCGGAAGCGGGAGGACATCATTGATGGTCTCCAGAGAGAGATTATAAAATTTCTCGTTCAGGTGATGCAAAAGCCTATCACAGCGGAAGAATCCAAGGAGATCGCTTCCCTGATGCGGATGGCCAATAATCTGGAGCGGGCCGGTGACGGGGTTGAAAACATTGCCGAACTGATTGAAGAACTCCTTCAACAGGAGCTCCACCTCTCCGAAGGGGGGCTCCATGACTATGAGGTCATTTCCATCGAGGTGAGGAAATTCCTGGGGCTGGTTGTCAGCGCCATTCGGCGGGGAGACAAGGAGGTCATGGCCCACGCCCAGAAGTTGGAGGATTCCATCGACCGCATGCGGGAAGAAATGAGAGGGAATTATATCATGCGGCTCCAGAGCGGGGTCTGCACCGTCGATCCGGGACTTATCCTGGTGGATATGCTCACGGCCTTTGAAAAGATCGGCAACTTCTGCTACAATGTTGCCCAGGCCGTGGCCGGGTTGAAATAGATACTGGATACTGGTTGCTGGATGCTCGCTAATCGTTGCTTCCACGTTTGAGCACATCGCTGATGGAAGATCCCAGGGCGTTTGCGCCGTTTGAGCTTTAGGCATTTTAGGCACTTTAGTTCACTTTCTCTTTGGATATAGAACCCATGACCCCCATCCCCGGCAGTGACCACCGGACCGAATGCATTCGATGCGGTGAATGCTGCCTCCGTTCCAGTCCCTCCCTTCAGGTCACCGACATCTCCCGCGTCATAAACGGCCCGATCAGACGATCCGATCTCTACACGCTGCGTGTCGGCGAGCTGGTGCGGGACAATATTCAGGGCGGATTGAAAAGAACGGAAGAAGAACTCATCAAGGTCAGGGAAAGGAAAGAAACGGGAGCATGCATCTTCTATGATGATCCGGGGAAGCAGTGTACCCTATACGAACATCGGCCGATCCAGTGCGCTGCCATGAAATGCTGGGATGAGAGGGATTTCATGCAGGTATATCGGGAACCCAAGGCCCATAGAAGGGACCTCATCCACGACGGAAATCTGGTGAGACTCATGGCGTCCCATGAAGAAAGATGTGGATACGCCCTGTTAGAGCGAAACGTGCGGGACATCGAAACGATGGGCGAAAAGGCAGTCAAGAAAATCCTTGCTATCCTGAAGGTTGACCACGATATCAGATCCCTGACCCAGGAAAAACTGGGCATTCATTCTGATGATCTGGATCTGATCTTTGGTCGGCCCCTTATTAAGACCATATCCATGTTCGGTCTGAAGGTCGTCCAGGAGCCGGACGGGCCATTCTTCTTAACCGTTTCAGACTCTTTTCCCCATCCCTGAGTCCCTGGATCTCCGCGATGCCCTGTGGGAGCTGATGCGTCCCGCTGAAACGGGATTGAGCTGTTGAGCCGATGGAGAATCTGGGTGTCAGCTTTTCGGCGGATCGATATTTTTGTATTTTGTTGTTGCAGCTATATATCATTTGTGACACATTGTGAACGCAATGCTGTGGCATCCCCCTGAAGGAGGGGGATGGGGTGTTCGACCCTCAGCGCGGGGCCTTTGGAAGGGGAACAGAACGGATTCCATCACCTCTACAAACTCAATAAGCCCAATAAACTCACTAAACCCTAAACCCTGAGCCGCCCATGGAATCATTTTTCGAAGTAAAACGGCCGGACGAGGTCATTGAGATCATTGACCGTCTGATCCGTCCTGCAGGCGAGGAAAAGGTCGCTCTAACAGAGGCCTTGGACCGCGTGTTGAGCCTGGACCTGACAGCGCCCGAAGACCTCCCAGGGTTTTTCAGGTCCACCATGGACGGCTACGCAGTACAGGCCAAGGGTACCTTCGGGGCCACTGAAGGGCTGCCAGCCCTGTTCCAACTAACGGGAGAAGTGCTCATGGGCAAGACGGCCAGCCTGGTTGTGAAAGAGGGCCAGGCGATAAAGATCCCCACGGGCGGCATGGTCCCGGAAGGCGCCGACAGCGTAGTGATGAAGGAGTATTGCCATCGCCTGGATAAAGAGACCCTTGAGGTGAGCCGGGCCGTATCCCCCTTAGAAAACGTTATCGGCCCTGCAGACGACTTCAGACAGGGCGTTGTTTTTTTAAGGAGGGGACACCGTCTGCGACCCCAGGACGTGGGTGTGATGGCAGGGTTCGGAACCACCGAGGTCCCGGTCTTTCGAAGACCGCGCATTGCCGTCATCTCCACCGGAGATGAGATCGTGCCGATTGAGCGTCCCCCCCTGCCGGGGCAGGTGAGGGACATCAATCAATATACGCTGACAGCCCTGTGCCGGAAGGCTGGGGCGGATCCGGTTTGCATGGGGCTCTGTCCGGACAACTTTGCCTCCCTCAAAGGGATGATGGAAAAGGCCCTTGCTCAGGCAGATTCGGTTTGGATATCAGGCGGCAGTTCCGTTGGGACCCGGGATCTGACCCTGAGGGTTTTTGAGTCTCTGCCGGATTTTGAACTGCTGGTCCACGGCATCTCCATCAGCCCCGGCAAGCCCACCATTATCGGCAGGTCTGGGACGAAAACCGTCATCGGTCTGCCGGGACACGTGGCATCGGCCATCGTGGTGGCGGCGGTCTTCATGACACGGATCATTTCGAGACTGTCCGGATATGGCGGGCTGCCGAGACAATGGGGAGCGGACGTGGAGGCGGAACTGAGCCGGAATATACCGTCTGCCAACGGCAGGGAGGACTATGTCCGGGTTAAACTGATCGAAACCGAAACCGGTCTCATCGCCGTGCCGGTCTTTGGAAAATCAGGTCTTATTTCAACCCTGGTGGATGCGGACGGTCTGGTTCGGATCCATATGAATACCGAGGGTCTCTACCAGGGAGAGAGGGTGAAGGTGATGCTTTTTGATTATACCGATGGAGGCCTCCGATGAAGCGACAGGTCTACCTTTCCATGAAATCCCTTGAAGAGGCCAAAAAGATATTCTTTTCCCGGTTCGGCCCCGGTCTGAGGACCGGGATCGAATCGGTCGACAGCCAGGACAGTTCGGGGCGTGTGACCGCGGAACCCATCTTCGCAAACCGCTCAGCGCCATCCTATCACGCGTCCGCCATGGACGGCATCGCCGTGATGGCGGAGGAGACCTATGGAACCACCGAACGGCTTCCGAAGACGCTGGAATTGGGGCGCGGCGCAGTCTGGGTCAATACCGGTCAGCCGCTTCCGGAGCCCTTCAATGCCGTGATCATGGTGGAAAACGTCCACCAGACGGATGCCGACCACTTGGAAATTCGCGGTCCGGCCTATCCGTGGCAGCATGTGCGCAAGGTGGGGGAGGACATTATCGCCACCCAGTTGCTCTTTCCCCAGAACCATCGGATCCGGCCCTATGATGTGGGAGCGCTCATCAGCGGCGGGGTGTTTTCCGTGAGGGTCTGGCAGCGGCCCCGCGTCGCCATTATCCCGACCGGATCGGAACTCGTCCGCCACAACGAGATGGAAGAGGGGACCATCCTGAAACAGGGGCGGATTATTGAATACAATTCGCTGGTGCTCGCAGCCCTCGTCCGCGAGTGCAACGGGACACCCATCCTGTATGACATCGTACAGGATGTTGAGGAGGAGGTCCGGGCCGCAGTGATCCGGGCCGTCGATTCCGATGCGGATGTGGTAATTATCAATGCCGGGTCCTCGGCAGGGAGCAGAGACTATACCGTGCACATGGTGGGGGAGATAGGAGAGATCCTGGTCCACGGGGTTGCCATGATGCCAGGCAAACCTACGATCCTGGCTGCGGTAAAGGGGAAACCGATAGTTGGGAACCCCGGCTATGCCGTTTCAGCCGTTCTCTCCTTTGATCAGTTTGTCAGGCCCCTCCTCTACAACCTTCAAGGATATCCCCCCCCGAAGATCGAGACCGTGAGGGTGCGGCCGACCCGGGACCTCCCATCCAAACTCGGGATAGAGGAGTTCCTTCGGGTCAACATCGGAAAGGTGGGAGAACGCTATGTAGCCACGCCCCTGGCGAGGACCGCAGGGGCGATCACCACCCTTACCCGGGCGGAAGGGATCCTTCGCATCCCTCAACTTTCAGAGGGGATCACCCAGGACCAGGAAATGGACGCCGAGCTCCTCGTGCCTGAGGAAGCGCTGAAACAGACCATCGTCGTCATCGGCAGCCACGATATCGCCATTGACATCCTGGGCGACGAGGTCCGGAGGGGGGGTCGCAATATCCGGATTTCATCGGGCAATGTGGGGAGTCTGGGGGGATTGCTGGCCCTCAGAAAAGGGACCTGTCATATGGCGGGATCGCATCTCCTGGACACGGAAACCGGCGAATACAATATCTCTTACATTCGGAGATACGTAAAGGGGCTGAAGATCGCCGTGTTTCACCTGACCCTCAGAGATCAGGGCCTGATCGTTGCCAGGGGAAATCCAAAGGGGGTTGAGGGGATCCAGGATCTGACCCGCACCGATATCATTTTTGTCAATCGCCAGGCAGGGTCGGGGACGCGCGTCCTTCTGGATTATCACCTGAAACAGGCGGGGATCGCTCCGGATGCCATCAGGGGTTACGACCATGAGGAGTTTACCCATATGGCCGTGGCCGTGGATGTCCTGAGTGGGGCCGCTGACTGCGGAATGGGGATCTATGCTGCGGCCCGGGCCCTGCAAATGGACTTTGTTCCCATTGCAAGGGAGCAGTATGATGTGCTGATCCCGAGTCGTCTGCTGGACCAGCCAACGATCCAGACGGTACTGACTACGGTGCGATCCGCCCATTTTCGAGAACGGATACTGTCCTTAGGCGGATATGATCCCTCAAAAAGCGGGGAGCTCTTTGCAGAGGTGGAGGAAAATTGAGATGTCACAGCTCAGACTCAAATCGAGGCAGTGGATTGTGGATGAACAGGATCGTATCATCATGGGGGAGGGAAGGAAGGAGATATTGGAGACCATTGAAAGGACCGGCTCCATCAACCAAACCGCGAAGATCATGAAGATGTCGTACAAGGGCGTCTGGAGCAAGATCAAGGTCACCGAAGAATACCTGAATCTGAGCATCGTCAACGCAGACAGGAAGATGGGGAGCCGGCTCACCAAGGAAGGAAAAGAGCTTCTGGAAAAGTACCGCCTCTTGAAGGAGGCGTGCCTCAGAGAAGACAACAGGTGCTTCAGCATGATATTCGGCGGCGACCGGCCGGCCGAAGGAGGAGAAAAGGAGTGAAGGCCCTGACAGGACCGGCCCTTGTCTCCATTGTGGGATTTTCAGGATCGGGCAAAACAACCCTTCTGGAAAAACTGATACACGAACTGGCGTCCAGGAGCTATCGGGTCGGGACCGTCAAGCATGATGTCCACGGTTTTGAGATGGATACGCCAGGCAAGGACAGTTGGCGGCACAAGCAGGCCGGGGCAGTGACCACTATTATCTCATCCCCTCATCAGATAGGCATGGTCATGGATGTGGATCACGACCACGACCCGAACGAACTGAAACGCTTCCTTCAGGATGTGGACATTGTCTTCACCGAGGGGTATAAAAGGGGAGACAAGCCGAAGGTCGAAATCTTCCGGGCCGGTCTTCGGGACGAACCCCTTTGCAAAGACGATGACCACCTGATCGCACTCGTCACCGACACGGAGGTGGAACTCGGGGTGCCACGCTTTTCGTTGGATGACGTCAAAGGCCTGGCCGATTTTTTGATAGGCAGTTTTAGCCTCTTCCCCGCAGCAGACTTTCCCCACCCATGATCCGGCCGTTTATTAGAGCTCTCTCATCGCCGGTGCTTCTCATTTCCCTTGAAATTGGGCAGCAATCCCTGTAAACTGAGACTATATTTCATTTAAACGGTCAATATCCATATTCTCTTGAGGAAATCACATGCTTCACATCCCTATTGCGGGTCTGAGCCCTGCCGGCATTTCACTTGAAAGCGGTTTTAATCAGGATATTGTTCAGATGATTGTCAATGCAGGTCCCATGGTCAAGTTCGTCCTGCTTCTCCTCTTCCTGTTTTCGGTGATTTCATGGGCCATTATCTTCACGAAATACAGGCTGTTGAGGAGGGCCAAGGCTCAAACCGGCGCTTTCCTGGAGCTTTTCTGGGATAGCAGGGATCTCAAGAAGGCATATATGGAAAGTGAGGCCCTCGATGACAGCCCGGTAGCGTGTCTCTTCAGGGCCGGGTACGCGGAATTCAGCCGATTCAGCAAGCTTCAGGCTTCCGCGGACGCGGGCCATGCACAGGCCGATCGCCTGAAAGAGGGGGGATCTGCTGGCGGGAATGGGTCATTGCGGAGCGGACAGGCCTTGATGGATAATCTGGAGCGGTCGCTCAGAAAGGCATCTATCGATCAGAACAATAGACTGGAACGGTCCTTGAGCTTTCTGGCCACGACCGGGAATACCACCCCGTTTATCGGTCTTTTCGGCACCGTATGGGGAATCATGGAATCGTTTCGGGGGATCGGCCTTAAGGGATCTGCCAACCTGGCGGTGGTGGCCCCCGGGATATCCGAGGCCCTTATTGCCACAGCAGCCGGTCTGGCTGCGGCCATTCCTGCGGTAGTTGCGTTCAATTATCTGAGCCAGCGGGTGTCCGTGCTCCAGGCGGAAATGGACATCTTTACGACCGATTTTTTAAGCATGGTGGGAAGGCAGTCTATCCGTCAGACTTCCCCCGGCAAAACAACGGATTGATATGAATACGGGTTTCGGAAAAAATAACAAGAGGTTCATGTCAGATATCAATGTCACCCCTCTGGTGGACGTCATGCTGGTGCTCCTCATTATTTTCATGGTAGCCGCCCCCATGATGATTCAGGGGGTGGACGTCAATCTGCCCAAGACCACCGCTAAGAATATCAAGAGTCAGGATGAACCCCTGATACTGACCGTAGACAAAAAAGGCGAGGTTTTCATAGAAAACCATGCGATTCCATTGGACAGTCTGGAAGTGAAGATTCAAAAAATCTTTCAGAACCGGAGGGAAAAGGAGATCCTATTAAGGGCGGACAAGGATGTTTCCTACGGCTTTGTGATCGATGTGATTGCAAGGGTCAAGAAGGCCGGGATCGACAAGCTGGGAATGGTAACAGAACCCCTGGACTGATTTAGATGAAAGGCTTGCATGGCAAAACGGGGATTGAAGAGCGGAACGGGCAGAGATGGACCAGGGGCGTGGTCATATCCCTCCTTTTCCATGTCCTCCTCTTTTCCCTGATCCTGTTTGTGCCGGAGTCCATGCCTACCCGGAAGATCGGCGGCGCGGCCATCTACGAGGTCAACCTGGTAGAGATGCCGATTGCAGGCCCATCTGCAGGGCCCAAGGTCTCGGCGGAAAAGTCAGGGAAGGAGGTTATCCTCCCAAAGGCCGCCCCTGCGGCCAGGCGAATCAGCCCGCCGGCCCAGGAAGAAAAGCCGGTCGTCATCGGCAAACGGGAGGTGGAGCGCAAAAAGGAAGAGAAGAAGGAGACGCAAAAGCCTCCTCAGCCCGAGGTTTCCCCCTCCAAACTGATCGATGGGGCAATTTCAAAGATCGAAAAGAAGGTCAAGACTGAAAAGGCGGATCACCTTGCCAACGCCCTTTCAAAGGTCGCAAATAAGGTCAAGGCCGGAAGGACGGACCACCTTGCCAAGGCCCTCTCCGAGATCGAGACTCGGACCCAGGGAGAAGGCCAAGGGGTCTCTGGCGAAGGCGGCACAGAGAGCGGTATCACCATACGGATGTACCAGTTGGCCGTGGAGGAACAGGTCAAGAGCAACTGGTCCTATCCTGTGGCGCTCATAGATCCTAAGAAGCGAAAGGACCTCGAGGCAATCGTTCTGGTCAAGGTGAGGGACGATGGGACCATCCTTAAATCGTGGTTTAAGCAACGTTCGGCCAGTTCCGTGTTTGACGGGTCGGTGATGAAGGCGATTGAACGTTCAGACCCCCTGCCCCCTTTTCCCGAGGGCTATCGGAAGAGCAGTGATGAGATCGAAATCAGGTTCGATCTCAGTGAGCTGGAGGAGTTTTAGGAAGCAAACACGGAATCTTGGCATTGAGGGATTTGGGAATTCAAAGATTGAGGAATTTGACGAATGAAAATCTCAGATTGCAGGGCCGCTGCTCCGCAGCTCAACATGAACCACCCATCCCACACGACGGTATTTTCGACCCGTAACCCGTAGCGAATCCCCGGTGCAGTCGCCGGCATCTGGCAATCCCCAACCAAACCCAAGTTTCATATGAGGCAGATGGACAGCAAACGCAAAAGAATGATCTTGAAGGACCCTGGTACGATGCACTTGAATCCGGTGCGTCCTGCCGTCATACGGTCTGTCGGTTTCCCACTTCTGAAGAGCTGGATCATTGTGATGATCCTCTTTCTCTTCCCAGGCGTCGCCCTGTGCCGAATATACATCGACGTCAATGCGCCTTCCATTCCCAAGTTCAACATTGCCGTGCCGGATTTCAAAAACCTGGGGAGCGATAAGGACCGTTCCGGCCTGGCAACCGAACTCCCCGGAATCCTTTCCAACGACCTTGAACTCAGCGGCTATTTCAACTCCATGGACAAGGCGGCTTTTTTGGAAGAAAAGGGGACAGGTCTCACCTCGGATAACATCAATTTCAGGGACTGGTCGGTTATCGGCGCGGAACTCCTGCTGAAGGGGGGCTATACCTGCATCGGGAGTCGGCTGGAGGTGGAAATCAGACTGTTCGACGTTTTCTGGGGACGTCAGATCGTGGGGAAGCGGGCGCTGGGAGATATCAAGCGGGCCCGGCACGTGATGCACAGACTTTCAAACGAAATTATCCTGAAACTGACCGGGCATGAAGGCATCTTTCTGACCAAGATCGCCTTTGTGGGCGATTCAACCGGAAACAGGGAGATCTATGTCTCCGATTATGACGGACACAACGTGAAACAGTTAACCGTTGATAAGAGCATTGCTCTTCTTCCCCGATGGTCGCCCGACGGAAAATATCTCGCATACAATTCCTATAAACAGATCGGACGCGTTTTCTCCCGGAAAGACATGGGTAACCAGGCTGGACCCATTCTCTACCTGAAGGATATGGGTTCCGGTGCGGTCAGACGTCTGTCCGGTCAACCGGGACTCAATACAGGCGCCGCTTGGGCCCCCAACGGCACGGAAATCGCCTTGACCATGAGCCACAAGGGAAATCCCGATATCTTCACCATCAACCTTCAGGGCAAGATTCTGCAACAGCTTGTCCAACACTGGGGAATCGATGTGTCGCCCTCCTTTTCTCCGGACGGCGGCAAAATAGCGTTCGTGTCCGACCGGTCAGGCTCACCGCAAATATACATTCTGGACCTCCAGAGCAAGAAGGAGGAACGGTTAACCTACGAAGGACGATACAACACCTCCCCCACCTGGTCATCCCGCAACCGGATCGCCTTTGTCTCGATGGCAGACGGCAAATTCGACATCTGCACCATAGACCCGGGCGGGGGCCAAATGAGAAGGCTCACGGGTAACGCGGCAAATGATGAAGAGCCCTGCTGGTCGCCGGACGGAAGATATATTATGTTCATTTCGGACAGAGAGGGTCCTTATCACGTGTATATCATGAATGCCAATGGTCAGAACCAGCGGAGAATTACTTCCATGAAAGGGAGCCAAACCGCGCCGTCCTGGGCCCCGGAATGATGGTTTCCCGCCTCTAATATTGCTGCCATGTCCACCAAGGATCGATGGGTGGGCCGGTTTTGGCAGGTCCGCCCATGGGCCCCGTCCGATCAAGAAAAGAAAAATTTCTTCTAAGACCTTGAAATCAGGTAATGGAAATGTTATAAGGTGCAACGAGGAATAGTTCCTCTTCTCCCTTCGCAGGGCACATCCATCGGGAGGACCGGGCAAAGGCCTTTCCGTTTTTGGTGCAAGACGGTTGCCCATGTTCGTTGGTGCGGATGGGGGCTTGGTCACGGTCGGGAATGTAACAGTGTATTGTCGCTTAACCAGAATGAATTAGGAGGGAAAGTCGTATGGAAAAGAGAGGGATGAGGGGCTTGATTTTCATGGCGTTCGTTGGTGCATCGCTGTTTTTCGCGACGTCCTGTGCGAAAAAGCAGATTGACGTCTCGGAAGGGATCCAACCACCCGCTGAAGTCAAAGAGGAAGTGGTGGTCGTAAAAGAGGTGCCCAAGGAAACGGTGTCGGAAGTCGATGAAGCACAACTGCCGCCAGAAATGGTAAGGAAAATCGCACAGTTTCAAAATGAAAACATCTATTTTGATTTCGATAAGTCCAACCTGAAACCCGAGGCCCAGAGTGTTCTGAAGAAGAAGGCCGCATTCCTCCAGGAGAACGGTTCTTATTATGTGCTGATCAGCGGTAATTGCGACAACAGGGGCACCGAAGAATACAACCTTGCTCTGGGCGAGAGACGAGCTGCATCTGCAAAAGACTTTCTCGTGGCCTTGGGAATAGCCGACCAACGGATCAAGACGATCAGCTATGGGGAGTTGAGGCCTGCAGATCCCCGCAATAACGAAGAGGCGTGGGCCCTGAACAGAAGAGACGAGTTCAAGCTGTATAAGTAACGGCGAAATCGGTCCGTTTTATTGCGGATTGGCACAACAAACGAGCCGACCTTGTTATCAATCTCGTCTGACGGGTTGCATCCGACCCGGCATGGAGGCCGGACTGGGTTTGCGGGGACGCCCTCATGCCGGTGGGCCCGGGGCGCCTGAGAGACATTTCCCGAGCAACGGTCTGACGGTTTTGAATAATGGGGTTGGCTCCACTATTTACAGGATGTCGGCAATGCGAATGTATCTTTCGAATCGATCTGTTGCGGGGCGAATGGCCCTAGTTATCTGTTTGCTCCTTTTTGTTTCTTCCTGTGTGACCGATAAGGAGTTTTTGTATCTCAACGATCAGATCGTAGCCCTTAATAAACGGGTCGACGGACTTCAAGGGGTTTCAAAAGAGCTGGCGTCGGTCCGTGAACGACAGGCAACGGCAGATGCCGAACTCCATAAGATCAGGGAGGATACGCAGGCCGTCTCAGGACGGTTGGACGAAAACAACCGACTCGTCATGCGCGCCATTGAAAGAGATACCACGGCGCAGGACGATATGAGCACGACCGTTGCAAAGCTGAGCGAGCGCATATCAAGGTTGGAGACAGGGATACGGCGACTCTTCACCTACCTTAACCTCGAACCGGTTGCCGCTGCTCCGGCACAGGAGAGTGAAAAAAAACCTTTAATTGCATCTGAACCTGCACCTGAGCCTCAGGTCCCGCAGCTCAGACAACCCATACCAGCCCTTGAAAAACCCGACGTCTCTTCGGAACAGCGGCTGTATGATGTGAATCTTGCCCTTTATCGGGAAGAAAAATATGAGGAAGCGATTGCAGGGTTCAAGAATTTTGTTGATAAATACCCCAAGTCGGATCTGGCCGACAACGCCCAGTTCTGGGTGGGCGAATCCTACATGAGCCTAAAGCAGTATGAGCAGGCGATCCTGGCCTTCCAGCGTGTTATAAAGGACTACCCTAACGGGAACAAAGTGGCGAATGCCACCCTGAGACAGGCCGTTGCGTTTTACGAAATAAATGACAAGACCAGTTCTAAGCTGCTCCTCAAGAAGCTGATCAAGCAATTTCCCAAATCGACCGAAGCGAAGATTGCCGAGGCAAAACTCAACACGATGAAATGATTCCGGAGATCCTTATCCCTCGGGTGCTTTCAAGATAACATTGTTAAATGCCTTCATGATATCCGTTCGGCTGATCACGCCGACCAGTTTATCGGGCTGATACCGGTCTACCACGGGAAGGATGGCAAATTCTCCGGCAGCAATCTTGGCAAGGGCCGAGAGCAGTGAATCCCGGCTTGTTACGCTGACAACGCGCCGGGTGGCGATATCGCCTGCGGTCAGCGTGTCGTCCCCCCGCTTGAACGCCGATTTCACGTCCGATAGGGAAAGAATTCCCTCAAGCCTGCCCGATGCGTTCACCACCGGAAAACTGTTGAATCCCCGATCATAGATCAGATCTTTGAGCTGAACAAGCCTTAGATCCACGCTGACCGGTTCAGGCGACGGATTCATGGCCTCTTTGACCGTGATTTCTCTTAACAGACGCACATCCCGATCGGAGGCCGTCCCCTCCACCCCATGACCGGCCTTGATCTCTTGGACTTTCTGATTGTAAAACTGGATCATTTCCCGTCGATCCAGCATCCCGATGAGGACCTGGTGATCATCGTCTCTGACAACCGGCACCCGGTGAAGATTGCGGATGGTGCACTTTTTGAATACCTCATTGAGGTCTTCGGATGGAGTGGCGTAGATGATGCTGGGATTGGCCACGTCCTTCATCCGGACCAATTCCCCGATCTCCTTGTCAAAAATCACCCCCCGAATATCATTGATCGAGAATATCCCTGTCATCTTGTTGTCTTTGTTGACTACCGGAAAATAATGCTGATCGCTCGAGCTGAAAATCTTTCGAAAATCACTCAGGGTCATATCTTCCGGGATCAATCTGACCTTCCTGAGTTGGTCGGTCATTTCCCTGACCCGGATGGCGGCAAGGATATCTACAAAGAAGTCTCCTTTATGGGCGTTGGAATCAATTTTGGAGGGGACTTGGTTTTCGAAGATCGTCCACCTGCGGGAGAGCATGTACGAGAGTGAACAGACCAGAAGACCGGGCAGGAGAAGGTGGTAAGAATTGGTCATTTCGCTCACGAAGATGATGGTGGAGATGGGCGTATTGGAAACACCAGCAAAAAACCCTGCCATTCCCACCACCACGAAGGCGCCGGGATGAGTGACGATGCCCGGCATGATCTGGTGGAATATCCTCCCTACGGCCCCGCCCAATGCACCCCCGATCACAACGGACGGGCCGAAGACGCCCCCGCTACCCCCGGAGCCTATGGAAAAGGACGTGGTCAGGATTTTTCCAAGCCCCAGCGTCAGGAGGAACATTGTGGGGAGCTGATTATCCAGGGCAAGTTGGGCAAACCCATACCCGAAGGATAAGGTCTGAGGGAAAAAGAAGCCGACGGCCCCGGTCAACAGGCCCCCAATGGCAGGTTTGATGTGGTTCGGAATCTTGGTTATGGAGTGGGCGATACGCCTCACGCCGTAAAAGGTCTTCACATAGAGGAATCCGGCCCCGGCCAATGCAAAGGCCAGTACGGTGTAAGGTCCCAATTCCAGCGGGTTTCGGAAGAGATAATCGTGGGTGTCGAACAGCGATCCCCACCCGAAAAAAAGGCAGAACACGCAGTATGCCACCACCGAAGAAATCCCGGCAGGGATGATCACCTCGGATTCGAACTCCGGGTCACGGTACAATACCTCGGCCGCGAACAGGGCCCCTGCCAGGGGGGCCCTGAAGATGCTTCCCACCCCCGCCCCCATGCCTGCCGCCATCATGATCCGGCGCTGTCGGTCGGAGAGCCTCAAGCGGGTGGCCAAGAAGGAGCCAAAACCGGACCCGATCTGGGCGATCGGGCCTTCACGGCCGCCCGAGCCTCCGGAGGTCAGGGTAATGGCCGATGCGATGGTTTTGAGGATCGGGATTCTTCCCCGGATGAACCCGCCCTTGTTGTGGTACGCATCGATGGCCGCATCGGTGCCATGGCCTTCCGCCTCAGGGGCGAAGGTATAGACGAGCCATCCGCTGACAATGCCTCCGAGGGCCGGGAGGAACAAGAGCATCCACCGGTTGAAGGGGGTCTGGGTGGGCGTGAAGAGGTGACCCTCTCCGGCCGGGGCCGGGGGCCGGTAGCCAGCCAGTTGATCCATGAGGAAATGAGACCCCACCTGGCAGAGGAGCTGAAACACCACCGACCCCAGGCCAGCGATAAGCCCTATCAGGACAAAATAAAACGCCCACTTCCCGGCCGTGGAAAGCGTGACCGAGCCGGCTTTCAGTGCTTTCATTTCAGGCCACAGCCTGGCGCTCATCCTATGGATCATTTTTCTCTTGAAAGGGGCGAAGCAAAAAAATTGATGCATTTCCACCTGAGTGCGATGCTGGCGTTGGTTATAATGGGCTCACAACAAATCGTCAAGCCCCAATCCTCTATTTGTTCCGGAAGCACCCACAATAATTCAGCTTTAACTAACAACACCGGCTAAGCTTGTAACTACCCAAAATGTCTGGGATTGGAAAGGCGCAACCGTCAACAAAGACCAGAGGCCAGCAGTCCGTTTTATTAGTTTTTCAATCTTCATTGTTCGATTTTCAGGGTCACGGCCTGCATCTCCTGCAGGGGGCATACCCCTCCCAGAAGGCCTCAAAGCAGGACCGGAAGCCGATGCGATGCGTCTTGGAAATGCTCTTTGCAAAGGGACAGTCCGGTCGATGAAACCGGTATGTATCCCTGTTTCCAACCCGGTTTTCCAAGGTTTTTGAAAGCGACCTCCAGATGCCGATGCCTTCGGTCATGGCCTTTCTTTGGCACTCCACCAGCAGGTCTCTGTACTTGAGGTTGGGGCGGATAGACATCACATGGGCGAGTCCTCTGCGGATCAGAACCGCATTCATCATCTCGCCGTTGGGCAGAAAGAGATAGCCCAGGCGTCTGCCGTGTGAATCGAACTTTTCCTGGTCATATTCCAGCCTGACGGGAATGCCCTCCACCATTTTCCCGTTGACATCCCGGGCCTCTTCGGCCATAACGTCACTCCTGCCCCCCTCGTGATCGATCTCGGGCGTGTCGATGCCCAGATATCGAACCCGGGTCCCGTTTTCCAGAAGAACCGTGTCGCCGTCATAGACGTGCACCACCTTGTGATATGCAAGGGCGGTCGACGACAGAAGAAGCGTCGCCAGGACGACCCACATGATCGGCAGGACAGATCTTCGAGATACCCGGGTCGTTCTCATTTTTAATTTCCCATAATCGAGCTCTAAAATTTTAAATATGACTATAATATATAAAGGTAATATCCTTTTGCTTACTATTCATTATTAACAGGTTTTTTTATTGACTTTAGACTTTTCTGATATTAAAATTGTTGTTCAAGAGGTATCCTAAAAGTTTATGGATATGAGGACATCCGTCCGATACATTCGAATAAAGAGGAGCGTGTTATGCCAAAGATAATGACCACCAAAGAAATCGCAAAGTATTTAAAATTACATGAAATTACCATCTGCAAATATGCGGCGGAAGGGAAAATTCCGGCGATTCGGATCGGAAGGGTCTGGCGATTCGATAAGGATGCCATAGACAGATGGATCAGCGGTGAACAGAAGAGTTAAGGCCTTTGTCTCTCGATGAAAATGCTCCGGACCTCTTGAGAACATCGTTCTCAATCCCTAAATCCGCAGTTCCGGTTCGTCCGGGTTATGTATAGAGGAGATAGGGTCTCCTCCACTGGATATAGGATTCGAGGTCAGGCAGCCATTTTTCCCTCAGGCGTGAGAGGGACTCGCCGGACTCGAGGCCCCGTCGCAGGGTTACACTGCCCACGATCAGATCAATGGGCTTTTTTTTGAATTCATATTCGTAGGGAGGTTGCTTCCACTCAAACTCCCGTGGATGGACCTCCATAACGGCCTTCAACAGGGCGATCGAGGCGTAGTAAGGCTGGTAGGCGTGGGGGTCCACGACATGTATCATAAATCCACGGCAGAGGCTGCCCTCCCACTTGTGGAAGGTGGGACGGAAGAGGTACTCCTGGAGAAAACAGCCCGCAAGGGCCTCCGGGGGAAGGCTTTGTCGGATCGCCTGTGTGTCTAAATAGGGGGCCCCGAAGATCTCAAAGGGACGGCAGGTTCCCCTTCCTTCGGAAAGATGGGTCCCTTCCCAGATGACCTGCCCCGGATAGACGCATGGGGTATCCGGAAATGGCATGTTCGGAGACGGCATCACCCACCGGAGCCCGGTATCCTTCCACAACATGGGCCGACGCCAGCCCTGCATCGGGAGGACCGTCAGGTCGCAATCCAGCGCCAATGCATGGTTAAAGAGAAGGGCCAACTCTCCCATGGTCAGGCCGTGACGCATGGGCAGCCGATAGGGTCCGACAAATGAATAGAGCTCCGGCTCAAGGAGGTTCCCCTCCACCACATCTCCCCCCAACGGATTGGGTCGGTCCAGGACAACGACCCGTTTCCCGTAGCTTGCCGCTGCCCTCAGGCAGTTGAGGAGGGTGGAGGCAAAGGTGTAGATCCTCGCTCCCACATCCTGAAGGTCTATGATCAGGGTATCCAGCAGGTCAAACATGGCCGAGGTGGGGTCCCTCGTTTCGGCATACAGGCTGAACACAGGGATCTTGAGCGTCTCCTCGCGGGAATGGGGGGTCTCCACCATATTGTCCTGGTCTTCGCCGCCATAGCCATGCTGGGGTCCGAAAAGGGCCTTGAGTTGACCTGGAAACAGGTGCGAGATAACCTCTCTTGCACTCGTCAGGCGACCATCCAAGGAGGCCTGGTTGGCAAGGAGACCCAGTCGTTCACCCTTCAGCGGTTTCCACTGTCCCGCACCCACGCGGTCGAGCCCGGTAAGGACAGGGTTCATTTTGAGCAAATCCTCCACTATAATAACAGCGTTGTCTCATGGCCTCTGTACGGGTACGCAGGCATCTTAGGGCAACCAGGATCCCTTTTCAAGATGATTCGGACGGTTTCTATCAACCCCATGGCACTCGGATCTAAGGCAGGGGAGACCCTCGCCATCCGGCCCAGGCCATTCAACATCCGGAATTCAAAGTCCAAAATCCAGACTGCATTTTTTCTCTTTCTCCTGTGCACCCTCGTCCTTTACGGAGGGCCGCTGTACGCGGAGGAGATGTATGTCCTTGAAGGAAATGGCATCCGGCTCCTGTTTGAGCCCCCTCACGAACCGGCTGCAAAGGAACTGGTCCATATATACCCCATGCTTCGGGATGAATTGAAAAGGACGTTTGGATGGGACCTGACCCTGACCCCGTCCGTACGCCTCATCCGGGACAGCAGGCGGTTCCAGCAGTGGGTCGAGAGCCCCCTCACGGTTGCCTTTGCGCTCCATCGAGATGACCTCATCGTAATTGATTATGCCAGGATGAAGGCCCATCCCTTCAGCCTTAGAAATACCTTCAAGCATGAGCTCTGCCACCTCTTGCTTCACCAGCATATTCAAGGCGACCTTCTCCCCCGGTGGCTCGACGAGGGGGTTGCCCAGTGGGCCAGCGACGGCGCAGGCGACATCCTCCTGGATCAGAAACGCTCCGTGTTGAACCGGGTCGCACTGAGGGGACGCTTTCTCCCCCTCAACTCACTCACCGGAGGTTTCCCCCGGGATGACCAGGACCTGATGCTGGCCTATGAGGAGAGCAAGAGCTTTGTCGACCACCTCATTGGGATGTCCGGTGTCGAGGGACTGCTGAAGGTCCTAAACGAAATGAAACAGGGCAACGAGGTGGAAGATGCTGTTCTAAAGGCATACGCCGTATCCCTGAACGACCTGGAAAGGGGGTGGCAGCGCTCCCTCAAAAACAGGATCACCTGGTTTGCGTATCTGAGTTACCATCTTTACGACATCCTCTTCGTCCTTGCTGCGATGATGAGTATTTACGGATTCATCAGAATCATGATAAGAAAACGGCGTCGCATGAAGGAGGAGATGGAAATAGAGGAATTAAAGAACTGAGGAATTGTGAATTGAGGAATTCCTGAATCCCTAAATTTCTGATTCCCTAAATCAGCCTGAAAGGAGTTACAGCTTATGGAATTTCCGTATCTGTTTTCACCCATCACCGTCAACGCCATGACACTCAAAAACCGGATGGTCATGACCGCTATGCACCTGGGATACACCCCGGAAGGGACGGTCACCGACCGACTCATCGACTTCTATGCTGCGAGGGCACGCGGAGGCGTGGGGCTCATCATCGTGGGCGGGTGCCCCATCGATGAATACGGCGGCCTGCCCAGCATGATCGGCATTTATGACGACCGGTTTATTCCGGGGCTTGAGCAGCTGACCCGGGCGTGCAGGGAGGCCGGCGCCCGGATTGCGGCCCAGCTCTACCAGGCAGGCCGTTATACCCACTCGTCCATGATCGGCGGACGCAAGCCCTTTTCAGCGTCGGCCGTTCGGTCCAAGCTGACCGGCGAGACCCCGAGGGCGTTGGCCCTGGATGAGATCCCCGAGGTGCAGGAACGATTTGCCGAGGCGGCAACCCGCGCCAAAAGGGCGGGCTTTGATGCGGTGGAGATCCTGGGGAGCGCCGGGTATCTCATCAGTCAGTTTCTTTCGCCCATCACCAATCTGCGCGAGGACATATATGGTGGTTCCTTTGAGAACCGGATGCGGTTCGGCCTGGAGGTCGTCTCAAGGGTGCGTGAGGCGGTCGGGCCGGACTATCCTGTCCTGATGAGGCTGGCAGGGAATGAGTTCATGGAGGGGGGCAACACCAACCGTGAGGCCGCTGTCTTTGCCTCAGAATCTGAGAAGGCAGGGGTCGATCTCTTCGACATCACGGGCGGATGGCACGAGACCCGGGTCCCCCAGTTGACCATGTCGGTCCCCCGCCAGGCCTATGTGTATCTGGCCCAGGGGATCAAGGCAAGGGTATCGGTCCCGGTCCTGGTCAGCAACCGGATCAACGACCCCTTTGGGGCCGAAGAAATCCTGCGCAACGGATCGGCCGATCTGGTGACCGTGGCCAGGGGTCTGATCGCCGACCCGGATTTCCCCAGTAAGGCTCAGAGCGGGAAATCCCATCTCATCTATCACTGCGTGGCCTGCAATCAGGGATGTTTTGACAGTGTGTTCCAGGGGCGGCCGGTCGCCTGTCTGGTCAATCCCGAGGCAGGGAGGGAAAGGGAATTTCATGTTGAGCCTGCGGCGAAACCCAAGACCGTGCTCGTCATCGGCGGGGGCCCTGCCGGCATGAAGGCGGCCTGCACCGCCGCACAAAGGGGTCACAGGGTCACGCTCGTGGAAAAAGAGGCCCAGCCGGGAGGCCAGCTCCTTCTGAACCGCAGGATCCCCGGCAGGGGGGAAATGGAAACCGCGGCCGCTGATCTAATCAACAACCTGAAGGCCCTGGATGTAGAGATCATCACAGGCAAGGCCGCAGATCTCGGCTTCATACGGGAAATGGGCCCGGACGCGGTGGTGGTGGCCTCCGGGGCCGAACCAATCCGGCCGGACATCCCGGGGATCGACGGTCTTCACGTGGTACAGGCATGGGATCTCCTGGATGGCCTTGTAGGCGTTGGGAGACGGGTGGTGGTCCTGGGCGGAAATGCCGTGGGTCTGGAAACTGCCCTTTATTTGGCCAGCGTGGGCACCCTGTCGCCGGAGGTCCTCCACTTCCTCATGGCCAACCGGGCGGAATCCGTCGAGACCCTGACCACCCTTCTGAACAAAGGGATCAAGGACGTCACGGTGGTGGAGATGACCGAAAAGGCGGGGAATGGCATCGGACTCACCACCCGATGGACCGTTTTCGCAGAATTGAAACGCCTGGGGGTCAAGATCCTGACCAGCACAAAGGCCGTGGGCATTACGCCCGAAGGCCTGGAAATCGAGCAAATCGAGGGCCCGGGTTTTCTCCCCGCCGATTCCATCGTAATAGCAGCGGGCTCCAGATCTGAGAATGCCCTTGCGGACGGCATCAAAGCGATCGTCTCCGAGGTCCACGTGACCGGCGATGCCAAAGGCCCCAGAAACGCCCTTTGGGCCATCCAAGAAGGGTTCGAGGTTGGCCTGAGACTCTGATCGCGGCTGCGCCGGGGGGGCAGGGGGTTAGAGGTGGAGAGGTTCAAGGATTCAATCGGCCCTGTGGACGGTAACGCGTTGTCCCTGCTCACAGAGACGGCCTGCTTGAGACATGATGCATGAATACACAGATTGACACAGAAATCGGTTCACTTCCCCTTTCTTCCATGTTGAAGAATTTTAAGCCCCTGTGGGTCTACTTTGTCCGGAACCGGTGGGCCCTTGCGGCGGGGATGTTGAGTCTCCTCTTTGTGGATTTCCTCCAACTCGTCATCCCTCTGGTCATCAAGCAGGCCATCGATCTCCTAGTGATCAAGGCAGACGCCGCCGGGTCGCTCCTTCTCAAACTGGCGGGGATCATCCTGGCCATGGCCCTTCTGATCGCCCTGCTCCGGTATGTGTGGAGGCGCCTTATATTCGGCCATTCCAGGATCGTGGAGCAGGGTCTCCGGAACCGGATGTACGCACACCTCCAGACCCTTTCCCCCTCATTTTTTCAGAAGACCCCGACCGGGGACATCATGGCCCGGGCCATCAACGACATCAATGCCGTCCGCATGGCCAGCGGCATGGGACTGGTGGCGCTCATTGACGGATCGGTCCTGGGCATGGCCGCTATCGGGTTCATGATATCCATCGATCTCCGGCTCACCCTCATCGCCCTGATTCCGGCCCCCTTCGTCGTCATCCTGACCCGGATCCTCACCCGTCGCATGTCCAGGGGATTTGAAACGGTCCAGAAGACCTTTTCCGACCTGACCGAGCGCGTGCGCGAGGCCTTTGCAGGCATTCGAGTCGTCAAGGCCCATCACCGCGAGCCATGGGAGCGTGGGAGGATCAAGGACCAGGGGGAGCGCTATGTGGCTGAAAACATGACCCTGGCCAAAACCCTGGCCATCTTTTTCCCTGTCATGACCATCTTTACCAATGCGGGTCTGGTGGTGGTGATCCTGCTCGGGGGGCGGTACGCCATCTTGGGCGAGATCACGCCGGGGGATTTTGTCGCCTTTATCAGCTACCTCAACCTCCTGACCTGGCCCATGATGGCCATGGGCTGGGTCACCAATCTCCTCCAGCGGGGATCGGCCTCCATGCGGCGCATTAATCGCATCCTGGACGAGGTGCCGGATATTCGGGATCCGGACGTGAGGCAGGAGATTTCAGTGCCTTGCCTGTCGGCAGAGGAGGGGTGTTTTGGGCCGGACCCGGGGGCGATCGAGATCAGGGACCTCAGCTTCAGGTATTCCCGGCAGGACCGATATGCCCTCAGCGATGTCCGCCTGAAAATCGAGGCCTCTGAGAACGTGGCCATTGTGGGACGGGTGGGATCGGGCAAGACCACGCTGCTTCAGTCCATTCCCCGTTTGTTGAATGTCCCGGACCAAACGGTCTTTGTGGGCGGCTGCGATATCTGCAGGGTGGCGCTCAAATCCCTCAGACAGGGGATCGGATTCGTATCCCAGGAGGTGTTTCTCTTTTCCGATACCATCCGCAACAACGTGGTGTTCGGGAGGGAGGGGATTTCCGACCCGGAGGTGGAAGCGGCCCTCCATGCCGCCGGCATCCTGGAAGAGGTCCGGGCCTTTGGAAACGGTCTGGACACTGTCTTGGGAGAGCGGGGGATCACCCTTTCAGGGGGGCAGCGGCAGCGTCTGACCATTGCCCGGGCCATTGTCCGGTCTTATCCCGTTCTCATATTGGATGACGCCCTCTCCATGGTTGATACCCGCACGGAAGAGCTGATCCTTAACCGGATACTGGACACCCGGCCCGACAAGACCAACCTGATCGTCTCCCACCGGGTCTCCACCATACGGAGGGCGGACCGGATTCTGGTGATGGACCGGGGCGGACTGGTGGAAGAGGGGACCCACGATCATCTCATAGGCCTGGCCGGCACTTACGCCGCCCTCTATGAAGAGCAGCTCCTTACAGAGGAATTGGAACGGGAGGTCTGATGTAGCGTCATGTTCGGGGATTACGGATACGCGGAAGAAGGGAAACTGGGCAAACCCTATAACTGGCGGATTTTGAAACGGCTCGCCTGGTATGCCCTTCCCTACAGAAAGACCATTGCTGCGGGTCTCTTTTTGGCCATCCTGATTGCCCTGTTTGACCTGACCGTTCCTTACCTGACCAAGATCGTCATCGATCGATACATCGTGGCCTCATGGCACCGCATCGACCTGGACCGGACTGATGATCCTGTCTGTCAAGAGCTGAAGGAGCGATACGGCCGCCTGCTGGAAACCAACCGTTTCCACACCGGATATTACATCTCCAACCTCCATGTCAAACAGATCGATCCCGCGGATCTCCATCTCCTCAGGTCCCGGGGGATCCTTTCAACGGATCGCTTCTACCGGATCGGTCCGGACGTGGAGACAGGGGACATCCCCGAGGCGGCGCATCGCGACGCCATTGACATGGCGGATGGCGCATCCCTCATCCCCTACAGCGCGCTGAAGGGACTTCCCGAAAAGGAGATCCTGAAGATCCGCAGCGGCGACATCCAGGGCGTGACAATGATCGCCCTTGTTTTTTTCTTTTTGATTCTTCTCTCCCTGGGGGCCGGCTACGCCGAATACTATCTGCTTGAATTCACGGGACAGCGGATGATGCAGGACATCCGTCTGGGCCTTTTTGACATCATGCAATCCCAGTCCGTGCGCTTTTTTGACCGGCATCCGGCGGGCCGTCTCGTCACCCGTGCCACCAATGACATTGAGAACCTGAACGAGATGTTCAAATCGGTTTTCGTGACCGTATTCAAGGACCTGTTTATTGTGATGGGCATCCTGGTCATCCTTGTCACCCTCAACTGGCGTCTGGCACTGATCTGCTTTGCGCTCCTTCCGATTATCTTCTGCGTCACCCTCCTCTTCAGCTCCATGGTAAGGGAGGCCTTCAGGGAACTGCGGACCACGGTGGCCAAGATCAATGCCTTCCTGCAGGAGCGGATACGCGGAATGCAGGTCATCCAGTTGTTTGTGCGGGAAAACGTCCAGATGGATGCATTTTCACGGATCAACCACGAAAACTACCTGGCCGGCATCAAACAGATCCGCGTGTTCGCCCTGTTCATGCCGGCCATGGAACTCTTTTCATCCATTGCGGTTGCCTTTCTCATCTGGCACGGCGGCGGCAAGGTCATTCAGGACGAGCTGACCCTGGGGACCCTGGTGGCCTTTATCGGCTACATCCAGATGTTCTTCAAACCGATCCGGGATATCTCCGAGAAGTACAATATCATGCAGCTGGCCATGGCCTCCAGCGAGCGGATATTTGAATTCATGGACGCCAGGGAGATCATCCCGGCGCCTACATCGCCCAAAGCGCCTTTGGATGTAAGAGGCCACCTTGTTTTTGACAACGTCTCTTTTGCGTATGACAAGGGGAAGCCGGTCCTTTGCAATATCTCGTTTGAGGTGAAACCGGGAGAGACCGCGGCCATTGTCGGGGCCACGGGTTCGGGAAAGACCACTGTGGTGAATTTGGTGGAACGTTTTTACGATCCGGACGAGGGGTCGGTGATCTTAGACGGGGTGGACCTGAGGGAATGGTCCAATGAAAGGCTGCGGGACACGGTCAGCCTCTGCATGCAGGATGTTTTTATTTTTGCAGGAAGACTGGCGGATAATATTGCCTTGGGCAGGGAAGGGGTGACCGCCGATGCAGTCAGGAAGGCCGCGGAAACGGCCAACGCCCGTTCGTTCATCGAGAGGCTCCCCAACGGCTTCGAAGAGGAACTGGGTGAGGGAGGCGACTCCCTGTCCACGGGCGAACGTCAACTCCTCTCTTTTGCCAGGGCCCTGGCCAACGATCCCCGCCTCTTGATCCTGGACGAGGCCACGTCCAGCGTAGACCCTGAAACCGAACGGCTCATCCAGGGGGCCATCTCGCGGATGGCCGAAAGACGGACCACCCTGATTGTGGCTCACCGGCTCTCTACTATCCGGAATGCGGACCGGATACTGGTGATGCATCATGGCCGGATCCGGGAGCAGGGGACCCATGAGGAACTCATGGCCCTGGGCGGGATCTATTTCAGGCTGAACCGGCTCGCCTGATGCGCCGGATTCTGGAAAATCCGGTGACTATCCCATGTCCGGGAGCCGTTTCAATGACTTAAGATGCCTCCGGGTCAGATCCTGGTAGATGGAGAGGCCGTTTGAAATCCGATCCAGTTGCTCCCGGCTGATCGCTTTCACCACCCGTGCGGGGGAGCCCATGACCAGGCTGTCTTCCGGGATCTCCATGCCGAAAGGGACAAAGCTCCCTGCCCCGATCAGGCATCGGGAGTTGATCCTGGCGCCGTCCGATACAATGGACCCCATTCCCACAAGAACCCTGGAGCAGATCTCGCACCCATGAAGAATGCAGCCGTGACCCACATGAACGTCCGGGTGAAGCGTGGCCGGTTTGTCCGGGAAGGTGTGAATCACGCAGTTTTCCTGAACATTGGATCCTTTCCCGACCCTGACAAAACCGATATCCCCCCTCAGGACAGCCCCCGCGCCGATGTACCCTCCGCGTTCGACAATCACATCCCCGATCAGTACGGCCTCGGGGTGCACAAAGGCCCCCGGGTCTGCATACGGCCTTTTCCCTTCAAACTCATAAAACGCCACGAGACTTCCTCTCAAATAGAGGTTAATGGAAAACATCCTTGCCAGCAAGAGTGGTTGTGACATACGATTCCATTAACATAATGTCAAGACTCATGAACTGATGAACCTGAATTGTGACGCAGAAGTGAAAACAAGAACCGAACCGGCCCTTTACACCTCGTCATTTATCCTGATCGCCGCTGCCAATTTTTTCACGGTATCCAGTCTGGGGTGCTTTTTCCTCTTTCCTATCTTCATTATGGGCCATGGCGGATCAAAGGCCGACATCGGCATTGTCATGGGGGCGACCGTTCTTTCATCGGTTCTTTGCCGTCCCTGGATCTCTCAGATGGTGGACAGGTTCGGGAGGAAGCGGAGCTACGGCATCGGATGCATGATGACGGGTCTCGTGGCGCTCAGCTATCTCATGTTTCGCGCGGATCTGTACGGGTTTTACCTGCTCCTCTTGCTGGTCAGGCTCCTGCACGGGATCGGGCTGGCGATCTGTTTTACCGCCGGATTCACCTATATCGCGGACATGGTTCCCATAGAACGGCTGAACGAGGGAATCGGGATGTTCGGCGTGACGGCGCTGGTGGGAATGGCCATCGGTCCTGTGATGGCGGAGATCGTTATTCGCGAATCGGGTTTTCAGTCTTTCTTCCTACTGGCGGCCTGCATGGCATTTGTGGGGTTCGGGCTCCATCTCCCCTTGAGGGATTTCTATGATGCCCGCGTAAGCGGATCAGAGACGTCCTTTTTTTCTGTCCTGACGAGAAGGAAGATGGTGCTGGTGGCGGTTCTGGCCCTTCTTTTCGGCTTTGCCCTGGCCGCATCGAGCAATTTTGTCTCCCCCTATGCTGCGGAAAAGCGCATTACCTTCATCTCTCTGTACTATGTGGCCTACTCTTCTGCAGCGGCCATAACACGGTTTTTCGGAGGACGACTTGCAGACAGGGTGGGCGAGGAACGTATTCTTCCCTATGCGTTCATCATTACGGGAACCGGGTTCCTGGTTCTCATGGCCTTGGGAGGCGAGGGCATCCTCCTCTTGTCGGGACTCATGTCCGGATGCGGACACGGCCTTCTCTTTCCCTCCATGAATGCCTTTGCCCTTCGAGGGGAGCCAAAGGGGATCCGGGGCAAAATCGTCGGCATATTCACGGGAGGGATCGACGCGGGGGTGTTTTCAGGTTCCATTATCCTGGGATACATCGGGGAATGGGGCGGGTTTCAGGCCCTGTTTCTGGTCGCGGGCGTCGCCCTGTTCGCGGGTTTCATGGTCTATCGGCTGAATCCGGACCCACGTTCCCAAAAAGGCGTTGAATAATATTATGATCATGAACCTTGAATATTCGGCCCCTATCGCTTATAGTGCGCCCCGTGCATCGATGGACAATCCCACGTAGAAAGGATGAGTGAAGTGCTTAAAATCGTACCCAAGCAGATGTTTTTCACCAAAGGGGTGGGACATCACCGCAACAAGCTGCAGAGCTTCGAGCTGGCCTTGCGGGACGCGGGAATCGAAAAATGCAATCTGGTCACCATTTCGAGTATCTTTCCGCCCGATTGCAAGATCATTTCCAAGACCGAAGGGCTCAAGCTGCTTGCGCCGGGCCAGATCCTTTTCGTCGTGATGGCCCGGGAAAACACGGACGAGCCGAGCCGCCTGGTCACGGCGGCCGTGGGCCTGGCCCAGCCCAAGGACAAAAAACAATACGGTTACATCTCCGAGCATCATGGGTACGGGCAGAATGCCCGCCAGTCTGGAGACTTTGCCGAGGACCTGGCCGCCACTATGCTGGCCTCCACCCTGGGCATCGAGCTGGATCCGGACAAGGCCTGGGATGAGCGTAAACAGCACTATGTGGCCGGCAGGGACCGCCTTTTTATCAGCCGCAGCGTGGCCAAGGCGGCCCATGGGCATAAGAATGGTCTCTGGACCACGGTATTGGCCTGCGCGGTGATGCTGGTGGATTAGCCCGCCGGAAAGGGATATGATGGAATCGTTATTCAACAGCGCCCCCGACATCGTGCCCGAGCGGCTCGGCAAGGGGATCGGTGCGGCGGAGCTGGTCGATATCATGGGCCGGACCTGCTTCGAGGCGCGCAATGTGCATCGCGCGGCCCTGCTCTTCGCCCGCATGGCCGCCGAGGGGGACACCATCTGGCTGGGCATTGCCGGGGCCGGCATCGCCGGTGGTATGGGAGGGATGGTCATCTCGCTGCTGGAGGCCGGCATGGTGGACGTCATCTGCTCCACCGGCGCCCAGGTGTATCACGATCTGCACTTTGCCTTCGGGTTGCCGGTCAAGGCGATTCATCCCCACCACAATGATGACGAGCTGCGCCGGCACGGCGATACGCGCATCTACGACATCGGCATTCGGGAAGGGGAGACCCTGGAGGCCCAGGATGCCATCATCAGGCGCTTTGTCCGGGAGCGGCACGGGGTACTCGGCCGGCGGGACCTGGCCAGTTGGGAGTTCAACCGCCACCTGGGCCTTTGGGCGGCCGAAAACGCGCCCCATCCGGAACGCAGTTTCACCATTGCCGCGGCCCGCCTGGGCGTGCCGCTTTTCTGGGACTCGCTGTCCAACCATTCCATCGCCATGAATCTCCTGCGCACCGACCGGATGGGGTTTCCCGTGCGGCTCTCGGCCCAGAGGGATATCCTCCATTCATCGGCCATCGCGTATACCTCCGACCAGACCGGTTTCGTGGAGCTGGGGGGCGGGGGGCCGAAAAACTTCATCCAGCAGACCGGTCCCACCATCAGCCAGATCCTGGGCGTGGATTTCCAAGGGGCCGACCGCGGCATTCAGATCGGCACGGCGGTGGAACGGGAGGGGAGCCTCTCCAGCTGCACCTTCGGTGAGGCGGTCACCTGGGGCAAGTACCAGCACGCCGACGAGGCCAACCTGGTTCAGGTGTGGGGCGAGTACAGCATCATTTTTCCCCTCCTGGCCGCCTATGTGCTGGAGCGCTGCGGGTCCCGGCCGGCCAAGGGTATTTGCGGCCAGATGTATCAGCGGGTGCAGCATTTGGAGGAAGCCGCATAAAGGCGCATGACGCCCCCTTTTCTTCGCCTATTTTGTAGATTCCCGGGATTGGTTTTTAATCCCCTCGGGGACCCTGTTCGCCGGACATTCATAGTAGATGCAGCGGTCACATTCATTGCGGTAGATGGTGGCGGCGAAGCCGCCCAGAGACAGCAGGTAGAGGACCAGAAGGCCGGGTTCCTTGAATAACCAGTATAGGGGGAGGATCAACAGCACCGCGGGCGCGGCGAAGGCAACCGCGTTGTCAACAGGATTGAGCGCTCCGGGCCTCGGGCTGAAGGGCTTGGGAAGACCCCAGAAGAACATGCACCGGAGGGGTCCATCCTCCCGCGTGTAATGGGGACAGCGGGTACAGTAAAATCTCAGGATGAGACCGGTCATGGCCATGGCGACCCCCACGAAGAGGACGGCCCAGAAGATGGAGTGCCTGAGAATCGCAAGGATTGCCGTAAAGACCGGGACCGCCAAAAGGCACGTGTAGTGCAGAAAGTCCTTGAAACGGTAGTCCGTCCTGAGTCTATCCCGGGAATTGATCATAACCGCCTCCCTTGTACATGAACCTGTCACGAATGGCGCATGGTCATTTTTTTCAGCAGGTAGGAGCTGAAATAGCCGCCGTATCTTTCTTGAAGCCCTTTTATCTTCCAGTCCTCACCCGTCACGATCCCCCTGCAGAGGGGCGATCCGCACCGACACTTCAGTTCATACTTCAGGCTCCGCGCCATGGCATAGTCGTGACAGAGTTCCTCGCCTCCATGAATATCGCGCATGGCAACATAGGTGATCTGACCGTCAAAACCGACATTGGGATCACAGGAGTGATTGATGAAAATCACCATGTCCTCGACTTCCGCCAAAATTCGGGGACCCAGAAAGAAATCGTCGTGGATCTGGAGCGTATAGTCCCCTAAAGCGCTGGTAAGCCCGAACACCTCCTCGGCCCTCAGGATGTGTCCCGCCTTGACGGCGACCACCTCCCCTTTGAAAATGTTCTCCCGTGCAAACAACCCCCGCCCCCCCAAGGGGCTGGATCTGACCTCGCTCTTGGGAGAACGGTATGTCCTGATTTTTTTCAAGGCCTCAGTTGACTCCCATCGGCTCAACCATGATACCATATCCCGCAGGCATAGGCTCTAAGCTCATTTTGCCGGTTCATTTGCAGAAGATAAGGGTTCATCCCCCTTCAGCCGGCGCCGTTGCCTGTGGTGCCGCCGGGCACAGCGATTGAGGCCGGGGAATAGCCTGTCAGGGCCGGGGCGCACGCTTCATTCAATGCTTTGTTGCGTCGGTCCCATATACCTTCTCACTGCCTTCAATCAGTTCGTTCATTTTGTCAATGATGAACTGACGCTGCTCATCCGTGAATCTTTCAGGGTTTTCCAATACCGTAACCACGGTTTGAAGCCCCTTGGTCAATGCAATATTGATCTCTCGAAGCGCCTGAAAATATTCCTTTGTTGAAGCATCCACCATTCATCGCCTCCTCAAAGACAAAGGGGCCGCATCTTGCCTTAGATCTGACCCCTTTTCACTTTCTTCCCTCCGTCTGCCCATGACCTCGCCGTTATCCCTGAAGATGTCGGCAAAGATCGGGGGCCGATATTCCTTCGCCGGGCCTATGTAGGGCAGGTTGCCGGACCATAGATGCCAAAAACAAACCCCTTTGCAGAAGAAGAAAAGGACCTCACCAGGAAGGACCTCCATCAGGACTTTAAAAACCGTTCCCTGTCGGGATTTCCTTAGAAACATCGGTTCGCACTGGCATTCAACATAGAACATCTTTCAGGCGTCAATCAAGAGAATAATAGGGAGCCGGCAATTCTCATTTTACAATTAAACAGTCCGCATTTCCCCTTCGTGGCGTGGCCGGAAGGCTGCTTCTCACGGTTTCACGGCCCGACTGCAATCCATACACGTCCTTTCGAAAGTCAAAATGAGAATTGCTGCAGGGAGGCGCAATGCATGAGGCGGCAGAAGCAATGCGGTCAGGCGGTTAAGCTTCTAAGCTGTTGAAATTAATATGCGCTTGCCATCCATCAACCATCGGCAGCCAATCACCGGCAACGAGCGATCCGTATCCGGTATCGAGCATTCCGCATTATTACTGATTTGTAATCTTTAGGAAAGGCTGCGGCAAGGCTGCTCTGTTATGTTCCAGTCAACCTCAGAGGGACATCCTTCGGCGGATGGTCCCTTCACAAAAAACCGATTCAACGAAAGGAGAGATCATGAACGTGCAAGCAGTGCAACACTATCAGACGGGGGAAGGGGGCGCTTACGAGGCGCCGAGTTCAAGGAGGGGTGACGTGCAACCCGCAGGGCACCCGTTTACCAGCATCCAGACCATCAATGATTCGGTTCAGAGGGCGTCGGCATGGGTAAGGCCCCTGGAGCAGGAGATGGGCCGGGTGATCGTCGGCCAGCGGGTCCTGATAGAACGGCTTTTGGTGGGTCTCCTGTCAAACGGCCACGTCCTGTTGGAAGGGGTGCCCGGTCTGGCAAAGACACTGGCACTCAAGACACTGGCTTCTACTATTCAGACAGGATTCAGGCGGATCCAGTTTACGCCCGACATGCTGCCTGCCGATATCGTCGGTACCGAGATCTACAACCCAAAGGATGTCTCGTTTGTGGTCAAACACGGGCCTGTTTTCGCGAACCTGATCCTGGCGGACGAAATCAACCGGGCCCCGGCCAAGGTCCAGAGTGCCCTTCTCGAGGCCATGCAGGAGCGACAGGTCACGATCGGAGAGAAGACCTACAGCCTTCCGAACCCGTTTCTGGTCATGGCCACGCAGAACCCCATCGAGCAGGAAGGCACCTATCCGCTGCCCGAGGCCCAGGTGGACCGGTTTATGCTGAAGGTGGTCGTCACCTACCCGTCGGTCTCTGAAGAGCGCATCATTCTGGATGCCGTCGATACCATCGCCCCCTCCATGCAGGTGAATCCGGTGGTTTCTGAGGAGGACATTGTCAGGTCCAGCCAGGTAGTCAACACCATTTACATGGATGAAAAGGTGAAGGACTATATCGTAAGCCTGGTCCATGCCACGCGCGAGCCCGAGACCTATGGCCTGGACCTGAAACCCTATATCCAAAACGGGGCCTCTCCCCGGGCAACCATCAACCTCAAGACAGCCAGCAAGGCCCTGGCATTCCTCCATGGCCGCGGATATGTCACCCCTGAGGACGTCAAATCCATTGCCATGGACGTGCTCAGGCACCGCGTCAGCATTACCTACGAGGCAGAGGCAGAGGCCCTCACCAGCGAAGACATGGTGCGAAGGATACTGGAGACCGTCCCGGTGCCATAGGCTGGAAACTTGAGATTTGAAATTTGAAACTGGAATTTGGATGCAGGGAGAATGATGGTGTGCCGGTCAGACAGTGGATCGGTCGAGTGGAGGCTTGAAACTGGAAAACCGAAACTCGCAAGTGGCAACCTGAACCTTCCGGCTCCAGGCCTTACGCCATTTAGTCACTGCTACAGAAAGGAATGAACCATGGACACCCACATCAGCAGCGAGATCCTCAACAAGGTCCGCCAGGTGGAGATCAAGACGAACCGTCTGGTGGATGAGACCCTTGCGGGCCGTTACCATTCGGTCTTCAAGGGCCGGGGCATGGACTTCGATGAGGTGCGGGAATACGTTCCGGGCGATGACGTACGCACCATCGACTGGAATGTCACGGCCCGTACCGGCCGCACCCACGTCAAGAAATTCACTGAAGAACGGGAACTGACCATCATGCTCATCATCGATGTGAGCGCCTCGGGTGAATTCGGCTCTGCGTCCTGGAGCAAGCGGGAAATGATGGCCGAATTGGGGAGCGTCATCGCCTTTTCGGCCGTACGGAACAACGACAAGGTGGGTCTGATCCTGTTTACGGATGAGGTCGAACTCTACATCCCGCCCAAGAAGGGGCGTTCCCATATCCTTCGGGTCATTCGGGAGATCCTCTTTTTCCAGCCGGAAGGGACTCGAACGGACATTGGTGCGGCCATGGATTTCACCAATCAGGTGATTCGAAGACGGGCCGTTGCCTTTCTCATATCCGACTTCTGTCTGCCGGGGGGTGAAGATTCACTCGAGGGGCTTCGGCCGAAGCTGCAGATCACCAACCGGCACCACGATCTGGTTGCCGTATTGGTCAATGATCCGCGAGAGAGGGAATTGCCGGATATCGGTCTGTTGACCATCGAAGATTCCGAGACCGGCGAGCAGGTGGAACTGGATACGACCCGGTTGGACATCCGGGACGGCTTTACGCGCCTGGCCGATGCGCGCCGAAGGGAGCTGAGGAGATCCGTTCGATCATCCGGAGTGGACCTTCTGGAGCTCTCCACCGACAGGGTCTACCTACCTGAACTGCTTAACTTTTTCAGCTCAAGGGAAAGGAGGCGGCATTGATGAAACGCCATCATCAAATCATCAGGACCCTGGCGGCGGTATTGCTGCTTATGGCAGCCGGTACGGGTCCGGCAGCCGGTCAACCGGCAATGCCCCCCGGTAATCCATCGTCCCTCACGGCCTTGCCGCAGGCGCCCTCCGCGGCCCTGTCTCCCCAGGCTGTGCCAGCGGGTCAGGCCGCAGTCCGGCCAGGGGCCGCCGATGACATCCGTGACATCCGGGGGCCTCTCCACATACCGAACCCCATTTTCTGGCTCTACTATGCCATGGGGACGTGCCTGGCATTGGCGGTCGCAGCAGCGATATGGCGATGGTCCAAAAGGCATCAAGCCCTCCGGGCAAAACGCGCCTACGAGATTGCCTTTCTAAAGCTGGAGAAGGCAAAGGCCCTGATGAAACCGGATCTGGCCGAGGCCTTTTCCGTGGCGGTTTCGGATGCGGTCCGCGTTTACACAGAACAGCGTTTTGAGGTGCGGGTCACCCGGCATACCACAGGGGAGTTCATGGCCCGGATCGGGGCCGAACCGGGCGGGGATCTGGCCGAATATCGCGATATGCTGCGGGACTTTCTTAGCCACTGCGACCTGGCAAAGTTCGCCTGTTTTCTCCTGACGGTGGATCAGATGAAAGAGATGCACCGGAGGGCCTGGGAGTTTGTTGACGGAACACGGCCCCGGCCCGAAGAAAAGGCGGCGGAACAGCGGTTGGAGACCTCGGATGCAGTGCCTGCATCGTCAGCTGTTCGCAAAGTGCGGTCTCTGTCAAAGATCCTGGTGTCAACATGCCAACGGTCATTTTCCCAAAAGACGATAGCGAGTGCAGGCCTGAATGAAGGCCGCGCTGTCGCGGCAGGAGGTAGATAATGTTTCATTTTAATCATCCTGAAGTCTTGTGGCTGCTCCTGTTGGTGCCTCCCCTTGCCTTTCTGAAGGGGAGGCGTGGCCTGGCCGCTGCCGTTCGGTACTCCACGGTCCAGACCGCCAGGGACCTGGCCGGGGCGCGTCGATCACAGGCCGGCAAATGGCTGAGCGCGCTCCGCATGCTGGCCCTGGGCATGTTGATTGTGGCCCTTGCCCGGCCTCAGATCGTACACGGGACCTCCGAGGTGGAGGCCAGCGGGATCGACATCCTTTTGGGCGTGGATGTGTCCGGCTCCATGGAGGCCCTCGATTTCACGATCAAAGGTCAACCCGCCAACCGGATCGACGTGGTCCGGAAGGTGGTCTCCAGATTCATCGATGAACGTCCCAACGACCGGATCGGCCTGGTGGCATTCGCCGGGAGACCGTACATGGTCAGCCCACTGACCCTCGATCATCAATGGCTCCAGCAGCGACTGGAGGACATGAGGACCGGCATGGTGGAGGACGGCACGGCCATCGGTTCGGCCATTGCCTCCTGCGTCAACCGCCTGAGGGACGAGAAGGCGAAATCCAAGGTCGTCATTCTCTTGACGGACGGGATGAACAATGCCGGGAAGGTCTCACCCCTGACCGCAGCGGAAGCGGCCGAGGCGCTTGGCATAAAGGTATATACCATCGGCGCAGGCTCCCGGGGCGAGGTGCCGGTCCCGGTCACCGATCCATTCGGCAATCGAAAGCTGGTGAGGGCCCGGGTCGATATCGATGAAGCGACCCTTCAAAAGGTGGCCCAAATGACCGGCGCCAACTATTATCGCGCCACGGATACGGATTCCCTCTCAAAGATCTACGATGAGATCAACACGCTGGAAACCACCACCCAGAAGATAAAGAAATTCGAACATCATAGCGAGATGTTTCTCTGGGCCGCTATCCCTGCCCTTCTCTTGCTGGGGCTGGAGCTGTTCCTGGGTCAGACGCGATTGCGCAGGCTCCCGTGAGAGGTGAGATTTCAGATCTCAAATCTGAAATTTGAAATCTCGTACGGGAGAGGGAATGAAACAGCAGATCACACTGGAGACACGAAGAGAAAGATCTCTCATCCATAGATGACCCAAAAACAAGCATCGTTCGTGTCTCTGTTGCTTTGTGTGAGAATCCTGCGGGTTCGCGGGGCTGGGATTTGAGTTCGTGAACGTTCACAACGAAAGGATCGAGGAAATGCAATTCGCACATTCAATATGGTTAATCGCAGGACTTGTTTCCTGTGTCATTCTGGGATTCGCGTTCATCCACTTCCAGAAAAAGGGGAAGGCCGCATTGGAGAGATTTGCAGCCGGACATCTTCTGGGGAGTCTCACCGATAGCGTATCGCCAGGTCGACGAATGGCCAAGCGGGTTTTGCTCCTGGCGGCGGCAGCGTCTGTCTTCATCGCCCTGGCCAGGCCTCAGGCGGGTTTCCAGTGGAAAGAGGTCAAGCGGAAGGGGATCGACATTCTCATGGCAGTAGACACATCCAAGAGCATGCTGGCCGCGGATGTGCGGCCCAACCGGCTTGAACGGAGTAAACTGGGCATCATGGACTTTGTCGCTAAGCTGGAGGGGGATCGGGTGGGCCTGATCCCTTTTGCGGGCAGGGCCTTTTTGATGTGCCCCCTGACACTGGACTATGATGCCTTCAGGCAGTCGCTGAACGCGCTGGATACCCAGATCATCCCCCAGGGAGGCACTGATATCGCGAGCGCAATCCGTGAGGCGGCGTCCGCGTTTTCAAATGATGCCAATCATAAGATTCTGGTGCTCGTCACAGATGGAGAAGACCTGGAAGGCGAGGCCCTGAATGCAGCCAAGATCGCAGCCAAGAACGGAATGACCATTTACACGGTGGGTGTGGGTACGCGGGCTGGGGAATTGATCCCCGTGAATGAGGCAGGCCAGACCGGCCACTTCGTCAAGGATGCCAAAGGACAGGTGGTGAAGTCCCGCCTGGATGAAAAGATGCTTGCTGAGATCGCCCAGGTCACGGGCGGTCAGTATGAGCCCTTGGGGCAGCAGGCTGAAGGGCTGGATGCCATCTACCGGCAGAAGCTCAGCCTCGTCCCGAAACAGGAACTGGCCGGGCGGATGCAGCGGACGCCCATTGAGCGTTTCGAGTGGCCCCTCCTCCTTGCCTTTGTGCTGCTCATGGTGGAATTTGCCCTGTCCGACCGCAGACCCATGCGGAGAAGGCTCCCTGTTATCAAGACCGGAGACAGACGCGTCCTCGCAGTCGCAAGAGGGTTAAAGACCCCAGGAATCTTCCTGGCGACAGCGCTAGTCGTGCTTGTGTCCCAGACGGTGGATGCCTCTCCCTGGTCGGGGGAACAGGCCTATGCCAAAGGGGATTACCCCGCAGCGGTCCAGGCGTACCGGGAGGCTGCGAAAGAGCGTCCGGACGACGCGCAGATCCAGTTTAACTTGGGCGCCGCGGCCTACAAGGAGCGCAACTATGAAGATGCCCTGGGCGCCTTTCAAACAGCCTTGAACACGCAGGACATGTCCCTTCAGAACAAGGCGTACTACAACATGGGAAACACCCTCTACCGGATTGGGGAGGGCATGGAAAAGAGAGAACCTCAGAAGACGATAGAAAGATGGGAGGCGTCCATCAAGGCCTATGAAGGCGCCCTGAAGCTGAATGCGGATGACCAGGATGCACTGTACAATCAGGAATTTCTGAAGAAAAAACTGGAGGCGCTCAAGAAACAGGAGAAGCAGAATAAAAAGGATTGCAGTTGCAAAAACAAGAAGGACAAAGATCAGAACAAAGATGAGGACAAGGATCAGAACAGCCAGCAGGGCAAGAATCAGAACAGGGATCCGAATCAAGATCCGAGTAAGAATCCGCAGAACAATCAGGAGAGCCAGCAGACAGACAACCAGAACCAGAATAAGCAAAAGAAAAAGGAAGATTTCTCTCAGGCAAAGAAGACAAAGGATCAGCAGATTTCCCCTGATCAACAAACTGGCAAAGAGGAGGAGGAAAAGGAGAAGGAGACGGCTGCTCAGGCGACTGCCGACAAGCGAGAGCAAACGGAAAAGGATCGTTCGAGCAAAAGGGACGCAGACGGTAAGCCCGAACAGGCCGCCTCTGGCCACCCGGACCAAAAACCGCCAATTCAGAAGGCACACAGGGAGCGAAGGCCGGGCCGGATGACAGAGGACCAGGCCAGGGACCTGCTCGACTCTCTCAGGGGGGATGAGAAGGCCGTCCCGATCATCGCCGGAAACAGCGGCCAGGGAAAGGCCCGTCAGGAAAAGGAAAGGAGGGACTGGTAATGAACTTTCATCGTATCCATGCCGCGGTCAGAACCCTGCCATGGAAGCATATCCTCATTGCAGGCACATGCTTTATCTTCACGGCCTGCGCCCTCGTTATTTTTGCAGGGGGGGCCCATGGCAGGGGCGCAGGTGGAGACATCTCGGTCATGGTGGAACCCCAGAAGATCCGTCTGGGGGATGCGGCTGTTCTGACGATAAATGTCACTGGGGAATCATCGGGACGTCCTTCCATCCCCAGGGTGGAAGGATTGCGGCTGGTCCCCATGGGACAGACCCGTGAGTATCAGTCCATCAATGGCAGGATTTCTCAGATTGCATCCTACCTTTTTCACGTGGAGCCCGATCATGCAGGGGACTTCATCCTGCCTCCGGTCACTGCAACAGTGAACGGACAGGTGAGGAAATCGGAACCGGTCCGCCTCCGTGTGTCGGGTTCAGGGGGTGGGGCGGGACCTGCAAGCCCCCGGGCTTCCCTTCCGCCTCCCACCCCCCATGTCGCCAGTCAGGGGAACTCTGCAGGCCTGAGCGCCGACGAAGAGAATCGGTTGGCCTTCCTTCGAGTGACCCCGTTGAAGCTCCGGGCTTATGTGGGAGAACGGGTGCCTGTGGAAATGAAGGCCTTTTTCCGACAGGGCTTGCAGGCAACGCTCAATTCATTCCCTGTGCTCCAGGGACAGGCCTTCTCCTGCCAGGAATTGAGCCGAAAACCCGAGCAGACCGAGGAGGTCATCGAAGGCGTGCCCTATGCAGTACTCACCTGGCATACGGCCATGTCTGCGGTAAAGGAAGGGGAGCACCCCGTGTCTGCGGAACTGGATGCAACCCTCCTGATCCCGCAACGTTCGTTGCGGGGAGGCCCCTTCGGCCATGGCTTTTTCGACAATGATCTTTTTGACAGCTTTTTTGCCAGTACCCGGGAAGAGACGGTCAGGCTGACGAGCGTCCGCAAGAACATGCGGGTATTGCCTCTGCCAAAGGCGGGGAGGCCTGAAAACTTCAGGGGGGCCGTCGGCCAGTTCAAGCTCCGGGCAAGCGCGAGTCCCCAGGACGGCATGGTCGGGGATCCCATCACCCTCAGCATGACCATCAATGGGACGGGGAATTTTGACCGGGTCTCCTGCCCTCTCCTGGCATCGTCCGAGGGATGGCGCACCTACACGCCCACAGACGCCTTCAAGCCTTCCGACAGCGCGGGAACCGGGGGTCGAAAGTCGTTCGAGCAGGCCATTATTCCCCTGGATCCATCCATCAAAACCGTTCCGCCGCTGGTATTCAGCTATTTTGACACAACAAAGGAGTCCTATGTCACCCTGAAGACCCGACCGATCCAGGTGAATATCGCCCCTGATTCCCGGCAAGCCGGGACGACACCTTCGGGAAACGTCGACCCGAAAAAGGGCCTTTCCGGGACAACCGCCGCAGCCGGTTCCGACCCAAACCAGGAGGATCCGGCGCCAATACACGTGGGTCTCGGATCAATGACCGCGAGCCTGAGCCCGGTCCTTGAGAATCCCTGGTTCATAGGCGCCCAGGGGATCCCCTTAGGCGCCCTGTTTGTGGGGCTCTTCATGGGTCGACGGAACCGGAGGCTCGCTAACGACCCCTCCATTCTGAGGAAAAAGGAGGCAAGGCAGCATGTCGGACGATCGCTCAGGGAGATGGACCGGGCCATCGCCGGACATGATGTTCAAGGATTTTTCACTGCCTGCCGGAAGGCCGCCCAGGAGCATCTGGGAGAACGGTGGGGCCAGGCTCCGGAAAGCATTACCCTTGCCGATGTCAAGGCGCGGCTGTGCGAGGGCGCGGACGGGATACGTCAGGTCTTTGAAACGGCCGATGCAGTCGCCTACTCAGGCCGGACCTTCAGCCAGGAGGAACTGCGGGAGTTTAGGGAGTTGGTGGTGAGGGAATTGAAATGAACTGGGGAAGTATGGGATTGAGGAATGGGTATCTGCGAGGTCTATGGACCGGAAGGGGGGGTAGTGAAATGAATATGGTGCCAGTGAACAGGGCAAAGGTTTTCAGCCTTCTCAGGATCGCGGGCGCGTCGGTTTTGGTGTTCTGCATCTCTTTTGGCGGAGCGATTGCCGGCCAGGGCGCTGATCTGTTCACCCAGGGGAATCAGGCGTATGCCGAAGGGAGGTATGACGAGGCCATCTCCCTTTATGAGAGGGTCATCCAGGAGGCGGGATATTCCGCCTCGCTCCTCTACAATCTGGCCAATGCCTGCTACCGGAAAAAGGATGTGGGGCAGGCGATTCTGAACTATGAGCGGGCCCTCTATCTCGACCCCGGGAACACCGACATTCGGACCAACCTGGCCCTGGCCCGCAAGGATTTCGGCCTAATTTCCGAGCCGACCCCCGCATGGCAAGGGTCCTTTGACCTGCTCAATCTGAATGGGTGGGCCCTGGCGGTCAGTGGGGGCTTCTGGGCATTTTCTCTTCTGATCCTGTTGCGCGGCATTCGGCCCAGGATCTTTCGGGGGACGGCATTTCGGGCGGTCACCGCTGTCCTCCTCCTCTTTCTCTTTACAGGGGGAGCGGGCGTCGCCCTGCAATATGAAAACCTCGCTTGGGGCGTAGTTACCCAGGATCATGCGCGGCTCCTGGTGTCTCCTTTCGAGTCGGCCGCCAGCTCCATATCCCTGCAGGATGGAAAGATTGTTCGAATGGCCGGGACCTACCGGGATTATGTCCTGGTAAAGGGGGAAAACGGCCAGTCCGGATGGCTAAAGAAAGACGCGGTTCAGCCGGTGATCCCTTCGGGGAGGTATAGTTGATTCTGGAATTGGACTCCGGGTAAGCGCCTGAAGAGCTCCTTTTCTGTAGGCAGCAGCATATCGAACGCTGCCGGACAGTTCAAGAATAGCCGCGCTCAGTGTATCGTTCTCCAAAACCATAGGGATCCGCATCGGCCGCCGCGCCCGATCCCACACCCCATCCTGACCGACACCGCCGCTGGGGGCGAGAGTCGGCTGCACGCGGTGTCGGGCGGCATCGTCTCTTTTAGCACAGGCACTCGGCGTATCTTGTCTAACCGCTGCACTGTGGCTTCCGGCGGCGTATCACCGCCCGTCCAATTCAGCCTGTCAAACACCTTCAGATTCAGCGCGCCCTTTACATGTCGATAGTTTTGGGGCACAAGGCGGAGTGTTGCGGCCGATGGAGGTCATGGTTTGTCTCATGTCTATGGGTTAAAGGATATTCATTGGGTATCCGATCGCAACATTTAGAGGAGAAGGGCTTTTCTTTGTTGATAAGTTTATGTGAATCGGGTATTCGGGAGGCATGTCTCGCGAAGGTCGCACAGATGCGCATTTTGCCCTTCGCCATATGATCATTTGAGGCGTCGGGCAGAACGGTCCCGATCGCGCCGATCATGCGCAGGCGCTCAGGCCCGAAAGAGGTCGGCATTGAAACAACGCATTCAGTCCCCACAAAATGGAAGGACTGGCTAACAGGAGGTGTTCTCTTCATGAGCAAGCTGTTTGAACCCGGAACAATACATGGAATGGGGCTGGCGAACCGATTCGTGCGTTCGGCCACCTGGGAAGGCATGGCGGCCGGGGACGGTGCGGTGACCCCGAAACTGATCGAAACCATGGTTGCGCTGGCCAAGGGCGGGGTGGGGATGATCATCACCTCTCACGCCTACATTCGCCGGGAAGGCCAGGCCGGCCGCTGGCAGATCGGCGTGTACAAGGATGAGCTGATCCATGGACTGAAAGAGATGGCCGCGGCCGTCCACGAAAACGGGGGCAGGATTGTCATGCAACTGGCCCATGCGGGGTGTTTTGCCGTCGAAAGCGTCACGGGAACCTCGGCCTGGGCGGCTTCGGACTTCGAAGGCCTGGGAAAGACGCCCCGCCATGAGATGACCGTCGATGATATCGAGAGCGTGACAACATCATTTGCCGAAGCGGCCGGGAGGGCCAAGACGGCAGGATTCGACGGGGTGCAGATCCATGGCGCCCATGGATACCTCCTCAGCCAATTCCTGTCCCCTCTGTACAATCGACGCGGGGATGATTACGGCTGCAGCATCGAAAACAGGGCCAGATTCCCTCTCGGGGTGCTGCGTGCCATCCGCAAGACCGTGGGCGAGGCTTTCCCGATTCTGGCAAAGCTCAATTGCGGTGACTTCGTGGAGGGTGGCCTGAATACAGATGATGCGATCCAGGTGGGCCGGATGTTGGCGAACGCAGGACTGGACGCCCTGGAGATCAGTGGCGGCCTGCTCACGGGAGGCCGCATGAACCCCAGCCGAATGGTCAAAAACGAGGAGCAGGAGGCCTATTTCAAGAACGAAGCCCGGGCCTTCCGGGAGGAGTTGGTTATTCCCCTGATCCTGGTGGGGGGCATAAGGTCTTTTGAAACGGCCGAAAAGCTATTGGATGACGGGACGGTGGATTTTATTTCCATGAGCCGCCCCTTTATTCGCGAGCCTGACCTTGTAAACCGTTGGAAGTCCGGCGATCGGCGCAAGGCCCTTTGCAGGTCGGACAACGCCTGCTTCAAACCGGGCATGGAAGGTAAGGGCATCTACTGCGTCACTGCCGAGGTGGAAAAGGCGAAATCCGAAGATTAGTGCACTTAATCGTAAATACGGTCACACATGATGCGCGCTGATTTTGATTCCACGGTTTTCGCCCGTCTCGGCGAAAAGGAATCAAAAAAGAGATCGGCTGTCCATTTCCCCAAACGCTACAGAAAGTGGGCCCTGTCGTCAGCCAATCTAAAAACAGCGTTGCCTCAATATGTCAGCCAGTTGTCTTCAATTGCCTTGGTCCGGCCCAGTTCACTAAAGGCCGCTTTGCCCGGCCCTTTAAGCGGGAACTGAATATCTTTTCTCTCTGAAATGGACCTTTGCCCTCTGGCACCGAGGGCATGTCAACTGATCACGAAGATCTTCAAAAGGGGTCCCTGGATCGCAGCCTATTTCCTTGCAACCCTTCTCAGGATCATATTCATAACCGCAGGGACACTGATAGCGGTGAACCTTCCTATATTTCTGATCGGCCATTTTTCCCTCTTACCCCCTGTGACACATTGAGCGGACCACACTGAAGACTTAAACCTCTTCCTTGATATTCCTAAAGCGCATCAGGCCACGGTCACGGGGGCCAATGGGACGCGCTTTCAAAATTCAGTAACTTATGCATCAAGTGAAGCGTTGGCGTCTCTTGGGAAGGACTCTCCCCTCTCCACTAAGAAATCCGATGCCAGGTAAACCCACCTCCGGTTTTTTTGCAATCGCCGCATGAGATATACCCAATTTCAATTGAATTCTATGAGACTCCGCTGCCCTATCTCATCTTACCGGTAAGGCTACCGGTCATAGGGTCTGCCGTTGGCTCCATATATTTCATCTTTCGACAAAGGGCAACGGCAAACCTTTTCTGACAAAATTCGAATGTAAAGGATGTCCCGCAAGCCACTCAAGGTCCTCTATTGAAAGCCTTGCACGAGCTTCTGCACACCCAAGAACGATATCGCCGACATGAAAGCATATGGTTTCCCCATCTTGATAGGTATAGACTTCCCTGGTGTTTCTATAGCCTTTTTGAGAAGGAGTGGAAAAGCCTGAGCCGACTATTTCACCGGCGGAAAATTGTCCACATTGAAGGTGTTCTGATTTTTAACTGCAGATCTCAAAACAAAAATGCCCAATGGATAAATGGTTACTTAACGCGGGGGGAAAAGGGTTTCCCACGACATATATCAGGTTGCAGCGCGGCCTTCTGTATATATGGTATCACAGGTTTGCACCGGTTGGTCATCGGAGTGTGTCACCCGATCACGGTCCTTTTGCACCATGTCCAGAATGGTTTTGGCGCGGTCCGTAAGGAGCTGTATCCCTTCCCAATCGGGCGTGCAGAAGAGCTTTTGCATCAGGAGGCCGTCTTCATCGAACCAGCGGGGCAGAAGCCCGCCCAGGAAATAGCCCGCTTCCCGAAATACGTCTACGGCAGCCCCGACCCAGGGAGACCCAAGTTTCAGCCAGACCTGAATGACCTTGACTTCCTGATCTCTCACCTCCCGTTCAATCTCTTCCATACGGTCTTTCAAATCTATCCCGGTTTCATGGAAGGCCACCCGTGCGACAGAGGCAAAATCGAAAACCGTGATTTGGGGCTGTGTCAAACGGTCTGCGGGCAACGGCTCCATTGAAAGTGCGAGTGACCGTTCCTCGGTCACGCCCGAGTAAAGGAACTGGAGGGCGTCGGCGTACGCTTGAGGGAGATAGATCTGGTGGGATCTCTCCCTTACAGCCCAGAACCCAAAAACGCATGCCACGCGACCTGACGCACTTTTTTCCGTAGTATAGGCCTCTGCCGGCATCAGGGCCAACTCTAACGCCATGTCAACGGCCCCCAGATCATGGACGGTCTTCTGCATGTGCACATGGTTACAGACGGCCTCGCCAAAGACCCCGACCACCTCGGGTCTTTCCGAAACCCATCGGTGAAATACAAACCATTCCATCTTCTTGTTGATTCCCTGGTTTCGATAGGCCTTTTGGATTAACCCGGCCCCATTCTCGTAGATCCCTTTGTAGGGAGCGGAACGAAAGACATGTTGCACACCGACCACCTGTCCTGATTCGTTGCGGGCCACAATGGAGCAGTAATCCCCGGTTTCATTGGCATGAATCAGTGCCTCGGGTTCGTAAAAGACCCTGACCGGGTAGCCGTCGCCATACACCTCGCGGAACAGCGCTTCGATGCCCGTTGCATCCTGGGGCTTAAAAAAATCCACCACCACGGCATGTCCGTCCCGGGTCTGGATCGGACGATCCTGCATTTCCATCGAGATACCTCCTTCTATTGTGTCACTTCATATCTGCTGTGGCTGAAACCGGCGGCACATCATTACTCTGGGGCGATGTCCGGTTCAGCCTGCTGCTTTCTGATCAGCAACAGAAGGATCGCTGTTATCAACAGCATGACCCCCGAACCATCATACAAGATCCCGTGCCTCCAGCGCAAGAGGACTGCGCCTCCAAGAAGCGGGCCCAGGAAAAAGCCGGCCTGAAACACCACCATGGTGAGGTTGGTGTTGAGAGACCTGAATCGGGGATCTGAAATGTCAAAGACAATGGCCGTGAGGAGCGGCATGACCACTCCCCAGCCCAGACCGAGGAAAACGCCGACGACCAGAAGGCCGGTCATGGAGGATACGCCTCCCAGGAAGAGAAAACCCACTCCCAGCCATGCCACTGCCCCAACGAGCACCCTTTGCTTATCATACCGGTCAAAGACCTTTCCGGCCACCACCCGAACCCCGATCTCGGCAAAGGTGGATAGGGTGAAAAACCACCCCGCATTCGGGATACCAAGGCTATCTCCATAGGACTCGAGGAAAAAGAACACAGGTGCAAACGTGGTCCACACAATCAGGGAGATGAAGAGCAAAAGGAGGATACGGGGATCCTGAAGGTTTTCCAACATGGCCCGGGCCCATGGTCCGGATCTCTCTGGTCCGGCCTTTTCTGCAACCGCAGGCTTTAGAAAGAGGGCCAAGGGAAAGGTCAGGGCCATGAAGAGTGCCGAAAGATCCAGGACCCGGCCAAAACCGCCCGCCCATGCCATGACCGGGGCAATGACCGGGGGAACCAGGGCATAGGGGAGGAGGGTGATGATCGAGAAAAGACCAAACGCCTGGCCGCTCCTCCCAGGGGGAATATAGCCCACCAGAAGCGCCACCAGTGCCGTGTTCATGACCGCATACCCTCCCCCATGGGCCAGCCGCACCAGGGTCATGGTCTCTACGGTCCGGGCCCGGTCATAAAGGAACAGGGACAAGATAACGGCCCCCGTGCTGATGAGGAGCCATTTTCGGGAATTGGCTTCATTGAGAAAAGGACTGATGAAAGGCCGCACCACGAGGACCACCAGGGAAAAGACGGCGATCAGAAATCCGGACCACCGGGGGTCTATGGGAAGGGTCCCGAGATAGTCGTGAAACTGAAAAAAGATGGCGATATTGCAAAAGGAGAGAAAGGTTATGACGTTGAAGGCCACAAAAGATCGGGTGAAGAGGGGGTGATGGTTCGATTCCTTTTGCGGGGCATCGCTGGCATGGCTTCCCATTTCCGGCCCTCTGCCTGATCGATTACGGCTGGGCATGTCATCGCCCTCCCAGGAGCGAAAGGCGAAGCAACAGGGCCCCGGCCACATGCCGTCGGTATGACGCCGTGGCGCGAATATCGTCTATGGGGGAGATGGCTTCCTGAACGGCTGGCAGGAGGCTTCGAAGCGTCTCTGCCAAAAGGGGCCTTCCCTTTAGGGCCTGCTCTGCCTCCGGACAGACGACCACGGTCGGCCCTACACTCCCCCAGGCCAGGCGCGCTTCTTCCACAACCCCGTTCGCGTCTGTTTTCAGTATAGCGGCCAGGCTGGCCACAGCACAGGCCTGGGCCTTTCGATGCCCTACTTTCTCGTAGAGGTGAACCCATCTTCCGGATCGCTTTTTGATTCGGAGCCCTCCCACCAGCTCGCCGGGTTTGAGAAACACCTTGCCAGGTCCCTGGATGAATTGGGTAATAGGAAGCGTGTGGGCGCCCCTCCGGGACCATATTTCCACCTCTGCGTCAAGGATGTACAGGGGCGGCAGGGTATCGCCGGCCGGGGAGGCATTGGCCACATTCCCACCGATGGTTCCCATGTGCCGGATGGGGGGGCCTGCCAGGACCTGGAGCGCCTGGACAAGGACCGGGAAATGGGCCTGCACCGTTTTATCGTCCAGCAGCTCGGCATGGGTGTTGCCTGCACCTATGAACACGCTATCTTCCTCGTACCGGACGCCCTTGAGTTCCTTCACCCGCTCGATGCAGATCAAGGCCTGCGGGTCCATCAGTCCGGCTCGCAGCCTCACCAGGAGGTCCGTCCCCCCGGCGTACACAGAGGCCATGGGTTCCCGGTCCCATGCCTCCCACACCTCGCGCAGATTCTTTGGAAGAAAAACCGGCCTCATGGCTCACCCCTTTTTTCCGTAAGTTGGGACGCGGCAGCCTCCACGGCATCCACGATCTTCTGATACCCGGTGCACCGGCACAGGTTCCCGGCAAGGCCTTTTCGAATCTCCTGCCTCGTGGGGGCCGGATGTTTTCGCAGAAAATCCACCGAGGCCAGGACCATGCCCGGGATACAGAAGCCGCACTGCACGGCCCCCTTCTCCACAAAGGTCTCCTGGACCGGATGAAGGGTCTCCTTTGTCCCCAGGCCCTCGATGGTGGTGATGTTGCGGCCCTCGAGCTGGACAGCCAGCATGAGACACGACAGCCGGGTCACACCGTCCACTAGAATGGTGCAGGCCCCGCACTCGCCCATGCCGCACGCCTCCTTGGTCCCGGTAAGCCCCAGGTCCTCCCGCAGGAGGTCCACCACCCGCCGGTCCGGTGCCGCCTCTATTTCCTTTTCCTCCCCATTCAGGATAAATCGGATGATCGTGGTCATTATAAAGCCTTTACAGGTGACTTCCTTGTTCAAAGTTCAGGCGTAAGCCTTTTATCATAAAACCGGATGAAACCCGGACTTGTTCCCCGTTCCCCGTTCCGGGCTCCGCGTTTCCGGTGAGAGCCGCCCCATCGCCTCCAGCACCCGCTCGGGTGTGAGGGGCCAGCAGGAAAGGCGCACCCCTACGGCGTCCGTCACCGCATTGGCAATGGCCGGGACAGGTCCACCCGTCCCGATCTCTCCCACCCCCTTGAGACCAAAAGGGCCGGTGGTCTCATGGGTCTGAACGGCGACCACATCCATATCCGGCACATCCATGGCCGTGGGGAGGATATAAGTGGCCAGGTCCCGGGTCTGCACCTGGCCGTCCCGCACCTTGAAGTCCTCCATCAGTGCATATCCCAGCCCCTGGGCCACACTCCCCTGGATCTGCTGTTCATACGCCTGGGGGTTGATCACCCTGCCGGAGTCGCTGATGGACAGATAATGGCGCACATCCACCCCGCCGGTGAGTTCATCCACCTCCACACAGGCCAGATGGGCCGCATAGGAAAAGACCGTATGTCCCAGGCCGTGGATCCGCACATCTTCCGAAACCGCAAGCTTGTCCGGGGCCGTGGGGGCCCGAAAACGATGGGTGACGGTCCTTTCCGACTCGGCCATAAAAGCGGCCAGACCGGCAAGGGGGATTTCGCGACTGGACGCGAGATGTCTCACCATCCCGGGCTCCATGACGACTTCTTCCACGGAAGCCGTCATGAGCAGGTCCGCAGCCTTTTCGAGAAGCCTTTGCTTCAGGGCCTGGCAGGCCCCGATAAGCGCATTCCCAAAGGTATAGGTGGTGCGGCTGGCAGCGGCCGAGCCTGAGGGGAGGGTTCGTTCGGTATCGGGGAGGACCAGTTCAAGCGTATCGGGGGTTTGTGAAAGAATGCTTCCGGCGATCTGGAGACAGGTGGCTGCATTTCCCTGGCCCATGTCCACCACGCCGGAATAGATCCGTATCCGCCCCTTCCGGGTCAGCCTCAGTTTGGCGTTGGCCACGTCCGGGACCACCGGACCGTAACCGATGCCCAGCATGAGGGCCGCGGCCCCCACTCCCCGGCGCTTGAAAGTCCCGGCCCCCGCCTTCCATTTCTCCCGATCAAGATACAAAGGATGCCTGGCGAGGGCTGTCAGGCACTCCTCCATGCCGATGGAATGTTGGAGCACCACCCCGACAGGGGTCTTGTCTCCTTTGCGAAGCACGTTCCTGAGCCGGATCCTCACCGGGTCCAGTGCGAGCCTTCGGGCCAGAAGATTCATCATCTGTTCCATGGCCCCGGCTGCCTGGGCGACGCCAAAGGCGCGGAAGGCCCCGCCGATCGGGTTGTTGGTATAGGCGCACCGGGCGCTCAGGGAGGTGTTGGGGATGCGATACGGCCCGCCCGCATGCTCCAGGGCCAGGGTCATGACCACCCCGCCCAGGTGGTCGTAGGGACCGGTGTCAAACAGCATGCGCACCTCAAGGACCTTGAGGATACCGTCTTTTGTCGCCCCAAGGCGATAGTGAAGACGGGCCGGATGCCGTTTGGTTCCGGCCACGAACGATTCTTCCCGGTCCCACAACATCTTGACCGGACGGCCTCCTGCGTGGAGGGCAGCCAATCCCAGGAAGGTCTGAACCGTGATCCCGTCCTTGCCGCCAAAGGCGCCGCCTGGAAAGGGCGCCACCACACGGACCTTCTGGATGTCAAGACCCAGGGCCTCGGCCGCCTCGGAACGGTCTCGAAACGGGGTCTGGGTGGAGGCCACGATGATCAGGGTCCCGTCCTCCTCCACTCGGGCCCACCCCACCTCGGTCTCCAGATAGGCGTGCTCCTGCCAGGGGGTCTGAAAATCATGCTCCACTTCCACATCGCACTGGGAAAACCCCTTCAGACCTTCCCCGGTCTCGATATCGGCCTTGAGGAGGAGGTTGCCGGTGGAATGGTCCTCATGGAGGATGGGGGCATCGGGTCTCAAGGCCTCTTCCGGGTCAAACACGGCCGGAAGGGGCTCCAGGTCCAGGACCACTTTTTCCAATGCCTTTTTCAGCGTATCCCGGTCCCCGGCCAGGACCAGGGCAACCGCATCCCCGCAGTGACGCACCTTGTCGTCCACCAGGACAGGCTGGTCCTTTCTCACCACCCCCTGCCGGTTCGTCCCTTTCACATCCGCATGAGTCAGGACCGCCAGCACGCCGGGTATTCGTCGTGCCTCGTCCACATGGATGCCTCTCACCTGCGCATGGGGGACCCCGGCCCGCTTGGCCCCGGCCCAGACGAGGTTTGGCCCATAATAATCGGCCGCGTATCGCTCAGCGCCGGTAACCTTGGCCCAGGCATCGGCCCTGGGTAAAGATGTTCCCACCTCAGGGACCGCACCTGCCGCTCCGTTCCATCCCCTGACCCGTGTCAGATACGGGTTATCGTGAATTGCTTCCATCACCATCTGACCTCAGAATGGCCTGAATCGCCTAAAAATACTGAAAAAAACCAAAAGGACCAACACGTGGCGTTGGGCCCGCAATAAGACTTATTGAGTTTCCACTCGAATTCCCGGATTCCAATTTGACTACCGACTTGACAGCCTCACGCGAGCATTCCCCTGAGGGCTGTGATCAGCGCCTCCATGGCCTCCGGGGAGGAAATGGTGATCCGAATGAAGTTGGGGAAACGGAATGTCGTCATGGTGCGGACCATCACCCCCTGGGTCATCAGTTTTCGGTAGGCCAGGGTATCACTGAATGGAAGCCGGACCATGAGAAAATTTCCCTCCCCGGAGATAAGTGGAAGCCCGAGCGCCTTCAGTTCTCGGTAAAGATACGCCTTCCCGTCCCGGACCATCTGTCGGGTGCGCAGGATGTGGTCGTCGGCCCGGACAGCGGCCAAGGCAGCCTCCTGGGCCACAGCGTTGACCGAATAGACGATGCAGGTCCGGCGGATGGCGTCTACCACCGCAGGCGAACCGGCCAGATACCCGATCCGAAGCCCGGCCAGGCCGTACATCTTGGAAAAGGTGCGAAAGACCACCAGATTGGGGTAGGTCTCCATGAGGGACATGCCGTCCGGGTAATCGTCGGCCTCTACAAATTCGGCATAGGCCTCGTCCGCCACCACGATGGCCCTTCCGTCCACCCGGTCCAGAAAGCGGCGAAACCGGGTTTGGTCCCAGTAGGTGCCGGTGGGGTTGTTGGGGTTGCACAGAAACAGGATCTTGGTCCGCTCATCCATGCGGGCCAGCATGGCCGCGTCGTCAAAACCGAAATCCCTCAGCGGCACCAGGCGTGCCTCCAGTCCGGAAAAGCGGGCCACCCATTCGTACACGGCAAAGGTCTTGTCCGCGGTGATGATATTGTCTCCCTGTTCGCAAAAGGCCTTGATGACGAATGAGATGACCTCGTTTGCCCCGTTTCCCACCAGAAACTGATCCGCCTCCTTGTTGAATCGCTGCGCAAGGGCCTGGCGCAGATAAAAGGCGTCGCCGCTCGGATAGATGGCGGCCCTTTTCGGGGGAAACCGCCGCAGGACCTCCTGGGCTTGGGGCGGGGGGCCCAGGGCGTTTTCGTTGTTGTTGAGACGAAAGACCCTGGAGCACCCGTACATCTTCATGAGTTCGGGGTCCGGTCTGCTGGGGACATAGGCGTCAAAGGTCTGAATGTATCGGGGCAGGAGTCTGTCCGGAGAGAATGGGGTCATGCCTGGCCGTCCACCCGATGTTGAAACACGACCAGGTCACCTCTCCCGCCGTGGGGGAGGACGAGTCTGGGGTCAAAACCGTTCCTGAGAAGGCCCGGGGTGAAATGGGCCTGCCAGGCGTGCTTCAGATCCATCTCAAAGAAAATGGCACGAAAGCCCTCTTTCTCCAGCATGCGGACATGGTCTTCCAGGACCTTATTATGGTCCTCGCCGTAATCAAGAGGCCGTAGAATTGTCCAATGTCGAAACCGGTCCATCTCGACAGAGAGCACCGAGAAAAGGGCACGCTTCTCCCCCTCGGCCGTTACCTGTCGGATCTCCCGCGGCAAGATGAGCTTTTGGTACTGGGCCTCGAGAAACGGGATCAGATCCGCGTGGGCCCAGACAGTCATGCCCTTATCCTCGCCTAAATGCCGATAGGACGCCTCAACATTCGTGCAGGTCCCATCTCCCCTGCATAACGTCAAGGAGCCGAGGGATTCGAAATACTCAGGGGGGAGACCGGTCCCCGGATACCGGTTGATCAAGCCTACGGCCCCGGACCGGGCGATCTCCTCCATACAGCGGTCCAGAAGGGCAACGGCCATTTCCGGATCTGATTCGGGATGAAAGACATAGGGACCAAAGGACTCCAAGACATCTGAGGCATCCCGGGTCCAAAAAAGGACGGCCCCGATACGCCCGGCCGTATCCGTGGCAAGGGCGGCATCTACCTCGCCGATGGCAAACATATCCGCCATTTTTCCCGGAAACCCGGCCGAAGGAGGGGCGATCGCATCCCGGCAATATTGCCTGATCATCCGTACAGCGATCTTGATCTCCTCCCCGTCGGGTCGCCGGATGGAAAACCGGCGAATGGGCACGGGTGCAGGCAGATCCAGACCGCTTGTCTCAGGATAGGCCTTATCCTTGATGAGGGTCAAAAAAAGACGCTTTCCGACGTGTTTCAAATTGAAGCGATCCACGAGTCGGGAGGCGATAAGGAGCCCTGTCTCCCGGATAGCTCTATCGTCCTCAAAGGAGGGGACTGCCGTAAGATTAAAGGCCTTCATCTGAAAACCGGCGGCCTCAAAATGAAATCCCGCCTGTACGCAGTAGCCGGCGGAACGACATTGGATGTCCACTCTTGTTCCCGGTGCTGAGATATCGCAGAGATAGAGAAAAACCTCTTCTGTAGCCACGGTCAATGCCAGAGCCTCCTTTTGATCCAGCCCCAATGCTAGCGCGCTCTTTTCCACAAAGCCGGTGGCCACAGGGAGAAGGGCCTTATAGGCCTTTAACGTCAATTGGACAGTCAATCGAGGTTCCATTGTTATATTTTATGACCTCTCCAGAGGATAACGTCTATGCCCGGCGGCCTGGGGTGTTCCAAAAACCAATCGATCAAAGTGTTTTCCAGCATCAGGTTCACATCGTTATTGAGGCAGTTCGTTGACTCATTCCTCGATCCCGTGTTTTCTCAGGATCCGTTCCACCGTGCCGTCCGCAATGATCACAGTGAATCGATCCATCCTCTTGCAGGTGTCGAATGTTGCCGGAAACCGGCTCTACAATTCCCACCCTCTTGCTATGGGTACGCGCCGCGCATCCGGCGTGTCTATCTTCTCTTTCACCTTATCGGTAAGACTACCGGTCATCGGGTCTGCCGTTGGCTCCATATATTTCATATTTCGACAAAGGGCAACGGCAACCCTTTTCTGACAAAATTCGAATGTTAAGGATGTCCCCTGCCGGTGATCAGCCGCGCGCGTAACGAGTCGGCCGAATCACATCGTCATGCCGTCCTTCATTTGCGTTGATGAAACTATTTTAATCCAATTTCGCATGACGTCAAGGGCAAGACCTATATTACCGATCTGACAGTGATTTTGGGCCTGATCCTCTTTTGTGAAGACCCTGGCGGTTACTGATTTGGCACTTGTCAGTGCCTTTACCTGCATGTCATGCATCTTAAACGGGACGAAATGATCGTCTTTCCCCGTGAGAATCAGTACATCTTGTTTCACCAGATCGGAATGAAGGTTGCTTGCATTGAGATTTAGCATCAAATCGGTCGCTTCTATCGGCTCCTTTGCATTAGCGATATACATCAAATTGCCGATCATCCACGCAGGCATTCCGCCACGCTCAATCATCTTCTTCATCTTATAGTTCGATACCTTTCTCAGGCGCGTAAAGAAAAATTTCCCCACCTTTTCAGCGACAACATTATGGAACTTGGCATAGTCGAAGGCGACGCTTGATGCGATTACACGGGCTATGCGCGGTTCAAATGCTGCGGCTCTAAAACAAAGGTATCCTCCCATCGATATTCCGAGCCACGTTACCGCGTCGAGATCGAAATAATCCAGTATGGCTTTAGCGGGCTTTTCCCATTCATAGTCAAAGGCGATCCCGTACCTCCTGCGGGCCGCTCCTTGGCCTGGGCCTTCAAAGCCGACAACGTCATAACCGTGTTCCGAAAAAACCACCATCATTGAGTAGAATTCCTCAATGAATGAATCGAATCCGCCATGGAGGACTATTGTGCCTTTTTTCGGCTGGCTTTTTGCGGGTACGCGCATTGCCGGCAGAGCGCTATCTCCGTAGGGAACATCTGATCGGTCGATTGGGTCCTTTCCAAAGGCCCTGTCGAAGCAATCTTTGAATTTATCATACAGCGCATTCTTTTCGGCGTTGTCTGTCAGAATATAAAACTCAGCCGCCCTGAAATAAAAAGCGGCATTAACAAAGCGTTCTTCAGTGATCGCCTTTTCTCCAAGCCTGATCATCTCTGTCTTCCAGTCATCAAAGGACGCTATTTTATGACCCGCTTCCTGCATGTCTTCAAGTCTGGCATAGCCAAGGGAATACCATCTGTTGAGCTGGAAATTAAAGACCTGATCCTTATGGAATTTGTGGTATTGAGCTGGGAACTCAAACCTGCCGGTTCCAATGTTATCCATACTGTTTCTCTCTTTTGGCATATCACTGCTTTTCAGCGGGCGTCGATTTTTACGGCGCTCCGCTGCAAAAGCCTTGTTATGCATGATTATCGGAAATTCTTTACTTCAGGGTATCTAAAACACGAAACTAAATGATCATTCACAAGGCCAACTGCCTGCATATATGCATATATGATGGTTGAACCAACGAAGGACATCCCTCTTTTTTTAAGGTCTTTGGAAAATGCTTCGCTCTCGGCTGTTTTTGGCGGCCTTCTCCTCAAATGTGGGATACAGCTCCTCTTTCCCGAACCCCTGGCGGATCTGCTTAATGGCGCTTTTGAACCCATCTCCGCGTTCCCGGCCGAAAACCGTGGAATCCACATCAGCGCGCATCCGATTGACCATGGCCATATAGTCTTCATAGGACGGATAGACCACCGTTCCCGCCGTTTGGCCTTTGCTGTCCAGGATTTCATGGTCGTAATCATCCAGCAGCCGCAGTCTCGCGGCATACAGGTTCAACCAGTGAAAATCCGCGTCCGCCGCCTTTTTCTCAATGGCACGGCTTAGAATACGGATGCCGTCTTTCAGGTGCCGCACCTCCTGCTGTTTCTGCTCCGGCCGATTTCCGTTGATGGCGTACCCCTGCACCAGATATTCCTTGAGGCGCTTCGTGGCCCACTGGCGGAACTGGGTGCCCCGCAGGGAATTCACACGGTACCCCACTGAAATAATGGCATCTGGATTATAGTGAAGGATTTGTCTGGTAACTTTTCTTTCCAGAAGTTTTTCCGCGGGCTCCCAGTCAGGCTCCCGTCGGCAGGCCTCAAACTCGGCCTCGCCGAGCAGTTTTCTCTCGAAGGCTTTCTTGAGGATGCTCTGACGCAGGGCTTCGGGAGCATCTATCCGCACTTGGCAGGGCATGCATTCCCGATAGCCAATATCCTCTCTTGTCACCAAAGAAACAACGCCGCCTACTTGACCCCACGGCATCTTGCCGTAGGATCATACTCATGGGGTCTGCCGTCGATCCTTTGTATTACTCCAAGAGCCACCGGATGATCTGACCCCCTTATTGGCATAATCCATCTTTGCATGATGACCATTTTACGTCCTATGTTAAATAGTTATCAGCGTATCCATGATTCACTTTTACCCTGCCATGGAGGGCTGCTGATCCTTTAGAGCCGGCTATCGCTTCTCGAACAACAAACGCGATTTTGAGAAATCCTTTTTGCCGTGATAATCGTATAGCTGTGCGAATGAACGGTTAAAACAGCGTTAAATGCCGGGCATTTGAAATAATAGTTTTTCCCTCTTGTTTCAATGAATTCTGCAGGAGTTGCCAAAATGATTTTTCTCAGTAGGTTCTCTATTTCTCTGTCTGAGAAGTCGTTAATACCCAGATTTCTTTTTATCCGTAAGAATCCTAGTTCGGTATTCTTGAATCGACCGGCTATTGCCGGTTTTATGGTTTCATCCATTTCGTCTTTTTTACCGTCTGCTCAGGGGCGGCCTTTTCGCCCTCCACTGAAGGATCAAGGTTAGGAATCCATAATTTTCACCCCTCTCGATTTTACCACTTCCACAAACCTCTCAGGATCTTCAACAGTGAAGCCGATGCGCGTTTTCTGGGTAGATAGACGGAGCAGGAAGATGCAGCTTCGCTGTGGTCGCCTCCAATCCCTTGGAAACCAAGTTCTGAAATCCCCTGTTCCCCACAATCGCCATTTGCCGTTCGATAGGGTGGGACGCAGCTTAGTAACCCTAAGGATGTGGGAAAATCTGACGAATTTGGTACCGAACGGAAAATAGTAATTCCGAAACCGAATTCCCGTCTGGGATACCTCGACAAGGCTATCGGAATAAATCGCTTTGTCATCCATCATTGTCTACGCTTCTCGCGGACGCCACGCCCTTTGGGTGGGTCCCCGCTTTCCTTGGATTTGGAAGACTCCCTGTCCTGCCGGGGCAAAGCTGCAGGGGTATTCAGTTTCCCCAAAGAGAACCCCATTCAACTGGGGGTGAACATTTATCAGCCTTTTACCCGCCTATATTTGTGGGCTGGAGGGGACCCCGTTTACCGGGAGTGGGGCGTGGGCCGGGGGATTAAGACCCCGGCTACCCGATTGGCCATTTTATTTTCCAGCATCGATCAGAGATCCATTGATAAATTTGTGAATGATGCTTGATACATAAGTCTGATAGGGCAAGCCCTCCTTAACCGCTTTTCTCTGAAGCTCAATGAGGTCTCTTTCAGAAATTCGTATATTCAACCTTTTGTCCTTTCGCAAGGTACTGCGGGCATACGCAGCCAAATCCTTCTTTCTTTTCGGAAGGTTTGTAACGGGGATCCATTCACCTTTCTCGAAGCTATCGAGTATTTCCTTTTCTTCTTTCCCTAATTTAGTCTTCATATTTTTCTCCAAGATATCGTCGTGTCGCCTTCCTGCTTGGGATTATGGTCTTCAGAAATAACTCTTCCTCATTCTCAAGGTAAGGTACAAGGTAGGCGTAATTGTCAAAAGCTATGACCATGATTCGCTGTTCGGGGTATTCCTGCTGGTTTGGATGCGAATAATCGTCTAATATGTCACCCCTTTCAATGTGGAAAACCACATCCTCAAAACAGATGCCCCGTGACGCCTTGAGAACCATGCTCTTTTCTGTGTTCCAGTTTATGCTTTTCATTTGTTTTATAGATTATCACATTGTGTGCAGTTTGGCAACACTTTTTATATTTTCACATTTTGCGGTCAACACTGCTAATCCGTGCCGCTTTTTGCGTCGGCTGATCTATTTGTGGGCCTCTTCCTCTTGCCCATTACTGCGCTGTGGCCGCAATAGGGGTAGCTATTCAATGCCTTGAGATCCTCAACAATGCCTGCGCGAACCGGGTTATCCGCAGTCCTGTCTTCAATGACCCGGCTCAGAATGCGGATGCCGTCTTTCAGATGCCGTACCTCCTGCTGTTTCTGCTCCAGCCGCTTTTCGTTGATGGCGTACCAAAACCGCTCGCTACAGCCGCTCAAGTGCACCGGGATGTTAGATCCGCAAGCTCGCCTGTACTGCTGAGGATGACATTAGGTCCCGCCCTATAAAGCTCATCCATATCACCAAAGCCCCAAAGCACACCGACCGATCGTAACCCATTGGACTTCGCCGATGATATGTCGACTTCTCGATCCCCAATCATCACAGCGGAACAATCAATTTGGTCCGACTGCAGCAACGCGGACAATTGCTCCCGCTTCTCTATACCCACATCGCCACCATCGACGAAGCTGAAATGGTTCAACAACCCGAACGTGGATAGGATTTTTTCGGCGAAATCTTTTCGCTTGGATGTGCATACGCCCATACGCGCACCCTGACCGGACAAAGCTTGGAGTGCTTCGGCCACGCCTGGATAAATTTCGTTCTCGGAGTATCCAACCTCGCCATATCGCTCACGATAATTCATGATAAGGCTTTCGATCACCGACCGATCAGCTTCCGGCCGGAATCTACTGAACGTTTCATCAAGCGGTGGACCAATCTCAGCCGCGACCAGGTCGGCGGAAACTTCAGAGAAACCGTGGGAACTTAGCGCGTGATTAATACACCTAAAAATGCCCAAACGGGGATCACTGATAGTGCCATCAAGATCGAAGATCAGTGTGCTGATGTTTTTCAAGGATTTAGCCGAATTCATTACCCCTCAGTATTGCCCGAACCAAACGTTTTTATCTTCCCATCCTCATCGAGGACTGGCAATTAAGGCAGGCCGAACATGCCCCGAAGCTTCTCCCTGAATCTTTTGCTTCTGGTTATGCTCCGCTCGGCCAGACAAAGCTGATGGCTCATACCGCAAAAAAGAGATATCACAAACGCCATACCCAAGGCATATCCCTAAACACTCATCGAATCCTTTCCGCGCCCATTCAGGAACTTAAAAACCTTGCAGCGTCCCCCTTTTTCACAGGTTCTATACAGTATCCGCATGGGGTGATCTATATAAAATCTACCCACGCCAATCCGTGATCGAGTGCGATAACGAAAAGCATAAGAGGCTTCATCCCTATTTTTCCCTTTTTATTGTACATTATCTTCTTAAAGCAAAAGAAATCGGACCTGCAAACCAGTGGATTTCCGAAAAGGATATCCCGGGAGGTTCCACATTCTTCCGTGGACCCCATGAAATCCCGACATCTTTGATTACGGATCATTTTGACGGTGATATTGAAGGTTTTAAGAATAGATGTGAACAACTTATGGGCAGTCCTCTCAGCTTGGCTGATGCTGCATTTGTTTTCGAAATAGCACCACGAGTTCCGGTTGCTGTTTTGTATTGGAGAGGCGATGATGAATTTCCGTCTGATTCGAAAATCCTCTATGACAGAACAATTCATGTTCATTTGGCATCGGATATCATTTACGCCTTGGCCGTTGGAGTTTGTGAAAGGTTAGGAAAATCCATGGGCTAACCATGGCTTTCACGGCGGCGGCATAAAGCCGCCGCGCGCGAAGCCGTTGTTCGATTTTTATTAAAGGCAAGGACTGACTCTTAGTGTCGGAAACTGTATTGATATGGTTGATTCCAATCGCAATTGCACTTCATAACCTTGAAGAGGCGCTTTGGCTTCCGGCCTGGTCTCATTCGAGGGCAGGCCGATGGCACCGCCCCGTCGGTGAGTTCCCGTTTCGCTTTGCCGTCATCATCCTGACTGCCGTGGCCATCATTATCGCCATATGGGCCCAACTGGGTGGGCAGAACGGGTTGGGCTTTTACCTCCTTGGCGCTTGTGCGTTAGGTCAAGGCCTGAACGTCTTTTTCCCCCACGCCATTGCGACCATTGTAACGAGGAGCTATGCCCCGGGTCTGGTCACCGGTCTCTTTTTGGTCTTGCCGGCAGCGATCGCATTTCTCACAAGCGCATTTTCGAGCCCAGGCTTCGATCTCCCCAGATTCATAATCGTCTCGGCTGTCTTTATTCCGTTAATACTTATTTCCATTCCCGTCCTGTTCAGGGCAGGCCGGTTGATCGAGAGGATGGTAGAATCAGGGTCCGTGTGATTGGGGCTGGATCTTCGCTTATTGTCCTGCGAGGCGGGACTACGATCCATGATTCTAAAAAGGGCTTTCCATCCTGAAATGACGGATGCACATGCTTCTTTCTCGTTTTTCCTTGAAAAGGCTCCCTTGATTATGCATGCTAACGGTTTCGTAATTCAGGAAAGATGAGGTGACTGGGGAGGTGCATTGTGAAAATGGAAAGCATGTTGCCCGGTAGTATCAAGGGAAGGCTGATCTTCTATTTCGGTATAACCGTCATCGTGGTGGTTCTTCTCATCGTAGCGGTCTTTTCCCGGAGCATGTACCGCAACCTGATCACCGAGAATGAACAGCTGATCAAGGCCCATACTCAGGTGATTGCCAACGAGATCGAGGAACAGAATCTCGAGGCCGTGTCCGTTGCCAAGGCCATGGCACTCGCCCAGAAGAGCGGTCTGTTTGGAAATCGAGAGGCCTCCATCCGATATGCCCGAAACATCCTCTCGAATTACTCCAGGTTTACCGGGTCATATTTCGGATATGAACCCAATGCGGACCAGAACGACAGCGCCTTCCTGGAGAGGGCCGGGGATATGAGTAAGGGGCTGAACAAGGAAGGACGGTTCCTGCCCTACTGGTTTGTGGAAGAGGGAAAGGAGGGGCAGATCAAGCTGACTCCCCTCATCGACATGGAAACCAGCCTTTATTATCAGGGGTGCAAGGACAAGTTCCTTTCAGCAGGCCCTAAAAAATACATGATCACAGAACCCTACTTCTACGAAGGCAAGATGATCGTGGAGCAGACCTATCCCATTGAGATCAATGGCAGATTTGTGGGTATTGGCGGGGTCGATCGGGCCTTGACCAACATCCACGCCTATCTGGAGGGATTCAAGCCCTACAATTCCGCGGCATTTGTACTGCTCAGTCGAAAGGGGAGGATCATTTCTTCCACCATGGCGCTGATTTCTGAAGAAGCCATTTCGCGACTGAACCGCAAGGGGAAAGGAGAGGGCAAAGAGAAGGAATCGGGGATCATCAGCAAACGGATGATGACCCGGAATCTCAAGGAGACGGATTACGCCAAGATCCTGGAACGTTTCTACACCCACACCGGAGCCCCTCTCCTCATTCGCGACGCCGACCCTCTTGACGGCCAGACCTACATTTTCTCCGGGGCCAAGATCAAGACAGGGGATTGGACCATTGTTATGCGCGTTTCAGAAAACGAAATCACCGCCCCCATCAGACGAACCCTGATCCAGGTCCTTCTCATTTCGTGTTTCGGCTTGTTTGCGACCTTCCTGGTCCTGGTGTGGCTGGCGAGAAAGATCAGCCGCCCTATTACGGAGGCCGTGACCATAGCCCAGAAGGTTTCCCAGGGGGATTTTACGATCCAGGTGCCGGAGGAATCTGAGGGTGAGACCGGCCGCCTTCTCTCAGCCCTGGGTTCCATGATCCGAAATCTCAACTCCCTTATCGGCCAGATTCAGCGTTCGGGCGTCCAGGTGACTTCCTCCTCAACAGAACTGGCCGCCGCGGCCAAGGAACAGGAGACCACCATGAGCAACCAGATGGCCTCCACCGACAGGGTGGTCCAGTCTGTAGAGGGGATTTCCCATGTGGCCAGCCAGCTCGTGGATACCGTGAAAGAGGTGGCTTCCACCTCAGAGGAGACGGCCGGATTCGCCAGCAATAGCCAGGAGGGCCTGGCCCGCATGGAGGAGGCCATACATCGCATGCAGGATGCCTCCAAGTCCATATCCGGCCGTTTGGAGTCCATCAACGAGAAGGCTGAGAATATCACCCGCGTGGTGGACACCATCACCAAGGTGGCCGATCAGACCAATCTGTTGTCTCTGAATGCGGCCATCGAAGCGGAAAAGGCCGGGGAGTACGGGAGAGGGTTCAATGTAGTGGCGAGGGAAATTCGTAGGCTTGCGGATCAAACGGCCGTCGCCACCCTCGACATTGAGCAGATGGTACAGGAGATGCAATCTGCCGTCTCGACGGGCGTCATGGAAATGGATAAGTTTATTACAGAAGTGAGGCGCAGCGCTGAAGACGTTGGGAAAATCAGCGGCCAGTTGGCCATGATCATCCAGCGGGTTCAGACACTCTCTCCCCGGTTTGAGGAGGTGAACGTGGCCGTCGGGCGCCAGTCAAACGACGCCTGGACAATCAGTCGGTCCATGACAAACCTGAAGGAGGAGTTGCAAGAGACCCTGGAATCCTTTCATGAGACCTACGCTGCCATCGGGCAGTTGACTGATGCGGCAAGGGGCCTCCAAGACGGGGTGTCAAGGTTCAAGATTATGTGAGGAAGGGCGGTCAAGATTTTGAATGAGGCGGAATTGGACCAGGTGAGTATTTTTGCCAGTGGCGGATTTGACAAATATATGATCGCACCTGTCCTGAAAAGGGATGCCAATTGATCCCCCGATACCCTGTGAGATCATTTCCATTTTTACCAGCTCGGATGGGAGGTATTTCGAAAAATCATCAAAATAGGCTTTCCATTGGAGGGAGGACCAAATTGTCAGGATCAAATGAGCAGGTTGCCGTCGGCGTAGTCCCCCGGGGCTCGAATGAGGAATCAGTTGTCGCTGCCGTGAGACGGGTAGCGGAGGGGGCAACGGACTTTTCCTGGCTTTCCCGGGGGGACACGGTCTTCGTCAAACCCGTCTCCAACTCCGCAAACCCATACCCGGCCACTACCTCCCCCCTCTGCGTGAGGGGCATGGTGCGCCTGCTCATCGAGAAAGGCGCCGGGCGGGTGATCGTGGGAGATAAGCCGGGTGTGCAGTCAGTCTATCACCATAAAGGGGTTCAGAAGGGGTCGAGCCGCGATGTTCTCCTCAGAAATGGTCTTCATCGGGCCGCACGCGAATCGGGTGCCGAGGTCCATTACTTTGAAGAGGCGGGTTTCGATGCCTTTTTTGCTGATAGTGCAGAGAACGCGACTCACTGGAAGGGGGAATTGCTTTTCCCGAACATCCTGAACCGGGTCGATCACATTGTTCTCCTTCCGCGTGTCAGCCGGCACGTGCTCGCGGGGGCCACCTTCGGGTTGAAGGCTGCGGTGGGATGGCTTCGGGATGACAGTCGGCTCGAACTCCACAGAGATGCGGCCACCTTTTTTGAAAAGACAGCGGAGATCAACGACGCCCAGGTTTTGAGAAACAAATTGAGGCTGGTGCTCAGCGTGGCAACAAAGGTGCAGACGACCTTCGGGCCGGACCGGGGCTTTACGGCCGAGCCTGACCCCGGTATTGTATTCGGGTCGGAGTCCATCCTCGCCCACGATATGGTCTCTCTGGGCTGGCTCCTCTGGAACCGAGAGCACAACACGCCACCTGCACAGTTGACCTGGTTCCGTGACCCCCACGTCACCTACCCAGGCCTGATGAATCGGATCTTTGTGGGTCTTACCTGGGGCGTCGGGGCCTTCTTGAATGCCGGGACCTACAGCCGGGTTCCCATCCGTTCAGTCCAAACCGATCCAGTCATTTCAAGGGCGGCCGCACTCTGGGGAGGGATCCCCCGCACGGAGCTTGTGCACGTAAATGGGACACTTCCTGAGGGTATAGTCTACTACCTGAAGGAAAAGGCGGCCGGGTGAAAGTGGGATGAAGCCGGATGAGGTTTTTTCAAAGGAGCGACAAGATAGGAAAGTCAAGGCGAAAACTCTCCTCTGTCTTTTAGGGTCAAAGGGAGTTGGGAATACAAGGGACTCAACTGGCGAAGCGTCTACACATGAGCCAGCGGGGGTCTCATATGCGGTAAAAAGGGGAGGGGGGATTGTTGGAGATAGGAATCTACAAATGAGGACATGTTTACTGAATTACAAATGCCCCGGGAATGGGCTCCATATCAAAAATATTTCAATCGTAACATATAGAAAGGGATAAGCGATGAAGAAAATTTTGGGTTTTGCCTTAGGGGTTTTCTTATCCGGGGTGATTATTTGTTTCGCTCAAGAAAAGCAGTCGGTTCCGGATGCACAAAATCTAAAGCAGATGCTGGCTGATTTTGAAGAATATGCTCAGAAATCAATGTATGAGTGGCGGATTCCGGGAATGGCAGTTGGAATAGTCCAGAACGATTCGATTATTTACGCGAAAGGTTTTGGTGTTAAGGTCAAGGGCGGTAGCGACCGCGTGACTCCTCACACGATCTTTCAAATAGGCTCAACCACAAAGGCATTTACCGCGGCTTTGGTTGCGATGCTGGCTGATGAAGGTAAGGTAGAGTGGAAGGGTAGAGTAATTGATTATGTGCCTGATTTCAGGATGTACGATCCCTGGGTTACCCGTGAATTTATGATTGAAGACCTTTTAGCGCAACATAGCGGTTTGCCTGCCTATTCCGCTGATGCTCAGGCCTTTTTCGGTTTTGACCGCCAGCATATAAAAAGGTCGCTGGCATTCATTAAGCCTGTCAGCAGTTTCCGTTCGGAATTTGCTTATGTAAACCATTTATTTCTGGTTGCTGCAGAAGTTGTGGAAAAAATGACAGATAAGTCATGGGAGGAGAATATCAGGGAGAGAATTTTCCTGCCCCTTAAGATGTCGGAGAGCTCTTATGATAGAAAAGCGCTGATCGAAGGCAAAGATGTTGCCACAGGCCATAACGTACAAAATAGTACTCTGACCGTTGTCCCTAAAGACCTCAATTGGCCGTATATCTATGGTCCTGCCGGAGGCATCAATTCAAACATCATTGATATGAGTCAATGGCTGAGATTGCATATTAATGACGGGATAGTCGATGATGTGCGCTTGGTGAGCGAGGAGAATATGAATTTCATGCACTCGCCAAAGACAATAGCGCAATATGATCCCAAAAGAGAACTCGGCGCGTATTATTGCCAGTCATGGATCTACGTAGATACCAGGCCGTATCCTTTTGTCTGGCATAACGGAGGGACTACCGGTTACCATTCAATGGTTGCTTTCTGGCCTGAACCAAAAATCGGCATTGTTATACTAACCAACGAATCTTCCAATAAGCTTGCCGAGGCGTTGCCGAAATATTTTGCTGACCTTTATTTTGGCAATCCCAAAAAGGACTACAGCAAGGAAGCGCTGGATGAGTTCAACAAGGCTAAAGCCAAAGCTGAAGCGGAGGCAGCGAAGAAACCGGCAACAGTCAGCGCGCCTTTGGCTTTTAATGTATATGCTGGCGTCTACTCAAACGACGTGTATGAAGATGTGACGGTAGAATTGAAAAATGGAGCGCTTATGGTTTTGCTCGGGCCGGCAAAAGTTGAGCTATCACTTAAACATTGGGACAGAGATACATTTATCTATTCAATCCCTTTATTGGGAGACGATTCCGAAGGTTTTGTCCGTTTTGTACAGACTGCAGATGGTTCAATAAGGCAGATGACCATTGATATGTTAGATCTGGATGGCTGCGGAGTATTTGAGAAAGCGGCCGATCCTTGTCCAAGATAAAGCAAGCGGAAACGGATAGCGGATAGCGAGGGAATAATGGGGACGATGGGATAAAGGGGACGACAGTGCCCAGGCCGTGCGGTTAGGGGGAAATTTTTAAATAGTAATAGGAGGGATGCATATATGAACTGCGAAAAATGCAATGCCGCGGTCGAACCGGGCGAGGAGCGGGAACATTTCGGCAAGATCCTGTGTGAGGATTGTTACATGGATGCATTATCCCCGGCCAAGGCCTGCGACCCCTGGGCCGTGTATACGGCCAAATCCATCAGGGAGCAGACCGGGGCCGCACAGCTCACGCCGGTCCAGGAAGAGATCCTCAAAATACTGGAAGAGACTGGCGGCATCGAGCCGGGGGCCCTGGCCCGGCGGTTGGAATTAAAACCCACGGACCTGGAAAGGGAGATCGCGGCCCTCCGGCACATGGAGAAGGTGCGGGGCGAGTTAAGGGACGGGCGGAAGGTGGTGATCCTCTGGTGAAGACCCCATGACTCGCACGCACGTTGTTGAACCGCCAAGACGCCCTGATTAAATACGCTACGCGGTCACTTTGTGAATTTAACAGGGCAGGCCAGGGACGCGAAGAGCGATTGCAGATCCCTGGGGGCCGATCTCACCCCATCTACCCATCAAATCCCCTCCTGGTTTTGCAGGAGCTGAATGGATTTCAGCACCTCGCTCTTTTCAACCAACTGGTTGGTGATGTATTTGTGGAGGACCATGCTGATCAGTGTCTGATAGGGGATCCCGTCGGTTTCGGCCCTTTCTTTAAGTTTTTCAAGGTCATAGTCGGCGATTCTCAGGCTGATGGCCCTATTCTTTTTGGCCCGCGCGAGAATGGACTCGACTCGTTTCCGTTTGTCACCCGACAATGGGATTAGAGAATCCATGCTGTTTTCAATGGCCCTTTCTTCATTGGTTAGAGGCTTCATCTCTTCCTCCATATCTGTTATGAAATTTTCGACTGGGAAAGGCCGTCTTCAGCACAATCCTCTCCTTGTCGTCGATCAGGAATGGAACCACCCATGTGTAGCCATGGATGTTCAGTAAAAACACCATCTGGTTGTCTCTGGTTGGATTTCCAAGGATGTCTAAATAGCTGTTATCCATTATCCTGCCGGCGATCTCTTCAAAAGAAATTCCCCGGTTGGCTTGCAGCCAAACATTTTTCGCCTTGTCCCAGATGATGTCCATGGCAGTAGTCTAGCAGACCGTATATACATTGTCAATTCATTTGAATGAGCAAACCGCTAAAACCGCTCGATCTCATGTTGAAAGGGCGAACAAAATGTGGTTAACTGCGGCAGTAAACAGAAAGGAGAACACGTGAATGGCAGAGGCGGAAGGGAAGATCTTTGAATGCGAGGGTCCGGATAAGATCCGGACCGATTTTCTGGAGACATTTGCATTTGACAGCCCCCATCAATACATCCGGACGGAGACAAAGGAATTCATCGCCGCCTGCCCCTTCAGCGGGCTTCCGGACGTGGGCCGTCTGATTATCGAGTATTATCCGGAAGGGGGGAAATGCATCGAGCTGAAATCCCTTAAATATTATGTGGTCAGTTTCCGGACGGTGGGCCTCTTTCAGGAAGGGGTGACCCAGCGGATCTACACTGATCTGAAGGAGACCTTGTCCACGAACCGGTTGAAGGTGACCACCATCTACAATACGCGCGGGGGGTTTGACACCATGTGCAGCGAAGGGTCTTTGTAAAACAAATATCTCACGCAGAGACACGAAGCCACAAAGATTTTCTCACACCCGCTTCGCTCGAGTTCGCAGAGATCACCGAGTCCAAAAATCTGTGCTCTGTGCCTCTGTGAGAGACTTACCCGTCTGAGCCCGGATCTTTCAGGGCCTTTTGGGTCATACCCTCGGCCGGCGGCTCGGCACCGGGTCCCACGGTGACCAGCACATATCTGCCCGGAAGGATAATCTCCCGGGCCGCATGGCGGATATCCTCCAGTGTGACCGCCTCTATCTCCCTGATGTGATCAGGGAGGTGGTTGAAGCCCAGGCCGTAGAGTTCGTCCAGGGTCATCTGCATGGCCTGGCTCCCGTTGGTCTGAAGCCCTGTCTGAAGATTCCCCAGGAGATAGCTTTTGGCGTCCTCCAGTTCCTTTTCCGTCAACCCTTCCTCTCGGATCCGGTCCAATTCCAAAAAAATCCCTTTTGTGGCGGCCCCCGCTTTCGCGGGATCCGTTGCCATGTAGGCGCCGAAGGCCCCAGTGCCGAGCCCCGGGCTCCTGAATGCCATGACCGCATAGGCCAGGCTCTGTTTGTCCCTCAGTTCGGTGAACAGCCTCCCCCCCTGTCCGGCCAGGGCGGTTTTGACCAGGGCCATGGGGGCATCGAGCCGGGTCCCGATCCCTGCGCCCAGATATCCCACCACCAGATGGGTCTGGGCCCCCGGCCGCTGGATATGGGCCGTCCGGGCCTCTGTGAGGGGGGGTTCGGGCGCGATGTCCGGGAGTTTCCTGTCCGGGGACGAGAAGTCCCCAAAGAGGGCCTTTACATAGGGGATCACCTGGTCCGGGTTCAGGTCCCCGACAAGGGTCAGGACCAGGTTGGACGGCATGGCCACGGATCGGTACCAGGTTTCAAGGTCCGACCGGGTGATGGACGAAATGGTCTCCAGGGTCCCTGACCGGGGGTGGCCGTAGGGACTTTCGGGATACAGGGTTTGATAAAACAGGTCGAAGAGTTCGCTGGTGGGCCGATCTTTCTTGGCCTTGATTGCCGCAAGGATGTCCTCCCTCACCTTATCCATTTCCGACGGGGGAAAGGCCGGGTTGAGGAGCACGTCGGCCAGGAGTTCCAGGCCGGCGTAAAGGTCTTTGCTCAGAAATCTCCCTGAAACGCCGAGGGTGTTTCGCCCTGAAAAGCCGTTCAGACTCCCTGCCCGCGATTCCACGGTCTCGGCGATCTGGGCAGCGGTCCGCTTTTGGGTCCCCCGGGTCAGCATGTCGGCCGCAAAGCCGGAAATGCCCCATTTACCGGGCGTCTCCAGCCGCGTCCCCCCCAGGAAGGCGGCGGCCATGGAGACCCCTGGAATGGCATGATTCTCCTTGATGATCAGCCGCATGCCGTTTTCAAGGACCACCCTGACGGGTCCTGGTTCCCCTTCAGGTTTGACGGCCTGGGGCAATGATCCGGGCTCGGGCAATGCAAACAGGGCCGCTGCGGCCCGGTTTTCCAGCGTCACCTGGGCCCCCTCGGGCGCCATGATCCCGATGGAGAGATTTTCGGGTTTGAGATAGGCGTCGGCAACCCGAAGAACATCGGCCCGGGTCACCTTCTGAATATGGTCCAGGTAGTGATCCGCGTTGTACATGTCGCCGGTCATGACCTGAAAAAACGCCAGGGTCCGGGCCTGGCCTGACATGTCTTCCATATCAAAGACGAAATCGGCCTCGGAAATGGTCTTGGCCCGGGTTAATTCGGCATCGGAGACCGGCTCGACCGTGATCCGGGAGATCTCCCGGCCGATGGCCTTGAGCGCGGAGTCCAGTTTGTCCGGGGCCAGGGCCGCATCCAGGGAGAAGAGGCCCGGGTCTTCAAGGGCATAGGCCCCCGCGCCGACGCTATACACCAGGTTGGCATCCATTTTGAGCCGGGTATAGAGCCTTGAGCTCTTCCCATGTCCCAGAATGGTTTCAAGGATATTCAGGGGGTACATATCCTCGTGGGTCAAGGCCGGGATATGCCAGGCCAGATTCAGATAGACCTGCTGGACCCGGTCTTTCTTGATGAGCTTCCTGAGCTCCGTCTGGGGGGGCTCCTGGGGTCTGACAGGCACCTTCCCGGTCCTTTCGGGAAAATCCCGGACCATGGCCCGGATGCTCTTGAGGGCCTCTTGGGTATTTATGTCCCCGACCGCTGCCAGGACCATGTTGCGGGGCGTGTACCATTTGTCCATATAGTCTAAAATCGCCTGGCGGTCAAAGGAACGGATGGTCTCCTCATATCCGATGATGGGCCGTCTGTAAGGATGATCCCGATAAGAGAGGGCCATCATCTCCCATCCCAGCTGCGTTTCAGGGATATCGAGGGAACGCCGGTATTCCTCCAGGACCACCTCCTTTTCTCTTTCCAGCTCCTCAGGGTCGAACAGGGAATGCTGGACCGCATCCAGGAGCACATCCAGACCCGTATTCAACTCGGCGCTCGGAATCTCCACATAGTAGACGGTCCTGTCAAAGGAGGTATAGGCATTGATGTGGCCCCCGGCCGCCTCGATGGTTCCGGCGATCTCACCGGTCGACCTGGACGGGGTGCCCTTGAAGATCATATGCTCGATGAGATGGGTGATCCCTGCCTCCTCCTCGGTTTCGTTGGCGCTTCCGGTCCTGACCCAAACCTGGATGGCCGCTACCGGCGCGCTCTTGTCCTGTTTGAGAATGACCGTCAACCCGTTATCCAATGTGTATCTCTCGGCCCCGTCCGTCACCGAGGCCGCATGGACCAGGGGTGTCAAAAGAAGGATGGGGATGATCCAGAACCATGCCGCGATCAAGCCGTAACGGACCTTCGACATCGACACGATTTTTTTATTCAAGATTTTCAAATGATTAGCCTCCTCGCTATTTGGGCTTAGATATTGTATCTTTTTTTCCTTGACACACTATATATTGTGTATAAAATGGAATCTCCGTTTTGGTACCGCACAGACAATTCCCCTGACCGATCAGGCATATAGACTGCATTGGAAATGATCCGCAAGCAGGCGGGCGACACATCCTTCTTGCGGACACCTGAGGACCTGGACGTGACAATTGAGGATCATCCGATAGATTTCCGGTTCCAAGATTTGCGTAGTGCTGACAGGCGGATCTCCAATCCACTGAACATGTAACCATCCGGACGCGTTATTTTATTGTAATATAACTCATTACCCTAACAGAGGCAAGGGCAAGGCCGCAGGGCCGGTCACGTTTGGAACGGGTTTTCCCACCAGAGGGTTGGGGATTCTGTTCGCAAATCCAAATTCCCGTCACGCCGGGGCGTGACGGGAACCCGAACAGGAGGAAGATGTCCATGGGACAGCAAGGAAAGGTCTTGGTTACAGGGGAGGAGGCGTTTGACCTTCGTGCATACAGGTGGGATGACAACCGGTTTTCCGATCTTCTGGTCCGGACGAACCCTATCAATGCAGACCAGGCGATGGACATCAGCCGATTCCTCCGCGAAGAGATTGCAAAGCTGGAACTCCAGACCATTACCATGCCGATTATAGAGCATATGATCGAGGCAAAACTCCGGGAATACGGTCTCTCAAAGACGACGCCGATCCGTCTGGACAGGTCCATCTTCGTTAAAAGGGGTCTTGAGCTTTCGGAGAATGCCGCCCGCGTCCTGGAGCGGAGATATCTCAAGAAAGACGCCGAGGGGCGCGTTATTGAAACCCCGGAAGAGATGTTTGCCAGGGTGGCGGGGCATATCGCCAAGGCCGAGAAGGCCTATGGGGATGATGCCTTGGTGAAGGAAATGGAGGGGATCTTTTACAGGATGATGACCGAGTTCAAATTCCTCCCCAACTCCCCGACCCTGATGAACGCAGGACGCCGGCTCGGCCAGTTGGCCGCATGCTTTGTCCTCCCGGTCAATGACAGCATGGAAGGAATTTTCGATTCCCTGAAGAATGCGGCCCTGATCCATAAATCCGGCGGCGGGACCGGGTTTTCCTTCTCGCGCCTGCGGCCCAAAAGAAGCCGGGTGGGCACCACCGGCGGGGTGGCTTCGGGTCCCGTATCATTCATGCGAATCTTCAATACTGCCACCGAACAGGTCAAGCAGGGGGGGACCCGCAGGGGGGCCAATATGGCGATCCTCAGGGTGGATCATCCCGATATCATGGAATTTATTTACTGCAAGAAACAGAACCGAGAACTCAACAACTTCAATATTTCGGTCGCTGTGACCGACGACTTCATGGAGAGTGCCAGGAAGGGGAAGCCCTATGAGCTGAAAGATCCGAGGGACGATCGAAAGGCGGGGTCTCTGGACGCCGCGGAGGTATATGAGGCCCTGGTGAAGCAGGCATGGGAGAACGGGGACCCGGGCATCATCTTCCTGGACAAGATCAACAAAGACAACCCCACCCCGGGCCTGGGAGAGATCGAGAGCACGAATCCGTGCGGAGAGCAGCCATTGCTCCCCCTGGAGGCATGCAACCTGGGGTCCATTAATCTGGCCAAATTCGTTATCTCGACCGAGGAGGGCACGGTCATTGATTATGACGGCCTCAGGGACGTGGTCCGGTGGAGCGTCCGGTTCCTGGATGACACCATTGATATGTCGCGATACCCGCTTCCTGAAATTGACGCCATGGTCAAGGGGAACCGCAAGATCGGTCTCGGGGTCATGGGGTTTGCCGATATGCTCTACCAGTTGCGGATCCCCTACGATTCCGAAGAGGCCCTTCAAACGGCCGAGGCAGTCATGGGTTTCATCCAGGAGGAGTCCCACCTGGCCTCCAGGGATCTGGCCCGGGAAAGAGGGGTCTTCGGAAATTTCGATCAGAGTGTATTCAGGGACCGTGAAGGGTGCGCCTTTCGGAACGCCACCACCACGACCATCGCCCCCACCGGCACCCTCAGCATCATTGCCGAGTGTTCCAGCGGCATTGAGCCGCTCTTCGCCCTCAGCTTTGTCCGCAATGTCATGGACAACGACAAGCTGTTGGAGGTGAACCCCTACTTTGAGAGGGTTGCCAGACAAAAGGGGTACTACAGCTCGGATTTGATGGATGCCATTGCCAGGAAGGGGAGCATCCGGGACATGGAGGAGATCCCCGAAGCGGACAGAGCGGTCTTTGTGACCGCCCACGACGTTGTTCCCGAATGGCATATCCGCATGCAGGCGGCCTTTCAGAAACACACGGACAACGCGGTGTCAAAGACGGTCAATCTCCCCCGGGACGCAACCGCCGAGGATGTCAAGAAGGTCTATGACCTGGCCTATGAGCTTCAGTGCAAGGGGGTGACCATCTACCGGGACGGGAGCAAGGAGAATCAGGTCCTCTCCTTTACCGACAGCGAAAAACAACCCCGGGAAAGCGGGTTCATGACCGCCGTAAAGGAGCGGCCCGAGACCCTGGAAGGGTTTACCACCAAGATGATGACCGGCATGGGGGCTCTCTATGTGACGGTGACGGAATATGAGGGCCGGCCCTTCGAGGTCTTTGCCACCATCGGCAAATCAGGGAGGTCCACCACTGCAAAGACCGAGGCGATCGGCCGGCTGGTGTCCCTGGCCCTGAGATCCGGGGTTCAGGTGGAGAAGATCGTGGAACAACTCAAAGGGATCGGGGGCGAGCACCCGGTATTTCAAAAGGACGGCCTGGTCCTCTCCATCCCCGACGCCATCAGCAGGGTCCTTGAAAAAAGGTATATGCAGGACCAGCCGGTGAAGCGCAATGGCAACCCCAAGAACAGCCTGCTGGGAGAAACCTGCCCCGAGTGCGGGCAGACCATCAGTTTTGAAGAGGGGTGCATGACCTGTCACTTCTGCGGGTTTACCAAGTGCGGGTAGCTTCCTTCGGCTCGAAGCCCAAAGCTCAAAGCTGAAAGCTGAGTCAATTATCCTCCGAGCTTTGAGCTTCCATCTTTACGCTTCAGGCTTTCTTAATTCCTCCCGTGCCACGGCCCGGTGCCCGATGTCGGTTCGGTAGTAGGCCCCGTCCCATCGTATCCCCTGCACCTGTTTGTAGGCCCTGGCCTGGGCCTCACCCACCGTGGCCCCCAGGGCCGTGACGCAGAGGACCCTTCCGCCGTTGGTGACCACGTGATCCTTTTCCATCCGGGTCCCGGCATGAAAGATCTTTATCCCCTCCTCCTCATGGCCGGGCAGGCCGTAGATCCGGTCGCCTTTCCGGTAATTGACCGGATACCCGCCGGCCGCCATGACCACCCCCAAGGCCACACGCTCGTCCCAGTTCACCTCCACCTGATCCAGGCGCCGGTCCCGGGCCGCCAGGCAGATTGCGATCAGATCGGACGTGAGCCTCAGGATAATGGGCTGGGTCTCGGGATCGCCGAACCGGCAATTGTATTCCAGCACTCGAGGGGTCCCGTCCTCTGATATCATCAGGCCTGCATACAGAAACCCGGTGTAGGGACATCCTTCGGCCGCCATTCCCTTGACCGTGGGTTCAATGACCTCTTTCATGATCCGGCGGTAGATCTCCGGGGTCACCACAGGGGCGGGCGAATAGGCGCCCATGCCCCCCGTGTTGGGGCCTGCATCGCCGTTATCGCGGGCCTTGTGATCCTGTGACGTGGCCAGGGGGAGGATATGCTCCCCATCCACCATGGCAATGAAGCTGGCCTCTTCCCCCTCCAGGCACTCCTCAATAATCACCTTTTTGCCCGCCTCGCCAAAGTCCTTTCCCGACAGCATCCCTTCGACGGCAACGACGGCCTCGGGCTCCGATCGCGCAATGATGACGCCCTTGCCCGCTGCAAGGCCATCGGCTTTGACCACGACCGGGAGGCCCTGCTTACGGATATAGGCGACGGCCGGTTCCAATTGGGTGAAGGTTCGGTAATCCCCGGTAGGGATCCGGTGACGGGCCAGGAAATCCTTGCAAAAGGCCTTTGAGCCCTCCAACCGGGCTGCATCTCTCGTAGGTCCGAAGCAGGCAAGCCCGGCCTTCTGGAATGTATCCGTGATCCCTGCCACCAGGGGCGCCTCCGGTCCCACGATGGTTAGGCCTATCCCTTCCTTCCGGACAAAGGCCGCCAAGGCGTCAATGTCATCAGACCCGATAGGGATGTTTTCCACCCCCGGTTCCCGGGCCGTGCCGGCATTCCCAGGGGCCACGAATACCTTTTGAACCTGTCCTGATCGGGCTGCCTTCCAGGCAAGGGCGTGTTCCCGGCCCCCGCTGCCAACAATCAATACGTTCATGATTCCACATCCTTTCCGGGAAACAACGGATTTCAGTGTGTGCGTCACCGGCCATACGACGTGAACGGTTGTTTCAGAACCTTATAGAAAACAAACCGCATTCAGGTCAAGTTTTAACCATCTCCGGCTTTAATTTCCGGACGGAACGCAACCTCTTCTACGGCCCGTTCGTCGTTTCGCCCTAAGGCAATTGGGGGATTTCGCAGCCCGGCCGCAAACCTGTCCAATCGGTTCCGATAACGGGGGGAGGAGCCCTGAAAGGCCTCCCTGTGACCCCTTGCCTTAAATCCGTGCGAAAGGCAACATAACCGTGGAGGGTTATATGAGTATTATATTGGAGAAATGAGCAAAATCTGATATCATAGGATATCAGGGTGATGCGGTCTCCCATCCAAAGAGGTGCAGCATGAAGGTGTCATTGTCCAGGACCCAGAAAGACGGAAACGCCGAGGATAGGGCCGGTTTCTTCCCGGGCTGGATGGGTCCCGACGCTGCCGAGGAGCAGACCCGGCAAGGCGATATGGGGGATGAGAGGTATCCGGCGTCTGCGGAAAACAGGCCCATCGAACCGGAGGGGACCCGGTTGAAAGGGCCGGGTATCTTGAAATGGATCTTGTTCCTCCTGATTATCGGTTATGCGGTCATCTCCTATTACCGGGTTCCCATCCTGACCGCCCTGGGAGATTACCTGATCCTGGATCATCCCCTCAAGAAGGCCGATCTGATCGTGTGTACGCCGGGCCCCCCACTGGATCAGGCCCTGACCGCGGCCGAGTTGTATCGGAAGGGACTGGCCCCCCGGATTTTCATCCCCCGTGAATCCCCTCCTGCGGGCCTGGATATCCTGAAGGAAGAGGGGGGGCGTTATCCGGAGGCGGGCGATCTTTTCATGGAAACCCTGAAGCAGCTGAAGGTTCCCGAATCCGCATGTACGGTGAGCAACCGCAGCATCGACAATGTCCGGGAAGCGGCCGAAGCGCTGCAACAGCGGGTGCTGCAAAAAGAGATCCGGTCTATGATCATTGTTACCCCCCCCCACCGGGCCCGGCGAACGTATCGGGTCTTCAAGAACGCCCTTGACGGTAATGAGGTGGACATCATGATATCCCCTTCCCGCTATTCCGGTTTCCAGGCCGATACCTGGTGGAGGAGCGATCGATATCGGAGCGATGTCATCATGGAATACCAGAAATTGATCTATTATGGCATCGGGGGCCTCTGGTAGGCGGGCCGGGCAGGGCATACCAAGGAGACGTTTTTCGTGTCCACCAGCTACGAGATGATTATCAGGGACAACCTCAGAGAGGCCTTCTCCCGTCCGTTCTCCGAGTTGGAGAGATCGACCGGGGCAAAAAGGGAGGGGAACACCCTCACCTTCCGCGCCTTTGGACAGGACTGTTGCCTGGGTCCCGACAAGATCACCCTGTCCGGGACCCGGAGCCTTGATCCCAAAGGCCTGCTCATTTCCCTGTATGCACGACACGCCGCCCCTGAAAAGATCCGGATGGCGCCCTTTACGTCCTTCAGGGATTTTCAGGGAAGCATGCCCTATCAGGATGCATTCAGCGCCAACAGCGAACGGGTGCTGATCCCCCATGTCCCGCGGATCAAGGAAAGGGCCGGGGCCATCAAGGCGTCGTTCGGCGGCGCTGACGGGATCGGGGGCGACTTCTCCCTCATCCTCCATCCCCTCCCCAACATCGCGCTCTCATACATATTCTATCTCGCCGACGAGGAGTTCTCCGCGGCCGTCACCGTCCTCTTTTCCGCCAATGCCCTTTCTTTTATGCCCCTCGACGGCCTGGCGGACGTGGCCGAATATACGTCAAAGGAGATGATTCACCTTGTCGGCGGATAGGCCTCACCCGGGGGAAGGACGGGGCGTCGTTATTGCCATGGCGCTGGTGATGGGCCTGACCGCGTGCATCTACTTCGTCGGCCTGAACGGCTACCCGCTTCTGGACCCCGATGAAGGCCGCTATGCGGAGATCCCGCGCGAGATGCTGGAGAGCGGCGATTTTATCACCCCTCGCCTCAACTATGTGAAGTACTTTGAGAAGCCCCCCCTGTTTTACTGGTGTACGGCCGGCGCCATGGCCCTGTTCGGCCAACATGAATGGACCGTACGCATGGTGCCCGCCCTGGCGGGCCTCCTGACGGTTTTCCTGATCATGACATTGGGGAATCGTTTTTTCGGAATGCGTGTCGGGGTCATGGCGGGAGGGATATACCTCACCAGCGTCATCCCCCTCATCCTGGCCCGCCTCCCGATCATCGACGGGCTTTTCAGCCTCCTTCTCACCGCAACGTGGGGGGCATGGTGGGGGGGGTACAGGGCGTCGGCGGGGGCGGCGAAAAGAGGATGGTACATCGCGGCCTGGGCGTTGATGGGCCTTGCCGTCATGACCAAAGGGGTTGCGGCCATTGCCCTGACAGGGGGGATCGTTGTTCTCTTTATCGCCGCAAGGAGGGACTGGCGCGCCCTGGTCTCCATAGCCTGGGCGCCGGGGCTTTTGATCTTTGCCGTTATTGTCCTTCCCTGGCACCTGGCCGCGGGATTCCGCAATCCCGAGTTTTTTCATTTTTATTTTGTGGTTCAGCATTTCGGGCGTCTGGTGAGTGAAGAGCATGCCAGGCCCATCTGGTATTTTTTCGTAATTCTCCCTTTCGGCATGCTGTTTTGGACTGCCTTTTTTTTCCCCGCGGCCCTGGCTGCGCTGAGGCGTGCCGCAAGGGCCATTGGGCTGCCGTCGATCCGATCTCGAAAATGGGAGGAGACGGGAGAGGCCCGACAGTCGGAGGACATCCTCTTCTTGGTTATCTGGGTCGGGGCTGTGGTCGGGTTGTTCAGCCTGAGCCGGTCCAAGCTTGTGCCGTATATCCTCCCCGCCTACCCGGCAATGGCGCTGTTGATTGCCTTCTACCTGGTAAACGGGGGATTAACAAGGACGTCGGCCCGGTGGTGCTCCGGGATTACGGCGATCTTCCTCCTTGCGGCGATTCCGGTTGTCTCCTATTATGCCCAGGCACAGGAAATGCTCCCTGTCAGCGAACTGAAATGGCCTGTCAGGCTTGCACAGTCTGCCTTGTTGCTGGGAAGCGTCCTGATGGGCCTGTCCGTTTTCAGACGAGGCCTGATCCCCGCTGCCACGGCCCTTGTCCTTGTCCTGCTCATGCCTGCCATGGTCATGATCGTTCCGGTGGGGGCCAACTACCGAAAGGTGGGGGGGCTCATGAAGGGGATGCCGACGCCCCTGCCCAAAGAGATACGGGTCGCCGAATGGCGCACCTTCGACCAGGGATTGAGCTTCTACACCCGGCGTCGGACCATCCTGGTGGACAATATCGGCGAGCTCGAGTTCGGCAGCAGGTTAGGAGACCAGAGCGAATTTTTCCTGGAGGGGGAAGAGCGTCTCAAGCGCCTCGGAAGGGAGGGGCCTCTCCTCGTCAATCTGCGGCCGGGCGACTGGCCCACGGTTCGCGGCTGGGGCCTTTTCCGGCCGGTGGCGGCCAACAGCACCAATCTTATGGTGGGGAACGAGTCATTTTTTCGACTTGCAGGGCTGATTCCATGGCCGGATGATGCGGTGACACCGCCGCCGCTGCTCCTGACGCCGCGATCTCTGAATCCAGGCAAGAGCGGGTAACGGGCAGGTGACGGGGATTTAAGAAAATGCCGGTGTTGACGCGATATCTTGTCCGGGAGTTTTTCAAACTCCTTATCATCTGTCAGATGGTCTTTATCGCCATCTATCTAATGATCGATTTCACCGGCGGGATCGACGACTTTATAAAGGCACAGGCGCCCAAGGGCGTGGTGATTTCCTATTTTTTGTACAAGGTACCTGCCGTCACCGTGCAGATGCTCCCTGTGGCCACCCTCACCACCCTCATCATCCTATTCAGCCTGATGAAACGAAACAATGAGATCATGGTCTTGAGGGCGTGCGGAGCGAATGTCTGGAAGATCTCGCAGCCGCTTATTTTCACCGCCTTACTCCTTTCCATCGCCATGTTCCTCCTTTCAGAGACCCTTGTCCCCTATACCAGCTCCCGCGCCAATGAGATATGGCGGGTGGAGGTCAGGAAGGAAAAGGCCGGGCGCTTCCACGGGCAGCGTCATATCTGGTACAAGTCGGACAACGGCATCTACTGGATGAGACAATTTGACAACCAGACCCTGACCATGATGGAACCTGTCTTTTATCTTTTTGATGATGGGTTTCATCTGCTCCGGAGGATCGATGCGCGTTCAGGAACCTGGAAGGATGGGGTGTGGGAGCTGAGAGACGGCATCATTCAAAACCGCGACAAGGACGGGACGTATGATCTGGGCCGGTTCGAACGGTTTGACCTCAAGATCCCCGAGAGGCCGGAGGATTTTGTGAGACAGGAAATCGAACCCGAAGAGATGGGGTATCAGCAATTGGACCGATTTGCCAAGAGGCTCAGCGCGGAGGGGTACGATGCCACCCGTTATTTTGTCGAACTTCACATCAAGATCGCTTTCCCCTTTGTGATCCTGATCATGGCCTTGATCGGAATCCCGGTCGCCCTGTGGAAAAAAGAAATGGGCACGCCTGTGGCCGTTTCCATCGGCATCGCGCTCTGCTTCGTATACCTCCTGGTTCTGGGGCTTTCCCGGACCCTGGGATTTGCAGGGATCCTGCCGCCTATCCTTGCAGCGTGGCTGGCAAACAGCCTCTTTCTCTTCTTCGGGGTTTACCTGCTGATAAACGTAAATCAATAGGGGACCCCCGACCCGGACAGGCCGGGATCAAACCCATCTCACACAGGGCCTCAGAGACGCAACGACATGGATAGGGGTTCGCAGGTTCATCTATTTTCATCCCTGAAACCTCAGAAATACAAAGCCATTGTCCGTATCCTTGAACTTGGGCGCTGGGAGGCGGTCTTTGTCTTTCATATAGCTTTTGGTCTTAAGGAAAAGGATTACCCCCCCCCCTTCGGAATGGGCGTCAATGAATTTTTTGAGTTCCCCGAAGGTCAAAAAACGGGGCGGAACCGAATCGTCGCGATCCAGACCGTAACTTAGCTCTCCCTTATTTTCAATAAGATAGACATCATCCCGCTGATAGAACCAGCAGACCCCATGAACCAGATGATCCTCCGTGACAAGCAGGGTATCCGCGTGGACCTTGTCCTGGTTGCGCAGGAGAAGATGTTCCGGGGCCCGGTCTTCCATGACGTGATTCGGCAGGGCAACGTGCGCGCTGAAGAGAAGGGGGAGGGGGGCAAGGGTGAAGAGTGCGAGCTTTTTTTTCCAATAGGATTGCCTCGCCGAAAAAAAGGCCCCGGCCCCCCACGCCAGAAGGCCCCCTGCGATCGCCACACATTTCCAGGTCTCTGGCGGATCATAGGCCCGGACGCCTATGATCCGGGTGATCTGGTTCAGCACAAGGGCGGCTGCGATGGCGGCCAGGAGAACCGCCAATGACCCTGCGCAGATGTCAAAGGCCCGTCTTTTTCCCTTTTCAAAATAGCCTGTGAGTCCCGTGATGATAAGCATTACCAGGGGAGGAAAACAGGGGAGAATATAGGGAACGAGTTTGCCGCTGCATGTGGAAAAGAAGAGAAATGGAAACAGTAACCAGCAGACGGCGAAGCGGTCAAGGGGGTCCTTGCGGCGCACCGCGGCCTTGGTTTCCGAAAAAACCGCAGGGAGGAGGATCAGCCAGGGGAAGGCGCCCCCCGCCAGTATCGGCAGAAAATACCAGAAGGGTTTCGGGTGCTGGCCCGCTATCGGGGAAAGAAACCTTTTGATATGCTCGACCCAGAAGAAATAGTGCCAGAAATCGCTTTCCCGAAGATGAATCAGGATGCACCAGGGGAGAGTGACCAGCAAGAGGGCCAGGAGCGGGATCCAAGTCATCCGGATGAATTCCTTGAGACGGCCCTCCCAGATCAGAAACGGCACAATGGTGATGAAGGGGGTGGCAAAGGCCAGAAACCCCTTCACGAGAAACGCGAGCCCACAGAAGGCCCCGAACAGGCCGAGAAAAACGGACCGTCTTAAAGGGCGGTCTTCTCTGTAGGCGAAAAAAAAGAATGCCATGGCCCCGGTCAGAAAGAGGGTGAGCATGCTGTCCAGGATGCTGATGACCCCGAGGGCCAGGACTATGAGGCAGGTCAGATAGGCTGCGGCCCCAAGGATGCCTGCCTCCGATCCTCGGCCGAATCGTCTCATCAGGAAGAAGATAATCGCCGCGGTCATGCCGGTCGCCAGGGCGGAGTTCAGACGGATGGCAAACGGGGTTTCGCCGAACAGGAGGATGGAGAGGGCGTTGAGCCAGTACCCCAGTACCGGCTTCTCGAAATATCGAACACCGTTCAGACGGGGGACCACCCAGTCTCCCGAGGCGATCATCTCCCTGGGGATCTCGGCGTATCGCGTCTCGTCGGGTATGGCGATGGGACGCCATCCGAGCGGCAGGATGTAGAGGACCAGAAAAAGAGCGATGACGGCAAGAGAATACTTCCTCATGACATGACTTCCTATGAAGCCTCTCCCTGACAGGAAACCCATCCCTCACGACCGGGAATTTCCCGCGGAACCATCGCCGCCTGCGGGATATTATGGGCATCCATCAGCAATTCCCCAAGAGGGACCAGTGTCCCCCCCGTTGACCGCACCATGCGAAGAAACCGGTCAAACATCCCTACGCAGACCATCCCCTCGGCCTCGGCATGAATGGTCAGGACATTGAGCCCTTCCGGTTTTAATAAAGAGACCAAAAACTCGTTATAGGTCTTCTCGGAGATGTTGTTGCGGCCGATGACCTCGTCATAAGTGGGCAGGGTGGCCGGGATCTGGGGTTGCGGGATCTGCTTCCCCCGGACCATGGGATAGAAGATGTCATGGCCCCGGCAATCGCTGTTATAGGTCAAGGGAAACTTGCTCTTTTCCAGGAGAACGAGGTCGTTGCACTTCCATGCGGGGGCCGCGGAACCGACAGGGGTTTGTCCGATCACCTCCCTCAGAAGCGACATCCCCTGATCGATGGAGCGGTGTATGGCCTCGCCCGTCATCCGGTCGATCCCTGTCTGCCATTGATGGTGATCCCATGCATGCAGCCCCACTTCATGGCCTGCATCGGAGACCGAACGGATGACCGGACCGAGCTTCCGGCCGATGACAGGGCCCGGCCAGAAGGTCCCTCGCAGGAGGATGTCCCACCCGTACAGACTGGCCGCCCTGGTCCGGACCATCTTCAGAAGAAACTTGGGTCGGATCAGCCGCCAAAGATGCCTGCCCATATTATCCGGACCGACCGAAAAGAAAAAGGAACCACGGATTCCATGTTCTGCCAGGAGCCTGCAGAGACCGGGCACCCCATGCCGCGTTCCCCTGAGGGTGTCCACATCGATCCTCAGGCCGACCTTCATAAATCCCGCTCCCTGTGGGATGCCGTGTCGCCGCATACCAGGGATTCCCCGGTCAGTATCTCAAACTCGCCGCATCGGATGGCCTCTCTCAGGAAGAAATCCAGGGTGTCTTCAACCGATTTTTCAAGCTCCACCACGGGGGTCCAGTTCAAAAGGCGTCTCGCGTTTCGGATGCTCGGTTTGCGGTGGGCCATATCCTGGTAGCCCTTGCCGTAATAGGCCCTGCTCTCCACCTCCCTGAAGCCTGCAAAGGAGGGGAACCTGGAATGGAGAGGGTGCTGATTGAATTTACTTACCAGAAGCTCGGCCAGTTCCCGAATACTGGCCTCGTTGTCAGGATTCCCGATATTAATGATCTTGCCGTCGCAACCCCCCCCCCGGTTTTCGATGATCCTGTAGAGGCACTCCACGCCGTCGGAGACATCGGTGAAGCATCGCTTCTGGTTACCGGAATCGATAAGCTGGATGGGAGAGCCCTCCACCAGATTCAGGATCAGCTGGGTGATGGCCCGTGAACTGCCGATGCGGGCCGACATGAGACTGTCCAGCCGGGGTCCGATCCAGTTGAAAGGCCGAAACAGCGTAAACTGGAGGCCCTTCTGCGCCCCATATGCCCAGATGACCCGGTCCAGCAACTGCTTGCAGCAGGAATAGATCCATCGCTGCATCCGGATGGGCCCCAGGATCAGTCTGGAATGATCTTCATCAAAATCCGTATCGTCGCACATCCCGTAAACCTCTGATGTGGAGGGGAAAATGATCCGCTTCCCATATTTGACGCAGTATCTGACCACCCGGAGATTCTCTTCAAAATCGAGCTCGAAGACCCTCAGGGGGTTCCGGGTATACTCTATGGGCGTGGCTATGGCCACCAGCGGGATGACCATGTCGCATTTCCGGATGTGGTATTCGATCCACTCCCGATGGATGGAGATGTCGCCCTCGTCGAAGTGGAACTGCGGATTCTTCAGGAGTCGCTGAATATAGTCGGACCGCAGGTCCATTCCATGCACCTCATACCTGCCGCTCTCCAGCAGCCGCTCGCTCAATGCATTTCCGATGAATCCGTCCACGCCCAGGATGAGGACCCTTTTTTTTCTCATGGCCTCGGCCCGGCTGGCCGCATGCTCTCCGAAAGACATCCCCTCCACAAGGCCCAGTTCGGCAGCCATCTGGGTCCCGCTCATGTAGACGCCCCCCTCTGTCTGGCCGAAATCAACACGTACAGCGCCCTTTCCACAGGCAATCACCAGGGGATCGATGGACAGGACCGTTCCCGGTCTTGCTGCGTGGCCGCTCTCCTCCGTTTCCGTAATCGCCCAGAAGAGGCATTTTCGATCGCCCACATGGCTGAAGGCGCCGGGGTAGGGGAGTGTCACGGCCCGGACAAGGTCCCGGACTCGGGTTGGAGACCGGGTCCAGTCGATCTCGCCGTCCCGGGGAGACCGACCTCCGTAATAGGTTGCGGCCGCATGATCCTGGGGCGCCCTTGGGGCCGTGCCGTCCGATATTCGGGGGAGAATCTCGTCGAGCATCTTTGAGGTGGCGGCTGCCGCCTTTTCGTGAAGGGATCTTGCCGTGTCGTCTTCGGATATGGGGATCTGTTTCTGATGGACAATGTCGCCGTCGTCAGGGCGGGGCGTCATGTAATGGAGGGTCACGCCGGTTTCCTTTTCACCGTTGACGAGGACCCAGTTGATGGGGACCCTTCCCCGGTACTTGGGGAGAAGGGAACCATGGAGATTCAGGCATCCCTTGGGCGGAATCTCCAGTATGGGCGATTGCACCAAATGGCGGTAGTAAAAGGAGAAGAGGACGTCGGGTTCGAACTCTCTGATCTTTTTGACCCAGAGGGGATGGTTGACGTCTTCGGGGGCATAGACCGGGATGTCCCGGGATGCAGCCAATTGGGCGACCGATTCAAACCAGATGGTTTCACCCGGTGCGTCCTTGTGCGTGAACACCGAACTAATTTCAAAACCGTTTCGCAGGAGCGCTTCAATCCCCCTGCATCCGATCGTGTGATAGGCCAAGACCACTGCTTTCATATGCATATCCTTCTTTTAAATCCTCAACGCGGCATGGCCGCAACCGAAATAATCTCACGCAGAGACACAAAGACACGGAGATATTAGTGAATAAGCAGCCGCCGGGAGCCGTAACGCTCGTCGCCCGCCCCCTGGCTTTGAGTTGACTCCGGCAAAGAGTGGCTGGAGTGAACCACTATCCCTTGTTTTCCAGCCCGCTTTTCCCTACGATTTCCTCCACAAAGTATCTGGGACGGGCCCTCACGTCGCTGTATATCCGGCCGATATATTCTCCAAGCAGTCCCATGGCGAGGAACTGTGCCCCGATGAAGATGAAGAGAATGGCAAAGAGGGTGAAGACCCCGGCCGCGGCCCAGTCAGGACCGTAAATCAATCTCATAACAAACAGAAAAATGCCGAAGCCTACCCCGAGGGCCGATATGAGCACGCCCAGCACGTTCAACAGACGCAGGGGAAACGTCGTCATACTGGTCAAGAGGTCAAACTGGAGGTTGATGAGTTTCCAGAGCCCATACTTGGAGTCGCCGGCAGACCGCGGTGCATGGTGAACATCGATCTCGGCCGTACGGGCGGCAAAGCTGTTGGCCAGGACAGGGATGAAGGTGCTCCGTTCATGGCACTGGAGCATGGCCTCGACGATGCGGCGATGGTAGGCCCTGAGCATACAGCCATAGTCGTGCATATCCACGCCGGTGGACATTTGGACAACCCTGTTGACCATATGAGAGGCCGACCTCCTGAAAAAGGTGTCGCGCCGGTTCATCCGGACCGTGCCTACCACGTCGAACCCCTCCTCGGCCTTGGCCACCAGCCTGGCAATTTCCTCGGGCGGGTTCTGAAGGTCTGCATCCAGGGTCACCACGATATCGCCTCTTGTCTGTGCGAATCCGGCCATAATGGCCGAGTGTTGGCCATAATTCCGGTTGAGGAGGAGTCCGATAATCTTGCCGGGGTACTGGGCCGCCCCCTGTTGGATTATGTTTCGGGACCCGTCTGAACTCCCGTCATCCACCAGAACGATCTCAAAATCCCTGTTCATCCCTTCACATGTTTTGAGACAGCGGCCCAAGAGTTCTTCGAGGTTCTTATGCTCGTTGAACACAGGAATGACCACTGAGATGCTGGATGCTGAATAGGTTTCCATTATTCATCAAATCGCAAAAACTCGAAAGTCTTGCGCCCTCACTTTATAACAAAATAATTTAGGACAATATAATTAAAAAAAACAATGCTCTCTTTCTTGCGTCTCTTGCACCTGTTTCCGGTCCCATCATCGCCGGCTCAACACATCCTTGATGGCCTCCACCACGTCGTCCACATCCATAACGGTCATGTCGGGGAAGAGGGGGAGGGAGCATATATGGTCCGAGTTCCATTCCGTGTTCGGGAGCATCCCCCGGTGCATGCCCATGGATTCTCTGTAGTATTTCTGGAGGTGAACGGCGCGGAAATGGAGTCCTGTCCCGATATTCCGCTGCTTCAGTCCGGCCATGAAATCATCCCGGCTGATCCCTGCCTTGTTTGTATCGAGGCGTACAATGAAAAGATGCCAGGCATGTCGGGTGGTATCGGGCGGGATCTCAAGGGGGAGGATCTCATCCACCTCGGAAAGGCGTTCCCGGTATTTCATGGCGAGCGTTTCCCGCTTACTGTTGAATTCATCGACACGGGTCAACTGTCCATGACCCAGCACAGCGGCCATGTCCGTCATATTGTATTTATAACCGGGCTCCCACACCTCGGCCTGGGGGGCCCGACCCTGGGTCTCCCGGTCAAAGGCATCGACGCCGAGCCCGTGGAATTTCAAGCGGTTGACATGTTCCGCCAGTCGAGGGTCATCGGTGCAGAACATCCCGCCCTCGCCGGTGGTGATGTTTTTGATGGGGTGAAAAGAAAAGATCGACGTTCCTTTTTTTCCCACATGCTCGCCCGAATAATGGGTTCCCAGGGCATGGGCCGCATCTTCCACCAGAGGGATGCCCCTCCGTAAGGCGATCCGCTTAAGGGCCGCCATCTCGGCTGCAGCGCCTGCAAAATGGACCGGTACGATGAGCCGGGTCTTAGATGTCAATGCATTCTCCACCGCATCAGGCAGGACCGTCAACGTATCCCTGTCGATATCCGCAAATACCGGCGCGGCCCCTGCCAGGACGATCAGGTTGACGGTGGAAACCCAGGTCATGGAGGGGGTAATCACCTCATCTCCGGGCCCGATTCCGAGGGCCTTCAGCACAAGATGCATGCCTGCCGTGGCCGAGCAGAGGCCGATGGCCCTTGAACATCCCACGTAATCTCGGAAGGCGTCTTCAAAGGCCGCTGTCCGGGGGCCGGTGGTAATCCACCCCGAACGGAGAACCTCTCCCACGGCGGCGATATCCGCTTCTGAAATGGACGGCCTGGAAAATGGGAGAAATTCCGGTCTCACGAGGCGCTCCTGGTAACGAGAAAGACCCCGAAGCAGATCACAAGGATTCCGGCCCAACGCACAGGGGTCAAGGCCTCTTGAAAAAGGATCTGCCCGGCAAAGGCGGCGACGATGTAGCCCACGCTGAGCAGGGGATAGGCGTAGCTCACCTCAACCCGGGAAAGGGCCAGAAGCCAGACAATAACGCTCACGACGTAACAGAGGAGCCCGGCAATGACGTATGGATTCAGCATCACCCGGGTGCCGACGGGCACGATATTCTCTATGGAAAAGGCAAAATGTCCTATGGTGCGCATCCCCTGTTTGAGTGCAATCTGTGCAAAGGCGTTCAGCAATACCCCCAAAAGGATCAGGGGCAGATATCGGTTCATCGTCAATGTCTCCTCAAAATGACTAAGGTAAACTAAAGTGAATAACGTGTGGAGTGTGGGGTCAAAAGTTGTAATTAGAATTCTTCATGCTTATAACTTCAGGCACTCCAAAACTCGTAACTCCAGATTTGGCGTATCCAGTATCCGGCATTTACCACCCATTGACGATACTCAATAGTCAATCTTCCCTATCAAAGTCAAGCCCTCTTTGCATCAGGTAAACCGCTTCCATCTCATCCGCCACCCGGTCCCAGGTGTGTTGAAGGGCCGTGGCACGGGCCTTTTCTCCCATCTTCATTCGTCTTTCCGGGTCCAGAAGCAGGGCAATCCTGGCGGCCAGCGCTATGGGGGTCGGGAGGTCACCCAATATGAAGCCCTGAACGCCGTCTGTCAACAGGTCTCTGGCCCCGACCTTTTGGGTGATGACCACCGGCAGGCTGGCTGCCATAGCCTCGAGGACGGCCATGCCGAAGGTGTCGAAGACAGAGGGCATGACAAAAATATCCGAGGCCAGATAGTAGGTTTCCACCTCACGCGTGACGCCCGCGAAGATAATCCTTTCCTCTATCCCCAGATGCCGTGCCAGGGCCTGATAGGGGAGGGCGTCCCCCTTTCCCACCACCAGGAGTTTCAAATCAGCGCCTCTATCCTCCTTATGGATCAGATCCCCAAGACCCTCCATGATGAGACCGAGCCGTTTGATCTCAAAGTTCATCCCCACAAAGAGGACCACCACATCCGATTCGGACAGGCCGTGGCGGGTTCGAATCCGTCTTCGGCAAATGCCCCTGTCAAGGGAAGCGAAACGTTCCTCGGAGATCCCGGGGTGGATCACGCGCATTCGGCGGGTCGGGATCGGGTATGTCTTCTGGAGTTCCTCCTTTACCAGCCCGGATACGGGAAGGACCATTCGCATGTCCGTTCCGGTCAATCCCTTCCGCTCCACCCACGCCATGGCCCTGTCAAAGAGAGTCAGCCGCTTGTGCCTCACCTCCCGGATCCATCTCTCATGGGGGATGGCGTGCATGGTCAGAAGGTGCAAGCGAAACATCCGGTCGTGGCTGTGGATCAGATCAAACCCGCCCCGCCGGATCTGCCTTTGTGCAAAGGCGGCAAAGCTGATCTGCCGCATAAATCGGGGGAAGCGGGGCATCGGGACCCGATGAAACGTGACAGGCGCCTTTCCCAGGCGGGCCTGGTTGGCGAAGAGATGGATTTCAAACCGCCCCCGCATGGCCAGCCGCTCGGTCAGCTCGAATGCAAAGCCCTCGGCCCCACCCACCAGACCGTACTTAGGGATGACCACGGCGACTTTTATGTGAGGGTCGCCTCCGGCCGACAGGGAGTTATCGGTTCTTATGCGTTCATTCCGAGAGTTCATCTCTCACTACCCGTAACCCACGGTAAGAGGAAGGCAAGAAGGTGAACGCGTGAGAAGGTTCGCCCTCAACCCGTAACTCGCAACCCGCAACGAGCAGCCAGCGCCCATCACGAAACCTTCCAGAAGTGAAAGGTCTTCAGGGCCAGCCTGTACTTGTTCAGTTTATCCAGAGAGACTTCCTTGTCAAGGCAGAGGGGAAGGGTCAGTCTCAATGAAAAGATCCTCCAAAGGGCCTGCACCACATTGGCCCGGTGAATCCGCAGGACCGATCCTCTTGAGTAGTGTTTCCTGTAAAACAGCAATTCAGCGGCGAACTTCTTTTTCCAGAGGTCCGCGGCCGAGGTGTTGCGCTCGCTCTGACCGCCCCAATGAACGACCGCAGCATCGGGTATGAAACCAATTTTCCAGCCTTTCTTACGGATCCTCAGACAGAGGTCCTGCTCCTCGCCGTAGAGGAAAAAGCCTTCGTCAAATCCCCCCAAATCCTCGACCATGACGCGTCTTGCGATCATGGACGCCCCCAGGACCCATGCAATTTCGCCGGCAAGACCCCGCAGGTCCTTTTGTGCGCGCCTCTCACCGGGATATCGCCTTTCAACGGAGGGTTGCACGGACCCATCCGGGTTCAGGATACGCGTGCCTGCAAGGCCCACATCCGTGTGGGATGCCATGAAGCGCATCATCGCCTCAAAGGCCCCAGGCTGAACCACGGCATCCGGATTCAGAAAATAGACATATTCTCCGCTTGAGACGTTCAGCGCCTGATTGTTGGCCCGGGCAAAGCCTGCATTTTGCTCATTCGTTATCAGTTTCACCCAGGGAAAGTCACGGGAAACCCTTGCGGCACTGTCATCCTGAGACGCGTTGTCAACCACGATGACCTCCACGCTCAGATCAGACCGGGACGCCACCGACTTCAGGCATGCGGTCAGCAACTCGGCTGTATTGTAGCTTACAATAATTGTGGAAATATCGAGCATTCAGGTGCGTGGGCCTCGTTAAAACCAACCAACAGCAGAAAACCGCCGCTTTTCAGCGCCCCGGAGGATGATCCAGGGGCCGTGAGGGGGTCCATGTGTTCACTCATGGGCACTTTATCCGTATCTGATCACGGGGGGAAGGCGCTCCCGTGACCACTTACCTTTATCCTTTTATATCGTCCAGGTCAAGAAGGGCTGAAAGAATTTGAGATACGGGGTCGATCGTCGATAGGTCGATACCTGTGGATTGACACATCGTTCCCGTTTCCATATACTCTCTGGCACCAGGAGGCTGGCTGTTGGGGGAGCCGGATGCCGACGCAATAGAGGATGGACTGATTTTGTAGAAAATCGTTCCCGGTTCCCATAAAACATCTTCAATAAGGTTTGACCGTGCCCCCATCGTTTTTCCGCTCCACATTTCCCAACGGCAATCCCGATGCCCCCGGGCACATAGGGACAGGGGGCTTTGTCCTCATATTTATTCTGGGGGTTGTCATACGTCTGTTTGCCTGCCAGCATACCCATATCATCAATCCCGACGGGGTCTATTACATCCACCAGGCGAGGGCCATTTATTTCGGGGAATGGAACAACCTGACCTCATGCCACCTCACTTTCGTCTCAAGCTATCCGTTCTTTGTTGCGGGGGCCAATGCCTTGTTCCAAGAGTGGATCGTTGCCGCCCAATTCGTCTCGCTCTTTTTCGGATCGGTCACCCTGATCCCCATCTACTTTCTCTGCAGGCGGTTTTTTGACCGAGATGTCAGTTCATTGACCCTGCTGGTGTTCGCACTCCTTCCTGTCTTTGCAGGGAACAGTGCGGATGTGGTGAGAGACCCTGTCTGCTGGTTTTTCCTGGCGGTCGGACTTCATTTTTTTGTGAAATCAGAGGAGACAAATGAACGTCTTGCACTGGTCATCTCTTCTATTTCCTTTATGATGGCTTCGTGGGCAAGAATTGAATCCGCCCTCTTTATTATGGTCAGTCTTGCCTATCTGTTGGCACTCGGGCAGCGGGATCGAATTAGAAAAGGAACATTCTTTGCGCTGCCGCTCGTGGGGGCTCTTTTCCTTGTTCTTGTTCTTGCCATGGTTTTCGATAAGCCGATCATACAGACCCTGCGTCTTCATGATATCGTAGACAAACTGTCAGGCCCCATCATTTCGTATGAAACCCTCAGGGGAGGGCTGGCCAAATTATCTGAACAGCCGCTTCAGGACGGCATGCAGCATTTCCTCCACAAGGCCAGGCAGTTAGTCTGGCTGGTGGCCCTCGGAACCCTTGCCAAGTATATGATCAAGGCGTATTTCTATTTGTTTTTTATCCTGTTTCTTCTGGGTCTTGGAAGTGTATGGCGTCAACTGAGCAAGGATAGGCGCATCCTTTATTTATCCCTCACGGCCGTATCGGTTTTTGTTGTGTTCTACCTTCATGTGATCCAGACATGGATGATGTTCGATCGGTTCTGGGCGATCTTTATGCTTCCCGCATTTATGGTTACGGGCTTTGGGCTTCAAAAGGGGATTTTTCTGTTAACGAGTCGATGTCGTTTGAAAAAATCGATGGCCCTTTCCATATTGGGTCTCCTGATCCTGCTCTGCGCACTGCCGAAAGACCTGAAATCGAGGGAGGCGGACAAGACGGTTTACAAGGAAATCGGCGAATGGATCGCCCGCAGGGAGGGTAACGACAGGGAAATCAGAATCGTTAAATCGTTGCACACCCCGGATTGGACGGCCTTTTACGCCAATCTCAATTACAGGGGGGCCGCCTGCCCCAGGACCGATCTCGGAATGGAGCCGATGCCGTTTGATGAGACGGTGTTCAAAGACTATGCAGTGTTTATCGGCTATCTGAAAGAAAACAATATTCCCTATTTTCTTTGGGAAGAGACGGCGTGGCCAGAGAGCGGGTTCGATTTCATGGCACGAAAGGATCCTCATGATTTTCGTGAAATCGGAGCTTGGCGCCATTCGGACTCAGGCCGAATCATCCTTTTCGAGGTGCTTTAGGCAGGGACGGTTCAGCGCCGTTTTCGGACGGCCGCGACGGCCATGCCTGTGCCGGAATAGCATCGGGCGACGAGCCTGGCAAAAGGACGGAAGATAACGTGCCTGCGCAGATTCTTCTTGACCGCTTCCGAGTGATAGGTCTTTTTTTTGATCACCTGGAGCCCGCACGCATTGAGCAACCGCATCAGGGCCGCAGGGGTGAAGTGGTAAAAATGATAGGGCAGTTGCCAGCCCACCCAGTCCTCCCACAGCCTTCGGGCATCTGTTCCTTCGTAGTTGGGGACCTCTACGACCAGAATGCCGTCTTCCTTTAACCAGGATACGGCCTTGAGGATCGCCCTTAGCGGGTCCCGTGTGTGCTCCAGGACGTGCCAAAGGGTGACGACGTCAAAGAGCCTGCCAGGCCAATCCAGGCTGTCGAGACGGCCTTCTACGACCTCTATTCCGAGGACCCCTCTCACATAGTCCGCGGCCCATTCGGAGATATCCACTCCGGTGACGCCGTATCCCTTCTCCCTGCATGCCGCCAGAAAGTATCCATTCCCACAGCCGAGATCCAAGACGGACCCTCCCCCCTTCAGTCCCTTAAAGAAGCGGATGCGATGGCCCTCGAGCCTTAGACGTTTGGTGAAATCCGGGGTGCGGGGATCTATGCCCCTGTCATATTGATCTGCGAAATACGTTTCATCATAGAGCGACGCCATCTCGAGGTCTGAGGGGAGAGGGTCAAGAAATCCGAGGCCGCACGATGCACATCGAAAGACATGCCAGTCTTGTTTCCAAATGAGTTCCTCTCGACGGGTGCTGCCGCAAAGGATGCAGGGAGTTCTTTTAGGCGTCATAGTCGGTTCTTGATTTCTGAACCTGTGGGCCGGTTTGTGTTGAGACACCGTGTTCCCAGCCGCTTCTCGATCTCCCTCAGCTTGACATAGCGGACAAACAGGGCGTAGGCAGATGTTGCGGCGATGATAAGCCCCGGGACTCCATCGAGGAAGCCCCTCTTCAGGAGATAGACTTCAAGGAATTTGAAGAAGGGGCGCGATAGAAGGAGTATCGGATGAAAGCGCTTCCCCTTTTCGTGCAGATCCGCTGCCATAAGCCCGGAGAAGTTGTCCACGGTCTGCAATTGGCCGGAGATGACGCCCTTATAGGGATAGTGGAGAATGTCGTTTCTGAGCTGTCCCACCTCGCCGGTTATCTCCACCCGCTCGTGGACCCGGCCCCCGACCCACCGAGTCTTTTTACGCCTGAAGAGGCGGAGTTGGCGGTCCGGATAGAAGCCGCTGTGATTTATCCATTTTCCTTGATAAAATGACCTGCGGGGGATTCGATAGCCGTCCTTTGCCCCGGGCCGGATGATCTCACTCAGGATTTCCTCCTTTAATGCCGGGGTGACGGCCTCGTCTGCGTCCAGACTCAATACCCAGTCCCCATGGGCCTTTGAAAGGGCATGGTTTTTCTGGTCTGCATACCCTGTCCAGGTTCTCTGAAACACGGAATCGGTGTATTCCCGTGCGACCTTAACCGTATCGTCGCTGCTCAGGGAGTCCACAACGATAATTTCACCGGCCCAGGTGACGCTTTCAAGACATCGCCGGATGTTTCGGGCCTCATTAAAACAAATGATGCAAACCGACAGGCCGTTCGTTTTCTCTGGTTGCATGGAATCTGCCCCCGAATCAAGGGATGTTTGATGTTGTCCGGATCACGACGCGGCGTGATTGTAAACGGCAGGGGGATGTCTGGTCAAGTGAAGTCAGAGGTGGGCCGCAGCGATTCGAGGGTTTTTATTCGAGCCATGCATAGATTCGATAAATTCCCAACTTCCTGAATTTCTATTTAAAACGCCCATCCCAGGCCGAAGTTCCAGGACTGGTCATAATTCTTTTTTCCATCCGCCGGCTGGTTGGTATAGTCATAATTGAATTGAAAAGAGGCAAAAAGCTTCATGACCATGGGTATGCGAATCCCCGTTCGGGTGCGGGCCACCCAGTTGTCGCTGTCCTGAAAGCTGTATACGATATCATCATGGTGATATACTTGGAAGAATTTGTCAAAGAACCACATATCAAAGTCAAGTGCCCAGTACCCGGCAAAATAGTCCCGCTGATTTTTGTTGTTAAGAAACCCCATAGGCTTGGAGTATTTCTCATACGCATAGGCCGGCCCTAATTTGACAGAGAGATTCTTCCTTTCCGATCTCCAGAACTGGTAGCCGGGTCCCACCGCAACATTGGTCAGAAGGTCTAAATCCTTGAATTTGTCGGTCTGTGCCATGGCGTTGCCGAACACAAACCACTTTTTGTCGAGGAAGCGTTCATAGGTTGCTGAACCCAGGGCATTGTCCTTACTCAGCTTGTCGCTGCTCCATTCCTTGTGAAATTCCCCGTACAGTTTGATGACATGAGGCAGTTTGGAAACTTGCAGATTACCGATCAGATTATATTTTTCGGTGTTGGTATTCCCGCTTTCCTTGCTGGCCCCGGCCGAGACATTGCCGGTGAACTCCCATCCGGCCGGCGGTTTGGGCCGTTCCAGGCTCTTGACCTGGGCTAACTGGACGGGCACCGCAGGGCTCCCGTCGGCCGGCTCGAGGATCAGGACGTTATCCTCTCCGGCCTTAATTTTTCCGATGAGGGTCTCTTCGTCCCGCAGATAGGCCTCCAGGGGTTGATCGGTCGTCAGCCTTTCCACTTCTTCCCATTTGATGGTGATGTCTCCTGCATAGGAGGTCTTGAACACCAGCTTGCCCAAAGACATGGACACCACGCTCCCCTGAAGACGATCGCCGTTTTTCATCATCAGTTCATCCGCGTAGGCAATGCTCCCGCACATAAAGAACAAAAGGCCAACTGACACGGCTGAGATGCGGCCTTTCAAGCATTTTGCAATGCGTCCTCTCACTACCTCTTTTCTACAGCGTTCGTTGTGATTCAATCGGGTGTGACCGTTATTCATTATCCCAGTCTCCTTGTTTCTGCACGGGCGTCCTGCTCAAAACTGGTGGATGTCCCTCCGGTTTTTCTAAGCCGGACAAGCCGGGGCTAAAAAAGGCCTTTGGCAAAGACGCCAGTTTATTTGTATTGATTTTTCGTTGTTTTTTGTCTTACAGGCGTTGTGACTTTGCGTGACAAAAACAGATTCTATCGAGAATTACTTGCCCGGTTTGCGCAGGAATTCGTTCATAAGGCCTTGTGTGGCAGGACTATAGGCGAAGGAGGCTGGCGTGTCAACCCACAACCGAAATATTCCGGAAGAAGATCTCTTTGATTCTTGAGTCACAGGAGGACCGGATGGGCGCTGTGTGGTTCTTTACACCCGTTCCTTGAACTCCGTTCCCAAGAGACCTTCCGGCCGGATCAGCAGGACCAGTATAATGATCAGAAAGGCGAGGGTGTTCTTGAAGGCCACGGAGATGAAGCCCCCTGCCAGGCTTTCGGCCACACCGATGATCAGGCCGCCTACGATGGCCCCGGGAAGGCTGTTGAGTCCCCCCAGGATGGCCGCGGCAAACCCTTTGAGAAAAGGTTCCAACATGAAGAAAGGATCGAGGAGCAGGGATGGTGCCAGAAAGAGTCCGGCAAGGACCCCCAGAGATGCGGCCAGGCCCCAGCTCAGGGCGAGAATCCTGCGCGTGGGGATCCCCATGGTCTGGGCCGCAGGAAGATTTTCAGAGGTGGCCCGCATGGCCAGCCCCAGCCGCGTCTTCTGGACCAGGAGAAACAGGAGAAGGCTTGCGGCCAGACCGATGCCCAGGGTCCCGAGGCTCAGCTGACTGATCACAACGCCGCCCAGCCGATAGATCCGGGTATCTGAAAGGGGAAAGGGAAAGGCCTGCGTCTCCGTGCCGCCGAAATAGGAAACCAGCCCCTGAATGATCAATCCGAGCCCCAGGGTCAGGATGATCTGGCCCAGCTGGGTGGCCTCCCGGCGCTGGGCCGGCACCAGGACGCAGAAATAAAAAGCCATGGCCAGGATCGCACCGGAGAGGATGGCCAGGGGAAAGGCGATGCCGTATGGCAGATTGAATCCCAGGAACATGAACGCCACAAAGGTGCCGGCCGTTGTGATGTCGCCATGGGCAAAATTGAGGATGCGCGTGGAGCGGTAGATCAGGGCCAGCCCCAGTGCCACCAGGGCGTAGATGGCGCCTGTGGAGAGACCTGAAACCACGTATTGAAGAAACTGCGTCATAAGATGTGCTCCTCTGCTGTTAGCGGAATGGCCAGTTCCGGAAATACAGCCGCATTTTGAACCACCTGCCATACAGCCCCATGGGCTCGAAGATCAGGACAATGAGGATGGTAACGCCATAGACCACCGGGACCATCTCCTTGTAGGCGCTGAAGAACTGGGGCACCAGGATCACGAAGGCGGCCCCCATGATGGACCCCTCCACAGAGGCCAGGCCCCCGATGATCACGGCCACAAACAGGGTGATAGACTCCATGAAGGTGAACATGTTGGGTTCCAGATATCCTAAAAAAAGGCCGTACAGCCCTCCCTGGACACCAGTGTAAAAGGAACTGACGGCAAAGGACAAGAGCTTGTAACGGGTGAGGTTGACCCCGATCACCTCAGCGGCAATATCATTGTCCCGGATCGCAATGAAGGCCCGGCCGATATAAGAGGATACGATATTGTAGCTCAGCAGGGTGAAGACAAGGGCGATCAGAAAGTTGAAATAGTAGTTGAAGGCAATATCCGAGAGCCCGAGGACAGGGGACATCTTATGCACAATGAGGCCCATGCGGCCCCCTGAAAGGATCTCCGAGTTGACAAAGACCTGATAGACCGCGATGCCGAACCCCATGGTGGCAATGGCCAGATAGGGGCCTTTGAGCCTCAGAGAGGGAAAGCCCACCAGGATCCCGAAAACGCCGGCCGACAGGCCCGCGGCCAGCAGCCCTATGGGCCATGGGATGCCCATCAGATTGAGGTGCCCGAAGGTAAAGGCCCCGATACAGAGAAATCCTGCCTGGCCGAAAGAGATCTGGCCGGTATACCCGATGAGGAGATTCTGTCCCTGTACGCCGATGGCGTAGATGAAAATAATAGTGGTGATGTAGGTGACGTGCTCCGGGACAAACCAGGGGAGGAGGATGAGACAGAGGACAAAAAGCCCCACCCAGACACGGGTCCATGTCTTTCGGATGAGCTGGAGTTCTTCCTGGTAGCTTTCGATCAGGTCCATGCTGGGTGCTCGTTACTCGTTGCTTGTTGCGGGTTAGTTGTTGCCGTTCACTCCTTATTGCCTGCTGTTTAATGCTTACTCGTAGCGATTCCTGCTTGCCGGTTTGGGGTTTATTGAGTTCGTTAGGTTTTTGCTGACCTCTGCCTTCCGACTTCCGACCTCTGGCCCCCGCCCCCCGCTCCGTGCTCCCTGCCTACTCCCTACTCCCCACTGCCTACTTGTCTTGCGCCTACTTCCCGTACATCTTATTTATCAGCTCCTTGTACCGTTCTTCCAAGAAGCGTCGCTTGACCTTCTTGGTGGGCGTGACGTCGCCGTCTTCCTCGTAGAACCGCCGGGGGAGCAGTTCAAACTTCTTGATGGTCTCCACCTTGGAGAGGGTCTTGTTGACCTTCTGTACTTCGCCCTCGATCAGTTTCCGTATTTCCGGATTCTGGGTCAGGTCGGCAAAGGTGGTAAAAGGGATCCGGTTGTCCTGGGCATACTTGGTCACATTGTCTTCGTCGATCAGGATGAGGGCGGTCAGAAACTTGCGGCCGTCTCCGATGACCACCGCATCCTGGATGTACTGGCCGAACTTCAGCTTGTTCTCTATAAAAGCAGGCGTGATGTTCTTGCCGCCCCCGGTGATGATGATGTCCTTTTTGCGGTCCAGAATTTTGAGAAAACCGTCCTCCAGGACCCCTACATCCCCGGTATGGAGCCACCCGTCTATGATGGTCTCGGCCGTCAGTGCACGGTTCTTGAAATACCCTTTGAAGACCCCTTCCCCGCGGCAGAGGATCTCGCCGTCCTCCGCGATGTTGACCTCTACCCCCGGAAGCGGTTCTCCCACATAGCCCCAGCGGGGCCGGTCGATCCGCTGGACCGCGATGACCCCTGTGGATTCGGTCTGGCCGTACCCTTCCCGCAACGGCACCCCAAGAGCGTTAAAGTATTGAAAGAGGTCGGGGGAGGCGGGGGCTGCCGCGCATACGGCCCAACGGACCCTCTCCAGCCCGATCTGTCGCTTGAGATGATAGAGCACCAGCCAGTAGAGGGGCCAGTAGATAAGGGAGCGGAGGAACCGTTCGCCCTTTCCCTTTGCTGCGGACCGGACATGCGCCAGGCCGGCCATGACCGCGAGGCGATACCCTGCCCGTTTCACCACCGTGGAGTCGGACATGCGGATCTCCACCATGGAGGCGAATTTTTCCCAGATCCGGGGAACGCTGGCAAAGACCGTGGGAGAGACCTCCCGGAGGTTCTGGGGGAGGGTGTCGATGCTTTCAACAAAATTGACTGTGGCCCCGCTCCGGATGGCCTGGAACAGGGAGATGAGGTTTTCATAAATATGGGCCAGGGGGAGATAGGAGAGGAGTTCATCGGTATCGTACATGGGAGTGGCTTCCGTGAAAGATTCGGTGATGCTCAGGATGTTTTGATGGGTGATCATGGCTCCTTTGGGCCGGCCCGTGGTCCCGGAGGTGTAGATCATCATGGCGGTATCCTGGGGATCGATCGCGTCCATGCGCCGGGAGACGGCATCGGGATGGGAGGCCAGATAGGCGGCCCCTGTTTTCAGGAATTCATCAAAAAAGACAATCGCCTCGTGCGTGAATCCCCAGAGGCCTTTGGGGTCCCAGACCACGATCTGTTTCACGGAAAGGTCCGGGAAGATCTGGAGGACCTTGTCCACCTGCTCTTCGTTTTCAACAAAGAGGATTTTGGATTCCGAATGACCTACCACATAGTTGACTTGATCCGGTGCCGATGTGGAATAGACCCCGCAGGTGACGCATCCGATGGCCATGGCGGCCAGGTGACAGAAGAGCCATTCGGGCCGGTTGTCCCCTAAAATGGCCACCCGTTCTCCGGGCCGGATATCCAGCGCAATCATGGCCGCTCCTGTTTCCAGGACCTTCTCCCCGTATTCCTTCCAGGCGACCCGGTTCCAGATGCCGTGTTCCTTCCGCCGGAGGGCCACACGGTCTTTACAGGCGGCCACCTGTTCAAAAAAGAGGGCCGGGAAGTTTGCAGGCCGGTTCTCCACTACCAGGTCCTCCTTTTCTTATAGAGTCGCCATCCCTTGGGCGAGGCCGTATCCCCGCCGATGCCCAGGTACAATTCCTGCACATCCTCGTTCGCTTTCAACTCCTTTGCATTTCCTTCCAGCACGATCCTTCCCGATTCCATGATGTAGCCGAAGGTGGCGATGCTAAGGGCCATCCCGGCGTTCTGTTCAACCAGCAGAATGGTAGTCCCTTTCTGGCTGATCTGGGAAAGGGCGTCGTATACATGACGGGACACCTTGGGCGCGAGGCCCAGGGAGGGCTCATCCAGCATCAGGAGCCTGGGGCGGCGAAGCATGGCCCTGGCCACCGCAAGCATCTGCTGCTCTCCTCCTGAAAGGGTCTCTGCCTGCTGATGGGCCCTGGACTTCAATATGGGGAAGAGCCCGAACACAAAGGCCAGGTCATCCTGGATTCCCTTGTCTTTCCTCCCCCAGCAGCCCAATTCCAGGTTTTCCCTGACCGTTAATTCCCGGAAAAGCCCGCGGTCTTCAGGGACATAAACGATGCCAAGGGCCGCAATGCGTTCAGGGGCCATTCGGTGTATCCGTTTGTCCGCGAATTCAATCGTCCCCTTTTTGGGCTGGTCCTTCAACAGCCCTGCAATGGTCTTGAGCAGCGTGGTCTTGCCTGCCCCGTTCGGCCCCAGGACGGCAAATATCTCCCGCTCTTTCACCTCCAGGGAGAGCCCGTGAAGGGCATATATCCGGTCGTAATAGAGGGTCTCGATGCTCTGGATCTTCAACAACGGGGCCATGGGGTCTCTTTCAATATAAGCTTCAAATAGTTATCCTGGATTTCCACTGCCAAGGCGCCTGTCTCCGGTAATCATCAATCGACAATCGTCAATGATCCATCTTGTGGTCCGCCTCATCCCCGAGGTAGGCCCTGATCACCTCCGGGGTCTTCTGGACCGTTTCGGGACTCCCCTCGGCGATCTTCTGCCCGAAGTCCAGGGCGATCATCCGGTCGGCCAGTTTCGACGCGATCCGGAGATCGTGCTCCACCAGGAGGATGGCGGTCTCGTATCTGCCGCGGATCTCAGTGATCCGATAGGCCGTCTCCTCCTTTTCTTCCGAGGTCAGACCGGCGATCGGTTCATCTAACAGAAGGAGTTTCGGCTCCGTTGCCAGGGCGCGTCCCACCTCGACCCGCTTCTGTACCCCGTAGGGGCAATCGGAAACGCGTGCCTGTCTGTAAGCCTGGAGATCCAGAAACTCGATGATCTCTTCCACCACCTCCCTGTGGCGGAGTTCCTCTTTTCGCAGCCGCAGAAAGGCATTGAAAGGATTCTTGTGAAATTTGATATGCCGGCCCAGGAGGAGATTGTCAAGGACGGTCATGTGGAGAAACAGGCGGAGGTTCTGAAAGGTCCGGGCTACCCCCCTGCAGGCGATGAAATCCGGAGAGAGTCCGATCAGGCGCCTTCCCTGAAACACAATGTCTCCGCCATCGGGATGGTAAACGCCCGAGATGCAGTTGAAGAGGGTGGTTTTTCCGGAGCCGTTGGGACCGATGATGGTCAGGATCTCCTTCTCTTCCATTCCCAGGTCGATGTTTATCAGGGCCTGAATGCCGCCGAAGCTGACGGAGAGACGGCTGATTTGCAATAATGCCATAGGGCGCTCTGAGATCTTTGATCGAACCTTTTATTTGCACACACGGGTTTAGGCAGGGAACGGGACGCATGGCCCGCTCCCTCCTGAACCCTATTACAGGACCAACTCAATAAGAGGGTTTTAGAAGTGGGATGGATGGATGGTAAACGGCTCGAGGGGCACATGCTTCCCCTTTTCAGCCCGGCCCATGCGCGACGCATTGTTGCCATGGCGTCTGTCCGGACTGTAGGTCACGGGCGCGCCGATGCCTTCGGGTTTCCAGCCCTTGATCTTTTCCATCCCCTGGATCATGGTCTCAGGGGTCAGATCAGGCCCGGCGTTTTTCAGCCCTTCCACCAGGTGCATCATGGACATGGCCCCGAACAGGGCCAGGTATTCTTTCCCCTCCAGCTTGGGGTTGTACTTCTTGAGGATTTCAACGACCCGGTCTGCCGCGGCCTCGGACCCGGGAACCCCGGAATTGCCCGGCAGGGCGATATAGGTTCCCTCCCAAGCGTCTCCGGCAATCTTATACATGATCGGATCGCCCAAGGTAAAGGTGGTGAGAGCCTGGGGCCGATAGTCGGCCTTGGCCATTTCCTTCAGGATGAGGGCCCCATGGCTGGGGGTTGAATAGATGATGACCGCTTCAGCCCCGGACTCCTTGAGCTTGAGGGCATGGGTCCCCAGGGATCTTTCCGTGACCTCGTAGGGAACCGTGGCCACCAGCTCGGCCTTGCCCTTCATTGCTGCCAAGGCGTTTTTGACCCCGACCATGGCCATCTTGCCATAGTCGTCATTCTGGTAAAAGAGGCCGATTTTCTTTGCGTTCAGCTTGTTGGCGGCATAGTCCGTGATGTAAATGGCCTCGTCCTCATAGTCCGGATAGGCGATGAAGATATAGCGCAGCTGGTCCTTGGGCATTCTGGCCCAGATCCGGATATCGCCGTACGCGGTGATCAACGGGATCTTGTTTTCAGGGAAAAAGTCCTTGGCCGCATGGAGCACCGCGGTTCCCAGAAGGCCGCAGACCGCAAAGACCTTTCCCTTCATCTGCTGCAGGTTGACCATGGCGCGGGTGGGGTTGTAGCCGTCGTCCATCACGTCGACCTTGATCTTTCGACCATGAATGCCGCCCTGGTCATTGATGTAATCGGCCCATGCCTTGGCGCCCAGGCCGGTAACCCCCCAAAGCGCGGCCGGTCCGGAGAGGGGCGTGGTCCAACCCACCACCACCTCGGTGTCTGTTACGCCGGGGACTGCCTCTTTTGCGAACGATGTTGACGGAATGATTAAGATGAGAGCCAGCAGGATTCCAATCCAAAGTCTTGTCTTTCCCATGTCGACCTCCTTATTGATGGTAAGGGTTTGGTAGATCGAGGGCACGCACCGCCCGGAATCAAAAACATGAGACAGCATATACTGACCCCGGCAGATGATGGATGGCCGTTTACACCTGCCAGGATTTATGTTAGCGTTCGAATAGACGCTTGAATCGGAATTGAAAAAGAAAATTTGATATGAACGTATATCCAATTTCGGGTGACGGGTCAATATATTTTTTCCAATTCGACCGACGGGCCAATGAAGTGGCTAAAGGGCCTGAAGCTGAAACCCGACGCTCAGCAAGTATCCAGTAACGAGTAACCAGACTCAACCGATGGAACAAGCGACGATATCGGGCATAGAGACCCTCCTGGAAGGGGGACGGCGGGAAGGCGTCTACCCCGGTGCAGTTCTCCTGGCGGCGAGCGGGGGGATCATCCGCCTGTTTATGGCGGTCGGGGACCGCACCCTTTGGCCCCAGCCCTTCCCCATGGAAAAAGAGACCCTCTTTGACCTGGCCTCCCTGACCAAACCTTTAGCCACGACCCTGGCCATGATGAAGCTGGTGGATGGCGGTAAGATCGGGCTGGATACCCCCATCCAGGCATTGCTCCCCCGTACCGTGCCGGAAGACAAGCGAAGCATTACCCCGCGCCTTCTTTTGAGCCATTCCGCGGGATTTACGGGCTGGATGCCGTTTTATCTCGACATGGATCATGTGGCCCCGACAGGCCGAAAGGCCGCACTGAGAAATCAGTTGCTGACCCTTCCCCTTGCGTACGATCCGGGAACACGGTCTCTGTACAGCGACCTCGGGTTCATGCTGTTGGAGTGGGTGATCGAGACGACGGCCTGCCTGGATCTGCCCCGGTTTCTGGAGCGGGCGTTTTATGAACCTCTGACCCTCAGGGAGATCGGCTTTTTCAGCAGCGATCTTCCAGGTCGGTTCAGCCAGGGTCGTTTCGCGGCCACAGAAGCATGTCCTTGGCGAAAACAGATCATTCAGGGGACCGTGCATGACGAAAACGCCTATGCCATCGGGGGGTATTCAGGCCATGCGGGACTGTTCGGTACCGCAGGGGATGTGTACAGACTTGCGACTTTTCTGAGAGCTAACTGGCGAGGGGAGAGGAATGACGATCTTACGCCCGAGACCGTCAGGGAATTTTTCACACGGCAGGATCTGGTGAATGGCAGCACCTGGGCCCTGGGGTGGGATACGCCATCTCCGGCGAATTCGAGTGCCGGAAGGTATTTTTCACCCACAAGCGTGGGGCATCTCGGGTTTACCGGCACGTCCCTCTGGATGGATCTGGAGCAGGATGTTATCATTATATTCCTGACCAATCGGATCCATCCTACGCGAAAAAACGAAAAGATCCGGGCATTCCGGCCTGTGCTGCACGATCGGGTTATGCAAGTATTGGGTCTGGCGCGACAGCTCTGGGTTCGAGGAGAATAAAGATAAGAGAACAAGGAGGGAGATGGTTTTATGGGAGAAATTCGAAGCACCCTCGACATCATCATGGAAAAGGCCAAGGGCGTTCAGGTAACAGAGGAAGACAAAGCGGCCTTCATGAGGCGTGAGGTGGAAGGAAAGATACGGGGGATACTGCAGAGGCATCTCGATGGCATCCTCGATACGGAACAGCTTCAGTCGGAGATGGAGGCATTTGGCGGTGAGCGTCAGGAAGTCGCCGCGGCAGCCCTCAGGAGAGAATGCCTGGAACGGATGGTCCTGGAGGGGGACAACCATGGGCTTCTCAACATCCTGTCGCGTGTCTCCAGGTTTGACACAAAGCCTGTTGAAAAACTCCTTTTGAGATATCGGGAGGAGCTGGAAACAAAGCGGTCCCATCGCGAAGCACTATTGGGGGAATATCTGAAACGCCAAGGAATTAGCGGGTCCTCCGTTATCTCAAATCTCAAGGCGGATCCGGAATGGACTCGATACTCGGCCGAGACACGCGACCGGTTTCACCAGGAACTCGCCGGCCTAGACTAAAAATCCCGAACCTGTTAAATCCCTGCCGCGGGCAGGAACCCATATCCGAGGAGTCTACTATGTCGGACGCGCCCATTCTGTATGAAGTAAAAGGGAGCATCGCTCAGATCACCCTCAACCGACCCGATAATCGCAACAGCATGGACGAGGAAACCATGCCTGCCTTCTGTGATGCGGTGGATGAGGCATCGAAAAACCATGACTTGAGATGTCTGATCATCACCGGAAGCGGCAATTCCTTCTGCTCAGGAGCTGATTTCAAGAGCGGCATTTTTGAGGCGAGGGACCGGCTGTCGCATCAGATACTCATGGATGCCTACGCCCCGTTTTTGGCTGTGGGGGATCTTGAAATGCCGGCCATCGCCGCCATGAACGGACATGCCATCGGCGGCGGGTTCGGACTGGCCCTCATCTGCGACATCCGCATTGCGGATCGACATTCCAAATATGGGGCCAATTTTGCACGGCTCGGGCTCCATTCAGGCATGGCCGTTTCCTATCTGCTCCCCCTGATCGTAGGGCTTCCCCTGGCCAACGAACTCCTCTTTACCGGCAGACTGATAACCGGTGAAGAGGCTGCCGGTATGGGACTGGCCAACTATGTTCTGGAAGGCGGTCAGACCCTTGAAAAGGCCTGGGAAGTGGCAGAGGAGATCGCGAGCTGTGCGCCCGTGGCCGTCAGGATGATCAAACGCAGCATCCGCCGCGGCATCGGGTGGGACCCGCGCAACTCGGCCGAGATAGACACCCTCTACCAGTCCCGCACCTTTGAAATGGAGGATGCAAAGGAAGGCATTCGCGCGCTCCTCGAAAACCGGAAGCCCATTTTTAAAGGGCGGTAAGGCAACGGTACCGCCTGTCTGAAACCCCTCGGGACCGGACTTCGCACGAGTTCGATTTCTATTCCATGGACCAAGGCAAATAAAGGGGTTATGGCGTTTCAACCTTCTGTCTGTGGCTTCCATGGGAAACCCTTTGGGGTTCCCGTGATACATCATCTTGTCTCAAGTTTCGCACGTCTTCGCGTTTGGCCTCGGAACTGCTAACTGCCAAATGGCGCGGACTTGCTGCTGGTTAGACGTATCATCTCAAATTTATTGAAACGGTCGTATAGTGAAGGGGGCGAAACTTGAGATCTTGTTTCCAAAGGGTTATTCAATCAGCGATTGCAAATCGACAATCATGAATTCTATAATCATTCTCATATTGACACAACTACCATTTTTCAAGTATGTTTTGCGCCTATGGGGTATCGTTGCCAACTCTTTTAAAGGAGTGAATTCGATGAAAGATAGGTTGAGATTCGCTGTCGTTCTGCTCAGCATTCTGACCTTGTTCGCCGGCTGTTCGCTTTCCTATTCCAGCGGGACATCCAGTGATTCAAGCAAGTCCAGCTCCAATTCTTCGGGTTCATCGAGTCCGTCGGATGAAGGTGGTGAGAGTGACAAAGCGTCCTACATGAGCGATGTGAGCGCCTTCACATCGCGTGCGGCAAAGGAAGGCAATGCTGAGGATTTCATGCGGGAATTAGGGAAGATCGCGGAAAAGCACGGCATCACAGACTGGGAGCGGGATACGGCGACGTATAATGCCATTGGAACCGGCCTCAGACGGGCCGGCATAACCCGTGAAGAGGTTCGGGACGTCTACTTCGTGAAAGATCTGACGGTCAGGGAAAAAAGTGCCCTCGTTCTCATCCAGGAGAGCTATCAACCCTGATTTAAAAGGGATTTGGCCGACAGGGTCCAATAGCCGACGTGAAGGGGGGCTTGCCGTATCCCCTCCTTTTTTTTTAGCGCTTATCAGCCTTTTTATGCTGCAGGCACACGTCTTTGTCCCGCTGGTTACGGCTGAAGACGATCCTGTCCTGCCGGGTGCGTTTTTCAGGTTCCTGTACATCGATGCCAATGTGGGAGGCTCCAGTGGGGGACACGCTGGCGTGCACATCGGCGATAACGTCTATCACTTCCAATACTTCCCCGATGGTCTCTTCAGGCTTGTGCGAGACCGGTGGCCCTATTTCAGATATGTTTATAACGATTTGGAAAATCGAACGATTTACGCTGCCCGGGTTGCCGTCACAAGCCGTGATCTTGCACGCATAAGGGAACACTTCGACCAGTGCTACCTGGTTCAGGAAGCCCATATGACCCGCCTGGATGTTCTGAAGGCCGACGCTCGCCTGCTGAACGATGTCAGGCACAACATCCACCACATGGCATTGAAAGGCGCTGGTCTTTTTTCGCAAACCGGGGCGCCGGACGATGTCAGCCGTCAACTCGGGGCGGCCATTACAAAGAAATTGGGCGCCGAATATCTGGACCTTGCCATTATGTCCTTGGACAGGGCCCTGGCCGCGATTCCACTTATTGTCACGGAAGCGCCCAATCCAGAGATTCTCAGGGAAGCCTATCCCGGGTCGGTTGGGTCCCCATGGCTGGACTATGCTGAAAACCGGCTCAAACATGCGGCACTTATTGTTTTGAAACGGGCCTTGCCGGTCCGGGATTCGGAGCTGGTGGATATGGATGCATGCTCACGTCCCGGTGATCCGAAAGGGCTGTCCGAAGATGAGCAAAGCGTGCTTGCATCCCATGCGGAAAATCTGAAAAATTCAGTCATGGCGCTCGTGTCATCCAGACGTCCGGACTGGGGCTATGCCCTTTTGTTGGCAGCGGCCCGTTATCAAGCAGTCATGCGTTCTCTCAAATACAATCGACTCTTATTACTGGACCCTTTTCCCGATGCCGCCCTGAAGGCGTCCGCAAAAAGCGTTCAGGACGACCCCGGTGTCACCGCCCGATTGGCGGATCGTGCCCTGCGTGACTATTGGCGGATCCGTCAGGAGGTATTATCAGGGAATCCATTGGATGAGAGGAATTACAACCGCCTCGAAGAGAGTGCGGGCCGGTACGCAGAGCTGGAAAGGGGCAGAAGGACGGGAACCCCTGTTCGGGTGGCCTATGGCGGATTGATACCATCTCGTTCAGATAGGGTGCCTCTGCCTCCCCCGGCCGCCTCTCCACACGTCCTCATGCAGTCTTTGAGTGCGGCCCGGATAAACCTGAAGACCTATTGCGAAAAATTGGAGCAATGGTATCCGTATCATCTGATCGAACGCAATTGCGCCACTGAATTGATTCGAAACCTGAATGCGCCGTTCGAATCGAAATCCGAGACAATAAACGCCCTGGGGGGATATATCGAGCCCAATGAAGGGTTCCATTTCATTCCGTTTCAACTGTTCAATCGGGTCAATGAACAATTGAGAGTGAAAGGGACGGTGATAATGCCCGGGTTTAGAAAACGGATGCTGATACAGATGGAGCAGGTTTCAAAAGATGATGCCGTTGTTTATCTTCGGGAGTGCAACACCCTGACCTCGACCCTCTACAAGGGCATAGACGGGGACACCCCATTCCTGTTTTTTACTGATGACGTGACCTGGATTCGACCGGTTTATGGGGCCTTGAACGCCGTTTATGGGATGCTGGTGGCCGGGGCCGGCATTTTTTCCCTGCCGATGGATGGAGGGGGCTTAATCTCCCGAGGGCTCAAAGGGGCCTTGTACAGCCTTCCGGAACTGGTTTTCTTCAACATCCGCAAGGGGAGTTTCAACTATGTGGATGATTCGACCGATCCGGAAATCGATCCGGTGGAGAGATCGGCGCCGGCCTTTGACCGGCGCGTGTATCCCTGATGCACTATTCGGCGCAACGTTTCAATCCGTTGGGGTACCCACCATACCACCATAATTAAGATTTATTGAAAGGGATAAATTTTACGTATCGTCTCAGCAAGCAGGTACCGAGCGCCTTCATTCAGACCCTTTGGCAATTCAGTGCGGTTGCGCGACTCGATCCATCTGATCGGTTTCGAGGGACGCTTCGCTGACAACCCTGTTTTTTCCGGTCTTTTTGGCCTGGTAGAGGGACCTGTCGGCCCGTTCGATGACAGTGGAAGCGGAATCGTTTTTCGCAAACGAACTCACGCCGATGCTTACCGTAATGGAAATGGCCTGCCCTTTCTCTTCTTTGTCGGGTGTGTAATGGGTTCCGGCAATGGCCTTTCGAAGACGTTGTGCCTTTTTCACGGCATTTCTCAGGGATGCCCCCGGCAGTACGATGGCGAATTCCTCCCCGCCATACCGTGCCAGAAAGTCCTGTTCTCGGATCAGTTCGTTGCATTTTTTTACCAAGGCCACCAGGACCCGGTCGCCGATCGGGTGACCGTAATCATCGTTTATCTTCTTGAAATCATCGATATCGATCATCAGCAGCGAAAAGGGTGATCGTTTGATCGTGTTTTGATCCACTATTTTGCGCAGGTAGTTGTCGAAAGCCCCCCGATTGTAGGCCTTGGTAAGGTCGTCCATCATCCCTTTTGTCCTGGCCTTTTTCAATTCCAGATTGAGGATGTCTATCTGCTTGGCGAGGTCGTCCATCTGCCGTTTGTCCTGCTCCTGTTTTTTTCGCACGGTCTCCTGAATCAGGTCAACTTCCTTTTTCAATTTCTTTTTGATGCTCTTGATGTCGTCGAGCAGGGTTATGGCTTCGATCTTTTCACTCTGCTCATACACCTTGCGATTGTAATCCCGATTTTCCGAATCCAGGCCTGCAATCGCGGTCCTTTGAAGGTCGATGATGTCCCATATTTCCTTCTCGCGGTCGTGCAAATAGGTCTTTTGCCTTTCGATGAAGGTCGGGATGATCTTCTTGTGCCTCTCAAAAATCGATTCAACGGACTTCGCATCCTTGCCTTCAGCGAATGTGTCAGACAGGTCATCCATCTGCTTTGCGAATCGACCCGAATCGATTTCCTTCTGGTCCACGGCAAACCCCTTGATGAATACGAGCAATGTACGAATCGCATTCAGATAGAAAACTTTCCTTTTTGCGTTATTTCGGATTTCTTCAATAAATCGTTCCATATCAAGGGGTTGTTCTTTATTTCCCTTAAGGTATCCCATTTTGTCTCCTTTTACAGGCCGACCCGTCCTCTTTACCGGGTTTTGACAAGACCGCCCGTCCAAAACCTGAAGCGTATGCAGTCTCAGAATGCATGATACATGCCTGATGGCGCAGATTGAATGCTTGCACCTCAATTTTTCGACATCATAGCAAAATTTGGGGAAGATCTTAAACATAAAGAGTCCATTGTCAAGATCCACATGGGTGTAAGCGTATGCGGCTCTCCGATTCGCGTACGTCAGACTGCGTGGTCGAACTCGCTGAAATCCCGGAAGGAGTGAAGACATGCAGACCACAGACGAACAGAGGGTCGAATTCATGAGGCGTGAGGCGGAAGGGAAGAGAGGTAGGTCGTTGGGGTCGTTCATAGGATAACCGGTTGACAGCGGAGCGCAAAGGGGGGTAAAGAGTCTCACTCAGGCAGTTGTATCGCAGCGTGCGGGTTTTTGGGCGAGGGGGGCTGCGTCATCTGCAGACGGCCTGCACGAATAGGGGATGGAGGATCTCGGCGGGCGCTTGCGGAAGGTCTGCTATGAGGAGCGGTTTATCAAATTGCGGTAGTGATGGAGAGGCGAGGCTATGAAGAGCCGGGTGCGCTTCAACAGTGCTTATATCTTTGTCTTATTGCTCGCGGCCGCGGTGGGGCTTGCGTGGATAGTCCCGGAGCCGGGGGCCAAGGGAGGGTGGCTGCACACAGGGATCACTACGCGGGTGGCGGTTTTCCTCATTTTTGTGATGCAGGGTCTGTCGCTCCCTACTCAGGAGGTCAGAAAGGGGCTGGTCCAGTACCGACTCCACATGGCCATTCAGGTCTTTATTTTTGTGTTTATACCGGCGCTGGTTTATGCCGGTCTGCTGCTGTCACGGCGTTTCTTCCCCTATGACCTCTATATGGGCTTTCTCTTTCTGGCCGCGGTTCCCACCACCATCTCCACGTCCATCGTGTTTACCACGGAGGCAGGGGGTGCCAGCGCCGTGGCCCTGTTTAATGCCTCCCTGTCCAATGTCTTGGGCGTATTTGCCGTGCCGCTGTGGGTCTCCCTCCAGGTGTCTCAGAAAACGCCCATCCCGCCGCTGGACACCATCATTTTCAAGATCATGCTCATTATCCTGCTCCCCTTCACCGTGGGCCAGGTCATCCGGAGGTGGGTGAAACCCTGGGCCGACGCCCATAAAAGGCACATGTCCAAGGCCAGCATGGGTCTGATCCTGTTCATTATCTATGCGGCCTTCTGCAACTCGGTGAAGAGCGACGTCTGGCAGTCATTGAAGACGCGCGAAATCTCCCTGGCGTTTTTTTCCACCCTGCTCCTCCTCATCCTGGTGATGCTGGCCGGCCGCATCTGGTGGAAAACAGCCGGATATGAAAAGGCAAATGGCATCGCCTTTTTCTTCAGCGCCACCCAGAAGGCGATCTCCACGGGCGTGCCCATGGCCTATGCCATCTTTGCATCCAGCCCCATATCGGTTGCCTTGGTCATCCTGCCGCTCCTTTTCTACCATCCCCTCCAACTCCTGCTCGGGAGTTTTATCGTGGGAAGATGGAGCCGGACATAAAAGCCATTTGTATCGATGGCCTGACCGACAAGGGGGCGGAACGCCTCCCTCTCGGATGTCATATCCCTGTGACATCCGTATCAAGGAGTTCCTAGTTATTACAAGGGAGGCGACCAGCGGCTGGTGGCGGCGTCGTACGACCAGCAGCCGGGGAGGGCCCTGCGGGAGGTGTAGTGGGGGTTTTCCGCCCATGACAACATCTGTTCATGGGCGTCGTTCAATCTCTTAAATGCCTCTTCGTCTCCCCCTACGTCCGGGTGGTGGATCTTTGCCATCCTCTTGTAGGCCGATTTGATCTTGACCATACGACCCTCATCAGACAGGTCGGTCCTCTCGAGTTTCAACGTCTCCAGGCACCTTGTCTCATCCCTGGACAACCTCGGAAGGGATTTTCTGGTTGGCCGGATGCTGCTGGGCTGGATATCCTTGCTGTGATTCCGGTTGACAAGACAGAGGGATGCGTAGCTCCGTGATCCATTGTGATTGACGATATGATGCCACTGTTGTCCGAATTGCAGGACCAGGTTTTTCAGGTCTTCGGCCGGCGTATTCCCTTCAATTCGTGGAGACACGAATCGGGAAATATGCTTGGACCAGACCGGAAACACGTCCAGGATGACTCGGTCGTGGGTAAAGGAAAAGGCCGCATATCTGGCGTTGACCGCCCTGAGCAGTCCCTTTGAAAGAGAAAGGACCCAGTTGGTGTAGTCCCTGCACGCCTTCGAGCAATACCGCTTGCGGGCATCTATGTTGGGTTTGCCGCAGGCCAGGCATTTTTTCTCCTTTACCCGGGTCTGGTCCCTGATCGGTTTCCTGCCGGTCACCTGTGCTGTAGAGGCTTTCATGGGTTCAGAGGTTCCAGGGTTCAGAGGTTCAAGGGTTTCCCGCTGCAGCGGGATTGAAGATCCCCCGCATCAAGCTGCGCGGAATCTTCCAAAGGTAATGAATTTTATCTATTTTAAAATCCGCTCGCTAATCCCGCAGAAAGGTGCGCGGAATGCGCGCGCTGAGCATTTCGAAGGCTGTGACGGTATCTGTTTATACCGTAAATCGAGCCGGTGATCAAGTGAAACCGGATGTGGACGGCCATTCTCATGTTGCCTTTCGCAGTGATGGTAGTTTGTAGTAAGGCCGTAAGGCCCTAAAAATCGTTTTGCGACGGCACTGCAAACGGGAAATGCGGTCCATTGAATCGCAAAATGAGAATTGCTGGGGTGTGGGCCACAGGATTTATGGGCTTCAGCCTATGTCTCTTCCGGGGTAAACGAAACCACCTGATCAATACGCGAGGCGCCGCAAAAGAGCATGGCCAGACGGTCCACGCCGAGGGCGATACCCGAGGCCTCGGGCATATCTGACAGAGAATGAAGGAATCGTTCCGGCAATGGATAGACCTCTTTTCCCGCGGCAGTCCTCTGTTGTTGCTCAGCCTCAAAACGGGCCCTCTGCTCTTGAGGATCATGCAACTCTGAAAACCCGTTGGCCAGTTCCATCCCGGCGATATAGAGCTCAAACCGCTCGGCTACGGTCGGGTCCTCGGGTTTGAGCCTCGCCAAAGCGGCCAAGGGTGCGGGATAATCATAGAGGAAGGTCGGTCGGGTCATTCCCAGATGGGGTTCGATATCCTCCACCAGCACCTGGTCAAAACATCCCTCCATCAATGCGTGATCCGCGGAGAGATGGGCGTATCGATCAAAGGCCGCCCGGACCGATAGACGCTCCCACGGAGATCCGAGGTGGATGTCCCTTTCCCGGTATGAGATGGTCGCTCCCCCGTGGAGGCGTTCGGCCAAAAAACGGATCAAGGCCTCGCACGCGTCCATGAGGGCCCGGTAGTCGATGCCGGTACTGTACCATTCGAGGAGGGAAAATTCAGGCAGGTGCAGGTCCCCCCGTTCTCCTTTCCTGAAGCATTTGCTGATCTGGAATATCATGGGAAGGCCGGCCGCCAGCAACCGCTTCATGCAGAGTTCGGGTGAAGGATGGAGAAAACGACCGTCCGCACCCATGGCCTCGATATGCATTTCCGGGGCCGGGGCGGAGATAAGCTGGGGGGTTTCTACCTCTAAATAGCCTTGATCAACAAAAAAGGCCCGGATCCACTGGACCATCTGCGCACGCAGCCGGAGATTCCGTTTACGGCCGGCCAATCTCGTCTCTTCACGGGGGCACGGATCACTCTTTGACCCGGGTGACATATTCACCAGTCCGCGTATCGATCGTGATTTTCCCCCCCTCCTCGACAAAAGGTGGCACCCTGAGGACATAACCGGTTTGCAGCGTCACGGGCTTGGTGTCGCCGGCAACGGAATCCCCCTTGGCCCAGGGGTCTGCCCTGGTAACGGTCAAATCCACGAAGTTCGGGAGGGTTATCCCGATGGGCCGTTCCCCGAAAAAGAGGATATCCACCTCCAGATTGTCTGTCAGGTAGTTCTTCGCATCGCCGACCTGCTCTGAGGAGAGTACAGACTGTTCATAATTCTCGACATCCATGAAGCAGTATTCATCTTCCTGGTTGTAGAGATACTGCATTCTCCGTTCGCTGAGATCGGCCGATTCAAAGGTATCGCCCGATCGATAGGTCGGGTCGATGATGACGCCGGTAATCATGTTCTTCAATTTACATCGGTATAGTGCTTGGCCTTTGCCGGGCTTGACGAATTGAAAGTCCGTCACCACGTAGGGCTCACGATCGATCTGTATTTTCAGACCCTTCCTCAAATCACTGGCGGTGTACATGTTTTCTTTCTCCGTTTATATGGGTTCAAAGGTTCTGCTTTCAGGGGTTCAGGGGTTTAGAGGTTCGGGGTGCAAAGGCTGAGGGATTCATTCAGACGAATCCGGAGTCCATGTTGCGGGTCCCATGGGGGCGCGAGACCCAAAGCCGATTGGTAAGAATTCCCAAAAGTCAGCAGGCCGTTCTTCTTATGGGAGGCTGACCTTCGCGCCTTCAGGTCCTCTGGTTAACCTTTGAACCCTAAACCCGGAACCCCGAACGGTCATTAATGCTTGAATGCCCTTTGGCCGGTAAAGACCATGGTCACCTGGGGATCGGCCGCGTTACAGGCCTCAATCACCTCGAAGTCCCTCAAAGACCCCCCGGGCTGGACAATGGCCCGGATCCCCTGGCGGATGGCCACATCCACCCCGTCCCTGAATGGGAAAAAGGCGTCCGAGACCATGCTGGCGCCGACGAGACCCCCTTTAGCCTCCTTGGTCTCCCGATCGATGTCCTCTATGAGTCCCCGGTCTTTTCCGCCCTTCTCCGCCATCAGCTCCAGTTCCTTGTAGGAGACGCCATGCCGTTTAAAGCATAGGGCATCGGCATGCTTGGTGTATGCCTTGAAAATGGCGATCTCGGCAACCCCTACCCGGTCCTGTTCACCTGTCCCGATGCCGACTGTTGCACCGTTCTTCACATAGATGACCGAGTTGGATGTCACCCCCTGCTCCACCTGCCAGCCGAATAGCATATCGGCCAACTCATTCTCAGTGGGCCTTCTCTCGATGGCATAGCTTCTCCCCTCAAACCGGCCGGCGGCAAGGGTAAAGTCTTGTGCCGATTGTATTCGATTCATTGGGGATTGCTGCACGATGATTCCCCCGTCGATGAGGCTTTTGAAGTCCACGAACCGCTGTTGGGCGTACTCAGAGAGGCGGTCCATGCGGGGAACGCGGAGAATGCGCAGGTTCACCCGTTTTGATAGGATTGCCACGGTTCCCTCCTCAAAGTCGGGGGCTGCCACCACCTCGAGGTAGTTGTCCGATACTAGCTCGGCTGTGGCCCGGTCCATAGGACGGTTAAACAGGGCGCACCCCCCGAACGCCGCAATCCGGTCGGCCATGTCGGCCTTTTTGTAGGCGTCTGCAAGCGTCTCGCCGTAGGCCACGCCACAGGGATTGTTGTGCTTGACGATCACGACGGCTGGGCCGGAGATCAGGTATTTCAGAATATTCAGGGCATTGTCCACATCGGTCAGATTGATTTTGCCGGGATGCTTGCCGCTCTGGAGCATATCCGCTTCAGAAATGGCGGAAACCAGTCCGGATCCCGGACAGATGAACCGGCATCCACCGATTTCGAGGTTCCCATTGACAAGCTCATAGAGGGCCGCCTCCTGACCGGGATTCTCCCCATAGCGAAGGCCTTTTTCAATGAGTTGGCCGTTGGCGTCAGAGATCTTCCACGCCCTCTTGCGGTAGGTCAGGGTCTGGTCCCCGAAAGAGATCCTCATCTCCTGGGGGAAATGGTCATCCATGACGGTCCGGTACATCTTCTTCAATTCATCGCTCATGTCACATCCTTTGCGGGAAGCGCATAGAGCACGGAACACGGAGCAGGGAGCACGGTGCGCTATGCCCTTTGCCCCCTGCTCTTTGCGCTATGCCCTTTCCGCCTCAGCCGTTGTGCTTTTCAATGTACGCGTAGGCATTATGGTTGTGTATGGATTCAAAGTTTTCGGATTCTACGGAAAACCAGGTGATATTGGGGTCGTTCCCTAGCTTCACGGCGATTTCCCTGACAATATCCTCGACAAACATCGGGTTCTGGTACGCCTGCTCGGTGACGTATTTTTCATCTTCCCGCTTAAGAACAGAGAACACCTCGCTGGATGCGGATTCCTCCACCAGCTTGATCAGGTCCTCGATCCACACGAATTTTTTGAACCTGACCTTGAGCCTGACTTCTCCCCTCTGATTGTGGGCCCCGAAGTCACTGATCTCTTTGGAGCACGGGCAGAGGGTTGAGATGGGGACATGAACCCCTATCACCAGATCGCTCCCGCTGTTCAGGGACCCCTTGAAGGTACATAGGTATTCCATGAGTCCCTCAGCGCCGGTCACCGGTGCGTGCTTGTTGACAAAGTAGGGGAAACTCATCTCCATGTGGGCGCTCTCCGCGCTCAGCCGGAGTTTCATCTCCTCGAGGATATCAGGGAAATTCTGGAGGGATATGCGCCGGCTGTTCTCGTTGAGGATCTCCACAAAACGGCTCATGTGGGTTCCCTTATAGTAACGGGGCAGATTCACGTACATGTTGATCTGTGCAACGGTCTGCTGTTCTCCCTGATCTTTGTCGAGCACCGTAATGGGATACCGAATCCCCTTGACCCCGACCTGATCAATATCAATATTCCTGTAGTCCTTGTGGTTTTGAATGTCTTCCATGAATCGTATTTCCCTGCCTGACATGCTGCCGGCCCGTGAAAAGCGCTCCTGCTATCGGCGGGATCTGCAAACCTGGCGCATCAAGATGCTGCCCTGAGGAATGCATAAGGAAGCCAAGGAGTAAGATCCGAATGCCGTGAGGGGCTCAGGCCTGTTCCTCGAAGGGCGAAAGAGGTCGCTTTTTAAGTGTTTCAGCAGCCATGCACTATAATGATCCCGAGAACAAAGTCAACAGGAAGATGTCTGTTCTCACGCCAAATAGTCCCTTAATTTCTCCTGGAGTGAATCGGGCCAGATCTCTTCGAAGAGAAAGGCCTTGATTTCCGTTTTGGTAAGTTCCCGCAGGATTTCTCCGGGCAGTTCCCTCAATGCCTCCATTCTTCCGGGTATCGGTTCACTTTCACGTTGTTTTTCCGCCTGCATCACATCTTCTCCAGTTGCTATCCTACGGTTAATCCAGAAAGAGTCCCTTCAGCCATCCCTTCTCATTGAACCAGTGATTTTTAAGGGGATCCAGAACCCCGCTGCCTTCGATCATCATCGTAACATTCTCCATCCAGTGGATCAAAGGCGTGTCTCCAAGCATGGCCATGCCCAAAGGCTCAAAGGTGAGACGCACATCTCCTGCGGTCAGGTCCTTGCCGTTTTGCGAAATATCCCCGGCAAACCGCTGTTGTTTGGAACTTAACACCAATCATCCCTGATTGCAATATCAATAGAGGCGTCAGGCGCGAGGCGTACGGCACAAGGGTCGATCGAGGGGTGATGCGCAAGGTGCATGGCCTCTGAGCTGGTGAGGTTTCGATCAATTTATCAGCCATCAGCCGTGAGCCCGCTTACCCCAGATAAGCCTCTTTCACCCGCTCATTTTGGAGCAGGGCCGTGGCCTTATCCTCCAGCACCACCCGGCCTGTCTCGATCACATACCCGTAATCTCCCAATTCCAGTGCTGCCTGGGCATTTTGCTCCACGAGAAGGATGGTGAGCCCGTCATCTTTTATTTTCTGAATAATACGCATGATATGGGCCACCACGAGGGGGGCCAGGCCTAAGGAGGGCTCATCCAGCAGGAGGAGAGAAGGGGTTCCCATCAAGGCCCTTGCAATGGCAAGGATCTGCTGTTCTCCACCCGACAGGGTTCCGCCCAACTGCTCGCGCCGTTCCCTCAGAATGGGAAAGAGCCCGAAGGCATTTTCCATGGATGCGGCTACCTCCGACTTTTTGTGCCGGAGATAGGCCCCCAGTACCAGGTTTTCCTTCACCGTCAGATCGGAAAAAATGCGCCGACCCTCCGGGACCTGAACCACCCCTCTTCGCACGATCTCCTCGGGGGCCAGCGTTTCGATGGGGTCCCCCTTGAACCGTATCCTGCCGGACGAGACCGGCTGAATCCCGCTGATGGTCATGAGGAGGGTCGATTTGCCGGCCCCGTTGGCCCCGATGAGACAACAGATGCTTTGTTCGCGGACCTTGAGGGAAACCCCTTTGAGGGCATGTATCTTTCTGTAGTGGCTGTGAACCTCTTCAAGCCTCAGCATGGGCCGCCCCTCCGCCTAAATAGGCCTCTATGACCTTTGAGTTGCTTCGGATGTCGTCAGGGGTCCCCTCGGCAATGAGCCTGCCATAGTCAAGCACATAGATATGATCGGCCAGGTTCATCATGACCCGCATATCGTGCTCGATGATGAGCACGGCAATCCCCTTTTCGCGGATCTTGAGAACCAACTGGATCAACCGGGACGATTCCCGGGCGTTCATCCCTGCTGCCGGCTCATCCAGGAGGAGGAGTTTGGGCCGGGAGGCCAGGGCCCGGGCGATCTCCAGGCGACGCTGCTCGCCATAGGCCAGGGCCCCGGCCGGATCAAAGGCACGTTCTTCAAGGCCCACAAATCGGAGCCATTCAAGGGCCTCCTTTTCGGTGAGGGTCTCCTCCTCCCGCTGTGCCCGGGTCTTGAGAAGTGCCCCGGGTACACCGGCACGCATCTGAATATGATGCCCGATCTTGACGTTGTCTAAGACACTCAGATTGAAAAAGAGACGGATGTTCTGAAAGGTCCTGGCCATGCCCAGGCGACAGATGGCATCGGGACTCAACCTGAACCCGTAAAGCTGCCGTCCCTGACGCACCCATAGCTGGATCATGAGGTAGATGCTGAACGGTCCTGCCACAAGACCCCACGGCCATGAAAAATAGCCCAGAGGGACATGGGTCCCCACCAGATGAACCGGAGAAAAGGGTGGTGTCAGCCATCGGATTGAAAAGCAGAGGTCTGACAGAAGAAATACGAACATCAGACTCCAGGCCCATATCTGAAACCGCATGAGGCCTTGAACGAGTAGAAATCGTATGGCCAGGATAAAGAGGCCGAGGAGCATGAGCTCCAGCTTGAAGGGGGCATCGGGCAGAAAAAAAGACCAGAAGAGCGGAAGCCAGATCAGTCCCAGGACCATAAAAATACGGGCGCACTGTTGGATATGTTCCGCCTTCGCCTCTGAGACCTGGGGGAGGATAGCCCTGCCCTGGAATTGGATCTCCCCTCGAGTCGGATGATAGAGCCCGGCAAGGCAGTTGAAGAGGGTCGTCTTTCCGGCCCCGTTGGGGCCGATGATTCCGACGATCTGACCGGGCCTAGCCTCGAGGCTGATCTCTCTCAAGGCCGAGAGTCCCCCGAAAGATTTGGACAAGCGCGTCACCCTGAGGACCGGATTCATATCTTGAGACGCTCCTTTGCGACCCGCGCCTTCCTGGCCTGGGCTCGTTCAAAGGGGATGAGGCCTTCCGGCCGCCAGCGCATCATGAGCACCAGGACCAGGCCGTAGATCAGATACCGGGCGCTGAACAGGCCCTGGGGGAGCACCGCCCGGAGCACCTCGGACAGGGGGATCAGTATCAGTGCCCCCAACATGGTTCCGGCAATGCTCCCCATCCCACCAAAGACGATGAGGCAGAGGATCAGTATTGATTCCCAGAACTTGAACATGTCCGGGTGGATAAATTTGAACCACTTTGCATAAAAGGCCCCACCCATGGCCCCGATGGAGGCGCTGATGGCAAAGGCCGTGACCTTGTACCGGATCAAATTGACTCCGCAGCACTGGGCGGCGATCTCATTCTCCCGGATGGCAAACCATGCCCGTCCGATCCGGGAATCCTGGAGCCGTGTCACCACGACCAGGACGACCAGGAGCAGAAGCAAAATGAGATAGAAAAATTCCCAGTCGCGCGTGAGGAGATGGCCAAAGATGGAAGGCGGAGAGATGCCGGGGAGACCCATGGGGCCGCGGGTAAGCCAGAGCTCGTTCCGGATGACCAGCACCACCAGTTCGGAAAATCCAAAGGTGACGATGGCGAAGTAATCTCCGGTAAGGCGCAGGGTCGGGGCGCCCAGGAGGATCCCCCAGAGCGCCCCGTTGAGGGCGGCCAGCGGGAGGATCAGCCACAGGCTCAGATCGAAGTGGATGGCCAGAAGTCCTGAGGTATAGGCCCCGATCCCGTAAAAGCCGACGTAACCCAAGTCCAGGAGCCCGGTGAATCCGGGCACGATGTTGAGACCCAGCGCCAGGATCATGTAGAGGACCGCCGTGGTCAATATCCTGAGAATGTAATTCGTTGACGCTCCCAAAGGGAGCCAGGGGAGGAGGATGGCCAGGAGGACCAGGCCCAGGAAGAGACGGCGGTGGTTCTGCCCGGACAGTCGAAACCCCATCACACCTTCTCCCTGACCTGCCTGCCGATAAGGCCGGAGGGCTTAAAGAGGATGACCGCTATCATGACCGCGTAAGAGATGCCGTCGCGGTATTCCGATGAGATATACCCGGCGCCGATGACCTCGGCGATCCCCAAAACCCCTCCCCCTAACATGGCGCCCGGAACGCTCCCGATCCCCCCGAGGACCGCGGCTGCAAAGGCCTTGATGCCGGCGATGTAACCCATGGTCGGGAAGATGGCATTGTAGTAGAGGCCCACCAGTATCCCGGCCATGCCGCCCATGGCCGAGCCTATGGCAAAGGTAAAGGAGATCACCCGGTTGACCCCAATCCCCATGAGGGCTGCGGTGGCCTTGTCCTGGGAAACGGCCCGCATGGCCGTTCCGATCCGGGTCCTTCGGATGGTCAGATGGAGAATCGCCATGCACAGGACGGTGATGGAAAGGATGAACACCTGAAGCCACGACAAAGTGACATCCCCTGCGCTCCATGCCGTTTTGAAGAATATGTCAGGGAGCGCCTCGCGCGGATAGGACTTGATCTGGGAGCCCCAGATCATGAGTGCCAGATTCTGGAGAAATATGGACATGCCGATGGCCGTGATAAGGGCGGCCAGGCGCGGGGCCTTTCGCAGAGGGCGGTAGGCGACGAAATCCAGGATAATGCCGAAACAGGCGCAGATCAGGATGGTCAGGACAAATGCGGCAAAAAAGGGGAGGCCAAGGATCGCGACAAGGGTGTAGGCCAAAAAGGCGCCCAACATGTAGATCTCGCCATGGGCGAAGTTGATCAACTGGATGACGCCGTAGACCATGGTGTAACCCACGGCAATGAGGGCATACACCCCGCCCAAGGTAATGCCGTTCACTAACTGCTGGAGAAAAAGACTCGAGTACTCGAGAAGATTTTCCACCCGGATATCACTTAGAAAAGGAGATGACGGTTCATGGGTTCAGAGGTTATTTAGATGCTCATGGCAAGGTGCCTGTCGCCCTGCGGATGAAAATAGAAAACGATGCAAAAACATGGACATCGTTTCCCGGTGACAGCGGGAAACGACCAACGTCCGACATCGAAAATCAATACACCGCCACGACTTCAACGAACCCCTGAACCCTTGAACCCCTGAACCTATTTTCACGGATCACTGCAACTGCTTTTCAGCGCTCACCCATTTGCCGTTTTTGATTTCCTTGACAAATGCGTCTTTCAGGCAATCACCGTTTTTGTCAAAATAGGTATTGCCGGCAACCCCCTTATATGCCTTTTCCTTTGAATCGATGGAGGCCAGGTAATCCCGGACCTTGACCCTGTCCGGACCTACCGCTGCAATGGCCTGGGCCGCCATGCCCACGCCATCATAGGCATTGGCGGCAAACCAGTTGGGTTCCTTGCCGTATTTCTTCTTGTAGGCCTCGATAAAACCGGCGGCCTGGGGCCCTGCCTTATCCGGCAGAAAGGGCGTTGTCACAAAAAGGCCTTCCGCGTCAGGGTTTTTTAACATCAGGTCGTCATCGAGCCCGTCCGCCCCGAAAAAGGCCACGTTCTTCATGCCGAGACCCCTCGCCTGCGAGACAATGAGCGTTCCCTGGGGGGCATATCCGGGGATAAAGATGGCGTCGGGCTTCATCATCTTGAACTTGGTGAGTTGGGGCTTGAAATCCGTGGTGTCCGATGTGTAGGCCTCTGTGCCCAGGACCTTGATGCCCAGACGCTTGGCCTCCGTCATAAAGGCCAGCATCAATCCCATGGAATAGTCGTTGACCTCATAAAAGACCGCCACCTTCTGGAGTCCTCTCGCTTCCTTTGCGTATTTAGCCAGAAACAGTCCCTGGAAGTCATCCTTGTAGACATTCCGGAAATAGAAGGGGCTCATCTTTCCGATGCTGACGTTGGTAGAGGCGGGGGATATGGCCGGAAGTTTGGCATCGCGGTAAATGGGAAGGGCCGCCAGGGAGGCAGAACTGCAAAGATGCCCTATGACGACCGGTACATCTGGATCGTTGGCCAGTTTGGTGGCGACGGTGGCCGCCTCTTTGGGATCGCACAGTTCATCCTCCAATACGATATTCACCTTCTTGCCGTTGATGCCCCCCGCGGCATTGATCTCTTCCCCCTTCAGGATCGCCGCATTTTTGATCCCTTCGCCGAACGAGGCCAACTGGCCGGTAAAGGCTGCCGCTACAGGGATCTTGATGGAATCCGCCCATGCGGCACCGGTCAACAGGGACCAGGCGACTAAAAAAAACGCGAATCTTCTCATGGCATCCTCCTTTTGGGATTGAAAAATGACTATTTGTTCCTATGCCTTTCTCTTGCGCACGCTATCCTTTATCCGGTTGATATGACCACGGCCCATCCCCTTGACCTCGCAGCCCAACTGGAAATATCGTTCGATCTTGGCGTCGTCCAGTATCCCGAAGCAGTCCACCACCGCCAGGGGGCCGCCTGCCATCCGGACCACCTCGTCCGGGTGGAGTTCCAGATAGGGTCGGTGCCGGACCGCCAGAACGACCGCATCGGATCCCTTCAGCGCCGCTTCCAGGTCCGGCGTCATGGAAAAGTCGGCCAGGTGTTCCTGGTTGCGGAAAAAACGCGACCAACTGGCGCCCACGGCCGGGTAAGATTCCTGCTTTTCCAATTCCCACCAGTGCTTCACATAGGGGTCATGGGCCCTGACATCGGCCCCCATTTCGGTCAGTTTTCGAGCCACAATCTCGGAGCCGCTGTAACGGGTGTCCCCCACATCCTCCCGGTAGGAGACCCCGAGGAGGGCGATCTGGGAGGCGGCCACGATTCGTCCCATGTTTCTCAGGGCGTCGCGCACCAACTGGGCCGCATGGAGGGCCCTCGTGTCGTTGATGTTGATGGCCTCAGGCGTGATCCTGAAGATGTCGTTCTCGAACCCCATCAGGTGCTTATAGGCCCATAGGCCCAGGCCCCCGTCCTTGGGGAGGCAGTATCCGCCGATGCCGGGTCCCGGAAAGAGGATATTGCTGTGGGTGGGGCGGACCTTGATGGCATCGATCACCTTGATGATATCCACCCCGTTGGTCTCGGCAAAGAGGCTCCACTCGTTGAGAAAGGCCAGTATGGTGGCCCGGTAGCTGTTTTCCACGATCTTGCAGGTCTCGCTCTCGATGGGCCGGTCCAGTACGGTCAGAGGAAACTTTTCCACATTGAGGACCTCGGAGAGAAAACGGGTCACCCGTTCCCTGCTCTCCCGGTTGATGCCGCTGCACACGCGCCAGAAATCCCTCACCGACCGCACATATTCCTTGCCCGGCATGACCCTCTCGAAGCTGTGGGCCAGCATCGGTTCTTCATCGATTCCCCGGGCCTTGAAACCCTTCTTGATGAGGGGATAGGCCACATATTCGGTGGTCCCAGGGGGCACGGTGGTTTCTATGAGGATCAGGCAATGGGGAGAGATCCGGTTGCCGATGATCTTGAAGCTCTCTTCAAGGGCGCCTATCTCTGCAAATCCCTTTCTCAGATTGCCCAGTTCCTCCTTGAGAAAATCGCATTGCACGTCCACGATCAGGACGTCCGCCAACTTGAGGGCGTCATGGGTAAAGGTGGCGGTAAGGGTCTTCTTCTGGGTGACGCATCGCTCGATCAGGGGGGCCACCTCAGGGTCCTCCGCCTTTACCGGGGAGATGCCGCGATTAAAGAGCGGGATCTTCCAGAAGCTCCGGGGACTCGGCCGCTGCATGCCAATGACAAACTTACTAGAGTTGCCGGTTTTGCTGTCTATTGAATCGGCCACCACGCCGGCCATGACCGCGCCCACGAACCCGAGGCCCATGACCACCACGATCTCGAACCCATCTTGGCGCCGGGCCTGCACGATCTCTTTCAGTCTTTCGTATTCCAGTGCATAATCTTCTTCCTGCGGGAGATTGAATCGCTCCCCATCCGGGCTGACGGAATATTCCATAAAACAGGCTGCCTCCTCAATGATGGTTGTGTTTCGGATTCGTATGTTTCTTGTCTTTCCCGGTTCAAAAACGAATTTTTCGTGTTAAAGATGTATGAGGACCGGGCCTGTGTCGGTACTTCTTTGCAAATTGAGGCCTCACCTTCTTACCCTCTCACCGTCTGCAGCCCTATGAACCCAAATCGATCACACCTTAAATGTACGGACATGACCCGCCGACCACCTGGATGGCGAGATGATTAGTCGGCCTCTCTGACCAGCCGAAAACCGGTGGTTTGGTACCTGCTGGCGGGATGACTGAAATTTCTGTTGGCACAGCGGCATCTCTGCCCGGGCCCGTACCAGCTCCCGCCTCTTCGCACCTTCTCAGATCCTGACCGGGGTCCTTTCGGGTCCACGGCTGCCTCTTTCGGGTAAGGGCCGTACCAGTCCTGGCACCATTCCCAGACATTTCCCGCCATGTCATAGAGCCCCCACGCATTGGGCGCGTAACTCCTGACAGGGGCAGGCGCGTCTGTGGCCAATCCCTTTGATTCCACGAATTTTAAACAGTCGGCGGCTTTCAGGCTATTGTTGGCATACATGGCCTTGCTGCAATCGATGGCGTCGCCCCAGCCGTATATCGAGCCCTTCCCCCCCCTGCACGCATATTCCCATTCCGCCTCTGTGGGGAGCCGGTAGACGCCCTCATTGCGTGCATTCAATTTTTCCAGAAATTGCACACAGTCATCCCACGAAACGCTTGTGACCGGCATATCGTCAGCACCCTTCTTTTTGAAGAATAAGGGGCTTCCCATGATGTCCCGCCACTGCTTCACGGTCACTTCGGTGGTCTGCATGTAAAAAGGCCTGCCAATCGTCACCTCGTGTTCAATCTCGTTGCCCTTTCGGTCCTGTTCATCGGCCGGGCTGCCCATGGTGAAGGTCCCTGCCGGTATCCGCACAAAGGTCATATCCAGGGAATTGGTAATGTTTTTCTCCATTGCAGAAACATGGCAGGGAAACAGAGAGATCAGGATCCCTGCGCAAACCAGCGCCCAGATCTTTCCCGGATATTTCAAAATAATCGTCATGGCCGTGTACCCCCCAAAATGTTGAAACCTGCGCCCATGGCCTTTTTTGCACCCCGATACAGGGCCTTGCATCGGACGGAGACGAAGCCTCTTCACATGCCTTGTTTTGTACAGGGAAGACCGCAGGGACGCAATAATCCCTTTGAGCAAAGGAAGATAGCAAAAAAACAGGGCAAGGGGAAGGGAAAAATAGCCGTCTATATCACCCTTGCGATGTCATCGAAGCATCTCCGGATACGGTCCCCGGCCGCTGCAAGTTTTTCCGGAAGGATTCTCACGGTTCCAGGCTCAACAAACAGGTCCTGATTGATCTCCATCTGAACCGCAAATTTTCCTCTTTCCGCCAATGTCCGGCCGTAATGGGTGGTGATGAACCCGGCGGTATAGGGGTCGTTCAGAGACACGGAAAAGCCGGCGCGCACAAAAATTTGTCTCATCTCGTGTAAGACCTCCACACCGCAGGTCGTCGGTCCCAATGACGGGGTCGGCTCGCCATTTTGATCGCCGTTGTTGCTGAGGACAATGTCCTTCCGTCTCCGACCTGCGTCGGGGGCCTCTGAAGGACCTACGCCGTTGAGGGAATGTGCGTCGAACAATCCTTTGATATGCTCCTGACCCAAGAACCGTTCCAGCCGTAGATGGTACGGCCAGTAATATCTGTCGAGACGCTCATCTATTTCCTCTGCATGGGGGGCCATGCCCGGATGAAACACCTCCCGGCCCGAATAGTCGACCTCTGCAATAACCCCCTTGGCATCCCTCCGTGTGGGATCCCGATTCAGATCAACCACCAGCCTGCTCCATCGGGCCCAGAGGACATCTGCTGCATCGAGGGAGCCAAAAATCTCTCTCGTTCCCGTGTCCACAGAATAATCGATATCCTCATGGGTGAGGGCAAGGGTTGGTTTTATGGCATCGGGGATCCGGTCCGAACAGTGGGGGATGGATATGACAAATGGAAGTTTCACTGAGAATCTCCTTTCTGGACGTTGAATGGGGGATATCGGATGGGGGTTGGCGGCGCAGCCAGGCGAAGATACCGCCTCCTGATCCCCGGTATTCGTCCTCCGTCAGCCGATTGGCTGCAAGTGCCTGCTGCCGAATTCAGGGAAAGCGATTCAAGCACGCTTTCAGTTTTTTTGAAAGCAAAAAAAGATAAGCGGTCACAGGGGGGCCTTTCAGGGCCTTTTTGGTTCCAGGGCTCCCGGCCTCAAACCACTGCCTTCCGCCATTCACCCGCAAGAACCCCCGAAAGGTCTCTTCCCCCGTGATCAGATACCTAAAATGTGTGCCGCTCAACAATAATCATTGGGTTCATATTTGCATCCTTTCGAATCGTTTTCCGTTGTGAAAGCTATGGCGGGATGTTTGGAGACGTCGGACGTGCGTTTGTAGCCATGCGTCGGCCTTCGCGTTTTCCGGACAGGCTGTCAATAGTGATTATTTCCGGGCCGCGCGGGTCTCTCGGGTAAAAAGATAGAGGAGCCCTGCCAGGAGGCAACAACAGGCACACAGAATAAAGGAGGCCGTGAAGGCCTCCGGCCCCCGGGAGGCCTCGGGGTAAAGGGCCTGCATGAACATGCCCAGCCCCTGAAGAAAGAAGGCCGGGCCGATCATGGTGAAGAAATTGATCCCGCTCATGGCGGTGCCGGCCATCTCGATCGGCATGCTCTCCCTGATGTGCACGTACATGAGCAATCCGGAGGTTCTGATCAGCCCGAACGCGAAAAAGAGGATCAGCAACAGGGTAAATCCCGTTCCGACGGGAAGAACCGCCAGTATGAACAGGATTAAAACGAGTGCCAGAAGACCTCCGGATACCACCCCCTTTCGGGTCTTCAGGACCCTGTCGGAGAGCGGCCCCCACAAGAATGCCCCTCCAATGGCCCCGAGGTTCATGAGGAAGATCAGATGCCCTGTGTTCATATCGCCCTGTTCCATGACTCCCATGAGATAGGGACCGGTCCAGAGGGTTTGAAAGGCGGCATAGATCCCGTAGCTCACGAAGGCCCCCATGGAGATGATCCAGTAGTCCCGTGTTTTCAGCAGGAGGGTCAGACCGCCGAAGAGCGTGCCCATGCCGGAAGGCTGGGTTTGATTTCGTGCGGAAGGTGCGTCCGGAGGCGTGTCCCTTACCACCAGATACAGGGCCAGAACGACAAGCAGGTTGACCCCTGCAATGACCATAAACGCGTGCCGCCATCCGATGGCATTCACCAGAAAGACCAGAGGTGAAGTCGCCGCTATGTTCCCCACCGTGCCTATGGAAAACACAACGCCTGTCAGGGTTGCAAAAGAGGAGGGTTTGAACCAGACCGTCAAGAGCTTGAGGGTGCCCATGAGGTTGCAGGCCATGCCCACGCCCAGGAGGGCACGGCCCGCCACACCCATCCCCTGAGAATGGGCCATGGCGAAGAGGAGAGCGCCCCCGATCCCCACCAGGGAAAGCCCGGTCATCATCCGTCTGGCGCCGATCTTGTCCAAAAGAATGCTGATGGGGATCTGGGTCAGGGCGAAGGCATAGAAGAAGGCGGCGCTGAGGGCCCCCAGGCCCTGTGTGTCCAATGAAAGGTCGTTTAAAAGATCCTCGGCAATGACCGCATTGGTGGCCCGGTAGAACTGGGAAAGGAAGAAATTAGCAGAGGTGATCAGAAAAATCAGCCAGCGACGGGACATGGATGTTCTCAACACCAACCCTTAAGACCCGAAAAATGTCTGTCGTTGCATATTGTCCGACACGACACGGACATACCGCTATGGCCTGTGAGGCGGCACGGTTTTCTCGGATCAGTGCCGCCGGGCTAAGGAGATAAAATATTCCAAGGCCAGAATATAGCTTAGATATCCGAAACCGACGATGGATCCCGCACATACGGGCGCAAGATAGGAATGATGGCGGAATCCTTCACGATTGTACACATTGGAGATATGCACCTCGACAACAGGGATAGGAATGCCTGACACGGCGTCTCGCATGGCAATGCTCGTATGTGAATAGGCCCCGGCATTCATGATGATCCCGGAAAAACGCGCCGGGGCTTCCTGAATGCGGTTGATCAGTTCGCCTTCCATGTTGCTCTGGAAAAATTCAACCCGAATCTCATTTTGTTCTGCATGGACCTTGATTTTCCGGCAGATGTCATCCAATGTCATGTCCCCGTACCGGTCCGGTTCTCTTGTGCCCAGCATATTCAAGTTAGGACCGTTTATCACCAGAACAGATGCCTTATCCATTGATCTTCTCCCGCAGTTTTTGCGACGACTTGAAGCGGACGGTTCTGTTGGACCTGAGGATAATCATCTCTCCTGTCTTGGGATTTCTCCCCTTCCTGGCCCACCTGAATTTTACCCGGAACCTGCCAAAGCCTGAAATCTGAACGTCTTCCCCCCGGGCCAGCGCGTCCTTGATCTTACCGAAGAGGGAATCGACGATCTCACCGGCCCGCTTCCTGCTCAGGAAGATACGATCCAGCTCCGGGAACAGGAAGAGCTGGAGGCTCTTGCGCCGCGGCTTGAAACCCACATGCTCCATCACGCTCCTGACAATATGTTCTTTGTTGAGCGCCATTGCGTGCTGACCCCCTTTTCGCCCGTCGTGCTGTGATGTACGCCCTTTGCCCTATTCTCCCTGCCCCCTGCTCCTTGCTCTATGCTCCCCGGCCCCTGTGCTCCCCGCCAAACTGCATATCATGAAGCTGTCTGAATCGTCCATTCAGGGCCAACAGGTTCTCAAGTGTCCCCGATTCCACGATCTTGCCTGCCTCCAGAACGAAAATACGGTCCGCCCGCATGATGGTGCTCAGGCGGTGGGCGACGATCAGGATGGTCCGGGTTCCCTTCAGCCCCTCGATCGCCTTCTGGACGCGCCCTTCGCTCTCCGCGTCCAGGGCAGAGGCCGCCTCGTCCAGCATCAGCACGGCCGGGTCGACCAGTATCGCCCTCGCAATGGCGATCCGCTGTCTTTGGCCGCCTGACAGAAGGCTGCCCTGGTCCCCGACCAGGGTCTGGTATCCATGGGGCTGGGCCATGATAAAGTCGTGGGCATGGGCGGCCTTTGCCGCGGCGGTGACCGCTTCCATCCCCTTTTCCGGATCCCCATAGCTGATATTATACTGGATGGTTTCGTTAAAGAGGAGGATCTCCTGGTTGACAACGCCGATCTGCCGGCGAAGGGATTTCAGGGTGACATCCCGGATATCGATACCATCGATTAAAATCTTCCCTTCGGTGACGTCATAAAAACGGGGGATGAGGGACAAGAGTGTGCTCTTGCCTGCCCCGGTAGACCCCACAAAGGCCACCATCTCTCCCCGCTTCAGGCGGAACGAGACATCCTTGAGCACCCAGTCGCCGGGTGAATAGCCGAAACTCACCTTATCAAATACAATGGTTTCCCTGTGGCGCGGGAGGGGCGTTGCCCCGGGCAGGTCCCGGATCTCGGAGACGGTTCCCATAATCCCGAAAACACGCTGGGTGGCGCCCTGAAGGGTCTTGATCTGATTGTTCACCAGGGCCAGTCGCTTGATCGGCCGATAGACCCGTGAAAAGGCATAGGCCATTGCCATGAGTTCGCCGAGGCTGTGATGAAAGTAGACCTTCCCCACAATCAACACGCCCGGCATGACCAGAAAGACGACGGAGTCCATCATCGGACCGAGGCCCAACTGCCATCGGTTCCAGTGCATGATCCGTTGGTAGAGGTTTTCGGCCAGATCACTGAACCGCTTGACCTCCCTTGTTCCCATAAAAAACCCATGCACCAGCTTGAGACAGAGGAGGGTTTCGTGATAGGCGGACGTGACCTCTGCGGTAGCCTCCTGGACCCTGAAGGAGTGTTTCTTGACCTTCCTGCCGAAGATCCTGACCAGGAAGGCGATCAAGGGCACGGCAAAAAAGACCAGCAAGGTCAGCTTGAGGTTCATCACAAATAGATAGATCAGGAAAACCAGGGCCGATAGAGGGTACTCGATCAGGCCCAAGAGCACCTCGGCGATCAGCCCCTGCAATACGGCGAGATCTGCCGTGGACCTGGCAATCAGTTCCCCTGATTTCCTTTTGTGATAAAATCCCGGAGAGAGGGAGATAAACTGGGCAAAGAGGTCGATCCGGAGAGACTTGACCGCCCGGTTGGAGAATGCCGCGGCCGAAAGGCCCCCGAAATAGGTGGTGACGGATTTGATGAACACCGAGACAAAGGCCACCAGCGTGAGGAGTACCAGGAGCCGGTTGGGGGTGATCCCCTCCACAATGGTTAGTTGGGTTTTTTTCCAGGAGAACCATGATCCGGCATCCAGCTGGATCCAGGGAATTTTCCAGGCGACAGGGGCAGATCCTGTCTTCATCCCTTCATCGACGAAGGGCTGCAGAAGGTAGGCGGGAACCACGACGAACATTGAGGATATGGCCATCAACACCAGTGCACAGATGACCATCCCGCGATGACGCCGGACATAAGCGGCAATCTCTTTACCTAAGATAAGATCTATCATGGCAATCGACGCAATGGACGAGATACTGGATGTTGGATACCGCATGCCGGACGCCGGATCCAGAATAGAGAACATGGCATTGAAGATTGAACTCCCATCATCCGATCCCGTCTGCCGTTATGCCTACAGAACCCTTCCAATGTCCAGGATTCAGGGGTTACAGCGCGCCGATAAGCCTTGAGATGACAATCCTCTGCACCTCGGAGGTCCCTTCTCCGATCTCCAGGAGCTTCTGGTCCCTGTAGAATCGCTCCACGTCATATTCTTTCATCAATCCGTAACCGCCGTGGAGCTGGACAGCGTGGTTGGCACATCGATACATGACCTCGGAACAGTTGAGCTTGGCCATGGCCGCTTCTTTGGAAAAGGGCTTGTTATTGTCTCTCAGCCAGCAAGCCTTATAGAGGATGAGGCGGGCGCATTCGATCTCGAGGGCCATATCGGCCAGTTTGAACGCATTCACCTGGAAGTTGGATATGGGTTTGCCGAACTGTTCCCGTTCCCTGCTGTATTTCAGGGCCAGATCAAAGCACCCCTGGGCTCCGCCCAGGCCCATGGCGCCGATGGAGAGGCGTCCCCCGTCCAGGGTCTGCAACATCTGGTAAAATCCATGACCCCTGGGGCCCAGGAGATTCTCTTGCGGAACGCGGCAGTCGTCAAAATAGAGTTCACTGGTATTGGACGAACGCCACATCAGTTTGCCATGCATCTCCCTGGCCTCGAATCCCGGGGTCCCCGATTCGACAAGTATGCACGAAAGTTCGGGCCGGCCGTCTTTACGGGTCCCGGTACGACACAGGGCCGTCACGCCTGATGTAATCGTGGTAGAGGCATTGGTAATAAAGATCTTGCTTCCGTTGACCACCCACTCATTGCCGTCCAGGACCCCCGTGGTCTTGGAATTTCCTGCATCGGAACCTGCGTTCGGTTCGGTAAGACCAAACCCCCACAGGGCATCCCCGCTGCATAACGCGGGAAGATATTTTTCCTTTTGTTCATCGTTTCCAAAGTAGTAGAGGGGGCCGATCCCCAGGGAATTGCCCGCTGCCACCGTGGCAGCATGTGAGCCGTCCACCCTGGCAATCTCTTCGGTGGCAATGATGTAGGAAACATAATCCATGCCCTGGCCGCCGTATTTTTCGGGGACAAACATCCCGAAAAGGCCCAGATCAGCCATCTTGCGCATGGTTTCATAGGAAAAAGCCTCTTTTTCATCCAGCTCCCTTGCAACCGGTTTGATCTCCTTCTCGGCAAAGTCACGGACCGAATTGCGCAGAATCTCCTGTTCCATCGAAAGGCTGAAGTCCATAATCACTCCTCTTACTAAAGATTTGCAGATCGATGGATTTGGGATCGGAAGCCCCAACTCCTTTGATTTTCAAAGCTCCAAGTGCACATCTTATAGGTGTACCCCAAAGATTTGTCAATTAGAAACAGAAGAACGCTATCTGCTTTTACTAAAATACATTGTGAGGTTAAGCTCATTTTGATTGGCGTCCTTGATTCGGTGTGCGGCTAAGGTTTTTGAATTCTCTCGTCAAATTCAATATGATAAAAACATTTGCCCTAAAAAATCCAAATATAAGAATAAATTACAATTTCGAATACAAATTGAAGTTATTATCCGATCACTTGCCTATCGCGGGATAAAATACCCTTTCGCGACTTTATCAAATTTGGTTGACGGGTATGGAAAATTTGTATACTTTGTGGAACATGGGTTTGCTGTATCTATTGCCAATAAGGAAAGTGACATGTCAAAGACGTATGCAGATAGGTTGGCCGAAATGGGGCTTTCAGAGAGCGCTGTGCGTATTCTTGAATATTCTTATGACGGCGTTCTCATTACGCTGAAGGATAGTACTATTATTTTCGTGAACAACGCATACTCACGACTTTTAGGGGTTGCCCCTGAGAATCTTGTGGGACGTAGGCTTTCCCAGGTGGAACCGGATTCCATTACATTAAAAGTATTGCAGAGAGGCCGAGAGGCCATTCATGTTTCGGAACATGTGGAGACGCTAAATGAATGGATATTTGGATCGGTTCTCTTGCTTCCATCTCATCGAGATTTTGTTGGATCAATCTCTATCATTACCAAGATGCATCAGAAACCCACCCAAGAAGAGAGCCTTCGTCCATATCGAGGTATCGAGTTCTATTTGGACCAAGCATTCATTAAGGATAAGCCCATCCACAGCTCCTTTTCAAGAATAATTGGGCAAGATCCGGGATTCAGGCAGACACTCTACAGGGCCCACAAGGCTGCTCAAGCTGATTTTGCCGTGCTGGTGGTGGGAGAGAGTGGGACAGGGAAGGAATTGATAGTGAAAGCGATCCATGAAGCGAGCAATCGTAGTCAGTATAAATTTGTCGCACTTAATTGTGCCGCCCTTCCAAGCAACCTTGTGGAATCAGAACTCTTTGGTTACGAACGCGGCTCATTCACCAATGCAAACCGAGAAGGAAAAAACGGCTTGTTTAGCCTTGCGGATAAAGGGACACTCTTTTTTGATGAAATAGGCGATTTTGAATTGTCAACTCAGGCTAAGATCCTTCGAGTACTTGAGGAAAGCATCATCAGGCGGATCGGAGGCGAGGAGGATATTCAAATAAATACCAGGGTGATCAGTGCCACAAATAAAGACTTGGACGCCATGATTTTGGAGGGCAAATTCAGAGAGGATCTTTTTTACCGGATCAATACCATGACAATCCAGGTTCCGTCACTAAGAGAAAGAGGACAGGATCTACAATTACTGGCTGACTACTTTCTTTTACAGTATTGTCAGCGATACCACAAAGAATTGACTCTTTCGGATAGTTCTTTATCAATCCTATGCAGTCATGACTGGCCTGGCAATGTGCGGGAGCTAAAAGGTGTCCTGAATTACGCTGTCAACATGGCGGATACACAATCCATAACACCAAATGAACTTCCTCCGTATCTAACCCTGTCAGGAGCAAGAGATTCGCTACGAAGCGGTTTCCCCCCCTTACCCATGCAGGATGAAACATTGAAATCAAGTGACAATCCCTCTTTACATAAAAGTATCATGGATTCATTCGAAAAGGATCTTATTGAAACCGCCCTAAGAAAGGCTCGAAACCGTACCCGAGCCATGGAATTACTAGGGTTGAGCAGGAGGGCTTTTTATCTCAAGCTGAATAAACATGGGCTTACATAATCTCTGATCCTGCATTCTCGAAATTGTATCATATCTGAAACGGTTTGCACCTTTGTTACCTTTATTATACATTTCTACTGAGATATTCTGAGAATAATTCACACTTTTTGTGTTTACGATACGTTTATAAGTTATGCTAAAGTAATATTAATTATGTGTAATAACTTTAAATATCTTAAATATAGTTCGGCTGCATCGGTTCGGTATGGAAGTTGCATTTTAAGATTTTGTAAAGAAAAGTATAAAAAATAGATCAGATGTGAAGAGTGAATATGGAAGAGCGCGTAGAAATCATCGAAGTGGGACCGAGAGAGGGGTTGCAGAATCACCCAAAGTATATAGATGTTGCGAGCAAAGTTGCTTTCATTGACAGTTTTTTTGATGCAGGATTTGAAAAGGTTGAAGTCACATCTTTCGTACACCCCAAAGCCATGCCACAGATGAGGGACGCCTTTGAAGTGCTTCGGAGGATAGGACATAGGCCCGGCAGAGTAGCTCAGGTCTTGGTACCCAACGAAACCGGCTGTCGAAACGCGATCGCCTGCCAAGCTCAAGAGATTGTTGTCTGGAGTTATCTAACAGATGAACTCAATTATCTGACACTCAATATAAATAGCAGTAAAACATTTAAGGAAATCAATTCTATCGTTCAAATAGCCCATGCAAATAGCACAGGGGCGAGCGCTTGGATCGGTGCTGCTTTCGGATACCCGGGAATGGATATTTCAATCCTCTGCCAACAGGTTAAAGATACAGCTAAGAGTCTGATTCAATTAGGTTGTTCGGAGGTATGTTTGAGTGATGAATTCTGCATAGCAAATCCACCATTGGTTAGGACCATTTTAAGATGTTGCTTTGAAGAAATAGAACGCTCCAAACTCTTGGTGCATTTCCATGATAACAGAGGGCTGGGGCTTGCCAACACTCTTGCTGCTTACGAGGAAGGCATCCGTAAATTCAAGGCATGCATTGGGGGAGCTGGAATGCATACGGATCTGGCACCGAGTTTGGACAACGCGTTTAACCAGAATATGTTTCCCAGCGTAGCAACTGAAGATATGGTCTACGTTTTTGAGGAGATGGGGATTGACACTGGAATTGACATAGAAAGATTGATCGAATGCGGACGGAATGCCGAAGATCTACTTGAAAGGAAGCTTTGCAGCTTGGTTATCGGCAACAACTTATCGCGGCGCCCCGCAGCCAAATAACTTCTCGAAAGTTTGGCATAAGGATTATTGATTTGAAATATCAGAAGAGAAATTAACCGGAAAATATTTTCGCGCCAGGGATTTCTATTTCTATTATTTTCAAAAAAATATGATTTCGATTAGGTGCCATCGATTAAAAAACTATAGATTATCAATCGCAGTTGTGTTCATGAACAGCGGTTTGGGATGGGAATCATCGAAAATGGCGCGGTCTAGAGCCAGAACTCGAAGCTAACGCATTTTTGCAGTGGAGATTAAGGATGGAACAGTTTCTAAGTTACTTTCTGCCCGGTCTAATGAGTGGATGCGTTTACACGGTGATCGCCTTAGGTTTCATTGTCGTTTACCGAACTACAAGCGTATTGAATTTCGCACAAGGTGAATTCTTTCTGCTGGGAGCATATGGCGTATATTTTGCGATAGCACAGGCCGGGCTAGCCGCCTATATCGGTATTCCATTGGTTTTTATTATGCTGGGCGTACTGGGGAGCCTAATTGAGCGCTTTACGCTGCGACCGCTGGTAGGTCAACCTATTCTGGCCATTATATTAATGACTCTAGGCCTTTCGGTTTTCTTCAAGGGAGTAGTCGTTTTGATATGGTCTGACATTATTCTGCCTGTCCCGAGTATTTTTACCGCCGGAGGACTAAAATTTCTCGGAGTATCTCTGCCAACGCAGTATATTTGGTTCGCTGGCATATCCATCTGCATATCCGTAATCCTCTATCTTTTTTTTACACGCTTTCGAACTGGACTTCAGATGACGGCAGTGGCAGATAATACCCAATTGGCCCAAAGTTGCGGCGTTAGCGTTAACCGGGTCACAGCCGCAGCATGGATTATAGCCTGTATTATTACTGGTGCCGGTGGTTACATGCTCTGCACCATTACCGGTGTTTATCCTCTCATGGGGGAATTGGGTTTAAGATCGCTCTCTGTCGTATTGGCTGGAGGGATGGAGTCTATTGCGGGAGCAATGATAATGGGACCTGTCATTGGAGCGATTGAGTTTGTGCTTTCTGGGTATTTGGATCCCTATGTTGGTGGTGGGCTTAGGGATGTGGTGGCCTTTGCTGTATTGATTGTATTTCTTGTTTTTAGACCCCAGGGACTTTTTGGATGGAAGATAATAGAGAGAGTATAAAAAATGAGCATACAACCATGTGGGATATTTAACAGAAATTACGGCCAATGTATGGCCGTTATGCGAACAACCCCCCAATGGATTACTTTCATAGCCTTCCTTATCCTTATGGGAGTTTTACCTTTATTTTTAGATAGTTATATACTTTCTGTCATAAATAGAATCGCGATATATATCGTGGTCGCACATGGGCTCAACATTTTGACGGGGTACACTGGCCAGATATCCGTTGCCCAGTCAGCATTTATGGCGGTTGGTGCCTTTACGACAGGCATCTTATCTACAAAATTGGGGATAAATTTATGGTTATGCATGCCTTTTGCGGGCATTGTCGCAGGGCTTGTCGGTATCCTATTCGGGATTCCTTCCTTTCGAGTGAAAGGGCTATATTTGGCACTGATCTCAATAGGTGCTCAATTTATTATAATGTATACCCTGCTTCACTGGAAATCTTTAACTGGTGGCGTTCACGGTATTTCTATTGAAACACTTAAATTCGGATCTATAGAATTCGGTGGAGACAAGTCCTTTTTTTACATAGCGGTGGGAACGGCCTGTCTAGCAACTTATCTTGTAAAAAATATTGTTCGCACTAGATCTGGGAGAGCGTTCATTGCAGTGCGGGATAACGATATAGTAGCTGAGTTTATGGGAGTAAACCTCTATCTCTACAAAGTCTTATCTTTTTTTGTTGGATGCTTCTTTGCAGGAATCGGCGGATGGCTTTGGGCCTGTTATATTGGTTCGGCATCTATTGACCAATACAGCCTTATAGATTCAGTCTGGTTTTTGGCAATGGTTGTGATAGGAGGTATGGGCAGTGTTTTGGGAACCATTTTTGGTGTCTTCTTTGTCGAAATCTTGAGAGAGGTTACTAATATTTTTGGGCCTGTTATTGGAGATGCCATTCCGTATCTAGGGATGACTGTAGCTACTGCACTGCCGCTCCTGACTTTAGGGATGATTATCGTCGTATTCCTAATTTTTGAACCCAGGGGTCTGGCTCATCGGTGGGAAATAATTAAAAACCTTTACAGACTCTGGCCGTATTCCAGATAAGGAACTAGTTGGTAAGAGTCAATTTTTATGAAAACTCGGAAATATCTTTGAAAATGAGGCTATCCGGTAGGCGATGAACTTAAGAGAGGGGGGGTGATAGCTTTAGGTCGAATGGGAACAAGGACATTTTAGACAAGGACACGTGATATCAACACCAAAAACAAGTAGAGGTAAAAAATGAGAAGAGAAGCAGTTCCAAAAGGTTCATTCGTGGCCATCTTAGTCGTTTGCATCGCCCTCTTTTCCTGGCAGTTAAGTGCTGATCGAGTTGTAGCGGCAAGTGAAATTAAACCTTGCCAGATAACCGTTCTTATTGTCGAAACAATTTATGCGGGGCAAGAATGCGTTATTTTCTCACCGGTTTTCAAAATGTCTAACCCAAATGCTCAAGGCATTTATCTTTCCAGTTTCTCTTACGAACTGGACGTAGGAGATTTTTACTTCTCAGGACAACAGATTCCTGTTAGCCTTTACATACCATCAAACAGTGAGATAAGCTTCGTCGGAGCGGTACCTGCGTCATGGACCGGAATGTCTATGTGGTTGATGCAACGTAAAGGTATCAGTATGGCAAAAGGCATGCAGGAAGTTCTTCCTTTATGGAAGGCATGGGGAGCGAAGCTCTTTAAGCCGGAACTAAAAGAGGCATGGGAGAAGGCAACCGCACATAGCCCAGATTTTATATTTAAGGGCGAATACGAGATATCGGTCGGTGACGACGCTAGTTCTAAATTCTCTTATAAAGCGAATTGGACGATGTAATGATATGGAATTAAACCCCGAAGGAATCAAGGAGATTTTAAAATGATATCATCGGCAAGAAAAAATAAAGTTTGGTTAAGCTTGATAGCTTTAGTTGGATGGGCTTTACTTGCTGTAGCTAGCACTCCGGCATATGCGAAAAATGTGAAGGTCCCGATTGGGCTTAACCTGGAACTAACTGGCGGACTGGCAGCAACAACAATTCCGGTGAGCTATGGACTCTTGGATTACATAAGCTACATAAACGATGAAGGCGGTTTTGAGTATAAGGCAAATGGGGAAACCTATCATGCAAAATACGATATACTTTGGGCTGATAATGGATTTACTGTGGCCCGATCGATGACAAACGTTAAGAGATTCGCCGGTAGGGGGGCTAAAGCCATTTTAACCGCCTGAACTTGCCAAGCTGAACCCCTCGCGGGCACGGGGGTCAAATTGGATTTAGCGCATTTTACGTATGGACCTACCACAAAATTGCTTTTTGATCACAAACCGCAACTCATAACGACTGGTTGTACCAGCGACGCTTCACGACTTCATGGTGTCCTAGACTGGATTAAAGCGGACTGGAAAGATAAGAGCCGCGGACCTAGGTTTGCCTCTCTGTGCTATGAAGCCACGACTTCAAGGCAGTCGGAAGATGCGACTGTATTTGAATATGGCAAAAAGAAAGGCATAGAAATATTACCCTGGTACTATTACTCGTTTGTGGCAACTGACTTTGGGGTAGAGCTTACAAGGATAATAAAGGAGAAGAAGGCTGATTATGTTTGGTTAAGAGGAGGTGCTGCGCAGGTTGCTGCCATAATGAAGGACGTCGTTCGACTCGGGTACAAAGATAAGGCTAAATGGATTATTACATATTTTTCATTGGATCCGGTAGTTGCTCAGATCGCAGGGAATGAAATCGTTGAAGGCGTATACGGCGAGAATAGCGATGGCGGTTTGCCAACTGATCAAGGATGGGGAATTGATTTGGCAAAAAAACTTCATAAAAAGTATCGGAAAAAGGGAGAACTGAGCCAACTTTATATTTCGGGAATACATGTCGCCATGCTCGGTCACGAATCTGTAAAACGAGCACTGCAAAAGGTCGGAGACCCCAAAAAGCTAACGGGGAAAGGCATCGTGGATGAATACTACGGGATTAAAGACATGGATTTAGGAGGCATTGCACCTAAAACAACAATAACCTATCCGAACCCTGCCATGATGTCACAAATTAGAATGGTTCAGTGGCAGAAAGACGGCGCGATACTTCCAATTACCGATTGGATACCCGTCCCTTGGATTTTTGGAAATCCGAATTTTCAAGAAAAATGAGCGCTTATAATCTTATAAAATTGAGAGCAAGAAGTACCCTTTGTTATATCGCACTTCTTGCTTTTAAATAATTATTTGCGGAATTAGTTGAAAGAGAGTTTCATTTATGATGGCTTAACAAAATCGAAAGCATAATTTGGCTGTATTACGAATAAGGTTCAGCCCTTTCAAGGTAGCACATTCGGTTCTGTAATATATTGATTTACCATTGCAAGTTCTGTTAGCCATCAGCAATCTTCACCCAAGGCCATGTTTGTAAAATGCGCAATGCAAGCCTCCATTACGAATTGTGTTGTCCCTTTTCTGCATAATAGGGACCCAGGATTACATATGTGCCGCGAAATTGTTCACGCAGATTGAAAGAAGCAATTCAAAAGAAGGCTATTAGGTTAATAAAAAACAATATGTTCAAAAAACATAAATACTACCTTGAAAGGGCTGGTATAGGGTTCAATGATACCAGGAATATGTTATCTACTATCCTGTGCTGTCATGGCAATCATGAGGAAAAAGTAAATTGTGAATAGATAAAAGCGGGGGCAAGTTAGAGTGCAACGCGAAAATTGGATTGATATAGACATCGAAAACGAAGACACAAATACTTTGCCAAAAACGTTCAAATCTCGTGTCAAGCAATACGGCCATCATAAAGTATTTATGCGGCATAAAGATTTTGGCCTCTGGAACTCTTATAGTTGGCAGGAATGCTATGAGAGGACAGAAAATGTATTCCTAGGTTTGTCGAGTTTAGGATTTCATGAAGGCGACGTTATCGGCATTATGGGCGACAACGACCCGCGATGGTTTTGGGCTGAGTATGCTACTCAGGCTGGCCGAGGAATTGTAGTTGGTCTATATGTCGATTATCACTTCGCAGAAGTGAAATATGTACTCAATTTCAGCAAGGCAAAGTTCGTTTTCGCAAAGGACCAGGAGATGGTGGACAAAGTTCTTGAGGTAAAGGAATCCCTCCCCCATCTTCAAAGAATCATTTATTGGGATCCCAGAGGGCTTTGGTTTTATGATGAGCCGCTTCTGATGAGCTACGACGATCTTGAAGACCTTGGAGAGGGTTACAAAAAGGATCATCCGAGTCTTTTCGACAAGAGTATCGAATGCACAAGGGCTGATGATATTGCATGCATCATGCTCAGTTCCGGGACTACGCGGATGACAGAGGACGGTGTGCCGCGTTCTCAAATGGGCATGATGACCCATAAATCGATCATGCTAAATCTGATGGGTATTTTCAGATATGATCCATGGTATTCCGACGACAGATGGGTTTCATATATGTCACCTGCTTGGGGTGAACAATATTTCGGAATCACAGGTCCGCTTATAGCCGGTTGCGAGATATGTTTCCCTGAGAAACCTGAGACAATAGATCATGATATAAGGGAAATTGGACCACAGGCGCTGCTCTTTCCTGCAAGGCTTTGGGAAAGCAAGGTCTCTGAAGTCATGAGCCGGATGAATGATGCTTTTGTGCTTAACAGGTGGCTTTTTAGAACAGCATTACCTATAGGCGGAAGAATCGCAGATCATCGCCTCAAGGGAACGAAACCATCAATATGGTTAAAAATGCTATACAAGTTGTTTGATATAATGGTTTTTGCTGGGTTGAGGGACAACATGGGGCTCAAATACGTTCGCCACGTTTACAATTCGGGCGCTCTGTTGGGTCCGGATTCTGCTCGGTTTTTCCACACAATTGGTCTTATTCTCAAGCAGCTTTATGGTACTACCGAAATTGGTTTGCACTGTGTACATCCGGATAACGAGATTGATCCTGAAACCGTAGGCAAGGTACTTAATCCCGAATATATGCGGATAAGCGAACAGAATGAAATACAGGTTTCGGGGCCATTGATGGCCAAGACATATTTTGGCGATGAGAAGAGCTGGAAAGACAATTTCACTGAAGATGGGTGGTTTCAAACTGGCGATGCGGGTCGTATTGATGAAAGAGGGCATTTGATCTTTTATGATCGGTTGAAGGATATGATAAATCTTAAAACCGGGCACTCTTTTCCACCCCAGTATATTGAATCTAGAATCAAATTCAGTCCTTTTATTAAAGATTGTCTTGTTATTGGCGATAAGGATAAGGAATATCCTTCTGCCATAATAATTATTGACTATGAGAATGTGGGGGACTGGGCGGAAACAAATCATGTCGGCTACACTACATTTGTCGATTTATCCCAGAAGCCTGAGGTGTATGGACTGATCAGGGCGGATATAGAAAAGGTAAATGAGAAACTTGACCCAGCTGGCCGGATCTCTAAATTTGTGAACCTTCATAAAGAGTTTGACGCTGATGATGCGGAACTTACCAGATCGGGTAAAATACGGCGAAAATATATGGAAGAAAAGTACTCTGATTTAATCAGAGTAATTTATTCAGATGAAAACCTCTACTCGATTGAGGCTTCAGTGAAATATAAGGATGGCAGATCGGGGACAATTAAGACACAAGTACAAATCCAAAAATTATAACTAATATTAAAAAGGATTGAACAGGAAGAAAAAATGAAATCTGGATTTGACGGTACCAGTGAAATGACGGAGCACGGAAACGCGATCATGGAGGCGCAAAATATCTATCTCAGTTTTGGAGCACTCCCGGTATTGAATGACATCTCAATAGATGTAAGAGAAAAAGAGATTTTGGCGATAATTGGCCCAAACGGAGCTGGAAAGACGTCTCTTCTCAACGTGTTGAGTGGATTTTACAAAGCACAAAGCGGAAGTGTGTTTTTTAATGGGCAGGATATAACTTTCAAGCCAACCCACAAAAGACCTTATTTAGGCATTTCAAGAACTTTTCAAAATATCGAATTGTACGAAGGCCTTACCAGCGTCGAGAACCTGATGGCCGGAAGGCATTCGGTCATGACACATGGAATCATAAGTGGGGCTATTTTCTTTGGGCGTGCTCGAAGCATGGAAATTAGGCACAGGAAGGAGGTTGAGGAAATTATTGACTTCTTGGAAATGGAATCAATAAGAGATACCCCCGCCAGGTTTTTGACTTATGGTCAGAGAAAAAAGGTCGATTTGGGCAGAGCCCTGGCATCCAATCCTAAACTTCTTCTTCTCGACGAACCAATGGCTGGGATGAATCAAGACGAAAAAGAAGACATAACCCGATTTGTTCTTGATATCAATAGCGTTTGGGGAATCCCGGTGGTCTTGGTGGAACATGATATGGGTGTGGTTATGGATATAAGCGACAGAGTCGTTGTCATTAATTTCGGGATTAAGATCGCTGATGGAACCCCTGATGAAATAAAAACAAATCCAAGAGTGCACGAAGCGTATCTGGGAAGTTCGGATATCTACAAGAGTTCAAAACTATAATGAACTAAAGGATTGGCGTCATGCTGAATATAAACAATATAGAAGTTGTATATTTGAACTCTATTCTGGTTTTAAGGGGAGTGAGTTTGGAGGTTCCCGATGGAAGCATCAGGGCACTCCTAGGGGCAAATGGGGCCGGCAAAACGACAACTCTCAAGGCAGTATCTGGGCTCCTTCGAACGGAAGAGGGCAAAGTCACAGAGGGTAGCATAGAATTTGACGGAGAAGTGGTTCAGAATTTGCCTGTCGAGGAGACGGTACGGTTGGGAATCACTCAGGCCATGGAGGGAAGAAAATCTTTTGAACATCTCACAGTGGAGGAAAATTTGAAGGTCGGGGGCACTGTTACCCGTGACAGACGGCAGATCAAAAGAGACATTGAAAGGGTATACAAGTATTTTCCAAAACTAGAAGGTATGAGTCGCCGTATAACAGGATATTTGTCCGGTGGTGAGCAGCAAATGCTTGTGGTCGGACGATGCATGATGTCGCATCCAAAAATCATGCTGTTGGATGAACCGTCTCTAGGCCTCGCGCCCTTCTTAATTGAACAGATATTCAATATTGTCAAGGAGCTACATCATAAGGAAAAATACTCTTTTTTGCTGGTAGAACAGAACGCATTGGCTGCCCTTGATGTAGCAGAGTACGCTTACGTTATGGAAAATGGGCGAATCGTGCTGGATGGCCCTTCAGAGAAATTGAGCGAAAATGAAGATATTAGAGAATTTTATTTCGGCCTTTCAGAATTTGGTGATAAGAAGAGCTACCGTGATGTCAAGCACTATAAAAGAAGGAAGCGCTGGTTGGCTTAGGGAAAAAGCCTGTGGTATATGTTGCCTCATATTTTTCATTGGTTTTGCGTATGCTGATCGGAGCCATTTTGGTTGTTTCTGCGTTCGGGAAGATGACATATGCTGGATCTAGGGCTCTAGATCCCCAAATGGCCGAGACTCTGAATGTGTTTTTATTTATACCTCTAACTTGGATTCATCTTTACGTCAGCTCACTCCCTTGGATTGAACTCATAATTGCTACATTTATCATATTTGGAGTCTATTTAAGACTCTTTGCGGCAGTTTTTGTTATGATTGTTATTACATTTCTCATTTCAAATGGGATGTTTTTGTATCATAGCATAGATTCGTGCAACTGCTGTTTTGGGGATTTAGCATCGTTGAAGCTTCCTGAAGCCGTTGCTTTGGACATAGTGATGCTGTCTTCGGGGGTGTGGTTGATGTGCAAGAAACAGTACAGTGCGTTCAGCGTGGACGCATGGCGGAAACGTACGTTCTCAATGAACAGGACGAAAGGATTTTTCGCCATCTAATGGATCGCTTCGATTGGCTCGTACAGCCTCCCATTTTCCTTTGAAGATTTCGATTCCGAATAACGGGTAGTAACCGGTCCATGGGCACATGTCATAAGCATTAAAAGCGTTGCCTTTGGAGGAGCTATAATGAAAGTCGCTGTATGATGTTTAAGTAGTTAAATTAAAGGCAAATCCAATCAACAGGAATGATAAGATGAAAGAAAACTATTTTCCATATAGAATCGAACATGGCATCATAATTGTGGAAATGAGCAGATCTCCAGTTAATGGCCTTGATTTTGAGTTCCTCAAGCAACTTGGACAAGTTTGCGATGAAATAGGCGCACTTGATGAAGTACGTGTTGTTCTCATAAAAAGTAAGTTTAAGGTTTTTGGGGCTGGTTTGGACCTAAAAATGGCGCAAAATATGGATAAAGATATGTGGCATAATTACGCGCTGGCATTACATAATTCGTTTAACAAGCTGGAAAATATTTTAAAGCCGGTTATTGCTGTTATCAACGGTCCAGCCTTGGCCGGAGGCCTTTTGATCAGTTTAAGCTGCGACTTTCGGTTTATGGCAGAAAAAAATGGATATTTTGGACTTCCAGAAGTTAATTTAGGGATTCCTTATCTGGCGGGAGTGACAAAGCGGCTCCCTGCCATTATTGGAAGAGCCCGTGCAATGGAGTTGATGTTTACAGGTGAGAATATCGGAGCTCATGAGGCGAAAGCGATAGGTCTCGTGAATCAGGTATATAAGGATGAAGAACTCTTAGAAAAGAGCATGGAGTTTGCTCAGATGCTGGCCTCTAAGGGACGGTATACCATTGCTGCAGCGAAAAGGTGTCTCAACGAAGGGCTTTTCAGAGAGGTGCAGAACAACCTATCCCTCGAGCACGAGGCGGTTGATATGACCACTGAAACAAGTGAAATCAGGGAGGGTTATGCATCTTTTTTTGAGCAAAGAAAGCCAAATTTCATTAAATTAGCATAATTGAAATATATTTATATAAAGATGCTGATTAGTTAAAATATCTGAAAATCTTTTGGATGGCCAGGAAAGGGGTTACAACGGAGCATGAAAGCAACGAACTCTGGGCTAAAGGGAAAGTCCATTCTCATCGTTGACGATGAGCCTGATATATTGGATACGGTGGAGGATGTATTGGATATGTGCTTAGTATATAAGGCTCCTGATTACAACTCCGCAATGCAGCTACTCTTGGGGTTCACTTATGATATCGTAATTTTAGATATTATGGGCGTTAATGGGTTTGAGCTATTGAAAATAGCGGTTAGAAGGGGATTCCCAACTGTGATGCTAACTGCGCATGCATTGACAGCAGATGCATTGAAAAAATCGATAAAGCTGGGTGCTGTTTCTTTTTTACCAAAAGACAAAATTTATGAATTGCCATATTTTCTTGAAGAGGTCGTTTTGGGGAAAGGGAGACCTATCTGGAACAAGCTGTTTGATCGTCTCGGATCTTATTTTGATGATCGATTCGGTTATGACTGGAAAGAGAAGGACAAATTCTTTAAGGAATTTGAGGCTGCCATGAAAGAGGAAAAAGCAGATTGAATCTGCGTTCGATTTTTATTATGGGCCATGCACCCGAGCCGTTTACTGCTGATATAAGAGGTTTCAAGAAGAAATGAGATGGGGGAGAAATGGCTGTTTATAAATATGGAAAGCATGAGCCTGCCATTGGTAAGGAATGCTATATAAGCGACTCTGCAAGAGTCGTCGGGAATGTTGTTTTGGAAGAATGTTGTTATGTTGGGCATGGGGACGTTATCCGAGCTGATTATGGGAAGATTCGTATAGGACGAGGCTCGGCAATTGAAGAAAATCCTGTAATACACTCCCACCAGGGCAGACATAAATCCTGGAAAACCAGGTAGCCTTGGAGCAGTGCGCCATTATTCATGGTGATTTAATTACGGCTTCTGCGGTGATCGGCATGGGAGCGGTTCTTGGTAGGAAACCAGGGTGGGCAGTTGGGCCATTGTGGCCGAGGGGGCCGTGGTTTCCTCAGGGCAACTAGTTGACGACGAGACTATCGTCGCAGGCGTGCCAGCAAAGGTCGTTGGTCGAGTTACATTGAAACACAAAGATTTTTGGGTATGGTTAAAAAAATTTATGAGGACTTTGCTCGTGATTACAAAAGGAGCTGGTTAGAATAATTTGAAATATTCAAAGGCAATATATACAACCAAAAAGGGGGCCTTGCACAACTCCTCAAATTCTGTTATTTTTGACAGGCTTTCAACACATAATACCCTCGAAACTTTTGATTAAGTTTTCGACTAAATGCTGCCCAAAGGGGGAAAGAAGCCTTCTTTAGCAAGGGAAAAGACCAGCCCAAATTGTGAAATCTCCCGTTTTGAGAGCTTGTCAAGGCCTTTTATTAACCCTTCCGAACTTTGACCCCTCTGTAAGCTGTCTTAAAAAGACCTATTTTGGAGAGAAGCCGGTAAGATTTCGAATTGAGCTAATTGGAATGAACCTGAGACAAGGAGGCTGATTATGAAGGGACCCGTGCAATTGGTCCGTTCCGACAGATTGGGGAACGGATACCGGAATCTCGGGCCGATCTATGAATGGTCGGAGGGTAAGGCATATCTTGCCATCGACCGGGTGTCTTTCAAGGAAACGGCCGGCGCCATTCTCTGTTATTACCATCCCCCGGTCCATCAGGTGGGGAACCCGGGACTGGATGCCTATTTAGAGGGGCTTAGGAAGGTGTATGAACAGGGAGATAGACTTGAATTCCTTATCCTTTACGGGGCTAATGACCCTGTCCACGCAGGCGGGGACCTCAAGGAAAGCCTCACCCGGCTGGAGGCGACGCTCAAGACCAAGGAGGAGAAGGCATCTGCAGGGGCATCTGCAGAAGAGATCGATCGGCTCTTTGATTGGGCCGACGACCGGTTGAAAAAAGGGATTTCCCTTCACGGAATCATCAGGAAAATCGCACGAAGGATGAGGGTGGTCGCTGTGTGTGGGGGCGGCACGCGGTTTGGGGGGTCTGCGGAGATTCCCCTCATGGCCGATTACCTGGTGGGCGATTCCAGAAGCGGCATGTGTTTCAGCGAGGCCATGATCGGCCTCATACCCGGCTGGGGAGGGATAGCCCGGACCCTGATCAAGGCGGGTCCCGTCAATGCGGCCTGTATGGCCATGACGTCGCGGGAGGTCACTGCCGATCAACTCAAGGGGATCGGCATCTATAATGAGGTGGTCCCGGTTCCCTTTCAGTTCCCCAGAAGGGAAAAAATCGCTGATCCCGACGCGGACAAGGCAGCCTACCTGGCGGCCCTGGAAACCCATAATGATGAGACCGGGATGCTCTTGCTGCCAGAGGCCCTGGACATGGCAACCTGTGCGGAAGGAAAGATCCCCGGGGCGACCGACAGGGACAGGTTGATTCTGGCCACCCAGGCGGATATTTCCAAAGAGGTTGCCGTGAGAAAAGACCCTGAAAATTATGCCCATCTCTGGGGTAAATCCCTGAGAGAGGCAAAGGAAGAGATCAAGCGCCTGGGAAGGCCCCTGGCCCCCCAGTCCATAGAGGCATTGAACGAACTTCTGAAAGATTACGATCCCGCCGCGTTTGACGAGCATGGCTTTGTGGAAAAGGAGATGAAGGCGGATGCCAGGTTGTACCGCAATCCCCGATTCCGTGCAGGTCTGATTGCCACACTGGAACAAACCGTCGCAGATTACAGGGAGGCCGATTGACATGAGACAGTATTTTGAAAAAATGACGCCCATTGGAAAGGAACTCAACGAAAAGGATCGAGAACAGAACCGGGAAAACGCCCTTGAGATCTTAAGGGTGGATGCAGAGATCGCCGAGGCCGTCGAGAAAAGAAGGCTTGCGGGGATCCCGGTTGAAAAGATCCACAAGAGAGGGGAAAAGACGGCCTGGGAACGGATCGACCTTCTGGTGGATCCGGGGACCTTTCTGCCCCTGAACAGCCTTTACGATCCCGAGTTCAACCAGGAGGGAAGCACGGGCGTCTGGACCGGATTAGGCAAGATATCGGGTCGATACGCAGTGATCATCGCATCCGACAACAAGGTCCTTGCCGGGGCCTGGATCCCCGGGCAGCGGGAACATGTGTTCCGGGCCCAGGATATGGCCGAACAACTCCACATCCCCCTTGTCTGGGTCCTCAATTGCAGCGGCGTCAAGCTGACGGAACAGGAAAAGGTATATGCGGGTAGACGATCCGGAGGAAGGACCTTTTTCAGGCATGCCGAACTGGCCGAAAAGGGGATCCCTGTCATCGTCGGCATGTTCGGCACCAATCCGGCAGGGGGGGGCTATCATGCCATCAGTCCGGCCATCATCTTTGCCCATGAGAAATCCAACATGGCCGTGGGCGGGGGCGGCATTGTCAGCGGCATGTCCCCCAAGGGGCATTTCGACCTCGAGGGCGCCGAGACCCTGATCGAGGCGACCCGGCAGTTCAAGGAAATCCCGCCGGGCGGCGTCCGGATCCACTATGACAGGACAGGATTCATGAGAGAGGTCTTTGATTCGGAAGAAGGGGTGCTCGACGCCGTCAAGAAGTGCATGGCCGGCATGCCCCTCTATGACCCCTCCACCTTCCGGGTGGCAGAACCGGCCGATCCATTGTATCCGCCCGAGGATCTCAACTTCCTTGTCCCGTATAATCAGAAAAGGACCTACGGCATGGAACAGGTCCTGGCAAGGCTCTTCGACAACAGCGAACACATGGAGTACCGCCCGGACTACGGTCCCGAGGTCTATTGCGGCCTGGCCAAGATAGACGGCTTTCCCGTGGGGGTCATTGCCAACCGTCAGGGGTTTTTGGGCAAGGGCTATCCCAAATATGCAGAGGGCCAATACCTCGGCATCGGGGGCAAACTCTACCGCGAAGGCCTCATCAAGATGAATGAACTGGTCATGTTCTGCGGCAGGGACAAACTGCCCCTGATCTGGTTCCAGGATACGAGCGGCATCGATGTGGGCGATATTGCCGAACAGGCAGAGCTTCTGGGGCTCGGCCAGTCGCTGATCTACTCCATCGAAAGCTCGCACATGCCCATGCTGTGCGCTGTCCTGAGAAAGGGAACGGCCGCGGCCCATTATATCATGGGAGGCCCCCAGGCCACCCGGAACAATGCCTTTACGTTGGGGGTGGGCACGACGGAAATAAACGTCATGCACGGAGAGACCGCTGCGGCCGCGGCCTTTGCCAGGCGCCTGGTCAAGGAAAAGGATGCCGGGAAGCCTCTTGACCCGGTCATCGAAAAGATGAACGCCCTGGCCCAGCAGTATTATGACCAGTCCAGACCCATATACTGCGCCAAGGCGGGACTGGTGGACGAGATCGCCCGGATGGCGGCGCTGAGGGACTATTTTGTGGGGTTTGCCAGGTGCTGTTATCAGAACCCCAGGAGCATCTGTCCCCACCACCAGATGCTGCTGCCGAGATCCGTCAGGGGGTAGTAATGGATGCCGGTTTCTGCATGCTGAATAAATCGAAAAGAAGGAGGAAAACATGAGCGAGCATGATATGTTTAAGGTCCATTCAAGGATGCCCAAGAAGGTGAGATTGGGCGATATCACCATCAGGGACGGGTTTCAGCACGAGGAGGAATGGATCCCGACGGAGGCCAAAATCTATTATCTCCAGGAGCTGGCCTTTGCCGGCGTGAAACGGATGGAGGTGACCAACCTGGGAAACCCCCGGATCATGCCCCAGTTCAAGGACGCCGAAGAGGTCCTCAAGGGGGTGCACGACGACATATTCAAAAAGCGGCTGGCCAAGAAGGGGCTGAGCCATGAGGATATCGAATGGACGTGCGTGACGATCCGCGAACCGGCCGTGGACCAAGCCATCCGGCTCAAGGAAAAGGGGTATGGCCCGGACAGGGTCCTGATGATGGTGTCCACGGACGAGGAGCACCATTTCGCCAACAGCGGGACCACGCTTCCCGATTACTGGAAGGAGGCCGAGCGCTGCATCAAAAAGTGCAAGGCGGCGGGCATCAAGATGTGCGGCACGGTGAGCACCATCTGGGGGAGCCCCATATCCGGTCCCACCCGATTCGAGGACGCCCTGGAGTTCACCAAGCGATGGCTCAGCATCGGGGCCGATGATATCGAACACGCAGACCATGACGGATCGGCCCCGCCCAACCAGGTGTATCGCTATTTCTCCATGATACTGGATGAACTCCCCAATACGGATCTTCATATCGCCCATTTCCACGTGACCCGGGGATGGGGGCTGGCCAATGTCCTGGCGGCCCTCCAGGCCGGGGTCGACATCTTCGAAGGCACCATCGGCGGGATGGGCGGTCAGCCCGCCAACTTTCTGGGCAAGGTCCCGGTCCCGGGCACAGGGTCTTATTATTACAAGGACCCCAATGTGGTGGGGCTGGTCACCTTTGAAGATATGTGCGTCATGCTGGATGAGATGGGGATCGATCTCTATGGGATCGACATCGACCGGATCCTGGAGATCGGACGGATGATGGAACGAACGGCCGGGAGGAGACTCCGATCCGAATCGATCCTCAACGGCCGAATCCCCAAACAACCGCGGGAGGATTTCAAGCGACCCGGCCTCCCCATAGTCAAAAAAAATCTGGGCGAGAAACCGGGTCAGCTCATCCCCGAGGGATGGCCCGAACAGGCCGACGTGCCCCCGGAAGTCAGAGAAAAGAGATAGAGACTTTCTCCAGATCCTTCCCACCGGCGCCATTGTCCCGGGGGAGGGATCGAGAGAGGGGAATCCTTTCAAAGAGGTCCCTCCTCACCCTTTCAGCCAGAATGGTCACGCCCTCTTCATCGATCCCGGTCTTTATCCCTGATCTATTGAAAAAACGAATCAGCCCCTCGGTGGGCTGATTCCCGGGGGCGCCGGTGATACAGCCCCCGGTCCCCCCGAGGGAGGCGTCGAAACGCCGGATCCCCAGATCAAAGGCGATCCTCGAATTGGCCAGGGCCTGGGCCCCGGATATATGGTGCGGGTGGTATCCGATGCGATCGAGGTTTCTTCCCTTCCTCAGGTGGAGAATCGTCTCCAGAACCCTTGCGGTTTCATCCTTCCCTGCCACCCCCTGGAGGTCCGAGAGGGTCACGGTGCGGGTCCCCAGATCGAACAGGAGGTCCATCCACCCGTTGACCTCATGAAGATCGGGTCGAACGAGAATCCCCTTCTTTTCCGGATCCCTGTACCCGAACGCCGCAGAGACATAGGCTGCGATGCGGATATGCCGTGGGACGGCGTCCTCGAGGATCGTTCGGTATTCGGCCAGGGTTTCTTCGATGGCCCTCCCCAGGTTGACCCGATTGTGGGCCTCCACCGCGGAAAAGAATACCCCCAGGGTATGATTGAGGCCGTCCGGTCCCAGTCCAAGCCGGAGAAATGAGCTGTAGCCGGTCCGATTGGGGACCAGGGTGATGATATGGGCCCGGTCGGCCCTCCCCAAATCGGTCGCGATCTTTCTGAGGGCCTCCTCATGCATGGCAGGGGCGATTTGAGGGTGGATGCAGGAAAGGACTTCCAGACTGGGAAACCCGAGATCCATCAGCTCTGACGCTATCTTGATCCTGATCTCCGGTGTAAATATATGCAGATGGGTCCCCGGCACATTCTGGCCGAACTCCCTCAATGTGACATCGGTGATGATGACCCTGTCCATATTCCCTCTTCTGCGCCAAGGCAAAGATCTGTTAGACTATTTAGTCGCTTATGGACCCTAGCCCGCAGAGGACGTCCCTCAGCCCCCGCAGGCGGCTACGTCGCCCATTCCATCGTATGTACCGATTGGGGTTTACCGCCAATCTTTATGAGATCAAGCCAGCTTTCTGAAAACTGAGGTGGCCCTTTTTTGAGACGATGATATGGTCCAGGACACGGATGCCGAGAATCGCGGCCACGAGCTCCTGGTCGGTCAGGGCCGAAGGCCCTTTTTCCCGCAGCTTCTCCCGAGGTCGGGCATGTTCAGGCATGTCCTTGATGGTTTTCATGATGGCGAGAGCTCCGGCTGTCGGCTCTTGAGCCATGCAAGGACTTCGGGTTCCAGTTCTTTCACGAATTCGATCAATTCTTCGGCATCCGCTTCGGTCGCCCCCCCGACAATGTCGTATTCCACCGTGTTGCGCTTGCTGCGGCATCTGTCGAGATAATCGGCGTTCCCTTTGTGCTTTGCGCCCAAAATCAAGGGAAGGGCTTGCAAGGTTCGATAATGGGCCAGGTCCCGCTCTGCCCGGTATCCTTCTGCGTACAGAAGGACGGTACAGAGTTTGAGAGCCGCATTGTAGGCGATGCCGAATCGCCAATCCGCAGAAACTTCTTTCTGGCTGGCATCTCTAAGATCCCGATGAACCATGGCGAGTAACCCCTGAATCTCCTGCCGACTGGTTTTGTGGGGTTTGAGCCAGCCATTATCGTGCCATTGTTTCAAGGTCATCGCTTGACCCTACGATGAAGATCTTCTCGGCGCCCATCACGGAACTCACAAAGTGTTCCTTTTCCCGCATACGTTTCACAAATTCGTCCGGCGTCAGGATGAATGGATTGACCTCTCGGCCCACCCGGTCGTCAATTCCTGCAAGGAGATCCGATACCTTTCGCAGTCCGATATCGCCGATTACCATGAGATCCACATCGCTTGAAGCATTGTCAGTGCCTGTGGCCAGAGAACCGAACACAAACGCGGCCTGAATACCTTTGTCCGACAGGGCCTCTCGGAGCATATCGGCCAACCCTACGGTCTTGAGAACAATCTGTCGGATGTCTATCGTCAGAGGGTGGTTTTCGTTGGCGGCATAGTACACGCGATTTCCGTCCTTGCGGCGGGTCACCAGGTCGAGTTTCACCAGTTTTTCCATATCCTGGCGAACGGCGCCGATGGAAAAACCGGTTTGCCTTTGGATCTCCCTCAGATGCACCGGTTCCTTCCTCAGACCGAAAAGGACACGGAATATCTCCGCCCGCACCCGCGAGCACACAATTTGGGCCAGGGTGTTCATATGTTCGCTTATACCATACAATCGTATGCCGTGACCATACAATTATTCCCCCCACACCTCATCCAATTTGGCCTTGATCCTCCCCTCCATCCGCCGGATCAACTCCCGGTTCGCCTCCACGAGCTTCCGCTCCGCCTCCAGCTCCGCCACGATTCGGTTTTGCTCGTTCAGCGGCGGCAAAGCAACTTGGTTACGATGTGCATTCTTTCTGTCAAGAGATGGGACCGCTGCCACATTATCTCCGTGTGACTTCAGATCTATCGACTGGAGCAAATAGAGTATGAATTTCAGGTTATTACCCCTAAATCCCGCACAAAGAGAGCTGTATTATGAGGCCAATAGGATTCGTAATCTATGAAATGAACCTTTCCTATAGTGCCGCTCCGCCCTGTTACTACTCCGGGACCCTTTTCTTTTTCAACATTATGGTATCCTATAATGCCGTTAGAACCGACAACTGGTACAGAGCCTTTTTTAAACTGTGTCTTGGGCAAATCATAGCCTCGCTGCAGAGTAATCACATCTCCAAGCGGCATGACAGACCACTCCGGATCAATCCGGATGGTGGTTTGTAGGAGGCGAGGACTTGGCGGACGCCTTCCTGGAGCAAAATTTCCAATTGCTCAATTTTCATGATCTCCCACCATTTTTTCTGTATTGCAGAGCGTCTTCAGGTCACATTCCCTCAATAACGCACCTCCCCCTGAAAAACCTCCCGGACATGCCAGGCCACGAAGATGGGCTCGGGGTAATAGGATGGACGCTGAGGGGATCGCAGGGTTTTTCCATGGTAGGCGCCCAACCATTCGGTGAACCCGTGAGTGCCGTGCCCCCGGTCCGATATTTCCATTGGTGAGCCAAGGGCAGACAGAGGGCCTTTTAATAGGTGACCCCTCTACTTTGACCCATCTACTCATTTAGTTTCTTGTGGACGTCCCGCAGGTTCACGGGTAGTTCCACGGTTAGGGTTGTCATACTTTATCTTCTTTGTTTCACTGTGGTTTGTTTGTGCCGAAAGCATTCGCTCCATCATCCCTTCCAGTGCTCCACAGCGAGCTGAAGGGTTTCCAGGTGACCCTGATAGGCCTGCCAGTGGGGGAGGCGGGCCGCGGTCTCCCGCAGGTACGAGAGGATCGGGATCAGCCTGGCGGTCCCAATTTTCCAGAAATCGGTGGTGTCCGTCAGGTGTTTTATGGCCCGGTTCATGTCCGCGCCGTTCCCCCCTTCTCTGCCTGTTCATCGAGCCGCTGCCTCCTCATAGGTGACTCCAAAAATCGCGTCCGACAACCATTTCTTGAAGCTAGGGTTGTCGCTGAATTGCTTGAACAGCTCGGTATGGTCCGCCAGCATGCCGATGACCACTTTTTGCAGGGCCCTGTCGTGCTCCAGCCTGGCGGCCGCCTTGTCACTGTTTTTGATCGCGTTCTGATAGGCCTTGTCAGCAGCGACCTTTTCAGGAATTTCCTCAGAGATGACCTGCCTGATGCGGTCGGCATCCTTCCAGTCGATGTTGCCGAACTGATCGTTGAACGCCTGGATGATTTTGCTCAAATAATCCATCTCCGGCTCGGCCACCCGGCCGCCGCCGCTTGTCGGCAGTGGATAAATCTCTCCATCTTCGTCGGCGAGCGTCAGTTTGAGGGTTTCCTTGACCTCATTTCGATAGCTGTCCATGTCAATGGCTTCCAGGATGCCCTTGGACAGGTCCTCCTCTTTGGGGGCCGGCAGCTTCGGTATAAGAAAATTCAGAAAGATAGACAGCTTTTCCCATTCGGCATTGGTATAGGGGAGGATCGATGCCAGGAACTGGTAGGTGCGAACAAACGCCTTAGCCTTGCCCTTGAAATCAACCTGACCGTCTTCGTCTAGGTCCCTGTTGTAAACCGCCACGCATGCATCGAGAATCGGGTCCAGCAGATCGCGGTCCGCACCGCTCAGAAAAAGCTCTACCAACTGCTCAACCTGTGTCCACCCATACACCTGGTATGCATCCAACGTGGCCTTCAGATCGTGCAGCTTATTCGGGTCGGTTTCTTCGCTGAGAATCGTGGTTCGATAGTAATTGGAAAAGGCCGCGATCATGGTATCGGCATCATTCATAAAATCGAGCACGAACGTATCCGTCTTCTGCGGATGCGCGCGATTCAAACGCGAGAGGGTCTGCACCGCCTTGATGCCCGAGAGAATCTTGTCGACATACATGGTGTGGAGCAGGGGCTCGTCGTAACCAGTCTGAAATTTGTCCGCCACCACCAGGAACCGATAGGGATCCTGTTGGAACTTCTTTTCGATTTGAGCACTTGGAAAGCCATTCAGGGACGCTTCGTTCACCTGCCGTCCACTGTCCGGATGGTCTCCCGAGAAAGCCACAATGGCCCTGTAGGGACTCTTTCGTTCATTGAGACACGCCTCTATGGCATGATAATACTGAATCGCCCTTGCAATCCCGCTGCAAATAACCATGGCCCGTGCCATACCGCCGATCTTGCGGCGTGCAATGACCTGTTCATGAAAATGGTCCACGATGATCTCGGCCTTCTGCCGGATCGCGTGGTCATGACCTTCGACGTATCGCTTCAGCTTCTTTCTGGCCTTCTTGGTGTCGAACTCCGGATCATCTTCCGCTGTTTTCATCAGCCGGTAGTAACTCTCCACCGGCGTGTAGTGAGCCAGTACGTCCAGAATGAACCTTTCCTGGATTGCCTGCTTCATGGTGTAGCTGTGAAACGGGAGGTGTTTTACCTTGTCTCCCTCGGGTACAGGTTCCCCAAAGAGTTCCAGCGTCTTGTTTTTAGGTGTGGCCGTGAAGGCGAAATAGCTCGCGTTGGGGAGCATCTTTCGGGCTTCCATAATCCGATTGATCGCATCCTCGTAGGTCTCCTCCTCTGCCTCCCCGCCATTTTCAGCCAGCGCGATATTCATTTTTGCGGATGTGCGTCCGCCCTGGCTCGAGTGAGCCTCATCGATGATGATGCCAAACCGTCGCCCCCGATGCTCGTCGCCGATCTCGTCCAGGATGACCGGAAACTTCTGAACCGTCGAGATGATGATTTTCTTGCCGTCCCTGATGAACCGTTTCAAATCGCCACCATGCTCGGCATGCCCGACCGTGGCCGAGACTTGTGCGAATTGTTTGATGGTATTTTTGATCTGTTTGTCCAGAACCCGCCGGTCTGTAACGACAATCACCGAATCGTACAAGGTCGTGCCGCTTCCCCCGCATTCTCTGTCGTCCAACCCGATGAGCTGATGTGCCAGCCATGCAATGGAATTGGATTTGCCGCTTCCGGCGGAATGCTGAATCAGATACCGCTTTCCGACGCCGCTCTTCTTTGCGTCCGCCAGCAGCTTGCGTACCACATCGAGCTGATGGTAACGGGGAAAGATCTGTTTCAGCCTTTTCTTTCGACTCTTTTCATCCTTCTCTTCAACGACCTGGGCATAGTTCTCGATGATGTCGGTCAGCCCGCTCTTGGCCAGAATGCCTTTCCACAGGTATTCTGTTTTCAGCCCGGTATCGCTGGGTGGGTTTCCGGCCCCGTCGTTATATCCCTTGTTAAAGGGGAGAAACCACGAGTCCTTCCCCTTAAGATGCGTGCACATCCGCACTTCCTGGTCATCCACGGCGAAGTGCACCATGCAGCGGCCGAACTGAAACAGGAGCCCCTTGGGGTCGCGGTCGCGCTTGTACTGCTGCACCGCATCCTCGACTGTCTGTTTGGTCAACCGATTTTTCAGCTCGAACGTCGCCACCGGCAGACCGTTGATGAAAAGCCCCAGATCCAGTGCAAGTCGTGTCTCGTCCTTGCTGTATCGCAACTGACGGGTAACGCTGAAGATATTGGCGGCAAAACGCTCCCTGGCCTTGGGGTTGCCGGGCGATGGCGAGCCGTAGAAAAGATCCAGGCTCACAGGGCCATGCCTGACGCCATTTCGGAGCGCATCCACCACGCCCCTTTTGGCAATTTCCCCCTGCAGCCGATGGAGAAACTGCAAGCGTTTCGGTCCATCGACTGCCAATTTCAGGGAGTCGGCCGCCTCGGGTTGCGTTTCGCGAACAAACGCCGTCAGTTGAGCCAGATCAACCGCATGGTCCCGGTCATAGTCAGCGCTTTGACCCTGCACATATCCCGCTTCGCCGACAAGCGATTCGACGATCAAGGCCTCCAGACCCTTTTCGCTGATATCTGTTGGTTTCATGGCTTCCCTCGCCTGCTTTTTGGGGTGTCCGACCGGTCTGACGTGTCTGACTTCTTTACATGAGCGGGATTTCGACGGGCTTCGACTCGCTGGCGATACAGATTTTCGGTGAACCCGCCTTCCTGGAGAAAAGCCCGGCCCTGGCTTTCGATCTGCCGCTTTAACAGATAGGCTGCCTGATTTACCGCGCAAATCATGGCGTTGGCAGCCACCTCGGGGTCGGCCTTGCCCACAAAATCGGTGAGACCGGAAAGACCGGTCAGCCGGACCGTTCCAGGTGGTGCGGCCGGCAGGTTTTCCATGTGATCCTGAGCCAGCCGTTCCCGCATGGCGCGGGCCTCCCGAGAATCCTTATCCCAGATGCGGAGACCATTCTGTCGGAGGAAACTTTCGTAGTCGGGCAGCAGTTCGTCGTTGAGGCTGGCGCGCGCCACATTCGTGAGCTTTATCTCAGTCTTGCGCGAGGTGGCCGCCGCACCGCTCGCCTCGCTGATGTTTCGAATGCCGCTTCGCGCTGCCTGTACCATCTGGTCGGTCATGCGGTAGTCGCGCGCATAAAAACGCCGACAAAAGACCACCGTGGCATCATAGACCGCCGTCCCGACCTTGTAGCTGCGGAGATTGCGATAGCCCCCGTGGGGCAACAACGGCGTGCCGTCCCTGTCCACAGCTATTCCTCCTCGATCTGATCGCTTTCATTAGGGAAATCTGCTTCTTCTGGCCCCAGCACCTCTCCATCATCGAAATCCTCATCCAGATCCATAGATTCGGTCAGATCCTTCTCGATGTCCGCGCTAAGGTGACGCACATCCAGTTTGCCCGTAACCACGTCTGAAGTCAGGCGGGTGCGGTATTCGCGGATGAGGGCGATTTCGCATTGCGCCGTTCTAATCGAGATATCAAAACCAGACTTCACTTCACTTATATGAGCAACGATTGCTTTTTGTTCGGAGTAAAGTGGCAGGACCGCTTGGTGATGCTTAACCATAGCCCCAGTAATCAAGGGCTGGGCATTGGCATTCGCCAAGCGGTTCAAATTCATGCTCTCAATTTGCACAGATAAGTAATCGAGAGTGAATTTGCGTACATGTGTTAATCTCAGTGCGTTGTCTGTAATCCACGCCTTGCCTTGGACAAAATGTACATTTCCGCACAGGGCACCAACACGACCAATGACAATCGTTGGTCGGTCGTTATTCTGTAACGCAGTGTATCCAAGTATTCCGTTACCACCAATGACAGGATTTGGATGAGATATAGACTTCTCAGCAAAGATTTCTTGGCCTGCCAAAAAATCACCGGAACCTATCCGGATGTACCATCTAAGAGGGACGATTTCCCAATGCTCTGGTATAGCCCCCAGCCACTCAATGCCGGAGGGTTTGAGGGGGGCATCGGGGTTCAGGCCGCGGGTCACGGCTTGATTGATGATGGCCTGCTTGTGCTCGTTCAGGACCTCTATCAAACGCTGTCGATTGTGGATAAAACGGCGGACTTTGGCAGCAAAGCTCCGCAGAAAGGCTACAATGGCGTCTTGCTCCGAACGGGACGGGATGCATGAATAAATCAACTTGAAGTGTTCGGGCCGGAGGCTCCACATATCGGACGTGATCCCATAGGACCATCGCTCGGCTTCTTTGACAAAGCCAGGAGTCCTGAACAGGAAATGAAAATAGTCGGGATTGTCCGGTCTTCGAGGCCGCACCACAACGTAGGCAGGGCTCACAATTCCTCGATACCGTGAGACGCCCACGGCGCCCTGCCACGCCCGCATCTTGTTATAGGCGATATCGCCCGGTTCAACGAGCTTGTACTTTGATTTATCCAGGTTAGATGAATCCTTTTTCGACGAATTCGCAAGCAAATCTGCCTGCCTGATGACACCTTTGGAGATCGTTACGGACAACAAAGCCTCATCCTCATATCCCTGCTCCTTGATCTCATTGAATATCGCCCGATGAGGAAGACAATCCCAATGCGCAGGTATCTGGCCCAACCATGGTACGCCGGATTCTTTGTATTCAGGGTAGGGTCGCAGATTCATCTCATCCAACCTTGTGCGGAGACCTGTCCGTGCTGTCCCGAAGGATTTTATCCAGAAGGCCTTTTCCTTCTTCCTGCAATTTCACCAGGTCCGCCCGGATCTCGTCCAGGGTCCGCAGGGGCGCAGGCTTGTAAAAATGCCGGGTGAACGAGATCTCGTGGCCAATCTGCGTCTTGGATTCATCGATCCAGGCATCCGGGACATGGGGGAGCACCTCCCGCCGGAAGAAGGCCTCAATCCCGCCCTCTTCGAGCAGGGGAACCTGCTCGGTATCCCGAAGGGTTGAATCCGCTTCGTATTCGGCCACGACCCCCGGATGGCCAAAAGGCGAGGCATAGAGACCCCGTATGGGATCGGCTTCAACCTTGCCAGTTTTGTGGATCTTCTTGATAACCGGCTCGGCGCTCTCATCCCGCTCAGACAAGGCTGTTTTGAGAAGTCCCAGGCGCTTTGCTGTCAGACTTGCGCCTTGCGTTTTGGCCTCATCTTCGACGGCCTCCATGAATATATTGAAGTTGAGGTGGGGTCCAGTCCCTGTTTGTTCGGCCACGCGGTCGACCACCTTGGCCAATGGTGTTTCCCTGGCATTATCGCAGGTCTTTCGGAATGTTGCCCGCTGCGAAGGGGACAGGTCAACTCTCAGCCTCAGGGGACGCTCGACCGTGATTTTCCAGTACCCAAAGGCTTTGTTGGGAAAGATTTTTGACTGTTCGGACGCTTCAAAGGCAAGAAATATCCCGGTGATCTGTCGAATCTGGGCCTCGGAAAACTCACAGTTCTTTTTGCCCAGGTTCTTGCGCAATGGGGTGTAGACGCCGGTGGCGTCGATGAGCTGGACCTTCCCCTTGCGCTGCTCGGGTTTGCGGTTGGTGAGCACCCAAATGTAGGTGGCGATGCCCGTATTGTAGAACATGTTGAGCGGCAGGGCGATGATGGCCTCGCACCAGTCGTTTTCGATGATCCAGCGCCGAATGTTGGACTCGCCCTGGCCCGCATCCCCGGTGAAGAGCGACGAGCCGTTATGGACCTCGGCGATGCGGCTGCCCAGGGACGTTTGGTGGTTCATCTTGGAAAGCTTGTTGACGAGGAACATGAGCTGTCCGTCGCTGGATCGGGTGATGAGCGAGAGTTCCTCGCCCTGGTGCTGAACCGTAAAGCGAGGGTCTGAAAGATCCTTTTTCCCTCCCATCCGTTCAAGGTCGGTCTTCCAGCTCTTGCCGTAGGGCGGATTGGAGAGCATGAAGTCGAACTCCATAGACGGAAAGGCGTCTGAGGACAGGGTCGACCCGTACTTTATATTATCCGCGGCCCTGCCTTCTCCCTTGATCAGCAGATCGGCCTTGCTGATGGCATAGGTTTCCGGTTGGACCTCCTGTCCAAACAGGTGAATCGACACCTCCTTGCCATGTTCCTTAGCGAGTTGCTCAAGCGTTTCCTCGGCGAGCGTAAGCATGCCGCCCGTGCCACATGCACCGTCATACAGGCGATATGTGGCATCCTTGATGCTGTCTGCAATGGGAAAGAAGATCAGATTGGCCATGAGCTTTACCACATCCCGGGGAGTGAAATGCTCGCCAGCCTCTTCGTTGTTTTCTTCATTGAAGCGCCGGATCAGCTCCTCGAAAATGGTGCTCATGGCGTGGTTGTCCAGTCCTGGCAGGCGGATATGGCCATCCTGGTCAAAAACGGGGTTCGGGCCGAGATTGATATCGTTGGAGGTGAACTTCTCGATCAAAGCGCCGAGGATATCGGCCTCGATCAACGTTGGGATCTGGTTGCGAAATTTGAACTTGTCGAGAATCTCCTGAACGTTTAAAGAGAAGCCATCCAGATAGGCATCGAAATCGGCTTTGAGCTGCTGCTGCCTGCCGCGTGCACGCAGGTCCCGAAGGGTAAAAGGCGATATATTGTAGAAGGCGTTCCCGGATTCCTGGCACAGAGCCGCCTCTTTGTTGGCAATGCCTGCCTCATCAAGCTGTCTGTTGAGCTTGAGAACGGCCTCCTTGGACGGTTCCAGAACCGCATCCAGGCGGCGTATGACGGTCATGGGAAGAATGACGTCGCGGTATTTTCCCCGCACATAGACATCGCGCAAAACGTCGTCAGCGATGTTCCAGATGAATCCAGCAATCCAGTTAAGGTCTCCGTTTGCCATCGATGCATTCTCTTTTCTTGATCTCTCTTGATCTTGCCGCCATGCAGCTCCTAAGCTTCTCTATTGCCTTGCCTCGGCTTCATCGAGCTTTGACATATCCGACACAGGTTGACCACAAAATCGGCCGTGCCGTCCAGCACAGCCTGGCGGGGGATGCAGGTCTGGTAGATGGATTTCATGTCGGGGTCCTCTTTCGTGTGAAGGGTTCAAGACAACATGGCAAGCTTAACCCAATTTTTCTGTTCAGGCAAATGCTAACATCTCAATATGCTGGTGCTAAAAGCCTCACGGCGAAATTCCGTGAACGTGCGAAGCACAAGGTCTCGATCTGTCGATGTAACATCTTGCCGAGCAACGTTCGCCATGCAATGTGTACGGATCAGATTCTATCGGTTAGCCGTTCTATTATCTCTGCTAAACATTTGGAGTTGGCCGAGGGCAAGAGGGACCATTGCGCAATTGCGCTTCTGTGTATCGCGCATCTTCAGTGAGATGGATTGGATAAGTGCGCGTACCTAAGCCAAACTCGACTGTATATCGGCCTTCCATAACGCTCGTTTCGAGCGATCCGATCCCTTTTTGTACAAAATGCCCCTCGTCATCACCGAGCCAAATCTCCGCAGTTGGAGAAGTTGCTATGATGACGAGTTCTCGATACGCAGAGATACCTTTCGGATGTGTCATTGTCATCCTCGGAAAGCGCTCAACATGTATACCATACGCCTTTCAAAAGGGCAGGTCGTCGTCACTACAGTTGACCATTTTGAAATCATATCCAGATGATGATTGTGAGTCTCCTTGTTTTTCCTGCTGGTTCTGTTGCTCTTGCCATTGATAAAGTTCTTCGTACATCTCATTTTTGAAAAGCCAAACCGGATCCGCGTTTCTGCGGATGAACTCGTCAACCGGTAACCCCTCGATCGTTGGAGGACGCTTGACGCGCTTCTGCTTCCCATTTATAAAAATGGTCATGTATTCACGGCACCTTCGTCTTTTTTCGGCTTTTTCTGCGGACGTAAGTTTTCGTTTTGGCTTTGCCATCTCTGAATGCTGCCGATCCTTCCTGTTTTGAACAGTGATACTGCAATCTCTCGATTGGAAAATAATATGCAATATATTGTGGTCCACTTTTCAGTGCCCACAATTCTATGGTTTTTAGCCTGCAAGCAGAGGATAGGTCCGGGCATTCCAATGAGGACCTCTGCCTTCCCTCAAAATACAAAACCCCGACCTCCGCAAATCCGGAGCATCGGGGTTCATGGGCGCTTTGGGATCATTTCCATTCCTCTTTCCCTCTTTGGTTGAAAAAAGGACAGCGGAGACTGAATTCTGGGATAATTTCATAGTCCTTCAAGCCAGGGATGTCAATCAAAACGGGCCTGGTTATGCAGTGTTAGACCTGAGTGGGAGGCATGGGTCTATTCCTCAGCGGCCCCACGTTCATGGGTTCATAGGAACGGGCCACGCCAGCTCCCGCCGCAGCAGTTCCACAAAATTTTCTTCCCCCCGCGCCGCCGCGATGGCCTCCCGGGGGACCGGAGGGATATCTATGTGATGGGTTTTCTTTTGTCTTGCCATTAAGCTGAATCCTCACATGTGTCGCCTATTGGCGATCATTCGCCTTTTCTGCTTTTAATAAATCGTCTTCTTAATGGTCTTTTGGAGCCAGGGCATCGAATATGGCTCACTCGATCACCTTCCAATAACCACCCTTGGCCGGGCCGATACGTCGCAACTTCCTCTGTTCCTGCAATTTTCTGATGTTACGCTCGATGGATCGCTGCGTTACGCCGATCAGCGAAGCCAGATCGGAAATCGTCAGATGCCCATCCTCTTTGAGAGCTGCCAATATTTTCCCCGACGTTTTCCCCGACGTTTTCCCCGACGTTTTCCCCGACGTTTTCCCTGTTCTCGCGACCAATGCCAGCTCTCCGACTGGTTTTCGATGGACCGTTGCAGTGAAGAGACAACCATCACGATCATCCATAAAATCGATTTGCGGCCAGGCATCCAGGGCGCGTTTGATGCCGGAACCCAATCCGTGGTAAGGCAGCAGACCCTTGGCGACGTACGAAACAAGAATGGGGTTGCGGATGTTGGAAATACCCGTCAGAATCTTTTCAACGGTCAGGTTGTTCGGCAGATGCCCGGGGCTGATGATTTCGATGCGGTTGTCGAAAAGGAAGAGGCGAATCGGCGCGCTCACCAGGTAGTCGCGGTGAACCAGGGCATTGACCAGCAGCTCCTCGAACACGCTTTCCGGGATTTCCGGCACGCCGGGCGCGTTGACGCCGCGTCCGGCCTGAACCTTGTGGAGATTCCGCATGACAAAAGCCAGGGCATCGTCGAAGATTTTTTGCAGTGGCCCGGCAAAATCCTCGGTATCCAGATAATCGGTCGCGTGAATCTCGTCTCCGGGGTATCGAATGGCCTTGACCACGAACTCAGGTTTGATCCATTCCGGGCGTTCGGCGAACATCAACACTCCGGCCAGATTCAGCAAGCCGGATTCGGTGGCCAGGTTCATGTTCTGTAACAGTCGGATCAGCTCCGCGGGATCATCCGGAAACTCTCGCTTATAGGTATCGCGCAGAAAGTCGCGAAATCGCAGTTTGTCCAGCGCATCAATGCCCGCCTTGGTCGGCAATTCGTCGGCATGAAACTGGTCGGAGATCTGGAACAAACGGCGCAATTCCTCCTTGGAGTTGACCCGTCGCTTGTCCGCTCCGCTTTTGAGCCAGATGACGCCGGCCCGGTCGAAGTAAGGCTTGTCGATTCCCTTGGGAATGGTGACCACGATCACCACCCGGCCCTTGCCCACGGTCACGTTTTCCGTCAATGGCGAAAGGGGGCTGCGCACATGCTGGCTGGCCGCGTTGCTGATCAACTGGTTGATTCGATCGACATCCGGCCCGGATAGGCCGACCATTTGACCGCCGTTGCCGACGCCGATAATGATGCGGCCGCCCTCGGTGTTGGCAAAGGCCACCATTTCCGCGGCCAAGGCATCCGCGCTATGCACGTCCGCCTTGAACTGGAGTTGGCTGTCTTCGCCGCGGGCAACCAGTTTTTGTAAATCGGCAAGTTTCATGGCAGTCTTCTTTTGCTCTGGTTCAGCAGATACTACTTTTTTCCCTCATAATTCCCTTCAACGCGCTGCCGACTCCCTCTATGAGCTGTATATGTGCCGCCAGGACTCGAAGGCCCATTCATAATGCGGCGTTTGCCAAAAGATCGGCCTCCGAAACTCCCCAGTCTCTGCCTCATCCGGTTTCAGGATTTCCTCCGGATTGGCCACAATACTGGCCCTGTCGTCCGGCACTGTCTGCCGGGGGATGCATGTCTGGCAGGTGGATTTCATCTTAGGGGACTCCTTCTCGCAACGCGCTTCGTACCTATTTGAGACGGTTTTGTATCAGGATAGCAACGTTCTCGGCTTCCATAGGCTGCTCCCCTTCTCTTTGAACGCCCGGGGCCAGGAGGGACGACTGCTCCGGCCACTCAGTAACTTATTGTCTTAATTGTACATTTTTGCCTGTCACCAGAGGGTCGGCCTTAGAAATCCAAAACAGCTCTCTGCGTTAATTCAAAACACAAAACCCCGACCTCCATCTCTTTGGAGTATCGGGGTTCATGGGCGTTTTGGGACCGTTTCCATTCCTCTTTCCCTCTTTGGTTGAAAAAAAGCCAGCGGAGACTGAATTCTGGGATAATTCCATAGTCCTTCATGCTGGAGATGTCAATCAAAACGGGCCTGGTTAGGCAGAGTTAGGCTTGCCTGATCTGAGGCATTGGTCCATCCCTCAACCGCCCCAACGTTCATGGGGTCATGAGAATGGGCCGCTCCAGCTCGCGCCTGAGCAGATCCAGCGCCTTTCCACCCGATCGTGATTGTTGTCGCCATCGGCGTCTGTCCCCTTTATACTGATATGAGTTCCGGACAGGCCTGGTAAATCTGCCTTAAGGGAAGGGCCTCAACGCGATCATGCATCGGATAACGGTCTGTACCCGGATAGACAACCCATATTCGTTCGAGTCCCAGGTCTTGAAGGGCAATGTGCATCGATTTTGTGATCCGAGGCGCATCCGTGCACTTAAATTCGAATCCGTATCGACGTCCCTTGCGCATGAGCAGGAGGTCCAGCTCGGCCCCCCGCTGGGTTCGCCAATAATAGCTGTCACGTTCCCCCGAAAGGGTCAGGACCTGTTCGAGGGCATACCCTTCCCAACTCGCCCCGTATCGTGGGTGGCTCCTCAAGCCCTGGAGAGAATCGATTCCAAGAAGCCAGTGGAGCAGGCCGCTGTCTCTCAAATACACCTTGGGTGATTTCATCTGCCTTTTGCCGATATTCTCGAACCAGGGCGGCAGCACCCGAACCACAAAAGTCCCTGCCAAAATATCCCTGTATTGGTTGGCGGTCGCCGGGCTTACCGACAGCGAACGCCCCAACTCCGAGGCATTCCAGATCTGGCCATGGTAGTGGGCCATCATCACCCAGAAGCGACGCAGGGCTTCGGAGGGGATCCGGATTCCAAGCTGAGGGATGTCTCTTTCGAGAAACGTCTGAACAAAGCTTTCCAGCCATCGCCAGGCGTCCTCAGGCGTCTCGGACAGGTAGGCCCTTGGGAATTCGCCCTGCAGCCATAAACGGTCCTGATTCTCTCCCCCGACCTCATCCACAGAGAAACCCGCAATTCTAACAAAGAGAGCACGTCCGGCAAGCGTCTCCGAGACGCCGCGGACAATATCAGGGGAGGCGCTTCCTAACAGCAGGTAGACGGACCGACGCTCAGGAACATCGCAGAGAGGACGCAGCACCTCAAACAGAAATGGAAGCCGCTGGATCTCATCAATCACCACCAGCCCCGAACAGTCCTCTAAGGTCAGCTCCGGCGTTTGCGTCAGGGCCTCACGGCCCGCTGCCCTTTCCAGGTCAAAGAAGTGATGGTCTTTATGATTCGCCGCAACCATATGGGCCAGAGTTGTCTTGCCCGCCTGTCGTGCGCCCAAAAGGACCGTTGCCGGCGAAGCCCGCAGACAGGCTTCTATCTGATTCAATAGTCTTGGTCGGGGTGTTGTTTGTAGCATATTATCAATTTACCTTTCAATATACTACAATGTCAAGACCGTTTACCATATTCCGTTCACGATTTCGGCTTGCGGGTGCCATGCAATATAATGATGGACTTCTGTTGTTGACATTGTTGCATTATGTCCAGCCTCCCACCTATCACCATCGTTCTCTTTTTCGTGTCATCGCAAAATACAAAACCCCGCTCTCCTTGGTTGGAATAACGGGGTTAGGGGCTGCTCGGGATTGATTTGAACCATTTCTGTCTCTGTCATGTTCAAAAAACAGGACCGGCGCGTGACTGCCGCATATGCTCTATAATAAAACTCATTCAAAGTCAACAGATTCTGGTGTCTCTCACAGAGCCCACAGGGTCCACAGAGGCTTGTAAAGGGCCAGGTTCTTGTGAGACTTTTTCCGGCCGACCTTGAGTTGATCGAGAAAATTTCCAATGATTTTGTCCATAATTCGTGTCCTCCTTTTTAGGATGTCTCTCACAGAGCTCGCAGTGATCGCGGAGAGCGAGAAAAATGACCTTTTGTGAGTACTCAGCGGCTCTGCCAATAAAGGAGTAGGTCTCTCCCTCCTTAAAAGCGATTTTCGGCTTTATTTCTCCTTTTCAAAATGATAATACGCAGACTTGGAAATAGATTCCCCCAACCCATTTCAGAATCGGCTCAAAGAAAAACTGGTTGAATCTCTGATCTCGTCAATACCGGTCGGCACCCGAAGGCGTATCTATGGAGCGATTGCTCTTCCCGGGAAAATTTCCGCAGTGGTAGGGATTCGCAGGGCCGGAAAGACCATGTTTGTGCATCAGGTGCAGCGTGAGCGCCTATGAGAGGGCATGGACCCGGGGGGAGCGCATGCCGTACATCAATTTCGAGGATGAGCGTCCGATCCAAATACTTTTCCGATACTGATTCGTTCGCTTGCATTGCAGATAGCTAATCGTCCTTAAGGCTTATGGGGGTCGAAAGGCCCATTCGGGCCGCGGTGCACGCAGGCTTTTGTGCCCGACATCCGGAGCAAGAAATTCCTCTGCAATGATGTCCGGCCCTGCAAGTTTGTGGTAAGATCGTTCGGCATGATCCTCTCATCAGGCATTATTTTACTATGGAACTTCCCCATCGCGCTCCAGGAGATGAACTGCTTACTCCTGGAGAAATGATCCATATTCGCCAACGGCTGCGGAGACTGTCGCCACGACAGAATCTGACGACAGTCATTGTTAATGCATTTGATCACCGCACCCGGATGTTGCCTTTCCTCTACGCCGATATGACTATGCCCCCGGCAGGCGTTCGGGCCATCGGCTCGGCCATGCTGGATGCCGGCTTCGGCAAAACCCGCATTGTCCTGCAACAGTGGAACAGGGGCTTTCGGCCTTTCCAGATGCGCTTGGACGGGAGGATCCCTGATTTATTTATGGTTTCAAGTTTACGCATACACGCGGCCGCGTGCGATGCGCTGATCAGGGATGCGTGCCGGATCGATCTCGAGCGACGGCCGCTCATTATCTCCGGCGGTCCGAGAATCATTTATGAGCCGTGGGCCGTATTCGGATCAGATCCTCAGGATCCATGGGGCGCTGATGTGGCGGTCACCGGCGAAGAGTATGTTCTGCTTAATCTCCTTGAGACGGTGCTGTCAATCCGTGCGAAAATGGAATCCATGCGATCGGCCTTTGTTCGCGCGCGCAATGAGGGCTTATTGGATGCCATTCCCGGCTTGGTGTATGCGAAGCCTGATGAGAAAGGAAGGACGGAGGCACTGGTTGACACCGGCATTCAGCGTCTTGTCGGCGATTTGGATGAATTGCCGCATCCGGCTTTGGGCTATCGTCTTCTGGAGCCTCCAAGTCGCCTGGCCACACTGGCAGCAGATGCCGTTTCCGCCGACAGACTGCACAGTCATAGCCGCGCAGCATCCTTAGTCATGACCGCCGGCTGCAAGTTTGGTTGCGCCTTCTGTCCCATCCCGGCCTACAACCAACACCAATATCGAAGCAAGAGTGCGGAACGGATTAAAGATGAGATTCGACGACTCTATGATGAATATCATTTCTTCGCCTTTTTCGGGGCGGATGACAATTTTTTCAACAACCGGGATCGGGCGCTTGAGATATCGGAAACCTTGGCACGAGAGGTAACGGCCGGATCCAGAGCCCATTGCAGAGCCATCCTGGGTACTGAGGCGACGATCCACGACACCTTGCGGATGAAAGACCATCTGGCGGTCGTGCGAAAGGCCGGGATTGTTGCCCTGTGGCTGGGCGTGGAAGACATCACTGCATCCCTTGTCAATAAAGGGCAGGGTAACGAAAAGACCCTCGATGCATTCCGTCTCTTACGAGGACACGGCATCTTTCCGAACCCCATGTTGATTCACCACGACACACAGCCGTGCTATACGCGAAACAATACCTGCGGATTGCTTAACCAAGTTCAGGTGTTGCGTCGCGCGGGGGCGGTTAATCTTCAGGTTTTAATGCTGGGGCCCGCACCGGGCTCAAAGGTCTTTGAATCTGAATACATCTCAGGAAATGTTTTCCAAAGCGTGAATGGAATCCCAGTCGAACCACGCCATCTTGACGGGAATTATCTCGTCTCTTCGCGGCATCCACGCCCTTGGAGCAGGCAGTTGAATCTCTTGATGGCCTATCTCTATTTCTATAATCCGCTTCGATGTATCCTGGCGCTGGTGAGCCCGAAATCCAGAATCCCTTTTGCCGATGTCGTGACCTGGCCACCGCCAGATGTCCTGAGCACGCTGCCCCTCTGGGACAGAATTCGTGCGCGTACAGAACAAAAACTGAAGGCGTATTTTCTGGATTTCGGGTTACAGCTATTCGGAATATGGGGGCTGATGCACACGTTTCCCCGCTCCTTGCGTTGGAGCCTCCATCTGATGCGGAGCAAGATCAAACGTCATACCCAAGCCCCCGCCAGTTCGATTCCCATGTGCAGCCCTGACGGTAACGAGGCGAGCCATGCCACGCCGGGAACGCCACGCTTTCACTCCATGTTAAAACGAGATGGGTAGAATCTTTGTATGTAATCCCGCCTTACGGGACACCATGGGGAGAAGTTGGTGCCTTATCGCTTAGCCCGTCGGGGTTTCTTTCCCCGTCGCAGGGCGGTAATAGGTCCCGATTGCAGGATCCGGTTATCCCACAAGATCGCGACATTAATTTTCTCTTGACCGGATATGGCAAATCACCTTGATCTATGAAATATGTGTGTCTTTTTGCGCAAGAGAGCCGGACATCAAGCGCGAAGATCCGAGTGGCAATCCCTTGATCTCAATGTGTCGGGGGCATCAAAGACCCGAGATATGGCTTGCTTATATTGCGAGACGCGTTATGGCGTGAGGATTTCGCTCCCTCCAAATTCATGGGGTGGTGAGAGGGGTGAAGCCCTTGTCTTCCTGGAAAACCTTCCATCTGCAGTGATCCGATCCCAGAGGTTTTTCCTGCCTCGATGTCCCTGTCGTCTGAAGCATGGGTGCTTTAAAAAAAAGACCTGCCGTAGCCGGTCCGGATCAGAAATCCCTTGCAAGCCCACCCTCCCCTATGACCGCCTGCCAACTATCGGACGCAGGCGGCTGCTGTGGACAGTGTCATGCGGCGGGTGTCCAAATGCGCGGGCATGCCCAGGGGAAGGGCCAGGTTGTTTTGGCCGTGCCCTGCGGGGAACCCCGTAACCAGGGGAACATTCAGCCTTGACGCCATTTCCATGAGGAGACGGTCGATGGCGGACGTATTGCCGCAGTCTAAAAATTCCCCGCCGATCAGCCCGGCGATGCCCTTCAGTTGCCCGGCCAGTGACAGATGGGTCAGCATCCGGTCGATGCGATACAGGGGCTCCCCCTTGTCCTCGATGAAGAGAATGGCGCCCTCAAGGGAGGGGAGAAAGGGGGTCCCCGCCAGGTGACAGATGAGGCTCAGGTTGCCCCCCAGCAAGGGGCCTTCAGCGCTGCCCATAAGGAGAGGATTTCCTTCCATGGGATCGAAAGTAAGTGGTTCTTCCGACGACAGGATCCGCAAAAGGCCCCCCAGGCTGTCGCCGGAAACAGTGGAAAGCCCCTGCACCATGGGTCCGTGGAAGGTAACGAGTCCGCTATTTTGGTAAACGGCCATCAGGAGGGCCGTGATATCGCTGTATCCCACGATGATCTTGGGGTGTAGCCGGATCAGGTCGAAGTCGATCCTGTCAAGGAGTCTGAGGCTCCCGTATCCGCCCCGGGCGCAGAAGACGGCCGCGATCTCACTGTCCAGAACCATGGCGTGGAGATCGGAAAGCCGGGCCTCGTCATGGCCTGCCAGGTAATCGTTCCGGTCATAGAGGTGCGCGGCCTCACGAACCCGGAAGCCCCTGGAGGTCAGCAGGTCGAGACCGGGCTTCAGGCCGGATGCATCGACCGGACCCGCCGGTGAAATGACGCCGATGAGGTCCCCCGGCCTCAGCCGGGGAGGGATGATGAGGGGAGGGCTCTGGGGTCTGGAAGGCGACATGGACGTATAAGGCCTTTAATGCCTTGTCGGTTAGAACTCTGTCAAAAAACCACCAAAACCTTTGTGTCTCCGTGTCTTTGTGTGAGACATTTTTGGTTGTCGCTGTCCGCGTTAGAGGTTTCTATTGAAAAGGATGATAAGTCCCTGGAGGGTCAAAAACTCCTCCACATGATGGATGGTCTCCGAGACCTCGGCCACGAGCGGCGCCAGGCCCCCTGTGCCAATCACCATGGATGCCTCCCCGGATTCTTTCCAGATCCGGTTGACAATGCCGTCCACCAGACCGGCGTAACCAAAGATAATGCCCGCATTCATGCTGCTGACCGTATCCTTGGCAATGACCGTCTTCGGCCGCGTAAAGATCTCGACCCTTGGGAGCTTGGAGGCCTCCCGAAAAAGGGCCTCGCAGGATATGATGACCCCCGGAGCGATGGCCCCCCCGAGGTACGCCCCTTCTTTGGATATACAATCGAATGTGGTGGCCGTGCCGAAATCCACCACGACCAGGGAGGTGTGATATCTTTCGTAGGCGGCCACGGCATTGACGATCCGGTCTGCGCCCACTTCCCTGGGGTTGTCATATTTGATGGGCATCCCGGTCTTTATGCCGGGGCCCACGATCATGGGCTTTACCTGAAAGTAGCGGCGTGAGAACTCTTCCACCGTGTTGAGAAGCGGGGGGACCACGCACGAGACAATGGTATTCCGGATGTCCTCAAAGCGGATTCCGTTCCACTGGAACAGGGTGCCCACGAGGATACCCAATTCGTCGGCGGTCGTTTCCTTTTCGGTCCGGATCCGCCAGTGATGGAGTATCCGGTTCCCCTCGGTCACGCCCAAGACAATGTTCGTATTGCCGATATCCATGCAGAACAGCATGACGTTCAGTCCCTCCTCACTCCCCAACCGTTCCCCGCTTGATCGCGTCGATGATTCGAACCGTCTCCACGCCCTTTTTGACATGATGCACCCGCACGATGTGGGCGCCGTTCATGACGCCTGCGGCGACAGCGGCCATGGAGCCGGTGTCCCTCTCATGAGGCCCCCTGTCCAGGATATGGCCGATGAAGGCCTTGTTGGACGGGCCGAGCAATATGGGCCGTTCGAGGCACTGGAACCGGGAAAGCCCCCGGATGATCTGTAGATTGTGATCAAAGGTCTTCCCAAAACCGATGCCGGGGTCCACCATTGTCAGGTCCCTTCGAATGCCGGCAGCCTCGCATCGATCGACGGCCGCCCTCAAGAAATCTATGATTTCTTGAATCAGGTCTTCATAGACAGGGTTTTTCTGCATGTCGCCGGGGGTTCCCTTCATGTGCATCAGGATGACGGGAACGCCTGCCCGGGCCGCGGTTGGGGCCATCTCCGGATCGAACCGGAGGGCGCTGATGTCATTGATGATAGACGCCCCGGACCTGATCGCCTCCCGGGCCACCTGGGCCTTGCACGTATCAATGCTCATGAGGGCGGTGATCTCTTTCCGAAGCCCTTCTATGACCGGGATGACTCGATCCATCTCTTCTGCGGCGGATATCGCCTCGGAATAGGGTCGGGTGGACTCGCCTCCGATGTCGATGATGTCGGCCCCGTCTCGATCCATCCGGATGCCGTGCGCAACGGCCTTGCCCGTTTCATAATAATGCCCCCCGTCTGAAAAGGAATCGGGGGTCACATTCAGGACCCCCATGACGTGGGTCCGTTTGTCCAGATCCAGAACGTGTCCGTTCCATTCAAGCAGGGCACCCATTCTATTCCTTCTCTTCTTCGGGCGCTTCCATTTCCGCTTCGTCCGTATCGGGGGATTCAGGGGCCTCCACCTCTTTGGGCGGCGCTGCCCTTTTCTTTCGAACGGTCTTTTTCTTGGGGACGGACTCCTTATGGCCTGCCATAATCGCGTCCACATCGTCGCTGGTCAGGCTCTCTTTCTCAAGGAGGGCATTGGCTATTCCGTGCATGGTGTCCAGGTTGTCCCGGATGAGCTGGCAGGTCTTTTCGTAGGCGTTCGTAACGATGTTTCTGACCTCTTCATCGATCTTGCGGGCGGTTTCTTCCCCGTAATCCCTGTGCTGGGAGAGTTCTCTCCCCAAGAATATCTGCTCGTCCCGCTTCCCGAAGCTCAAAGGCCCCAGTTCCTTGCTCATGCCGAAATCGCAGACCATCTTGCGGGCAAGATCTGATGCCCTTTGAATGTCGTTTCCGGCGCCCGTCGTCTCTGTATTGAGAACGATTTCCTCAGCAGCCCTCCCCCCCATCAGTATGGCAATGTTGTTCAGGAGATATTCCTTGGGGTAGGTATGCTTTTCATTGATGGGAAGCTGCTGGGTCAGACCCAGGGCGCGGCCTCTTGGTATAATCGTTACCTTGTGAATCGGGTCGGCGCCGGGAAGGAGCTTGGCGGCCAGGGTATGACCCGCCTCATGATAGGCGGTGATGCGCTTCTCTTCCTCGCTGATAATCATGCTCTTTCGTTCGGTGCCCATCAGGACCTTGTCCTTGGCATCTTCAAAGTCATCCATCTCCACCCGGTCCTTGGCCCGTCTCGCCGCCATCAGGGCGGCCTCGTTGACCATGTTTTCCAGGTCCGCGCCGGTAAAACCGGGCGTCCCCCTTGCGAGCACGGAGACGTCCACGTTATCGGCCACCAGCTTCTTCCTGAAATGCACTCTGAGGATCCCCTCGCGGCCCTTCAGGTCCGGCACCGGCACCACGACCTGTCGGTCAAAACGCCCGGGCCTCAGGAGGGCCGGGTCGAGGACATCCGGCCGGTTGGTGGCCGAGATAAGAATCACCCCCTCGTTGGACTCGAAACCGTCCATCTCCACCAGGAGTTGGTTGAGGGTCTGTTCACGTTCATCATGACCGCCGCCCAGGCCGGCGCCGCGATGCCGGCCCACCGCGTCGATTTCATCAATGAAGATGATGCAGGGGGCGTTCTTTTTGCCTTGATTAAACAGGTCTCTGACCCGGGAGGCCCCGACCCCTACGAACATCTCGACGAAATCGGACCCGCTGATGCTGAAAAATGGAACCCCTGCCTCGCCGGCAATGGCCCTTGCCAGGAGCGTCTTCCCGGTTCCCGGCGATCCCACCAGGAGGACCCCCTTGGGGATTCTGCCCCCGAGGCGGGTGAACTTTTTGGGATCGCTGAGGAACTCGACGATCTCCCCCAGTTCTTCCTTGGCCTCGTCAATCCCGGCCACATCCTCGAAGGTGACCTTCTCCTGGGAATCGGTCATCAGCCTGGCGCGACTCTTTCCGAACGAGAGGGCCTTCCCTCCGCCGGCCTGCATCTGCCGCATAAAGAATATCCATACTCCGATCAGCAACAGCATCGGGACCCACGATAGGAATACCTGAAACCACGATGAATCCTCTTGAGGCCTTGCAGTAATCTTCACCCCTTTGCTTCTGAGCAGACTGATGAGTTCGGGATCTTTCGGGGCATAGGTCTTGAAAGGTCCCTGCGAGGACATCCCAGAGATATTTTCCCCCTGGATCGTCACCTGATTGACGCTTCCGCTGTCCACCATGGTCAGAAAATCACTGTAGCTGATGCCTGTTCTGGCTCGATCGGGCTGTTTGAATATTTGAAAAAGCATTACCATCATGAGGCTGATAACCAGCCAGAGCGCAAGATTTTTATAGAAAGGATTCAATTTAATACGACCTCCATGGAACGGGTTGGGTGATTGAGTGTTGACAATCGAGTCCCGACAATTCGATATTGAGTGACTGAAGGAAGACCCCGTTCAGGCGCCATTGCGAATTGAGGCATTGCGAATTCCGAATTGATGGAATACAGTTGGAATTAATGAAATTATTTTTCTATTCCACCCCTTTTGAATTCTCGGGTTTTCGTTCAGACACGATTTAAGGAATTCTTAGTCTTCACAATTGAAAGCCCAGCACCGTTCTTGACGAATTCTGATAATGGGGATTTGGACCAGATGACTCGCTCCGATCGAAACAAGACGGAGTTTGACGTGAAAACATTATTATTATAGTTATAATTTTTTTAAATTCCATATAAATTTGAATATGGGGCCATATCGTCGCCATACTCAGTGTCTGACCGAAAATCCTGTTCAGGCAAAATCCGAATATCGAATATCGAAATCCCAAACAAATTCGAATACCGAATGTCAACATCGAAAAACCCAGGGCCTTGGAAATATGAGGTTTCTGTCGTTGAGACATTTTTGGTTCGGGTCATTGTTTCGTGTTTTGTACTTCGGGTTTCGGATTCCCTGACCGAAAAACCGGCTTTTCGGTCAGGCACTGCTTAGCGGAAACAGGGTTCCGGGCGCCCTGACGGTTGATGGACCCAGGATTTTGGGGTCTGCGCGGGATGGGATGATGTAACGACCTGCACGATGGATGGAAGATTAGAAGGGGGCGAAGATGGAACCGTATGTATTCAGCGAGCAGGACTTCAAACAGATAAAGGACCACGGTCTCACGTTATCGGAGGTAAAGAGACAACTGGAACGCTTCAACATGCCCAGACCGTTTCTGAAGCTGGCAGGCCCTTGTATGGTTGGGGACGGCATCCGGACCTTTGACCGGGAAAGGAGGGAGGCCCTGGCCGCGCTCTACGAGAGGGAGCGCCCCGGGCGCCGCTGCGTCAAGTTTGTGCCCGCATCAGGGGCCGCCTCACGGATGTTCAAGGTCCTTCTCCGATACTTTCATCAGGATGGCGAAATCTTGAGGCCCTCACTTGACCGAGAGGCCTCGGCAGGGAGTAGGCATGCCGGGCAATTCCTCGTTTTTGCAGATGGTCTGAGAAGGTTCGCGTTTTATAGAGACCTTCAATCCATTATGGACGATAACGGTCTCAGCCTGGATGCCCTGCTGAAGCAGGGTCGCTTCCGGGATATCCTCCGCCTTCTTCTCACCGGCGCCGGGCTCGATTACGCGGATCTGCCCAAGGGCCTGCTCAAATTTCATGAATATCCAGGCGGGAGCCGGACGGCATTTGAAGAGCACCTGGTGGAAGCCGCATCCTATGTGACGGACGGAAACGGGCGGTGTGCACTCAACTTCACGGTCTCACCGGAGCACATGGAGGGCTTTAAGGCCGCTCTTCGCAAGGCGAGGGGTGTGTATGAAGAGAGATTCAGCGTCCTCTATGACGTGTCATTCTCGGTGCAGGACCCCTCCACAGACACGATCGCCGTGGACCCGGACAATGTCCCCTTCCGGCAGGAGGATGGGAGTTTGTTGTTCCGGCCGGGGGGGCACGGCGCACTCCTCGAAAACCTCAATCATATGGACGGGGATATTATTTTTATTAAGAATATCGACAACGTTGTTCCGGACCATCTCAAAGCCGAGACCTTCATCTGGAAGAAGATAACGGCCGGGTATCTCATCGAGGTGGAGCGTCGGATCTTTGACTATATGGAGAAGCTGGCCTCGCCGCATGTGGGACCCCGCCTTCTGGCCGAGGCGACGGATTTTCTTGAGATGGAACTCCTGATCCCGATGCCGAGCGACCTGAGGCAGAGGTCTCCCATGGACAACAGGGCCTTTCTGATGGAAAAACTGGATCGTCCGGTAAGGGTGTGCGGCATGGTAAAAAATGTGGGGGAGCCGGGCGGCGGGCCTTTCTGGGTGGAAGAGGCGTCCGGACGACGATCGCTTCAAATCGTCGAAACCGCCCAGATCGATTTCGACTCCAGGGAACAACAGGAGATATTTGACGCCTCCACCCATTTCAATCCGGTGGACCTGGTCTGCGGGATCAGGGACTGGCGGGGCAAGCCGTTCGATCTGAGCCGGTTCGTCGATCCCAATGCGGTTTTTATCTCGCAGAAATCCAAGGGCGGAAAGGACCTCAAGGCCCTGGAACATCCGGGCCTCTGGAACGGGTCCATGTCTGGTTGGATTACGATATTCGTTGAGGTCCCGGGCATCACATTCAACCCGGTAAAGACGGTCAACGACCTGCTCCGGAAAGAGCACCAGCCCGCCGATAGCCTCTGAGGCTTATGGATCGGCAGGTATGTCACCGCAAAGACGCAATGGACGCAGAGGGAGGTATCCCTTTTTCCTTTCTGCTGAGAGGGCGGAAATGATGGACTTTGCGCGCTTTGTGCGGTGAAAATTGGGATTGGGACAACGGGTGCCCCCAGTTGTCGGGTTGGTATGTCGAAGGTTAAGGGGAGAAGATGAACGAAATGATGCAGGAGCATGAAAACAAGGGTATGGCCATGGTTTCCTCATGGTTCGTGTTTGTCGTGGCCATATTCATAACGAGCCTCATCACCGCGAACATCACGGCGGTGAAACTGATCGGACTGTGGGGTCTGGTGTTGCCCGCCGGCGTTGTCATATTCCCGGTGAGTTACATCACTGGAGATGTCCTGACGGAGGTGTACGGATACGCCCGGGCGCGCAGGGTTATCTGGCTCGGCTTCTTCTGCAATCTTCTGGCCGTTGTTGTTATCTGGCTGGGTCAGATCATCCCGCCGGTCCCATTCTGGGACGGACAGGCGGCCTATGAGCGGATACTGGGCTATGCGCCAAGGCTCCTGTGCGCCTCTTTTCTGGCGTACCTTGCGGGAGAATTCGTCAACGCCTTTGTTATGGCAAAGATGAAAATTGCCACAAAGGGACGCTGGCTGTGGACGCGCACCATCGGCTCCACACTGGTAGGTCAGGGGGTCGACTCCCTGGTTTTCATTACCATTGCCTTTGCCGGGACCTTGCCCGTCGGCGTCATGGGCCTTGGCATCATCACCCAATGGCTGGTTAAGTCCGCCTATGAGGCTGTTGCCACACCCGTTACATACAAGGTGGTGGCATTTCTAAAGCGGCAGGAAGGATTGGATGTCTACGATCACGATACCCGTTTCAACCCGCTGGCAATCCGGGAACAGCCGTAATCCTTGCTTGTATTCGCCGTGCAACCATGATAATTAGGGGCTATCCTTTTAGCGGCGTGAGCGCAAGGAACCTTTAAACCTTAAACCTTTGAACCGGAAGAGCTTGGCCTATGAATCTATTTGATGTGCTGATACTCGCCTGTATGGTTTTCTTGATCGTGCGGGGCATATTCCGGGGGTTTGTCAGGGAGGTGGGATCCCTTGCGGGCATCATCCTGGGGATCTTGGCCGCCTCTCTGTACCACCCGCAGATGACCGATTTTCTCAGTCAATTTCTCCCGGCGTGGAAGTACCTCCCCCTCGTCGGGATTGTGCTGGTCATCGTTATTGTCCTTGTCTGCTGCAATGTGGCCGCCTGGCTGGTGCACAAGTTCCTCAAAAAGATCTTTCTGGGCTGGGCGGACAGGACGCTGGGGGCGGGACTGGCCATTCTCAAGGGGGTCGTCATTATCTATTTTGCGATTCTCTTGATTACCTTCTTTGTCCCCTCCAAGTCGCCCTTCATCGCCGACTCAAAACTGGCTCCTGCGATCATCCATTCCTACCAGTCCATGGTGGGTCTCTTCTCCCCGGAGACCTATGAAAATCTGAAGAAGACGTTTACCGGGCACAAGGAAAGGATCTCTAACGCCCTCTCAGAGCGGGTGGATGATTCTGTCGAGAAATATGGGCGAAGATAGACTATCCGCTGCGATTCGATCCCTCGTGGATCTGGTGGCCCGGCTCAGGGGGCCTGGCGGCTGCCCGTGGGACGCCAGGCAGACCGATGACACCCTGAAGGTCTATCTGATCGAGGAGGCCTACGAGGTACTGGATGCGATTGAAGGGTCGTCTCCGCAGGAGGTCTGCTCGGAACTGGGGGATCTCCTTTTCCAGATCCTGTTTCTGGCCCGTTTGGCGTTTGAGCGGAATGAGTTCGATTTTGCCGATGTGGTCGAGACCATCACAAAAAAGATGATTCACAGGCACCCCCATGTCTTTGGGGATGTACAGGTGGAAACCGCCGAGGATGTTGCGTCCAATTGGGCCAGGATCAAACAGGCGGAAAAGGGGGCGCCCGGAGACATCTCCGCTTCGCTTCAAAAGGTTCCGTCCGGTTCGCCGGCCCTTCTGAGGGCGCACCGGATGGGCGAGCGGGCCGCCAAGATAGGGTTCGACTGGGCGAATGCGGATGAGGTCTGGACAAAGGTCGAGGAAGAGATGAAAGAGGTGAGGTCCGCCATGGCCGACGGGGACACGGCGGCCATGGCCTCAGAGTTGGGGGACCTCCTCTTCACCCTCACGAGCCTGGCGCGGCACTGGGGCGAAAATGCCGAAAATCTTATGAGAAACGCAAACGAGAAGTTTCTGAGGCGGTTTGAGAAGATGGAAAGACGGTTGACCGATTCGGGTATCCGGCTGGAAGACGCTACGCCTGACCAGATGAATTCGTCATGGGAAGATATAAAGGAAGGCGAGGGGTAAGAGTGGGTTGTGCCCAGAGCGAAGCCGAAAAAGAGGATCTTTCGTCGCACTTTGAAATGGGTATGCATGTTCCTTTTTGTTGTCTTTGGTCTGACCGTCCTGGAGGTGGCGCTGTTGAGGTGGGTGAATCCGAGGTTTACCGCGATGATGGCCCGGCAATGGATCCGCCATTTGGCAGGAGACGCGGAAGAAGCGCCCCGAATGGACTGGCGGCCGCTCGAAGCAATATCGCCCCACATCCGGAGGGCGGTGCTGGCAGGCGAAGACCAGCGGTTTTTGTCCCACAGCGGGTTCGATTTTACCGAGATCAGTGAGGCCATGAAGGATATGGCCTCGAGTAGGGGTTTCAGAGGGGCCAGCACCATCAGCATGCAGACGGCAAGGACCGTGTTCCTATGGCCGGACAGGAGCCTGTTGAGAAAGGGACTGGAGGCCTACTATACGGTTCTCATTGAAACATTCTGGGGCAAGGACAGGATCCTGGAGATTTACCTGAACACCGTGGACTGGGGAAAGGGAATCATGGGGATTGAGGCCGCTTCTCAGCACTATTTTCATGTCTCTTCGGCGCACCTCTCCCGGGACCAGGCGGCGATCTTGGCGGCCATTCTTCCGAGCCCCCACCGATGGTCCCCGACCCGTCCGGGCGCTCAGGCACTCAAGAGGCAAGAGAGGATCCTCAAAGATTTGAATAAGATGCCTCTCGTTACCCCTGGGAATGGATACTCGAACCGATGATGAACGCCCATGAACGCCAGGCCGTATGTTTCTTTTCGTTTGCGTATTTTTGCGTTTAATTGCGGTTGAAGCATTGAAAATGGATGAATTTTGCAGTAATCTTCCGGGGACAGGCATGTGGTAATGTCCGAAGAAGAGGTTCCTTTGTCATGAAACGCCGGGGCAATAGGGTGTCCGACTTCATATTCCGAATCCAGGGGATCAGCCTGAAATGGAAGCTCCTGATCCCTTTCCTTCTCTTCTCCTTCATAGGGACGATGATCCTCGCATATATCGGATTGAACTCCCAGCAGGAACTGATCCGCCAGGAAGAGCAAAAGGAGATCCGTGATTTCTATCGGCTGTTCTTGACAAGGATCAATCACAAGGGGGATCAGGCCCTTTCCATGGCGACGATTGTCGCAGAGGACCCCTGGATACAGGAATTGCTGGCAGAAAGGGAAGTTGACGTCCTCTATGACTACACCTTGCCCCTGTATGAACGATTGAAAAATGATTTCGGAATCCAGCAGTATCATTTTCATATCCCTCCCGGAAAGTCCTTCCTGCGCATGCATGCAAGGCGCCCGTCGGGCGAAATGATATCCTACAGAAAGGCGATTATGGACGTCATGAGGAACGGCAGGGGCGTTGCGACCTTTGAATGGGGGTTGACGGGTCTGGGGATTCGAGGGATTGTCCCCATATACCACAAGGGCGCACTGGTTGGCAGCTTTGAAATCGGCTACCCTTTTGGAAGGCCTTTTTTAGAGGATCTCAAGAAGAACTGGGGCCCTGACATCACGGTGTTTGAAAAAAGGAGTGAGAGCAAATACCTTCTTATCGCAACGACCATGGAGCAGGTCAAGCCGTGCTGCCCGGTGTTACATCTGACCGCACCTCTCGATAATGAACCCATTATCCTGATCGCCCCTGTAGACCATCCCGCCAGTACTATCCTGGTAGGCCCGGTCAGGGACTACTATGGGGAAGTAATGGCGGTCGTTGAAATGGAGGCTGACCGTACGGAAATCATTAGGCGGCTGGCCCGGACCCGAAATCTGATGATTGTCGTGGGAGCGGGAGGGATCCTCGTCTCTTTTGCACTGATCTGGGTCGTGGCCATCCTTTTTACCCGGCCCATCGAGGAGATCGTCAAGCGGGCCAGGGAGATTGCTGATGGAAAACGCGAGGCCCGTTTGAATCCGAGGCCGGACGATGAAATCGGACGGTTGACCCAATCGCTCAATACCATGCTCGATTCCCTCAAGGAGCGAAGGCGACAGATCCAGCAATACTCAAGAACCCTGGAAAGAAAGGTGGAGGAGAGGACCGCAGACCTGGTTTTCTCGGAAGAGAAATATCGTACCCTGGTGGACAATCTCCCCCTTTGCGTATACCGGATATTGTATGACGGGACCACTGAGTTCGTGAATCCGTATTTCACGGATAAACTGGGCTACACCGCCGAAGAGGTGGTCAGCGACAAGGGGTTCTGGCAGAAACAGATCTGGGGGTGCGACAGGGAGGAAGGGGAAAGGATCTGGCGGGAGCTGAGGAAGGAAAAAAAGGGATTTCGGGTCGAGCGGACTGTGCAAGACAAGGAGGGGCGCAGTTACACGTTTATCGATCATGCCATTCCCGCAAAGGATGAAAACGGGAAACTGAAGTGGCTGGACGGCATCATGATGGATATCACTATGCTCAAACGTCTTCAGGAAATCGCCCTTCGGAGCGAGGAGATCAAGGTCTTGGGTGAGATATCGGCTCGGTTTGCCCACGAAATGAGGAATCCCCTCGTGACTGCCGGCGGGTTCGCCCGTCGGCTCCGGGACGACCTCCCCGAGCACGACAAGCACCGGGAGTTTGCAGATATCATCGTGGAAGAGGTGGCCAGACTGGAATATATCCTCAAGGTCATCCTTTCTTCCATTGAGCCGTTTACCCTCTCCATGTCGGAAGTAGACCTGAATCATGTCCTTCAGTCTTCGGTTCAGGCATTGAAAGACAAAATGGTTGCGAGAGGGCTTCATCTCAAGGAGTCGGTATCGTCTTCCCTTGCAAAGATCCAGGGCGATGCCGGTATGCTTGAAAGGGCTTTCGAAAATATCTTGAAGCATGCGGTCTTCTCCATGCACAAGGGCGATACGCTTTTTGTCTCCACACGAATGGACCACGACACTCTGTCGATAACCATTCGGTACAGGGCGGAAAGTCTGGCTGAAGAGGATCTGGAGCAGTTCTTTTTTCCCCGGTTTACCGGAAAGGATGTGTCCGTTGTGCACGATCTGCCTCTTACCAAGATCATCATCCATCGACATGGCGGCAGGATCGGTGTCTCCCGCCGGGGAGAAGACGTTGTATTGACGATCGAACTCCCTGTAGCTCTCCACGCTTTTTAAGGAAATCGGCAGAGGGTCGGTTGAGGAGCAGTTGTTATGATCCGGTATGTGAGTCTGAACGCATTTATCGCACTGTGGTCAATCCTCATGTGCCTGTGGGGCCTGGCGATATCGCTGGTTGACAAGGACGGCAGGAAGGTCCATTTCCATTGCGCGGTGCCGTGGGCCAGGGTCATTTTGCGGGTGTGCGGGATCCGGGTGGATGTGAGGGGACTCGAAAATGTGGATCCGGGTGTGCCGCGCATCTATATGACCAATCACCAGAGCTTCTTCGATATCTTCGCCCTCTTGGCGTGCCTGCCGGTGAATTTTAAATTCATCCTGAAGCAGGAACTGATGAAGATCCCCTTTCTGGGGCCTGCCATGAAAAAGGCCGGGTACATAGGGATCGAAAGGGATGATCCGAGAAAGGCGGTTTCGAGCATGAAACAGGCTGCCGACAGGATCAAAAACGGGGCCTCGGTGTTGATCTTCCCAGAGGGGACACGGAGTCCGGATGGAAGGCTGCAAGCGTTCAAGAAGGGGGGGTTCAACCTGGCCGTCAAGGCGGGGTGTGATATTGTCCCTATCGGCATCCGGGACAGTTTCCGTATTGCGCCTAAGGGGAGCCTCAGGATACGAAAAGGGACTTTTGGGTTGCGTATCGGAAGGCCTGTATCGCTTTCAGGTCTCGGCAAGAGAGACACCCCTCAACTCATGGGACAGGTGAGATCGGAGATGCTAAAACAGATGGAAGCAGAAGATTCTGAAACAGGTGGAAAGGCGAATGCAACCATCAAAAAGCATCTCATGCTCATCTGGCTGATCTCATCCCTGCTGTGGGCCATGCCGGGCGGTTCGGAAGGGTATGTCATGCCGATCGAGCAGCTGATCGACCAGATGACGGCGCGGTTTTCCGGTTTTCATGCATTGATGGTTGACCAGACCACCCACGTGTTGAACCCCCGGGACGGGGAGACCACACAGGTGGTGCAGGAGAGGATATGGCTCAGATCGCCGCGATACTGCCGGTCTCAGATCATCGGGAGATCGGAGGGTCAGAACGGCCACAGCCCCGCCGTGTCCGGTGAGCAGGCCGGGGAGAAAGAGGCGGTTTCTTCGGGGGGGCTGTCGAAAGGACAAGACCGCGATACGACCTTCAGATGGCTCCTGATGTCAAATGAACGGGATGAGATGTTGGGCTTTTTGTCCCGGTTGGGCGTCAATATCGATGCTGTTGCATTCGCCCGGCTGGACGGGAGGGTGGTCTATCGCATCGGCGACACGTCCCTTGAAAGTCCGAAGCTTTTGATTGACAGGGAGACATATCTGCCGGTGTTGTTTCGCTATCTGGAGCCGGGGGTTAAAGACAAAAACCCTGTGACGGTCCGGTTCGGCAATTTTAAGGAAGTGGGTTCAGGATGGTACCCTTACCGAATCGACTATTCTGTCGAACAGGAGGCGCCGGAGCGCCTTTTTCTCCTCAATCTCCGCGTCAACCCATCCGTTGAGAACTCTTTTTTTGAGGTTGCACCGGAAAAGGCCATGCCCCCGCCGGGGCCTGAAAATCTCCCGGACGAAAAGGAGGAGGAACGCTTAAATGCGGCTATTCGTGCCCTTGAGGATAAGTATGGGGAATGAATTGAGGGATTCAGGAATTTAGTGATTGAGGGATTGAGGGTAGATGCCGGAATGCCGGATGCTGGCTTCCGAAGGCTGACCGCATGCCTCTGATATCGGCTGACGGGTCGTCAACGCTTTTCCTTGGGCCCTGAGCCTGGCCCTCCATTTAAGCCCGACATATGGACTTCGGTTTAACAGACGTAAGCGACGCTGATATCCGGCGCGAGAAGGAAAAGGCCCGGCGGCTCAGAAAGACCCACTGGTGGAACAGCCGGATCGATAAGGGCGTTTGTCATTACTGCCGGCGTCGGGTAGGTCGCGAAAACCTGACCATGGACCATGTGGTGCCCCTGGCCAGGGGAGGCCGGAGCAGTAAGGGAAACCTCGTCCCTGCCTGCAAGGAATGCAACAACAGAAAAAAGTACCTGCTGCCCGTGGAGTGGGAGGAGTATCTGAAGTCTCTGGACGCTGTTCAGGACTGATGCGCATCCGCTCCGGTCCGAGTCACCTCGACCTCCCTGCCGATCATTTCCGCCGGGTCGAGTCCCGTGCGATCCGCGACCCGGCCCCTGTTGACGGCGATCTCAAGGCAACCGGAACTGCCGAACAGGGCCAGGATCGCCCCCGGAGCGGTTTGGGCGTAGGTCCTTCGTATCCCTTCAATTCGCAGGCCCCCCAACCGCACGCTCATAATGCTCCCTTCTGAGAATTCCTCGATGTCCTTTCGCCGGATGTTGGTGATCAGGTTCCCGAAGTGATCGACCTGGACGACCCGGCCGTAAAGGGACCCTCCTTTCCGGTAGGGCGCAGGGAATTTCAGGTAGACGGGATCGTAGATGATCGGTCCCATGTGGAGGGGGTCGACCCCCAGAGAGAGATGCCCTGCCACCGGGGCAAAGATATCGCGTCCGTGGAATGTGTCGCTGACATGCTGGAGGAAGTATCGGGCCTTTGAAAGGTGGATGACCAGAGCCTGACATTCCTCCATGATGGGCGAGAAGATGCCGTTGTCCGGACCGACGAAAAGATGAGATCGGGCAAGCAAAACGATGGCCCGCCGGTCAGTCCCCACCCCCGGATCCACCACCGCCACATGGATGGTTCCGTCCGGAAAATAGGGATACGTTTCCTGCAGCATCCGTGCGGCCTGGCTGATAGCCCCGGGCGTGACATGATGGCTGATGTCGATGATGCGGGCAACGGGGTTGACCGAAAGGATGACCCCCTTCATCATGCACACATAGGGGTCTTCCAGCCCGAAATCGGTGAGGAGGGTGACCACCCCTGACGGATTTACGTCCATCCATCCACCAGTTCGGGAAGGATCTCACCGGCCTTTCCCATGAGGACGATATCCATCAGATCGGAGTTGGGCGTCCTCGCGAGATTGATTTCCGCCAGGAGTGCTCCCCCTGATTTCGCTGTATAGGCCAGGGATGCGGCCGGCTGAACCACGCTGGATGTCCCGACCACCAGCATGACCCGGCATCTTTCCGCGGCCTCCAAGGCCTGGCGAAGGATCTCCGGGTCAAGGGACTCGCCGAACCAGACCACGCCCGGCCTAAGCAATCCGCAGCAGGCAGCGCATGTGGGTCGGTTTCCCATGTCAGGCGCCCGGTCCAGGGTCTCCCTGCCGCATCGGGTACACCGCGCCCGCCATATGTTCCCATGGATCTCCAGGAGATGCCGGCTTCCAGCCAGGAGATGGAGCCCATCTACGTTTTGGGTGATGAGGGTAAAATCGGGGATGAGGCGTTCCAGTTCGGCCAGGGCCCTGTGGGCCGGGTTGCAGGTCTTTTGACCGATCAACTCCCTGCGCCAGTTGTAAAATTCCCACACGAGTTCAGGATTTCTTGCAAAGGCCTCGGGAGTGGCCAGGTCCGTTGCCCGGTAATTCTTCCAGAGGCCGTCGGCCCCCCTGAAGGTAGGGACCCCGCTTTCCGCTGAAACTCCGGCCCCTGTCAGGACAGCAACCCTGTCGGCATTTTTGAGTGCCTTTTTCAGGCTATTGATCGATGTCTCCATACGTGGTAGGGTAGCCAAAACACGGGTTCAAGTCAAGGGGCCAAGATGCGAGCGATTTTCGAGCCGAGAATATGGAGATGAAGCGCGGGAAAAAAATCATCCTGATTGCCTCCCTTGGGTTTCTCCTCTGCGTTTCCGCACTGGTCGGAACAGTTTTCTATTATTACACCCATCCTTCTGCAGTAAAGGCTCTGGCGGAGACCGCCCTGTCCCGGGCCACGGGCGCATCGGTTACCATCCGAAGTCTTTCTTATGCCCTTGACCCCTTGCATCTCTCGGTAAAGGGAATCACCGTCGAACCGGGAACAGATATGCAAGGGTTTTACCTCGAAGCCCCGGATCTTTATGCGGAATTTTTCCTGAACGGTTCTTTTGGCCGCAAATCCCTTATTGTCAAACGCCTTGAGGTCATGGGCATTTCATGCCGCATTTCTCAAGAACCGTCTGTCTCCGGCGTGGCTCAGGGGCCGCAGACGCCATCATTTTTCACCCCCATCCTGAAGCGGGCATTTGCGTTCTTGGTCTTCAGGGACGTTACGCTTGAGGGCGCAACCCTTACCGACGGGACCGCGGTTGTCCAATCGGGCGACCGGACGCTTCGCGTCCATGATCTTAACGGTCGACTGAACGCCGCGCATCGGGTGGAGATCTCATGCAGCGCCCGATTTGAATGGCCTTCAAGGCAGATGCTCCTTCTGGCGCCCCGGGTTCAGATGAAGACAGATGGGGTCATTTCCCTGGTGAATACGCAAATCGGGTTTTTCATCTCCCTTGACGATGTCCTGTTCGAAAGCCCTTTTGTAGACCTCAAAGATCTGGAGGCAGGTACACGCCTCGTATACCGGCCGGACAGGGGGGCGGTGACTTTTGAAGATATGAAGGTCACCCTTCAGGAGGCGGATATCAAAGAGAGCGGTCAGAAGGACCCGGCCCGGCTGGACCTGTACGTCACTGCAGACGGTGCCTTCGGGCTGAAAGATCATCAGGTGACGGTCAGACGCCTTAACCTTTCCCTGGGCGACCGCCTGAAATTTGAAGGCGAACTGGATGCGGCTTTTGGAACCCGGAAAAAGATGGACCTCAAGGTAATGGACTGCCGTGTGATGCCTCAGCATCTGATCCCGCTTTTGCCCACCGGATTGAGAAAGAGGGCAGATCCTGTGAAACTGGAAGGGCCGATTCATCTCACCGGAAGGATCGGGGGCGTTGAGGAAGGGACCGGATGGTCGTGGAATGCGGATATGGAGGCCCGTCTGAGGCAGAATCAGGTCTCTTTTACGAGCGGACATGTCCGTATGAGTACACTGCTTACGGGGAGCATCGAGGCCCGTGGGCGGGTCCCCGACATGGAGGTATCCACAGACCTAAAGGCGCAAGGCGTCGTATTTCGGGGGAACGGGATAGCGGTGGAACCCTTTGAGGCGGCCGTCTCCTTTCGAGGAAGATATCCCGTCTTTGATCTGAAAGATCTATCCGCCCGCATCCCAAGTGTAAGCGCCCGATTCCAAGACAGGACGATTCGAGTCGATGATATTCATCTGGGGACCGGCAAGGGCCGGGTGAATGCAGAAACCCGGACAGGGTCCCTGCCGGAGATCCGGTTTGATTCTTCCCTGTTGAAAAACATCACCGCGTCTCTCGAGGCTGCGGAGGGGACACTCAAGGTTGTCGAGATCCAGGGAAAGGAGACCGGGCTGGCCGGGTTGGCCATGGGCCTTGATCTTCTGCCTTCAGGCTGGCATCTGGCCGGACGGGATAGTGTTCATGTCCAGGTCCGGGTTGACGGAGACAAGGGGATGGCGGTTGCGTCTGAATTAACCTTTCAGGATCTGGGGTTTCAGAATCCAGAGGGGACTTTTGTTGGAGAAAATCTGTACCTGAAGGCAACCGTCAACGCAAAGACAGACCCTTCGCGCCATGTTGTTAATGCGGATATCGCTGTGGATGCGGATGGGGGCGAGGCCCTCTACGACCGGTTCTATGTAAACCTGAAGAAATATCCCCTCTCTTCCCATTGTAAGGGAAGTTACAACATAAAGGGCAGAGATCTACGACTTTCGAATTTGAGGCTTGGATTGACAGATCTCCTGACCTGTGAGGTCAAGGGCCGTATTGTTGAAAAAAAACCTGCCTGGCAACTGGATCTCACCGCGGATATCCCTGAGCTTCCCTTGAAGCCACTGTTCAGATTCCTTGTTGTGGAGCCGTATCAGGCGGAAAAGCCGCTCCTTGAGACCCTTCAACTGGACGGGGCGGTCTCCGCAGGGGTGAGCGTCACAGGGATCTCCTCCGCCTGGACAACCCAGGGATCGCTCCGATGGAGGCAGGGCAGGATCTCGTCTGAAGAGAGGGGGGTGGGGCTCACAGGGATCGAACTTGCGCTCCCCCTCTGGGTCCAAAACCACGACAGGGAGGGCGCCGGGACGGCGATGGAGGGGGGCCTGTCCATAGATTCCTTGAGGGTTCCGTTCATCCCTGAACAGGCACTGGCCGTTTCACTTCGAGCAGGTCCGAATCGATTGTCCGTGGTATCCCCGACCAGGGTGAAGATCCCCGGCGGAGAAGTCCGGCTGGGGCCGGTAATGATCGATCATCTGCCGGGCGCCGCCACGGTCAGCACAGACCTTGCCATGGACAGGGTGGACATGGGAGCGCTCCTGGCGCCGTTCTGGCCCCGGCCTTTAGTGGGGACCCTCACCGGGACCCTGAATCCCATACGTGTTGAAGGGGGAAAGCTCTCCAGCAGCGGGGCGTTAACCGCAAGGGTCTTTGACGGGGAGGTCACTTTTTCCGATCCCGGTGTGTCCGGACTCTTTGCAGGAACGCCGGTCTTCAAAATGAATGCCGGGTGGAAGGACCTGAACCTGTCGAAACTTACGGCAGACACCGCCTTTGGAAAAATCGAAGGGGTGTTGAACGGGTATGCAAAAGGCCTGGAGATCGCCCAGGGCCAGGTCCAGAAATTTGACCTGCTGGTGGAGACCGTCAAAAAGGAGGGGACATCCCAGAGGATCAGCGTCAAGGCCGTGGACAATATCGCCCAAATCGGCGGGGGCCAGAGTCCCTTTGTGGGGATGGCCGGTATGTTTGCCTCCATTTTCAAGGAGTTTCCTTATGAAAAGATCGGCGTGCACGCGACATTAGAAAACGATGTCTTCAGGATCAACGGCACGATCAAGGAAGGGGATACGGAGTATCTGGTAAAAAGGGGTTTATTATCGGGCGTGAACGTGGTAAATCAGAACCCTGATACTCGAGTCAGTTTCAAGGATATGATCAAGCGAATCCGGAGGATAAAGACCTCCCAAGGCGGACCGGTTATCAAATAGGTATTTTTGCAGAAGGTAACGAAGAGAACGAAGAACAGGTTTTTTGTAACCGTTCACGAGTTCAAAGGTTGAGGGGTTCAGGGTTTTTTCTTACTTCCTTCCGTCCCTGTTTGGAGATCTATGAGCCATCAACTGGTCCGCATTCGTCGCTACAAACCACGGAACAGGCCATCGAACGGACGCATCCTAATTAACAATAAGGTCTTGTGCCAGGTTTGAATCGGGTCGCTGTTGTTTCTTTTGCCCTCAACCTGGAACCTTGAACCCGGAACCTGTGAACGCTTAGGCTTATTTAAAGGAGGAGAATGATGAACACCTATCGAAAGGCTTTATGGATAACGACGTCTCTCTTTTTATCGTTGATCGTTGCCTGCGTGACCATCAACATTTACTTTCCGGCCGAGAAGGTGGAATCGGTTGCCGGAGAGATCGTGGATGAGATCAGAGGCCAGACGCCGGATGGGAAAGAGAGCCTCTTCTGGAAGGGAAAGGGCCTGCATTTGAGGAAAACCCTGATGGCCCTGGTGTGCGCCCCTGCGTGGGCCGACGAGCTGACCGTATCCAATCCCACCATCCGGGGACTCAAGGCGCGGATGAAGGCACGGTATGCCCAGATGCGGCCCTTTTACGAGCAGGGGATGCTCAGGGAAGGAAATGACGGCTATGTTTTATTGGGCAGTGCCGCCGCCGGGTTGGGTCTTAAGGAGAAGCGGGACCTCAACACCCTTGTCAGCGCCGAGAACAGCGACAGGCAACAACTCTATTTAGAAGTCGCCAAGGCCCTGAAGATCGATCCGAGCCAGGTGAACCGCGTGGCCGAGATCTTTGCCAAGGAATGGCAGAAGCCGGTCCGGTAAACCGGCAGACCGGAATTGAAGAGATTTCACGCGGAGAGACCTTGGCGAAACAAGGCAGGTGAAAGGTCACACGGGGCGGAGGCCCGGAGATTTTGATCCAAAACCCTCCTTGCCCCGTTCCATTGGCCGGGCCGTTGAACCGGGATCAGCGGAAATTAGGAACACAAGTCCCTTTGCGTTCTCCTCGCCTTCTCGCCTCGGAATATAAACCGGACACCCAGGACAGAGATGCATAATGTTTGACACCCATCTCCAATTTTTCTATACTTCTCGCTTTATCAATGGGGGCGCCGTGAGGGGGAGTTCGTTTCTCCGGCTTAACAGGTCTACTTCCCACAACACGTGGGGCGCCCGTTTGAAGAGAGGAGACCATAAAGCATGAAATGCCCACATTGTGAGAAGGAAATAGCGGGATCTCCCTGCCCGAAATGCGGGGAAACAACGGCCTTCGATACAGCCAACTATTGTATGGCATGCGGTGCGCCGTTAAAGGAGGATCTGCAAGAGATCCCCCGACGCGACGATGTATTTGACGATGACAACGGATTTGATCTCGACGACAGGGTATTGTGTCCTGACGGGACCTGTACAGGGATCGTCCTTGACGGGAAATGCACTGAGTGCGGCAGGGTCGTGGGGGATGAAGGGGCCTTCGTCGGGCAGGATGAAGCATCCGCCGGGGAAGAAGATCCATCTGATGGGGAAGATGCCGAAAAGAAGGTCGTTTAAGGAGCTGAACGGATGTATGAACTCAAGATAATCGATCAGTTTGCCGGCGCACATCAGTTGCGGGGAATCGAAGGCGGATGCGAGAACCTGCATGGGCATAACTGGAAGATCGAGGTAACCGTTGCCGGCAGCAGATTGGGCCGGGACGGTCTGTTGATCGACTTCAGGCAGATAAAGGGGGAAACCAAAAATATACTGGATAAGCTGGACCACAAATTTTTGAACGAATTGGAAGCGTTCAAGACCATGGAGCCGTCTTCGGAAAACATCGCCCGCCATATCTTTGAATCCCTTTCGCAGAGGCTGGATACCGAAGATATCAAGATCAGCAGGGTCACGGCCTGGGAGTCGGATTCGGCCTGTGCAACTTACTGGATGGATTAAGGGATTGGGGAATTATAAATGAAAACAGTTTGCCAATTCCTAAACTCCTAAATTCCTGAATTCGGAATTCCTGGATTCCTCATTGGGCGCCCATGAAAATAACCGCTTTTATACCCGCAAGGTATGCGTCATCCCGTTTCCCCGGCAAACCCCTGGCCTTGATCTCGGGCAAGCCGATGATCCAGCATACCTATGAACGGGCACTGTCGTGCCCGGAGCTTTCGGCCGTCTATGTGGCAACCGATGACGAGCGGATCGCAGACTGCGTGCGTCAGTTCGGCGGAAAGGCCTTGATGACCTCCCCTGCCCATGGTTCCGGGACCGATCGTATTGCCGAAGCAGCCCTGAAGGTGGGGCTGGAAGGCGAGGACCTGGTCGTGAACATCCAGGGGGATCAACCCTCCTTTCAGCCGTCGGTTGTTACGGACCTGGTCAGGCCCCTGATGGAGGACCGTGACCTCCCCATGAGTACATTGAAATACCGAATCGTGCGGCCAGAAGAGACCCAAAATCCGAATCATGTCAAGGTGGTCACTGACAGAGACGGGTTTGCCATCTATTTTTCCCGCTGCCCCATCCCCTATTGCCGCGACGGCGTTCCTGACGGCGTTCATTTCAAGCACCTCGGCTTTTACTGCTTTCGGATGGCGTTTTTGATCCGGTTCACTTCCCTGGACCAGGGGATACTCGAGTCCTTGGAGAAGCTTGAACAGTTGAGGGCATTGGAGCATGGATACAAGATCAAGGTGCCCGAGACCCTGTTCGACTCTGTGGAAGTGGATATCCCCGAAGACGTAAAGGCAATTGAGACCCTCCTTCGCGGATGAGGAATCATCAAAAGACCCCAGCGAGTCCCTATCGTGCCTCCCCATAAAGTCTGGAAACTGATTCCCGCATCCCCTGCCTCGCCCCAACTTGCCCGCGAAGCCGGCCTGTCTCCCCTCCAGGCCCAGCTCCTCATCAACCGGGGCATCACAGAGAGGGCCGCGGTGGAATCGTTTCTGTCCCCAGGCCTGTCGCATATGCTTGATCCGATGCTAATGAAGGGGATGGACAGGGGCGTGGAAGCTATCCTGAAGGCCATAGAAAACCGGGATAAGATCACCATCTACGGCGATTACGATGCGGACGGGCTCACGGCCGCGGCCCTCCTGCTCAACTTTTTTTCAGATATCGGGGTCATGGCGGATGCTTACATCCCTAACCGGTTAGCACAGGGATACGGACTTCATGGCGAGGCCATCCAAGGCCTCCACAGGACCGGGACGGGACTGATCCTCACGGTCGACTGCGGTATCTCCGGAGAAAAGGAGATCGCCCTGGCAAAAGAACTGCGACTCAATGTGGTGGTAACGGACCACCATCAGGTCCCCGGAAGGTTCCGGCCCGACTGCCCGGTCATCGACCCTCACCAAGCGGATTGCCCCTTCCCGTTCAAGCACCTTGCAGGGGTAGGTCTGGCCTTCTTCCTGTCTGTCGCTGTCAGGGCTGCCTTGAGAGAAAAGGGCTGGTTCATTGGACGGACAGAGCCTGATCTGAGGGAATACCTTGACCTGGTCGCCCTGGGCACAACCGCGGATCGGGTTCCCCTGGTGGGGCAGAACAGGATGCTGGTGACATGCGGGCTGAGGCGCATGGCCGATTCCAGATGGCCCGGCATAAGGGCCATGATGGATGCGACAGGCGTAAATCGCGCCGCCATTACCTCTGATGATCTGGCGTTCAGGCTGGCTCCCCGCCTCAATGCCCCCGGAAGAATGGGAGATTCCGATATCGGGCTCACCCTATTGACTGCAGCGGAAGATGAGGCAGCCAGGAATCTGGCCCAGATGCTGAATGTTGCCAACAGCCGACGGCAGGGCCTGGAACAGGGCATCCTCGACCGGATCGAGGAGATGATTCACCGCGACCACCTCATCGCCGGTCGCAGGACCCTTCTTTTGTGGGGAGAGAACTGGCATCACGGCGTCTTGGGGATTGTGGCCTCGAGGCTGGTGGATCGGTATCATCGTCCCTCGCTGGTGGTGGGCGTCAGGGACGGGGTCGCGTCCGGGTCCGGTAGGAGCATCGACGGATTCAACCTCTACAGGGCCTTAAATCGTCTGTCCCCGCTTTTTGAAAGATTCGGGGGGCATGCCCATGCGGCCGGGTTCAGGTTGAATGAGGAAAACCTCGAAGACCTGAAGAGAGGGTTGGAAGATATCGCCGGGGGTGAGCTGTCGGAACAGGACATGGTCCCTGTAATCCCTGTGGATGCGCATCTTTTTCTGAAAGATGTCAGCCGACAGACGATTCACGATATCGAAAGCCTGTCCCCATTTGGCGAGCAGAATCCCGAGCCGGTCTTTTTGGCCCGTTCCCTTGATGTGCTGGGCTCACGGGTGGTGGGGGAGCGCCATCTCAAACTCCGGCTGCGACAGGGAGAGACCGTCCATGAGGCCATCGGTTTCGGCCTGGGTCGCTGTCATCCCCTTGTGGGGGAGCGCGTGGACGTCCTTTTCACGCCGGAGTTGAACCGATGGCAGGGGGCCGAGACGATCCAGCTCAAGATGGTTGACCTGAGGCGCGCGACCGGGGCTAATCCTTGAAGATTCGCGCGGCCAGATCGATATCTTCAGGGCAGAAGATGAAGAGCGCCCGGTTGTCTCCGGGAAGGGCGGACCCATAAACGTAATTGATATTGATCCCTTCCTCGCCGAATTTCTTGGCCATTTCCGCCAGACTGCCGGGCTGGTTATCGATCTCTAAGGCGATGACCGGCATCAGGTCGAAGACGTATTCGGCCTTGGACAGGAGATCCACCGTCTTGTCCGTGTTCTCAACCAACAGCCTGATGAGCGCATGGTCCGCAGAGTCCTTCTGCATGGAGCCGTAGCTCGCTGCGGGGGCTACCCGCTTGAGCGACTTCCCCCTTGCCTTGAACAAGGCCTGGACATACTCGGAGGCGTCCTGAATGGTCAATGCATCGATGTTGATCCCGGCCTCCGCCAGCATGGCGGTCAGCTTTCCCAGTTCGCCGGGGGCATTCTTGAGAAAGAGGGATATCTCGGTCCTTACCATTATTTACCTCCTAAATGACTCAAGCGTGTCGTAAAAGCGCTGTAAACAAATCACACCGGATAAACCGAACCCGCTGAATACTCACACACAACCACCCTGGCAAGACAAGACCAGAGATTTCATCGGGCCGGCAACGTAACAGGTTTCCTGACCGGGGATCGCTGTTCCCCTACAATCAGAGACCCGTGGATCATTTGATCATGGCGGGTTCCCTGTAGCTTTTGAAAAACCTCAAGAAGTCTGAATCGGTTGACAGAATAAGAGACGTCTCTTTATCCATGGTTTTTTCGTAGACGCCGAGGGATTTCACAAATGAATAGAACTCCGGGCTCTTGTCGTATGCCCGGGCATAGATCATGGTGGCCTCGGCATCGGCCTTGCCCATTATTTCCTGTGCGGTTTTGTAAGCCTCTGATGTTATTCGTTTCAATTCTTTGTCGCGGTTTCCCTCGATGCTCCGGGCCTCGCCCTCGCCCTCTGACCGGAATTTCTGGGCCATCTGATTTCTTTCGGCGATCATCCTTGCATACACCGACTTGCGCACCTGCTCCACGTAATTGAGCCGCTTGATCTGTACGTCCACCAATTCAATCCCGAAATCCACCAGTTTGGGCTGAGCCTGGGACATGATTCCCCGGGTAATATTTTCTCTCCCCGTAGCAACCCTCGCCAGGAGTTCATCCTGCATGGCATCTTCAACCTCCACATCCAGCTTGTCCAATACCCGATTGGTGTTCCGGACCGTTTCGATAAGGGGATAGGAGGTGACGAAATTCCGGACCGCCGGGTCGATGATGTCATCCAGGCGGGCCAGGGCGCCTGTCATATTGTTGACGGTCTGGAAAAACTTCAATGGATCGACGATCTTCCACCGTGCAAAGGCGTCCACATAAAGGAAGGTCTTGTCCAACGTGGGCACCTGGCCTTCATCGCCATCCCACGCAAGGAGGTTTTTGGGAAAGAAGTTGGCATGCTGGATGATCGGGATCTTGAAATAGAGGCCGGGATTTGTTATCGGCTTGCCGATCACCTTGCCGAACTGGGTAATGATGACCTGTTCGGTCTCATCGATGATATAGGCCGATGAGAAGACGGCGATCACAAGAACAATAACCGGGATGATCAAGAGCTTTAATTTCATTTCTTGCCTCCTTCGGATTTCCCGAGATTGAGGAGCGGGAGAAAGTTCTTCTGATCCGCATCCACCACGTATTTGTTCCCCAGTCTGGGCAGGATGTTTTCCATGGCCTCCAGGTAGAGACGCCGTCGGGTGACGTCTTCCGACTTGGCATAGGCCTCATAGAGATCCAGGAACCGTGCCGCATCGCCCTGGGCGCGGTTCACCCGTTGGAGTGCGTATCCTTCAGCCGCCTTGATGGTCTTTTCCGCATCCCCTCTGGCAGCGGGAATCACCTTGTTATATGCCTCTTTGGCCTGATAGATCAGTCTCTCCTTTTCCTGAACCGCCTGGTTCACCTCATTAAACGATGGCTGAACCGGTTCCGGAACATTGGTCCGTTTCATCTCCACGGTGACCAGCTGGATGCCGGTTTCCGCCTCGTCCAGGTATTTTTGCAGCAGATCCTTGTCCTTGAGGGCCAGCTCTTCACGTTTGCTGATGACCTCGTTGATGCTGCTGTCGCCGACCACCAGGCGCATGCTGGCCTCGGCCAGGTCCCTGAACGTGGACCGGATGTCTCTGACCTTAAAAAGATAGTTGAAGGGATCTTTGATGCGATACTGAACGATCCAGGGGACCACGGCCACATTCAGGTCGCCTGTCAACATGAGGGCCTCGTTTTCATATGCGGCATCGGAGGCGTACCGGGTCCGCACCCCTGGCTCGATGGTTCGGAGCCCGAATTCCTCCTTGAACACATATTTGACTTTGACCTTGGTGACCGTTTCGATCCCCCTCGGCAGCTTGAAATTGAGCCCCGGCTGCGTGGTTCTGATGTATTTCCCGAACCGCTGGATAACCCCAACCTCATCAACGGCCACCGTGTAAAAGCAGCTCGACCCAAGGAAGATCAGTATGATCGCAACAACAATAAGCCACGTGCCGCCAGGGAATTTCTTTTTGGCCCCCTTGATTTTTTCGAATACGTCCTCCATGCTCGGAGGGGCGCCGGAGGAGCCCCCTGGCGTCTTTTTTCTCTGCTCCTGCAGTTTGTCCCAGTCCCAGGCCATATGATTTCTCCTTGTCGTTTCGGTGGCGCTCCTTTCCAATAAGATGATCTCAGGGGAAAGCGCCAACCTGTACCTTTTTAAGAATATAGAGAAAATCGACGGAGGTCAAGGAATAATGATCCATCTATGACGAGCTGCGAACCGCTTGACTTATTGGCTGAGGTCCATTAGTCTCAAGGCGAGAGAGGCACACGGCGTGAGGATCAAGAAGGCGCAAGGGGTAAGCCGCAAAAGGGCGGAGATCGGGATCCCGCTGAAGGCGGGGGCTTCGACCCGTAACCAGTATCAAGTATCCGGCAAAATGAAGGCATCATCAAAATTGACTGCGTTTTTCTTGGCGGCTCGAGGCATTTTGGTCGTTGTTCTGTTCATCGGCGGTTTGGGTCAGGGACGCGGCCTGTGCGGCGACATCTCGACCTCTGAGCTGGACCGGATCCAAGCATCCGATCTTAACGGCAGGGCTGAACCGGAATTCAGCATCGGCGCCTGGTTCGCCTCATCGGTGTGGCCACATATCTCTGAGGTGGATGGGCAGCGGTGCCCGAGCGAACCTACGTGCTCCTCATACAGCGCACAGGCATTCAAGAAGCATGGATTTTTCATCGGATGGGCGATGATGGTGGATCGCCTGATTCATGAGGCCGATGAGGGCCGGCATTCTCCGCTCGTGAGACGGGACGGGATATTCAAGATCTTTGATCCGGTTGAAGACAATGATTACTGGTGGTACGGTGGAGATGAAACGGTTCGGGATTAAGGAGGGGGTGCATTTCCTGTTTGCGGGGGTTTTCATCCTTTTCCTCTGCCTTTCTCCCGCGGTCGCGGAGCAACGGGTTATTGACAGCCACGAGCAGTTTGATTTTGCGCGCTCCTGTATGGAAAAGGGCCAATACCAGCGTGCGATCGCCGAATTTGATCGGTTCATCTATTTTTTCCCGGAGGATGGGCGTGTTCCCCTGGCGCGTCATCTGATCGGCACCTGCTATCTCAAAGACGGCCGATACAGGGAGGCCCGGGAGATTTTTTCCCGTGCCTTCAGAGACGCTCCCGACAGCCCCTTTGCCGGAAAGGCCCTCTTCCTGACCGGTGAGTCCTACTACCGGGAGGGTATGTTTGACAGGGCCGCTGCCTTTTTCGGGGAGGTGCTCAAGACCGACCAGCCCTCCCAGCTGGAAAGCGCGGCGCATTACCGCCTGGGATGGACCCGGATGCAGGAAGACAGGTGGCGCGAGGCATCCGATGATTTCAAGAAGGTGGCAAGGGGAGATCCGCTGTACCCGAACGCGGCCCATCTTTCGGCCGAGAGTCTCAAGGGGGAATTGCTCCCTTATAAGGATCCTCTATGCGCCGGCGTGATGGCAGGCATTGTGCCGGGACTGGGTCATGTATATGTGTCACGATATAAAGACGCCCTGGTCGCATTTCTCTTGAACGGGCTCTTTATTTGGGCTACCATAGAATCTTTTCACCAGGACCACGATGTGCTGGGTGGGATCCTGGCCTTTTTTGAAGCGGGCTGGTATGCAGGAAATATCTACAGCGCGGTGAACGTTACCCACAAGTGGAACAAGAAGGTGAGGGACGATTTCCGAAAAGGCCTTATGGACGGCTTTGATCTTCACCTTCTGACCTCCAGAAAAGGGCCCGCCGGGCTGGCCCTTACATTTCGGTTTTAGGCCCTTATGAAAAGAAGGGTTTTGGCATAATTCGCCTGGGGCGGAAAATAAACAAGGAGGTAGAAAGGGTGAAAAAACTGGGACTATTGATGTTGATCGGGATGTTTCTGGCCGGCTGCGGCACGGCAGCCAAGGAATCTGAATTCTGGGAGCACGACACCATGTATAAGAACTGGGAGCATCTCAGATACAGTTGGTATGGGTATAAGAATCCTACGCTCGAGACCGGGAAGGAGTCGAAAGAGCAAAACTGGTGGGGCAAGGGTCAGGAAGTCAATGTGGACAAACTGAAAAAGGAATTCGACCCCATGAAGAATAAAGAAGAATAGGTTCGAGGGGCCTTCAACAGGCAAACCGCAGGGCACGGGACACTCTACAACGGGGATGTCTCGTGCCTTTTTTAAATGGGTCCGCAGGTCACGTCTGAATTCAGACCGTTTGACCGGTGCGGACGGTGCATGGTATCTGATCTTGGGGGGAGAGGCCCTGAAAGGCCCCCCTGTGACCGCTTACCACGCATGTTGTCAGAACGCGTTGAGGATCTTCTCAAAAGACTCCAGGAGCGGAATTATGTCTTCCGATCTCGGCGATCTGCCTGCATGCCCCAATATCCCATATCCCTCGGCCTTGTCATCCACTTCTTCTTTCGGAAGGTCGGTAATGAGAATCAAGGATGTCATGGGGGACGCCATCACGATGTCCTTCATGATATGAAATGGAGAATCGCTGCCCTCCGCCTCGCCTGCAACCGCCAATGAAATAGGCCCCTCCTTCAGAAGCCGGATAGCGTCGTCCTTCCCGGATAGGAGGGTCACCCTGTAGTGCCTGTCCTCCAGCATCCTCTCAATTGCCTTTGCTACGCCTTCATCTTTTTCCACGACAAGGGCATGGATCTCTTTTTGGGTGTTCATTCTCTATTATCTCCCATTTTCTCTTAATTCCCCAATCCCTCAATTCCTCAATCGTCCAATTCCTCAATCGCCCGCCCCCTCTGCCACAGGTAGAGCACGATCCCTGTGGCCATGGCCGCGTTGAGGGATTCCACCCGGTTTTTCATCGGGATGGCAATGGCCCGGGCACTGCTGATGCCGTCGGGGACCCCCGGACCTTCAAGCCCTGGGACCAGACAGAATCTCGGGGGAAACCGGTATCCCGAAACATCCGCTCCCTTTGGGGAGAGTGTGATGACGGGCGCACCCAGGGGGGCCAGTTCACTGAGTCGGGGCCCTTCCACGATGGGGACCCTGAAGACATTGCCTCCTGCGGCCCGGATTGCCTTGGGATGGAACGGATGGGCCGCCTCTTTCAGGATGACCACCCGCGACACGCCGAAGGCCGCAGCCGCCCGTATCGCTGATCCCACATTGGCCGGATCCTGGAACGGGATGCAAAGCGTACATCCGGGTGGCCAGACCTCTTGCCCAAGCAGGGGAAATGGAGGGAAGCGGACCATCAGCAGCGGATGGCCCGTGTCAAAAAGGTCTATCTGACGAAACAGCTCCCCTGCCAGGCGATACCTGGGGACATGGTCCATGGGGGGCCCTGATGGGGGACGACGATCTTCTGAAAAGATCAGGGCCTCACATCGATCCGGGAAGTCCCTCGCCACTTCATGGGTTTGCCTGGGACCGGAGACAATGGCCATGCCATATTTTTTGACGCCCCGTGCCTTTGTCAGTCTCAGGAGCGTCTTGAAGGTGCGGCTGTTCGAGCTCCGTATGTCGATGGTCTTCATCTCTTTTCGGGCAGGCGGGGATCGCTACACGTCCTTCAGCAATCCTCGAATGTCTTCGCCTGAGAGGTCCTTTCTGCCATAAAAATAGATGAGAAGGTCACGGAATCTCCTGACAAGGCCCATGTCTCTTTTAGCATCTTCCATGGAAAGTCTGCCTCTGACGTCATAAAAGGCCTTCAGGCCCAGGAAGAGTTGACGGCTGTGTCCATCCGGATCCATTCGAAACCGCTCGATCTGCGATGTTGTTTCGAGAAGGGCCAAAAGGGGCTGCTTATAAGCGTCCATGATCCTGTAATTGTAATAGTAGGCCTCCCTTTCGGACAGGCGGTCCCTTGGGGCGAACCTTTCGATGATGTCGATGAGCCTGTCGAAACTGTCTTTGTCCTTTTCTCTTTTCTTGACCCTTTTTACCGGGGAAAAGATATTAAAACTCATGGGCAGGACCCTCCCTTTTTTTTCGGCAGGCCGATTAGTTGAAAAACAAAAAACCCAACGCCTGCAACCAGAATAATCGTGGCCCCGGACGTGAGATCAAAGGCATAGGAGAGGCACAACCCGCCCAAGGTGAAAAGGATGCCGAGGATCGACGAAATCACCATCATTTCGCCCAGGGACCGGGTAAAATTCTCCGCAATATAGGGGGGGATGGTCAAGAGGGCAATAACCAGGATCAGGCCGACCACCTGTATGGTCATGACAACCGAGAGGGCCGTCATGCCGAGCAGGGCAAAGTAGAGCGGCCGGACAGGAATGCCTACAACAAAGGCAAACTCTTCGTCGTAAGACATGGCGATGAACTCCTTGTAAAAAACAATGACCGCAAAGAGGATGGCCACGTTCAGGAGGATCATCCCCCAGATGTCTGATGCCGGGACCGTAAGGATGCTTCCAAAGAGGTAACTCATCAGGTCTACATGATACCCCGGCGTCAGATCGATGAGGATAATGCCGACGGCCATCCCGATGGCCCAGAGGACCCCGATGATGGTGTCCGACCGGTGCCGGGCCTTGAAGCTGACCACGCCCATGATCATGGAGACGCCCACGGCGAAGAGGGCGGCGCCCATAAATGGGGAAAAGCCCAGGAAAAATGCCAGTCCAATGCCTCCGAAGGCGGCATGGGCAATCCCTCCTGAGATGAAGACAATCCGGTTGACCACCACGAGGCTTCCGATAATGCCGCACGAGATGCTGACAAGGACGCCTGACAACAGGGCATTTCGCATGAAATCGAGCTGGAGTGCCTCCCACATGGCCTTATTCCTCGGTATGCGTGGGCAGCACCCGGTGCGGGATGCCGTGGGCGATCAGGTCAACGGGGCAGTGATAGGCCATATCGAGCATCTCGGGGGTAATCTGTCCTTGTTCGTGAAAGATCAGGGTCCTGTTGACGCAGGCCACCGATTTTACATGCCTGGATATTACCCCGACGTCGTGTGTGATGGTGACGATGGTCACCTTTCGGTTCAGCTCTCTCAAAAACTCAAAGAGATCCATCTCAAAATCCGGGTCCACGCTGGCCGTCGGTTCATCCAAGAAGAGGATTTCCGGATCCGTGGCCAGGGCCCTGGCGATAAACACCCGTTGCCTCTGTCCGCCGGAGAGACTGCCGATCAAGGCGTTCCGGTAGTCCCATATCCCTGTATTCTTGAGCGCGGCTTCCACCTTGGATCGGTCGTCAAGGGAATACCTTCTCCCGATGCGGGACCGGGACAGTCTCCCCATCATGGCCACGTCCATGACTGAGATGGGAAAGGTGGTGTTGAAATCCGTGTTTTGGGGTACGTATCCGACCCGGTATTTGGCATCGTGCGGAGATTCTCCGAGGACCTTGATCTCTCCCCTGTCGGGCTTCAAAAGCCCCAACGAGAGTTTGAGAAGCGTTGTCTTCCCCCCACCGTTGGGTCCGAGGATCGCCAGAAAATCACCCTGTTTCAGCGTCAGGGTGACATCTTTCAGAATCGGGGTCTTGTCATAGGAGAACCAGACCCCTTTCATATCAATGGCAGGGACGTTCATAGGGAAAGCTTCTAAAATGCCTAAAGTTCCTAAAGTGGGCTAAAGTGCCTAAAGTCTAAGAGCCCCAGGGTTCAGACCTCAACCGTATCTGTTCTGCCCCGGATCTCAAGGATGAAATCAGCGGCCTTGGGCGAGTGGGTCAGGGCGCCTGCGGAAATCATACCCAACCCGGTTGCGGTCTGCCATGGGTCCAAGATCAAGCATCGAGGGTCTCCAGAAACGAGAGGTTCTGTTGCAGCTTGGAGAGCTTGGAGGCAAGACCCTCTGCCTTGGCCCTTACCTCGACCACGATCTCCTCAGGGGCCTTTTCCAAAAATCCTTTGTTGGACAGTTTCTTCTGAGAAACGTCCATTTCCTTTTGTATCCGGACGATCTCCTTTTTTACTCGCCGTTCCTCTTCTTTGAAGTCGATCAGCCCCTTCAGGATCACATGAACCGAGGTTTGTTCGAAAACCGCGGTTGCCGATTTGTCGGGCTTGGGGAGTCCCGTGCCGATGGCCGCCTCATCGACTTTGGCGAGGGACCGGATGTGAGATGGATTCCGGGCCAGGATTTCCTCGGCCCTCTTATTCCCCGTGTCAATGACGATATGGACGTTTTTTGAGGGAGGGATGTTCATCTCTCCGCGGATATTGCGTATCGCGGTAATGACCCCCATGAGGAGATCCATCTCCTTCAATGCGGCCTCATCCCTTGGGAACTCGGCAGGATCGGGGAATCGCGCCGTCAGGATGCTCCCGTCGGTCCCGGGAAGCCGCTGCCATATCTCCTCTGTGACAAAGGGCATGAAGGGGTGGAGGAGTTTCAAGGAGGCCGTGAGCGTCTTCAGGACCACGGCCCTTGTGGTCTCCCTGACCGGCCCGTCCGCTCCATAGAGGGTTTCCTTGGCCATCTCCAGATACCAGTCGCAGAACTCATGCCAGACAAACTGGTAAGAAAGCCCGGCCGCCTCGTTAAACTGATATGCCTCGATACATGCGGCGACCTTTTCACTAACCTCTCCAAGCCGGGTCAGTATCCACCGGTCGGCAAGGGTATCGACGGTTGGGTCGGCGGTTGGCGCAGTCTCCTTTGCCAGGTTCATCAGGGCAAATCGTGCGGCATTCCATATCTTGTTAACAAAGTGGCGATACCCCAGGATCCGCTCTTCCGAGAGCTTGATGTCCCTCCCCTGAGCTGCCAGGGCCGCCAGCGTAAAGCGGAAGGCGTCTGTCCCGAACTGGTCCATCACGGCAAGGGGATCGATGACATTTCCCTTGGATTTGCTCATCTTCTTCCCCTCCGCATCCCTCACCAGGGCATGAATATAGACATTTTTGAAAGGGACATCGCCCATAAAATGGATGCCCATCATCATCATTCGGGCTACCCAGAAGAAGAGGATATCAAAACCGGTCACTAGGGCCGCGGTGGGGTAAAACGTCTTGAGCTCAGGCGTCACGTCGGGCCAGCCCAGGGTGGAGAACGGCCAGAGGGCAGAGCTGAACCAGGTGTCGAGGACGTCTGTTTCCTGAACCAGATCATCGCTGCCACACGCACTGCAGCGCATCGGGGCCTCTTTGGCCACCTGGACCTCGCCGCATGCCCGGCAGTACCACGCAGGGATTCGGTGTCCCCACCAGATCTGTCTCGAAACGCACCAGTCCCGGATGTTGTCCATCCATTCAAAATAGACCCCCTCCCAGTTGGAAGGAAAGATCCGGGTCTTTCCGGACCGAACCGCATCGCCGGCGGCCTTGCCGAGGGAAGCGGTCCTGACAAACCACTGTTTGGAAAGGAGCGGCTCGATCATGGTCTTACAGCGGTAGCAGTGCCCGATCGCGTTCCGGTAAGGTTCGATTTTTTCGAGCAGTCCCTTTTCCTCCAGGTCTTCCACAATCCGTTCGCGGCATGCAAACCGGTCCATTCCCTGGTAGGGGCCTGCCAGTTGGTTCATGTTGCCGTCTTCGTCGATCACCTTGATCCGCTCAAGCCCGTGCGTATTCCCGATCTCGAAGTCATTCGGATCATGGGCGGGCGTGATCTTCAAGGCGCCGGTACCGAAGGTTGTATCCACATATCGGTCAAAAATAACAGGGATCGGTTTATTGAGGATCGGCAGGAGGACATGGGCGTCGGCAAGGTCTTTGTACCGGTCGTCATCGGGGTTGACGGCCACGGCCGTGTCTCCCAACAGGGTCTCGGGACGGGTCGTGGCCACGGTCAGATGACTCTTTCCGCTTTGTAACGGATAGCGAACATAGTAGAGACGGCTGTCCGTATCCTCATGCTCCACCTCCAGATCGGCCAGGGCCGTATGACATCGGGGGCACCAGTTGATGATGTAATCTCCGCGATAAATGAGCCCTTCTTCATAGAGGCGCACGAACACCTCCCGAACGGCCCTGGAGAGGCCTTCATCCATGGTGAAGCGTTCCCTGCTCCAGTCGCAGCAGCATCCCAACCGCTTCAGCTGGTTGATGATCAGGCCGCCGTACTTTTCCCGCCACTCCCAGACCAGGTCAATGAACTTCTCCCTTCCCACCGCATGCCGGTCCGTTCCCCTGGCCGCCAGATCTCTCTCCACGACGTTCTGGGTGGCGATCCCAGCGTGGTCGGTGCCGGGTTGCCACAACACGTTGTGTCCCTTCATCTTTTTAAAGCGACAGAGGATATCCTGAAGGGTGTTGTTGAGTGCATGGCCCATATGGAGGGTCCCGGTGACATTCGGGGGCGGGATCACAATGCAATAGGGCGGCTTGCCAGAAACGGCCTCCCCCCGGAAAAGGCCGTTGGTTTCCCAGTAGGCGTACCATTTCCGTTCAACGTCTTCCGGTTCGTAGCTCTTGGCAATCTGTTCGTTGTTCATCTATCGGAGACTCCTCACGTGATATTATTGCATTCAGCTTAACAGCATAGAGACAATCCATCAAGGGCGATGAGATGGATGATTGTCCATGGACACCTGTGAGACACTCGTAAACCAAAAGATTCAGAGAAGGACTCTCTCAGGAGTCGCGGCATAACACACTGCAAAAGAAAGAGGGGGTTGCAATTCCCCGTACAACCCCCTCTTATGATATTCGGTTTTATGGGGTTTAAGATGACGTTTTCGGGATCACAGCAGCGGCCGTTCCGGTTTTGACTCGAGGCTATGCTTGAGACTTTCAATCGCTTCCTGAATCACCTTTTCCGCAACCTCGGCCACGGTCTCCCTCACCACCCGCTCGACAACCTCGGTGACCGTCTCGGTGATGATGGCCTCAAGCCTTTCCTGGGAAACAGAGGGCAATGCTTCATCCGTCGCGTCGGCCCCGGAGGTTTTTTCTTCCACCTCATCCGCCAGTCCCGCCATCACCAGATCCAGGTCGTCATCCGGTATGTCGTCCGCGTGTTCTGTGGGCCTCTCCGACAGGTCGTCCTCAGGTATGTCGTCCAGGTCGTCCTCGGAAAGGTCTGTCACCGCTTCCACTGTCGGATCATTGAAACCTTCAGAGGTTTCAAAATCGAAATCAGGCGATTCAAAGGGGTCGTGAAAGGCATCATCGCGTTCATCCAGGCCCGATTCAACCTTTCCCTTGGACGTTTCATCGAGGGAGAGGGAAAATCCATCCAGGTCTTCGTCCTCCCTGCCCAGGAAGTCCTCCTCCTCGTCAGGCCTTTCTTCCTCATTCAACAGCAGAGAAAGGTCATCCCCATCGATGTCCGGGAGTGGGTCTCCCTCCCTGACCACATCCACAAGTTCTATGATGTCATCGTCCGGAGATAGACCGCCCGGGACATCTTTTTGGGATTTTTCTTCGTCTTCAAACAGTTCCCGGTCTCTAAGCATGTTGGCACCCCATAGGACAGACGAAAGAGAGAGTCAAGGATTTGTGGCTTCACAGGGTAACCGGATACCATACAGGGCGAGAATTTGTCAAGGCTTTTCAAGTTATCTTTCAAACTGTCATTAAACAAGATAGCTATTACCGTATCCTAATGTATTTTGACGTTGTTCTGCCTGCTTTGGCGTATTTTCTTCAGCCCCCTGGCTTGCCCCCGGAGAAAGGGACAAGGGTATTTCAAGAAACACCATCACGATTTTTCTTTTAAATTGCCGCCTGGTATGTAAGATAGTAGGCTCAATAGGTTCAGGTGTTGCCTGTTGAAGGGCCTATTATCAAATGACGCGGCGCCCCAACGCCTGCTCGAATCTCATGGTCTGGAGGGAAAAATGAAGGTACTGCTGTACATAATTGCGCTTCTGTGGATTGCCTCTGGCACGTTCGTGGTTGTTTTTACCGAAAAGGCCAGAGAAGTTTTTAAAAGAGTATTTTTAACCGAAAAGTTCAAGCTTCTCTCTGCACTTCCTTTTGTTTTCGGGGTTGTTCTGATTATCGGGGCCTTCTGGAGCAAACAGATTTTCTGGCTTGCCTTGATCCTGGGCCTGTTGGCGATCTCCAAAGGGGTTTATCTCTATATGGCGCCTCCTGAACAGACCAAGGCCCTGATGGACTGGTGGTTTCTTAAGGCAAGACCTGAGACGGTCCGGCTGATGGGGCTTGTCCTCTTTGTCCTCGGGATCGCACTCTTTTCCTACCTCAGGTAACACATCGCGTTTACTGCGGCATGCAGTGCCCGGCCCGTGGACGTCTCTGGGCCGGAGGTCTCCCTTCCGGATGCAGGATAAGAGATCTCCGGAGACCCGGCAGGATCGATGGAAGTGAATGGTATTCGAAGAGATTCGGATCTGTGATTATATTTTTTTTAACCGTTCGCGGGTTCAGCGGGTCAGGTGCCCTGGGTTGTTTCAAGTGTGATGAAAACCCTAACCTTAAAGGTTGAACGGGGAACCTGTGAGCCTTTATTGTCTTTTTAGGGAGAACGAGCCATGAGTATGCTCAAAGACCTCATCAAAGAAGCCCCGGTCCATGAACGGAGACTGGAGTTGCGCACATACCCTCTGAAAAACGATCAACTGGTTGTTGAAGGCTGGCTGAAGGATGACCGCCTGGTTCAGGGATACCACTGGAACGGAAAACCACGGGAGCCCGGCGCGGTTCACCGGATGTGCGTTCGCATGCTGATAGGCGGCTGGCCCGTGACCATTCTGGATGCCGAGGCCGAGATGCCCCAGACGCCCCATGAACTCTGCCCGAGTACCCTCGACAGTGTGAAGAAGCTTGTCGGCCTTCAGATCGTGTCAGGGTACAGCGAAAAGGTGAACCGTCTCATCGGCGGGGTCCGGGGGTGCAACCACCTGACCCATCTCATTGTGGTGATGGGGACCGCCGCCCTGCACGGGTATTGGACCCATTACTCCCGGGAACGCCGACCCATTCCCCATTCCTTGGATGAATTCATGGGCCTCTCCAGCCTCATCAACAGCTGCATGCTCTGGGGAGAGGACGGCCCCATCATGGCGGAGATCCGGGCCATTCTGGCAGATAACAACCGCACTCCTTAAAATGCCCGAAGAGAGTCCCCTGCCTGAGGCTGAAAGCAACAGATCGATGGTCCCCCCATAAGACCCTCTCCGTAAGCGTCTCAGATCGGTGTCAGATTGCCCCCCCCGGAAGTATCCCTTGACATTAAAACATTTGTTTGATACAAACGTTTGTATTAAACTTAAGGAACGAGATCATGGACGTCATTGACAACTGCACGGATTCAAAAGACCGGATATTGGATGAGGCAGAGGCCCTGTTCGCGGAAAGAGGGTTTCACGCGGTCACGGTCCGGGAGATCACCCAGGCCGCTCGCTGCAATCTGGCGGCCGTGAATTACCATTTCGGCAACAAGCAGAATCTGTATGTGGAGGTGTTCAGGGCCCGCTGGATGCCCAGGGCCAGACGGGTCCAGGCATGCTTTAAAGACCTCCTTTCGGCCCGGGGTGAGAGGTCGCTGGCCGGCATTGTCCATGCCCTGGCAGAGGCCTTTCTCAAGGGGCCGCTGACCGATGACGAGCGGCTGCGTCATTCCCAGCTCATGATCCGAGAGATGGCCAAGCCGGGTCTTGCCACCGATATGCTGGTGGAGGAGGTGATCAAGCCTTTTTTTGGAGAACTGATCATTTTATTGGGGCCTTATCTGCCCGAAAACGCGGAAAGGGAGCGCGTAATGCTTGATATCGTGAGCATATTTGCCATGGCGATCTACTTCAATTTTGCCAGACTCCCGGTCATGCGGGTCACAGGAGAGGAATACGATAATGCCTTTAAGGACAGGCTGGTGGAACATATCGTCCGTTTTTGTCTCACAGGGCTTGATATGAACCGGAAGGGGGGGCCATGATGAAACATCGCCCATGTGCACTGATTCTTCTGATTGCGACCGCCGGTTTGACATCTGCCGGATGTATCAAAATGGGACCCGATTACCAGCGGCCGGACCTTCAGGTCGTCCCGCCCGAAAGGTTTCAGTATCGGACCCTGGATGCCAGGGCCGTTGTGCCGGAGGACCGATGGTGGGAGGTTTTCGGGGACCCGGAAATCAATGGCCTGGTAAAAAAGGTGCTGGAAAACAATCCGGATCTTCGGCAGGCCGCCGCGCGTATTCTGGAATTGCAGTACCGGGTGATTCAGACCCGGGCTGATCGATTTCCGACTCTCGGGTTTCAGGGCGGGGCTCAGCGACAACATGAACCGGAATCCACCCTTGGCCCTGGCATTCCCATTGGCGGAACCGTGAACCAGTACAGCTTTTCCCTCCCGGCATCCTACGAGATGGATCTGTGGGGGAGATATGCGCGTGCAGAGGAGGCCTCGCGGGCGCAACTGCTGCAGGAGGAAGAAAACCGTCTGACCCTTTCCCAGAGCCTGGTGGCTGAGGCCGTCAGCCTCTATCTGCAGATCCAGTCCCTTGAAAGGCGGATACAGATTACCCTTCAGAGCCTTAAGAATTACGAGGACAGCGTCGCATTTGTGGAGCGGCGTTATAAGCGGGGACTAACGAGCGTCCTGGATCTGAGACAGGCCCGACGAACCCTGAACCAGGCAAAGGGGCAGATACCTCAGCTCAGACAGGAACTGGGCGCAGCACAGCAGGCCCTCGCCGTGCTCTTGGGGGAATATCCCGAAACCCATAAACCCTATGAGCAGCCAGAGGATTATTACAAAAAGCTGAGCGCCATACCGCCGGGTCTGCCCAGTGAACTTCTGTTGCGCAGGCCGGATATTCGATCCGCTGAGGCCCAGTTGAAGGTCTTGAATGCCCAGATCGGCGTGGCCAAGGCGAGCCGTTTCCCGAGTATCAGCCTGACGGGCAGTTACGGCTATGCCAGCGAAGACCTTTTCGACCTTTTTAAACCCGGAGCCGTCTGGGGCCTAGCCGCGGGCCTGGCCCAGCCCCTGTTTGATGCCGGGCGATTAAAGGCCAACCAACGGGCCGCCGAAGCGCGGTATGCCCAGGGCGTTGCGGCATATAATAAGGCGGTTCTGAACGCTTTCAGGGAGGTGGAAAACGCACTGTTGACCCGAAGAAAACAGATCGAGCGTCGAACGGATGTCGTGAGTTTCCTGATGGAAGCCCGTGCCACCCAGCGGGTGGCGGAGGCCCGTTATGTTCGCGGGCTGGTGGATTACCTGACCGTTTTGAATGCGCAACAGACGCGATTTCAGGCGGAAGATCAACTGCTGCAGGTGGAGTTGACGATTCTGGCGAATCGCGTCACCCTGCATCGGGCCCTGGGCGGCGGATGGGCAATGCTCCCCCCGGTCAAGGGAGAAGATACGGAAGGCCCCGGGTCGTACACGGTCTGGTAGGGGCGGTGGGATTTGAAATTCGAAATTTCAGATTTGAAACCGGGTACCGGATGCCTTGCGTTTTAACCTCAACAAACCCGAATACATTATCTTGAGAGCCGTATGATGAACAAGACAAAGAAGAGATGGATGCAGGTGATTCTAACCCTGGGTGTGATTGCATTGGGCGCACTGGGAATGATCAAGCTCACGGAAAGCAGGCCCCAGATCCAGAAACAGAAGGTGGCTTCCCCGTTATTGGTGGCTCGGACCCTGGAGGTCAGGACCGCTTCCCGGTCTGTTGTCATCAAGGGGGAGGGAACGGTCAAGCCCCTGCAGGAGATCGATCTGGTGCCGCAGGTGGACGGCAAGGTCGTCCATATGGCCCCCTCGCTGATCAATGGCGGGCAGTTTAAAAAGGGGGAGGTTCTGTTGGGGATTGAACCTGAAGACTACCGTCTGGCGGTCACCCTTGCAGAGTCCAAGGTGAAAAATTCTGAAAGCCTGCTCCGTCTGGCCGAGGAGGAGGCAGAGGTAGCCGAGGAGGAATGGTCCCAACTCTATGTGGACGATGCCGGAAAGGGAGAGGAGCCCACGGCCCTTGTTCTCAAAAAGCCGCAATTGGCCGCAGCCAGGGCAAAACTGGAGGCTGACAAGGCCGACCTGCAAAAGGCCCTGCTCAACCTTGAACGGACCCGGATCACGGCCCCCTTTGACGGGAGGGTGGAAAAGGAGGATGTGGACATGGGCCAGTATGTGAGACCGGGAGAAAAGCTGGCCACGATCTTTTCAACCGATTCCGCAGAGATTGCGGTGCCCCTGGACAACGAGAGCCTCAAGTGGTTTCACGTCCCCGGCTTTACGCCGGGCCAGGGCCCGGGGGCCCGTGCAATGATCCGGGCCCGCATCGCGGGGAGAGAGGGTTCCTGGGAGGGCCGGGTGGTCAGGGCCGAGGGGAAACTGGATGAGCAGACCCGTATGGTGCGCGTGGTGGTGCGGGTCGACCAACCCTATGCCGCCAGACCGCCCCTGGCCATGGGCCTGTTCGTCACCGTCGACATTGAGGGACGACAGATCCCCGATCTGGCCATTATTCCGCGCAGCGCCCTTCGGCAGGGCCACGTGGTCTGGGTGGTGGACCCGGAGGGACGGCTGTACTACCGCAAGGTCGAGGTGGCCCGGATCGACGGCGATCAGGTCCAGATCAGCTCGGGGCTCCATACCGGTGACCAGGTGGTGGTGTCGCAGCTCAAGACGGTTACCGATGGCATGGAGGTGCGACCGATGCCCATGAAGGAGGCAGACCCATCATGAAAGGGGTTCTTGGCTGGTTTGCCGGAAACCATGTGGCCGCCAATCTGCTGATGCTTTTTTTCATTCTGGCCGGGGCGGTTACGGGCCTGACCATGAAGATCGAGGTCTTTCCCGAGTTCTCCCTGGATCGCATTGTGGTGACCACGGAGTATATGGGGGCCTCCCCGGCCGAGGTGGAAGAGGCCATTATCCGTCGAATCGAAGAACGGGTGGCGGGCCTGGCCGGGATCAAGCGGATCGACTCCATTGCAAGGGAAGGTTCGGGTACGGTGACCATCGAGGTCATGGAGGGGTGGGACCTGAAAAAACTCCTGGACGAAGTCAAGGCAGAGGTGGACGGCATCACCACCTTCCCCAACGAGGCTGAAAAGCCGGTCGTACGGGAGATGACCCGACGGACCCAGGTCATCAGCTTGGCAGTCTACGGAGATGTCTCCGAGGCGACCATCAAGAACCTTGCAGAGGAGATCAAGAACGAGATTACCGATCTGCCCGGGATCACGCAGGCGGATCTCTTCGGGGTGAGAACCGGAGAGATCCATATCGAGATTTCCGAGGAGACCCTGAGAAGGTACGGCCTCACCCTGGGCCAGGTGGCAGAGGCCGTCAGAAGAGGGAGCCTGGATCTCCCGGCAGGCCGCATCAAGACCGGCGCGGGCGAGATCCTCATCCGGACCAAAGGGCGTCGCTACTATGCCTCGGAGTATCGCGATATCCCCGTTCTCTCCCAGGCGGACGGGACCAAGGTGACCTTGGGACAGATCGCCGATCTGGGAGACGGATTCGAGGACGTAGATCTCTTTGCAAGATTTCAGGGAAAGCCGGCCGCCGTCATTCAGGTGTACCGGGTGGCGGACCAGAGCGCCCTCGATGTGGCGGCCACCGTCAAAAAATATGCCGAAGTCCTCAAGCCTACCCTCCCGACGGGGGTCGATATCGGCATTTATCAGGACATGTCCATCATGCTCAAGAGCCGGATCGAGCTTCTGTTGAAAAACATGGCCTTCGGTCTGATACTGGTGAGCATCCTTTTGGGGATGTTTTTGGATATCCGCCTGGCCTTCTGGGTGACAATGGGCATTCCCATCTCCTTCCTGTCAGGATTGTGGCTCCTCCCACAGTTCGACATCTCCATCAACATGATCTCCCTCTTCGCCTTCATCATGGTCCTCGGCATCGTGGTGGACGACGCCATCGTCATTGGAGAGAATGTCTTTCGCAGGCACGAAGAGGGGGAAGGGCCGCTCCAGAGTGCTGTAAACGGCGCAGTGGAGGTGGGAAGGCCCGTGATCTTTTCCGTCTTGACCACGGTGGTGGCATTCTGGCCACTGCTGATGGGGACGGGCAGCATGGGAAAGGTGATGGAAAACCTCCCCATCGTGGTCATCCTGGTCCTGATGGGATCCCTTGTGGAATCCCTGCTGATCCTGCCGGCCCATCTCAACCGGAGCAGGGAAAGGGCGGTGAGGCGACGCCGGAAACCCAAAAAGGAGAAGCTGGTGTCCAGGGGCCTTAAATGGGTGATCCGCAGGCCCTATGCGAGGCTGGTGGACCTCTGCGTGCGGTGGCGGTACGCCACCGTTGCCATAGGGATCACCGTGCTCCTTCTGTCCATCGGCGTGTGGAAGGGCGGCTGGATCAAGTTCACCTTTTTTCCGAAGGTGGAAAGCGACGTGCTGGTCAGTACCCTTACCATGCCCGCGGGAACCCCTGTCTCGCAGACCGTGGCGGTGGTCAATCGCCTGGAACAGACGGTCCAGGAGGCCCTGGCCGAAACGGACAAGAAGCGTCCCGAGGGGGCGCCGCCGCTGTTTGAATACAGCATTTCCCTGGTGGGGCTTCACACCGGAGGACACGGACCCAGCGCCGGGTCTCCCGAATTCGGGGGGAACCTCGCCCAGATCTTCGTGCAATTGCTGGAAGGTGAAGAACGGGATGTGAGCGCCATGACACTGGTCAAGCTGTGGCGGGAACGGGCGGGGGTGATCCCCGAGGCCGAATCGATCACCTTCAGCAGCGAGCTCTTCAGCGCCGGCAATCCGGTGGAGGTCCATTTGTCGCTGGACGACCATGACCTCCTCCTGGACGCTGCCGAGGATCTCAAGGCGGAACTGGCCAACTACCCCGGAACATTTGATATCAGCGACAGCTTTCTCCCCGGCAAGGAGGAGATGCAATTGAAACTCAAGCCGGCGGCCCGAAGTCTCGGCCTGACTCTCAACGACCTCGCCCAACAGGTGCGGCATGCATTTTATGGGGCCGAGGCCCTCAGGCTTCAGCGGGACCAGGATGAGGTAAAGGTCCTGGTGCGGTATCCCGAGGAGGAACGGAGGTCCCTGGGCCATGTAAAGGAGATGCGCATCCGGACCGCGGGCGGCAAGCAAGTGCCCTTCAGTCAGGTGGCCGAGGTGAACATGGAGCATGGCTATGCCTCCATCCAGCGGGCCCAGCGTCTTCGCGTGGTCAAGGTGACCGCGGATGTGGATGAGTCCGTTGCCAATGCCAACGAGCTGAGGGGCGACGTGGAGGCCCGGGTCCTCCCGGCGCTCAAGAATAAGTATCCGGGGCTCAGGTATACCATCGAGGGGGAGGGCAAGGAACAGGCGGAATCCCTTACGGATGTCATCCAGGGGTTCGCCGTGGCTCTTTTCTGCATCTACGCCCTCCTGGCGATCCCCTTCAAGTCTTTCTCACAGCCCTTTATCGTCATGGCGGCGATCCCCTTCGGCATTGTGGGCGCCATCGTGGGTCATCTCATCATGGGGCTCAATCTCAGCCTGTTGAGCCTGTTCGGCATGGTGGGACTGGCCGGGGTGGTGGTGAATGACTCCCTTGTCCTGATAGATGCCGCCAACCGGCTTCGGGATGAAGGGGCCGGGGCCAGGGATGCGGTGACCCGGGCCGGGGCGCTCCGCTTCCGGGCCATTATCCTCACCTCGCTGACCACCTTTGCGGGGCTGATGCCCATGATTCTGGAGAGAAGCCTTCAGGCCCAGTTCCTCATCCCCATGGCCGTCAGCCTCGGTTTCGGGGTCCTCTTTGCCACTGGGATCACCCTCCTCCTGGTCCCCTGCGGCTATGTGATCCTTGAGGATGTGCACAACCTTCTGAACCTTCGGAAGCCGGGGCATGCCGTCACTGGGTCCCTGGAGTCTTGAAATCTAAAATTAGGAACGGGGTAGCTGAGCATCATCTACAGAGGGATAAAACGGCTCGCCGGAACATTGAAAATGGTGGAAGGCCTTTTCACGGTGGCCTGGATAACGGACGTTGCCGCCATCACCGCTTCCAGTGCTTCACGGCGCGTTGCAGGGCCGCAAGGTGATCCTGACAGGGTTGCCAGTGAGGGAGATGGGCCGTGATCTCCGGCATGTACGAAAGGATCGGGATCAGCCTTGTGCTGCGGACATTCCAGAAATCGGTGTCCGCGCCGTTCCCCGTTCTCCCCGGAGATTATAGCAACGAAAATGCGAAAGAACGTCGGCAACCACTTCCCCAAAGGTTTCCATCCTCAACCTCTATCTTTATCCGGCCCTTGCTGAACGGCATCCATCACATGCTGACTGATCTTCTTCTGCTTTGCCGTGTTGCTGGCACTCCCCGCTTCATATCGCTTCACCTCTGCGACAGTCAATTCAGGGTACTGCAAACGGATGACCAGGGTGTTCTCATTGATCCGTTCAAGCGGCGTTTCATCATCGGAGACGAAAAAGCGGCCCTTCGTCTCCTTGTTGGAGCCGAGTTCCTATTTGGCGGCAACCGTGCGGAGGATGATTTTGGCATATAGACTATGCCATTTTCCAGCAATTCTCATTTTGCGATTGATGATGCCGCATACCCCGTTCGTAGTGTCGCCGTCAGGCGATTTTTCAGGGCCTAACGGCCCCACTACAAACGGATCGTATCGCTGCGAAAAGCAAAATGAGAATTGCTGACCATTTTCACAGACCCATTGTCTGCAAGCACGAGCTGTGGTATAGGATGTATGATTGTCGATTGGATAACGGCTTGAAAACAAGATGATGCACACTGGGAATTTTAAAGACTGAGATCTCTGTTCGTTTCTGTGGAGGCATATCATGACGGTTAGCGAGCTGGCCGGGAAACCGGCTCCCCGTGAACTCCTTGCAAATATACCGCAACTGATTACGGCCTACTACAGCCGGAGGCCGGATGTCTCCGACCCGGGCCAGAGGGTCTCTTTCGGCACGTCCGGCCACCGGGGGTCGGCCTTTAAGAACAGCTTTAATGAAGACCATATCCTTGCGGTCAGCCAGGCCATCTGCGAATACCGGAAGGCAAAAGGCTTCAGCGGTCCCCTTTACATGGGAATGGACACCCACGCCCTGTCCGAGCCGGCCATGGCCAGCGCCCTGGAGGTATTTGCCGGCAATGACGTGACGGTCATGATTCAAAAAGGGGGCGGCTACACGCCTACGCCGGTCATCTCCCACGCCATTTTGACGTACAACCGTGGGAAAAAGGGCGGCCTTGCCGACGGTGTGGTGATTACGCCGTCTCATAACCCGCCGGCAGACGGCGGCTTCAAGTACAATCCGCCCCATGGGGGACCGGCGGATACGGATGCCACGCGCATTATCGAAGAAAGGGCCAACGAGATCCTGCGCGGCGGTCTGACGGAGGTGCAACGGATCCCCTATGAAAGGGCGGTTCGCGCGGAAACCACCTGTGATCATGACTATATGGCCGCATATGTGGCCGATCTGAGCAATGTGATCGATATGGATGTGATTGCCGGGGCCGGTCTCAAGGCGGGGGTAGACCCGCTGGGCGGTGCGGGCGTCCATTACTGGGACCCCATTCGGGAACGATACGGACTGGATATCGAGGTGGTCAACCGGTCTGTGGACCCCACATTCGGTTTTATGACCGTGGACAAGGACGGACAGATCCGGATGGACTGCTCCTCGCCCTATGCCATGGCCAACCTGATCGGGCTCAAGGAAAAATTTGACATCGCCTTCGGCAATGACGCGGACACGGACCGCCACGGCATTGTCACCCGGGGGGCCGGACTCCTGGCCCCCAACCACTATCTGGCCGTGGCCGTCTGGTATCTCTTTCAGAACCGCCCCGGCTGGCGCTCGGAAGCGGCCGTGGGCAAGACGCTGGTCTCCAGTTCCATGATTGACCGGGTCGCCGCCTCCCTGAACCGCAGACTTTCCGAGGTGCCCGTGGGGTTCAAATGGTTTGTGGATGGGCTCCTGGACGGCACCTACGGGTTCGGGGGCGAGGAAAGCGCCGGGGCCTCGTTCCTTCGAAAAGACGGCACTGTCTGGACCACCGACAAGGACGGGATCATCATGGACCTTCTGGCCATGGAGATTACCGCCAGGACCGGCCGCTATCCGGATGAACTCTACGCGGATCTGGAAGGGAAATTCGGGAGGGCGATATACCAGCGCAACGACGTACCAGCGACCTCCGAGCAGAGGACGGTCATGAAAAGGCTTTCCCCTGAGATGGTGCAGGCAGTGGAGCTGGCCGGAGAAATGATCACGGCGAAACTGACTCACGCCCCTGGAAACGGGGCCGCCATCGGTGGTCTCAAGGTCGTGGCGGAAAACGCCTGGTTCGCCGCCAGGCCCTCCGGCACCGAGGCGATCAACAAGATCTACGCAGAGAGCTTCAAGGGAGAGACGCACCTGAGACATGTGCTCGAAGAGGCCGTAGGAATCGTTCATGCGGCCTTCAGGGCAGCAGGGATTTAGGAATCCAGTGATTGAGGGATTAAAGGATTAAGGAGATGAATCTTCCTTTGAAAAAGACCAAGATCGTCTGTACTGTCGGCCCGGCCTCCCAGTCCCGCACCATCCTGGAGCAGATGATCCGAAACGGGATGAATGTGGCGCGCCTCAATTTTGCCCATGGGGATTTTGACAGCCACCAACAATTGATCGCAGATATTCGGGCTGCGGCGGCCTCAGTGGGTGAACGGGTGGCCCTGCTGGCGGATCTTCCCGGTCCAAAGATGCGCATCGGCCATCTGGTGGAGGAACCGATCGAACTGGAACGGGACCAGGCGTTTGCCCTTGTGCCCGGGGACCTGGCCGGCGATGCCAGCAGTGTTTCCATCAGCTTTGAGGGGCTGCCTAAGGCGGTTCACCCCGGGAACACCATTTTTCTCAACGACGGACTGGTCCAACTCAGAGTCGAAAGGGTTGAAGACGGCGTCGTCCACTGCAGGGTCGTGGCAGGGGGGCAGCTCCGTTCGCAGAAAGGTGTCAATTTCCCCGACATCGATCTGGGCATCAGCGCATTCACGGATCGTGATCGCGAGTGCCTCCAATTCGCCCTGAGCCAGGGCGTGGACGCCATCGGAGAGTCGTTCGTTCAAGGCCCCGCAGATGTTAGGGCCCTGCGCCGGGCCGCCAGGGAGATGGGCCACGATCCTTTTGTGATCGCCAAGATCGAGCGCTCCGCGGCTCTCGCACATATCGATGCCATCCTCCATGAAGTGGATGGCATCATGGTGGCAAGGGGAGACTTGGGCGTGGAGGTTCCCATCGAGGAGATTGCAGTGGTCCAGAAAGGCCTTATCCGCAAGGCCAATCTGGCGGGAAAACCGGTCATTACGGCCACCCAGATGCTCCTGTCCATGGTGAACAACCGGCGACCCACCCGGGCCGAGGTAACGGACGTGTCCAACGCCATTCTAGATGGGACAGATGCAATCATGCTTTCCGAGGAATCCGCCTCAGGGGCATACCCTGTAGAGGCTGTGGCCGTGATGTCCCGCATCGCGCGGGTGGCCGAGGCCCATCTGAACGCGCAGCCGGTGCGTGAGGCCCTGAGCGCCGCCGAGGCAGAGGGGGACCTGAGCGTGGAGGACCTCATCTCCCTGAGCGTCCATGCGACCGTGAAACGGTTGACCCCGACTGCTGTCATCACCCCCACCGAGACCGGGGCCACGGCCCGTCGCATCGCCCGCTTCCGTCTCCCGGTGTGGATTGCGGGGATCAGCGCAAATGAATCGACGTGTCAGAGACTGCAATTTTCTTATGGCGTCTACCCAGTGTACCAGCCTGCTTATCCTGAAAATCTGGAGGTCTATGCCCGCGAAGGGCTCGCCCAACTCGGTTTTACAAAGGGCCTCGTCATCCTGACCCAGGGACCCTCGGCAGGAAACCCGGGCGGCACCAACCGGATGGAGATTATCGATTTGGGAGGGAGCGGGGAGCAGGGAGGAGGGAGCAGGGAGCGAGGTTCAGCCGGCGACGGGATGAACGTCGAACATCGAACGCCCAACATCGAATGAAGCAGGGCGGGGGGAAGCGAGATGTCAGGAGCCGGGATTCAGAAAAGACCGAACACCTGAAGCCAGCATTGAGCAACCCGTTTTGAGCTGTTCAGCGCGCCCATCAGCCATGAGCGATCAGCCAGCATCCAGTATCCGCTCTACTATCGCACCAGGACCAGCCTCACGTCCATGACATTGGTGCCGGTGGGGCCGGTGATGAGGAGGTCCCCGGTTTTTTCAAAGAAATGATAGGCATCATTGTTGGCAAGGAAATCGGATGCCGTCATCCCGGCCTGCTTTCCGCGCATCACGGTCGACGGATCTACAATGGCGCCTGCAGCGTTCGTAGGCCCGTCGTCCCCGTCCGTGCCTCCGCTCAGGACTGCCACTCTCTGCGAGAGCCCTTCCAGTTCAAGGGCCGCGGCCAGGCAGAACTCCTGATTTCTTCCGCCCAGTCCCTTCCCCCGGATCGTCACGGTCGTTTCGCCCCCCGAAATAATGCATCCAGGGGATGGAACGGGTCGTCCCGTTTTCAGCATCTCCCTGGCAATGCCTGTGTGGACACGGGCTACCTCGCGTGTCTCCCCCTCAATCATGGAGGAAAGGATCAGGGTATGGTACCCTAACGATCTGGCCTTTTCTTCTGCGGCTTCGAGGGCCATGATGTTGCTTCCGATGATCAGATTGTGGACCCGCTCAAACGCCGGATCGCCTGCCTTGGGGGTTTCCGGGATTCGGCCGTCCATCCCCTGTTTTAGATGGGACCGGATGGCCGGGGGGACCTCCTTCAAATCATATTTTCCGAGGATGTCCAGAGCATCTTTAAATGTTGATGTATCCGGAACAAAAGGGCCTGAGGCGATGACATCCATGCTGTCGCCCACCACATCCGACAACATCAGGTTGATGGTGGTCGCGGGCATGGCCGCCCTGGCCATCTGCCCCCCTTTTACGGAAGAGATATGCTTCCTGAGGGTGTTTATTTCATCGATGCTGGCCCCGCATTCAAGGAGGCTCCGGGTGAGGTCCTGCATCTCCCCCAGGGCGATCCCCCCGGCCGGCTGGACCAGGAGCGCAGAGCCGCCTCCGGATATGAGGGAGAAGATGAGGTCCCTCTCGCCTGCGCCTTGAAGGAGGTTGAGGATCCTTGCCGTGCCCTCTACTCCCTTAAGGTCCGGCAGGGGATGGTTCGCCTCCACGATCTCCGTCACCGACAGCTTTTCGCCAAACCCGTATTTGACAGTGATGATCCCCCGAGTGAGCCTCCGATCCAGCAGTCCCTCGACGGCCCTCGCCATGGGGGCCGTGGCCTTTCCGCCTCCTACCAGAAGAATGCGCTCGTATCGGCTCAAATCCTTTTCGATCATCGGCCGTTCTTCGGGCCCAAGGGACAGCCTCTCTCCCTCCACCCGGACGAACCGCCTCACCGCCGCATACGGGTTCACGGCCGCCACAGCGCTCCTGAATATCTCTTCGGCCTCTGAGCGCATCGCCTTCATTTCCCCGATTTCCATGGCATCCTCATTTCAGCAAGAATCTCCACCGGGGCCGTGCGGAACCGCCCCATAGGATCTCCGATTCATCCTGTGCAGGCCGACAGGCGGGCACTGGGGTGAGAGCCCGGCAACTTGGCCAACCTCAGCGAATCTCAGAGCCATTCTCCCTTTCTCTTATCCAGATATTCAAGTTCTTTTTCCCGCCAGTTTGTGCCCACAAATCTCCTGTCATAAAATCCCCCAAGACGTTCCATAAATCTTATCCAGGGGTTTTTGTTCTTTTGAATGGCGTCGATTACGTCCGCAACAAACACGGCAATGTTTGCAATTTCGTCCTTCGGGGCAAAATAGGCAGCCCCCTCTTTTACAGAGCGATTCAGATTCTGTTCGGAAAGGGCATGGGCGGTCAGCATGAGCGCTGGGGTTTCTCTCCCCTTGGCAACCTCCAAAAGTTCAAATCCCCTGACCCCCATGATGTCGAGAATGGCGATGTCGTAATCATTGCTTTCAAGAAGCCGCTTTCCCTCTTCAAACGAAAGGGCCGTATCCAGTTTGCAGCTGCTTAGCAGATCAACCAAGGTGTCTAAAACGTCTTTCTCATCGTCCACGACAAGAACCCTTTTTCCTCTAATGAGTTTTTCTATCTTTTTTGCATCCACGTTCTTTTCTCCTTTCTATGTAAAAACCACGAGCTGTTACGTCAATTCATTCGACGAATCCCAAGATTTTTGAAAACGGATCGCCGGCATCCGGCGGACGTTGTTGTTCCATGTCACGGCTATCCGTGCTCCTCCATCGCCCCGTTGTGGAACTGGAAGGCATCATCCGGATTCCTGACGCCGACCCTATCATTTACCCATGGGTTTTGCAATATCCTACCCGCAACATAACCCATGCCGGGGCCGGCGTCGAGGGAATGCGTGCAGAACAGGGTGTTCGGCCGGCAATGGTTAACCATTATTCCCCCAGGGCGGCCCTGCGGCCGCAACCAAAAGGGCGTGGTGCAAAGCCCAAGGATTTTTCGGGTGTGTGTGGCGGGGGTCCCGGATTCAAAGGCGGGCGAGGGGATCAACTGCATCGTGGCGGTGAAGGAAGACGTGGGGGGAGCAACGGATCGGTGCTGAAACGACGGTGTGGGGACAGAGTGGCCGCCGATACGGTGTCGCAGTGCATCGAATATAACGACATGCTCCCCAGATCCAAGGTGGGGAAACTCCTGAGAAGAAAAATCAGGGACGAATAAAGACGCAGGGCCGGGAAGGGGAGGGTTGTCTCAGGCAGTTCGCGGGAGTCATCCGGCATGGGGGGCGTTCCCCAGAGTGAGGCGGTCTAACGCCGATTGCGACGTGTCAGGAGGAGACCTGTGCCCGGCCGCCGAAGCGGCCGGCCGGATCTTACAGATGACCTTCAGCGCGCGACGTTTCATACAACTTTTCACCCCTTGCCTGTCTGTTGACAGGCCATTTTCAGGGGGGTCGCACGGCTATTTGGCGGCGGCAGCCTTCTCGATTGAATGGATCAGGCCGGCGGCTTGCTTGTTCTCCACATCTTGTTTCACCAGAATATCTGTCGAGTTAACCTTCTTGCCATAGTAGGCCTCATTTAACCCATCGCGAACCGCGACCACCGCACCATCCACAGAAACACCGCCAAACAGGCCTTTAGCGCGTGAAAAGCTCAGGATGTCTGCGCTCAGGTTGGCGGTAGCGGCCGCGGCGCCGACCCCTACCGGGCCGACTGCAACGCCCGCGTCGGCGCCCAGTTTAACATTGTTTGACAAAAAGGCTGTGACGCCCCGATCGGTCATGGCAAGCAGAACGATCTCAGAGGCCGTGCCGCCGATTTGAAGGCCGAAGCTCGCTTCGCCGATGGTGTAAAAGGCGGGGCCGAACCATTTCTGGCTCTTTGCATCGCGGGCCAGAAACACCCCGCTCCCACCGGATGCCCCCACAATGAAGGCGCCTTTAAGAACCTGTGGGGCAATGAAAATGCCCTTTGCCGTCTTCATCAGGTCACGAAATGCGTCCATCTCCTTGGCTGTTTCAAATCCTTCAAGACTCATTCTGGCCTTTTCAACCAGTTGCTTCGCCTCTGTGGCATCATCTGCCAGGGCCGGCGCTCCCCCGGCCAGGGCAAACAGGCCTGCCAACAAAACAATCACCAGGTTCATCGAGATTCTGTGCAGCGCTTTCATGTTCACTTCCTCCTTCTTGGCTTTTGAGGCCTTTGGAAAAATTGTGACAACGATCATCCCACGATGGGACACTAATAGGTTCTGTTTCCGAATTCTAATAAGATAGTGATAGGGGCCTTGTGAGTCAAGGGGAAGCGCAGGGGCGCCTGCGATTCCCGTGTGTGGCGCTTCGAAGATGAATGCCGTGATTCAGTCGATCCCGCGGATCATCTGATCCATAATTTTGGATGCAAGCACTGCAAAGGCGGGGTCATTGATATGGAGGTCCGCTTCCTGGATCGGCACCTGGGGATTCAAGACCTGTCGTAACGTCTCCATGAACGCATCCCGGGCCGGTGGATCATGGAGGGGGTTTCCCTGGCCATCCGCCTCGGACCAGCCCTTCATGGGCGCCAGGACCTTGACGCCTGAAATGTCCTGATTCAGTTTTTCGGCCAGTTGCCTGGCTATGAATCGGGTTTCGTCCAGGCTCAGACGGACCGCTGAACGGAAATCGTAGAAAAAGATGCTTCGACCTTCAAGCTTTTCAGGGATATTGTGACGGGTGAATTCCAGGACCGCGCAATCGAGGCCCCCCGGCACCACCAGCCGGGGGATGTGACGACCGGCAACCGGTTCCAGCCGTCCGGGGCCGATCCCCCTGCAATAGCCGCTCATCAGTTCATCGGCCAGTTCGTGGGTTGCCAGGTCCAGTATGCCGTGAAAATAGCCTTCGGCTGCCAGCTCCTCCATGGCCATGCCGCCCGTGCCGTTGGCATGGAAGGCGACCACCTCGTAGCCCATCCCCTCCAGGGCTGCCTTAACGGCCTCGGCCGCCCGGGTGATAAATCCAAACATGGTGAGGGCCACCCGCTTTTTATCCTCATCTTGTTTCCATTGTTTCAAAACCATCCCTGAGACCGCCCCCGCGGCACGATCGAGGATCCTTCCCGTGATGCTGTTGACCCCGAGGATATCCGCCACGCTGTGCATCATGGTGATATCCTTGGTGCCCACAACCGGTTTCATGTCCCTGGACGCCACCGTAGAAACCATAACCTTGGGGACCCCCAGAGGGAGCACGGCCATGATGCTCGCCCCGATATGGGTCCCGGTGCCGCCCCCTGCCGAGATCATGCCGCATATGTCGCCCCTCTGATAGAGATCTCTGATGAGACGCCTGGCCCCTGCGATGACGGCCCCTATGGCCCGGTCCCGGTCGGTCATCTCCGGCCCCCCCTGCCGGATGACCTGTTGGTAGAGGTCGTAGTCTGCGGGGAAGGGAGAAGGGCGTTTGGTGCCCACATGGATGGTGATGGCGGGAATCCCTCTCTGTTCGATGCGCTCTTTCAGAAAGCGGTGTTCTTCTCCTTTTGAATCGAAAGTCCCGACAACGGCAACGGCTGGGGTCTGTGTCACGGTGTCTCCCTCCTGAAGCATGTTCTGTCAAGGCCTGAGTCGGTCGGGACGTTATCATACACCACCCGCCAATGCAATATCGGGTTTGCTCAAAACAGCATTTAGAAGCCTTTCGCGGCGTATCCCCGGAAGGTTTCGGGAAAATGAACCGGAATGTCACAGTCAAAGGGATAAGGATGAAGCGGGTTTGCGCTTGACACGGATAGACCCCTTTTCCTATAACGGGGCTGTTGCCGGCTCGCAGGGAAGGGATGGGAGTATCGGTCATTTATCTGCGGAGAATGGGGAGGCAAACAACGATCATGAAATCAACGCCATACAATCTGATCATGTCGGCCTTGTACAAGGGGATGAAAGGGGACCGTCCCCCGGCGGGGAACCCCACGTCCGTCGTGTGTCACGGTCTCATGGATGCCTGCGGGATCTCCTTTCCGGAGGCCCATCTCAATCCCCGGGCTATGGCCGAGCTGGCCCTGGCAGGGCATGAGATCCTGGGCTTCGATACGGTTATGCCGGAATACAGCGTGGATCAGGAGGCGGCCGCCCTGGGCTGCGAGATCGACTGGGGCGACCGGGACCGGATGCCGGATACCAAATCCTTTCCCCACGCGGACTTCTCGGATGTGGCGGTCCCGGAGGATTTCTTGGAAAAACCCTCGATCCGGGTAGTCCTGGACGCCCTCTCCATCCTCCGTCGTCATGTGGGGGGGGAGGTCGCCATCATCGGCAAGGTCATGGGCCCGTGGACCCTCTCCTATCATGTGGCAGGGACCCAGAATTTCCTTCTCCAGATCGGGATGGAGGAAAAGGAAAAGGTCACAAGGATGCTGCGCCAGTTGATGCCCGCCACCATCGCCTCTGCCAGGGCCCAGTTCCAGGCAGGGGCCGATATCGTGGTCCTCGCTGACCATGCCACCGGAAATCTGGTGGGAGCCTATCATTACGAGGAGTACCTCCTCCCCATTCACAAGGAACTGACCGCCGCCATCGAGGGACCCCTGATCCTTCACGTGTGCGGGAACTGCACGGACCGGCTGGAGATGTTTGCAGACGCCGGGTTTGACGGATATCACTTTGAATGGCAGGTGGACGCGAAAACAGCCGTGGAAAAGGTAGGCCGTCGGATCTGCCTGGTGGGGAACGTCAATAACGCGGAGACCCTTTACCAGGGAACGCCCGAGGATGCCTACAAACAGGCTCGCTACGCCATCGAGGCGGGCGTCGATATCATCGGGCCTGAGTGTGCCATCCCCCTGGCCACGCCGATGGAAAATCTCAAGGCCATTGTCTCTGCCGTACATGAGGGGTATTAGAAAGGGCAGCGCCTGAAGTGAGCTAAAGCGACTAAAGCGGATACCCACAACCAATCCCGCCCAGGCGGGACTCACACAGAGACACAAAGCACACAGAGATTTTTTTGTAAAGTAACGGGAAAGTAACCCCGTGACGAATAACCAGCAACCAGGACCAGGTTTTACACGGGCATGTTAGCGAAAGGATACCATTGATGAGCGATATACTCCTGCAGATAAAGGATGCGGTGATAACCCGGAAGAGAGCCGAGATCCAGGGCCTGGTCGAGACTGCCGTGGGTGAAGGGATCGATCCCAATACCATCATCGACAACGGTCTCATTGCCGCCATGGACGTGGTGGGCAAGCAGTTTTCCGACAGCGAGATCTTTGTGCCCGAGATGCTGGTCTCGGCCCTGACCATGAAAATGGGACTGGACGTTGTGAAGCCCCTTCTCCTGAAGGGTGGGGGCACCCGGTCCAGAGGCACCATCCTGATGGCCACGGTCAAGGGCGACATGCACGACATTGGAAAGAACATTGTCATCATGATGCTCGAGGGGGCAGGGTTCCAGGTAGTGGACCTGGGAGTGGATCTGACCGTGGAAAAGCTCGTGGAGCAGATTGAGGTTATCAAACCGGATCTCGTAGGGCTTTCCGCCCTGCTTACAACCACCATGCCTGAAATGAGACGTTCTATCCAGGTATTGCAGGAAAAGGGGCTCAAGAGAAAGGTGAAGGTAATGGTGGGCGGCGCTCCGGTAAGCGCCTCTTTTGCAAAGGAGATCGGGGCGGACGGATATGGGGCGGATGCGACCGAGGCCGTGGAACTGGCGCGACGCCTGATATCCGATTTGTGATTGTCGATTGAGCAACGACCCTGAACCCTGAAACCGATTTTAACGGTAAAACCGAGAAAAGATCTTCAGGCCGAAATAGAGGGAAAGCGAAGGCAGAACCCATGCTGATCGTTGCCGAGAGAATCAATTCATCACGAAAATCAGTGGCCCGGGCCATCGAGACCCGGGATGCCGTCTTTATTCGGAACGAGGCCAAGAACCAGGCAGAGGCCGGGGCCGATTACATCGATGTGAATGCCGGGGCATTCCCGGGTGAAGAGCTGGCGTGTCTCGGGTGGGTGGTCGAGGTGGTTCAGAAGGCCGTCGACCTCCCCCTCGCCATCGACAGCCCTGATCCAGAGGTCATCAAAGGGGTCCTGCCCCTGGTCAACAAACCGCCTGTAATTAACTCCATTACCCTGGAACCGGCCCGCCTGAACGGGATATTGCCATTGGCGGCCGATCACGGGGCCAGGGTCATCGGTCTGTGTCAGTCGGAAGAGAGGATGGCCGAATCCATCGAAGACAAGGTGCGCCTGGCCGGTCTACTGGTGGAGAGCGTCACCAGGGCGGGCATTCCTCTCAATGACCTCTACATCGATCCCCTCGTCTATCCGCTGGCCACCCATTCCGGGTCCGCCATGGCGGCCATGGAGGCCATTGACCGGATTATGCGGGAATTTTCAGGGGTCCATACCATCTGCGGTCTCACAAATGTTTCATACGGTCTTCCCGAGAGGAAACTCATCAACCGGACCTTCCTTGCGGCCGCCATTTCACGGGGGCTGGACGGCGTGATTATGGATCCTACCGATCCCTTCCTCTATGCGGCCCTCAAGGCCGGCCTGGCCGTCGCCGGAAGCGACGACTACTGCATGGGCTACATCGATGCCTTCCGTGCAGGGCGATTGGCCTGAGCAGACGACATATAAACACCTCTGGTTCGATTGACAACCAAGCCCTTTTATTTTACCCTATAGATGCAGTTTCGTATTTGCTGATCATTGAACCCTGTCTTCCATCGTCGTAACCAAATGATTTTAAAGCAATCTTTCCAGGGATGTGGTTTTTTAATGCAGCATCGCCAACCATTCACGAAAGGAGGTAAGGAATATGAAAATCAAGCTGTGGGACAGGATAGAAAGGGGAATGGAAGAGGGTTTTGATGCGGCGCTGTCGGCTGTTCATGTGATCACGGAAAAGGCCGGCGAGGGAATCGAACTGACCCGTCTGAGACGGGAAAAGGCCAGGCTGGAAACTCAGGTGACCCGACAATTGGCCGAACTGGGAAATGCTGTCTATGACAAAATATCCGTGGAAAGGCTGGAGGATGTCGCCGAAAAGCTGGGTGTGAAAGCTGTTATGATGGAGATTTCAGAAAATGAGGCCCGCATGATCGACATCGACCGGAGCCTCAATAAGGAGCTTAAGGGCAAGAAAGACCCAGGCACCGCCAAAGACGTGGACGCCTCTGGACCATCTGAAACCGAGGGCCTCAAGGCGGATTAGCCCCAGCCGCCCTCGCCACCTGGGCGCCCGAGTCATTCACAGACCCCTCCTCCCGGATCACGGGGGGAGGGGTTTTGCGTCGGGGCTGATGGTGTAACGGTTCAGGTCCCGGCCGATGTCCGCACCATCAAACCGCTGTTTTGCCGCCTCTTCGAGCCCTGGCAGATCCTCTTCCCGGTAACGGGGACTCAGATGCACCAGTACGGCCCGCCTGGCCCCGGCCCGTTTGGCGATGCGTGCGGCATCATCCACGGTCATATGGACCTTGCGGTCCGCCTCTTCCTGGTCCCGGGGATGGAACATCCCGTCCAGAAATGCCATATCCACTTCCTGACAAAGCCCATACAACGACTTGGTGACGGCCGTATCCACGGCATAGCAGATGGACCGGCCCGGTCTTGCAGGCCCCAGCACCTGAGCAGGCTGGATCGCCACGCCGTTTTCCAGCGTCACCGACTGGCCCTTTTGCAGCTTTCCCCAGAGCGGTCCCTCGGGAACGTCGAGACACCTTGCGGCCTTTGCGTTGAATTTCCCCGGACGCGGGTGTTCTTCCATCCGATATCCCACACAGGCCGTGGTGTGCCTGAGCGGCGCCCACTTGATGCGAACCTGACTGTCCTCGTAGGCGTTCTCTGGGGACCCCTCCTCCCATTCCACAAAGCGAATCGGGTAGTTGATGAAAAAGTCGAGGGTGCGCTGCACCTGAACAACGAAATCCTCGATTCCTTTGGGTCCCAAGATCGTCAGAGGACCGGGGTCAGGGACCTGGGCCCGTAGCATCAGCAGGCCCGGGATACCGAGGCAGTGATCCGCGTGAAGATGACTTACCGCGATCACCGAAAGGGCCTTGATCCCCAAGCCCGCCCGCTTCAGCTGAATCTGTGCCCCCTCCCCCGCGTCAAAGAGATAGGAGACCCCGCCCAGACGAACCATGAGACCTGTGAGAAAACGGTAGGGAAGCGGCATCATGCCGCCTGATCCCAAGAGGATGCACTCCATAATGGTTTTTCCTTTTCGTCATCAATCAGTTTTTATCACTGATCCCAATAGTCGTGCTTCTCTTTATCTTGCGTCACCCATCTTCTCCAAAAACAGCTTGAAAAACCGCGGCCACCCATAGACTTGGGAGGACGGCACCGCCCTCCTCACCGCATCAGCAGCATTAGGATTCCTTTTCACCTCACGCATAAGCGCCAGGATATCATGGTCGGACCCCCGTTCCCATATGGAGTGAACAACAGCGGCGTCCCATTGGTTGTCTCTTACCCAGATATGCCGATGTTCCATCATCAACCTCACTGGCAGGGAGAAGATCGTTAATCCGCCTTTTGTCCTCTTTTTTCATGTCCAAAGCATGCCCACATGACGAAAACGTGTCCAAAAAATGAGAAGATATGGACACGTTTTGATGATGTGTCCATATGTCGCTCTCATGAGCATGTTTCCAGAACGTGTCGATAAAAACTGATATCATCGACACGTTCTCATTTCATTTCGCCGGCATCAACATATAATTAATCTCGTTAAACCACCAGCTCCGCTGGTGCGAACCTAATAGGCTTTGCCGGTCAGACGAGATATACCTCCTTCTTGAGGGTCCCTGCTTTTGGGGTAGTCTCAAGAAGGAGGTATTGATGG